>Ga0102589_1000304_pt1 | contig 118522 bp, 106 predicted proteins | sample AraplaMF_Col_mLB_FD_76858 | JGI IMG/M metagenome (GOLD analysis project Ga0102589, IMG submission 76858) | Arabidopsis root microbial communities from the University of North Carolina, USA - plate scrape MF_Col_mLB | ecosystem: Host-associated > Plants > Roots > Endosphere | place: USA...
TTTCGGGGGTCGCGCCCGTTTTTCGGCGACATCCGATCAGCGTTCCGATACCAAGAGCGGCGCGATCCTGCAGGAAAGCCTGCACCGCATCTTCCCGCAACTCGCCCATGTACCAATCGATTATTGCTGGGGCGGACTGGTGGACATGACCAAGGACCGTTACCCGCGCGCCGGTTTCCATGACGGCGTCTGGTACGCCATGGGCTATTCCGGCCATGGCGCGCAACTCTCGACGCATCTCGGCATGATCATGGCCGACGCCATTCTCGGACGTCCGGACAACAATCCGCTGAAGGGTCTGGACTGGCCAGCGGTGCCCGGGCACTTCGGGAAGCCCTGGTTTCTGCCGCTGGTGGGCTTTTATTACAAGATGCTGGACAAGTTTCAGTAAAACGCGGCAATTGGGACCTGAGCCCCATCGGGCCCGCGCTGAATTCGGCGGAGAGTTTGAGCGGAGCCGGTCGGGCCGGCGGCAGTACCTAAATCGTTCTTTAGGAAACCTGCGTGCCTTGCAGCAGGTAACGCACGTCGCGAACCGGCGGCGATTTGCGGAAGCGGGCGGTTTTGTCGCTCCAGATGCCGCGCGCAATGGCGGGCAGGGCTGGCAGTCGTGAAAGGGCGTGGCTCAGCGCGCCGCCCATGCCGCTTTCTTTCTTTGCATCCAGAAAATGACGAAGCTCGAATTTGGCGCGGATATGTTTTTCATGTTCGCGCAGGATCGCGGTTTCCTCTGGAGACAAGCGGCAGCTGGCGAGAATGGCCCTGTCGGCTTCATAGAGAAGGCGAAGATCTTCGGTGCGGTGTCTGCCGCTCAGCGAGTTGCCCCGCACGATTGCGCCGTAACCACAATGGCGAATGACCTTGTATCGCGCACCGGCCGCAAGCGCGCGGACATAAAGTTCGTAATCCTCGCCAAGCCGAAGGGCCTCGTCATAACGCAGCGCATGTTTGTCGAGAAAGGCGCGGCGGATCACGGGTTTCAGAAAGCCGGTCTCCCCGCGCTCCACGCCGGGTCTTGAGATATTGCCTTCGACGAATTCAACGAGCGACAGAAATCCGGCCTGCGGCTCGAACCGGGCCGGTTGCATGGAAGATGCGCCTGGAAAGGATTGTTGAATAAAGGCGATGTTATCGGCCACCAGATCCCAGTCGTCATCGGCCAGCATGGCGGCGAAGCGACCTTGGAAAAAGAAGTCATCCGCGTCGAGAATGCTGATCAGCGGTGCAGATGAAATTGAAATCGCGTGATTGCGCGCGGCCGAAGGGCCACGATTGACGTCGAAACGTACGACCCGAAGACGGCCCGTAGCGTCGTCCGCACTGTGAGCCACATCGCTTGTCTTATCCGTGGAGCCATCGTCGATCACCACGACTTCTCCTACCTCCGGTTCCGCAAGCGCGGAGCGGATGGCGATGTCGATCGTGTCAGACGCATTTTTCGCAGCGATGATGACGCAAATGGGCTGTGAACCGCTCACCATGTGTTGTCCTTCTGCCTTGAACACCGTCAGGATATGGCCAGCAGAAAGTGTCAGGCGTATGGATGCAAGCGATTTTTTGCGGCGCAACAAAATAAGCGGCGCATAATCTCACATATCGGAGAGTTTGGCTCCATGCGGCGGCGCGCTCTTGGCCGTATCAACCGCAATGATATCGGCATTGCGGTCGCGCAAAAACGTCTCACGCATTCTGCGCTTTTCGCGGGCAACGAGAACGAGAATCCCGATAAAATAGCCAATCTGGAGGATGACGGCGCAGACGAGTGTCTGAATGAAAGCCGTGTAGAACGACCCGTGGATGAAATATGTCGCGATGGCAAAGGCAAGCAAGGCACCAATCATGCTGAAAAAGACACGAGGTGCATACATGTTGCTCTCCTCCCGAGAACGATTTCTCCGCTCTTGACTGCTCTGCTGCATTTTTCTTCTTTGAAGGAAATATACGATGAGACCGGTGCTGTTTCAACACACATATACTTCTTCTAGGGGTTGCAGCATGAAATTTCGGTAATCTTGATTGGTAAATTCCTTGGTAATCGTGGAATTTTTCGATCAAGCCCGTTTCCACCGGCCGTCCTTGCGTCTGAGACAGCTAAAATACGTCTTAAGCGGCCAATTGCAGGGGGCCTACGCGTTCTGCAGACTTCGTTAACCATCTCGCCTTTAAAAAGTCGGTATTGATTCCTCGAAGACCAGGGTGACCGCGTGACAACGAGTTCAGAAGTAATCGCCTTCCCGGCAAAAAACCGTATTGCCGACGTCAAACGCTGCGCGACGATGCTCGATCGGCTGCATGGCGCGGAGGCAAACGACTTCTGGCGTACGGAGTGCCGCAGCCTGGCCGCCCGCCTGACTGCCCTTGGCTATGACGATGCTGCTATGCGGCGGGAGGTCATGGAGTTTCAAAATGCCGTTCAGGCAGAATTGTGGTCGAGCGATGCTGCGCCGGAGGCGCGCCGCGACAGCCACTAAAGGCTTTCAATCCATGATGTACAAAGCCGACGGGTAATACACCTGCCGGCTTTTTGCTGGTCTCTTAAAAACTCAGGAAGCGCCGGCAGCGCCGCGTGTGCGGGCAACACCATCAAGTGCGGGTTTGTACTTCGGATCAAGCCTTGCCGCATGTGCGTAGGACTTGGCAGCCTTGGCCATTTCACCACGTCGCTCGTAGACTAGCGCCTGGTTTGCCCAGGATTCTGCAACATTGCCATCAAGCGAGATCGCGTGGTTGAAGTCCGCAAACGCGTTTTCGTCGTCGTTGAGCGCGACGTAGGAAAGTCCGCGGCCGTTATAGGGCTCAGGCGACGTCGATGACAGCGAGATGGCCTTGGAGAAATCTTCAATGGCCTGCGCATGCTGGTTGCGCAGCTGGTAGATCAGGCCCCGATTGTGCCAGGCGCGGCCGTCAGTGGTTTCCAGCTCGATGGCGCGGGAAAAGTCATTGAAAGCTTCGTTCACACGGCCCGACTGACGATAGAGATTACCGCGGCCGATCAGCGCCACATCATAGCTCGGGTTGATCTGCAGGGCGGCATTGTAATCCTGCAGGGCCTGCTGTTGCTGGCCGCTGTTGCGATACACCAGTGCGCGGTTGGCATAGGCCTGGTAAAAGCGAGGGTTCAGCTGCAGCGCCCTGTTGAAATCTTCAATGGCGCGGCGCGAATCGCCAGCCCGGCCATAAGCCGAACCACGCACATTGTATCCCTCCGGATCCTGCGGATTGCCGTTGATGACCGACGTGAGAGATGCGATATTTTCCTGCGAGCCCTGGGCGCGGTCGATCCGGAACACATCGTCCGTCTGGTTGGAAGTCGCACAGCCGGAAAGACCCGCAAGCACGGTGCAGACCACAAGAGAAGCGCGAAACCCTCTGTTGCGCATCAAGGGCATCCGGCGCTTGGAGGCATCGGACATTTTCACAACACAGGCGTCGACAGCGATCATTCGATGTGGGTTCCCTCGCAGGCCGGTCTCATGAACATTCTCCGACCACAAACACAAAGAGCGGTGACGAACTGATCGCCCCCGCCCAACAAGCATTCAAAAACGTCCAAAAGACGGCCTGTTAACGACCTGCGCGGGCGCCAGCGACCAAACCTTCGCGCTGTGCACGCTTGCGCGCAAGCTTACGGACGCGGCGAACGGCTTCGGCCTTTTCGCGGACGCGCTTCTCGGAGGGCTTTTCGAAGAAATCGCGCATCTTCATTTCACGGAAAATGCCTTCGCGCTGCATCTTTTTCTTCAGGGCGCGGAGCGCCTGATCAACGTTATTGTCGCGGACTAGTACCTGCACGTGTATCCTGTTCCTTTAATTTTGCTGTCTTGCTGGGCGAATAAAGGTATTCGCACGCAAATAAAATTCGTTCATCCGGCCGTAAGGCGGGGCGATTGGTCGCGTGGAATATCAGATCATTGGCAACAAGTCCAGCCGCAGACGGATAATCCGCCTGTAAAACGCCTCCCGCAGACGATTCCTGTCGCGATGTCGAAACAAAATCATTGCGGCGTCGCAAAATGGATATTGCCTCCCATCCTGATTTGCCATGTGTAATGATATGGACCGGGACGATGTTGCCGGTCTCTTGCCGGTTCTTAAGGAGCAGACCGAGAATGCGCAAATATTCCGTTTTTGCCGTGGCGCGTGAGGCGCTCAGGGGTCATAAAGGGTGGGATGCGCAATGGGCCTCACCCGAGCCGCGCAAGGACTATGATGTCATCATCATTGGTGGCGGCGGTCACGGTCTGGGTGCTGCCTATTATCTTGCCAAGGAACACGGCATTACCAATGTCGCAGTTCTCGAAAAAGGCTGGCTCGGCGGCGGCAATACCGGCCGCAACACCACCATTATCCGCTCCAACTATCTCTATGAAGAGAGCATGGATATTTACGAGCACTCCCTGAAGCTTTGGGAAGGCTTGAGCCAGGATCTGAATTATAACGTCATGTATTCGGCGCGCGGCGTGATGATGCTGTCGCACAATATCCATGATCGGCAGTCCTTCAGCCGCCATATCAATGCCAACAGACTCTATGGCATCGACAATGAGTGGCTGACGCCGGAGCAGGCAAAGGCGTATTGTCCGCCGCTCGATATATCAGGCAATGCGCGTTACCCGATCAATGGCGCCGCCCTTCAGCGTCGCGGCGGCACCGCGCGCCACGATGCGGTGGCATGGGGTTATGCGCGGGCCGCTTCCGATCGCGGTGTGCACATCATCCAGAATTGCGAAGTGACAGGCATCCGCCGCGGAGCTGACGGGGCTGTAACGGGCGTCGAGACCAATCGCGGTTTCATCGGCGCCAAGAAAATCGGCGTTTCCGCCGCCGGCCATTCGTCCGTGATCATGAAGATGGCTGACGTGCGTGTTCCGCTGCACTCAAACCCGCTGCAGGCGCTGGTGTCGGAACCGTTAAAGCCGATCTTCCCCTGTGTCGTCATGTCCAACACGGTGCATGCCTATATTTCGCAATCCGACAAGGGCGAGCTGGTCATCGGTGCCGGCACCGACCAGTATAATTCCTATTCGCAGACCGGTGGTCTCCAGATCATCACCCATACGCTGGACGCCATCTGCGAGCTGTTCCCGATCTTCCGCCGTGTGAAGATGATGCGCCAATGGGGCGGCATTACCGATAACACACCCGATCGGTCGGCCATCCAGAGCGTGACACCGGTGCCGAATCTCTTCGTCAATTGCGGCTGGGGCACGGGCGGCTTCAAGGCGACGCCGGGTTCGGCCAATCTCTTCGCGCATCTCATCGCCCGCGGGGAACCGCATCGTCTGGCGGCTGGCCTGACGCTCGACCGGTTCCGCACAGGCCGGCTGATCGATGAGGCTGCTGCTGCGGCGGTGGCGCATTGATGCTGGCGGCGGCCATGCTTGCGATCAACGTCTCCGGCGCGGTCGACGGCGTGCCTGCCGGCAGCGTCATTCCCGATGCAAAGGATTTCCGCAGCCAGAAAATCCAGAAGATGCAGGGCGAGAAAGACTGGCCCTTCATGGCGGAAAAAGGCCTGCTTTTGTGTGCTCCAAGCCTCGCGAACAAGATGGTCTATTTTGTCGGCGAGAAGGAGGATGGCGAGCAGGACTATCCCTTCGCGATCGATACCGACATGATGGCGGTTGCGATCGTCAATATGGGCCGGGCCTCGGCGCTGCGCCCCTTCGATAATTTCGAGCAGCTTTTAAAGCGGCTTTCCCCCTTCGTAGCCATGGGGAAGCGGCTGTGTGACCAACCCGCCGGAACGATCCTTCCGGAAAATTCTCTCTAGGTGGAGCGACGATGCTTCTGATCCATTGCCCCTATTGCGGGGAAGACCGTTCCGAACTGGAATTCCGCTGGGCGGGCGAAGCCCATATAGCGCGGCCGGAAAACATCGCCGATATCTCCGACGAGGCCTTCGCGGAGTATTTCTTCATTCGCGACAATGACAAGGGCCTCGTTTTCGAACGCTGGCGGCACATTCACGGTTGCGGCCGCTTCTTCAACGCCGCCCGCGATTCGGTCAGCGACAAATTCCTGATGACCTATAAGGCGGGTGAACCGAAGCCCGATGCCGAAACGGTCCTTTCCGCAGAAAAGGGAGCCGGGCAATGAGCGGCGATTATCGTATCAAGGGTGCGGGCCGTCTTACTCCAGCGAGAACCGCGCGCTTTACATTCGACGGCAAGATTTATCCGGCACTGGAGGGCGATACCGTCGCCTCCGCGCTGCTGGCCAATGGCGTGCATCTGATCGGCCGCTCATTCAAATATCACCGCCCGCGCGGTTTCCTCTCCGCCGGGCCGGAGGAGCCGAATGCGCTGATCGACGTGTCGCGCGACAGCCTGCGTAAGCAGCCCAACGTGCGCGCCACGGTGCAGGAAGTGTTCGACGGCGCGATCATCGCCTCGCAGAACCGTTTCCCGTCGCTTTCCTTCGATCTCAGCGCCGTCAATGACCTCCTGTCGCCGATGTTTGCCGCTGGTTTCTACTACAAGACGTTCATGTGGCCGAAGGCCGCCTGGCACAAGATTTACGAACCGCTGATCCGCCGAGCCGCCGGTCTTGGCAAGGCGCCGAGCGAACCTGATGCCGATCATTATTCAGGCCGCTATGCCCATTGCGACGTGCTCGTCGCCGGTGCAGGCCTGGCCGGCCTGACGGCGGCGCTGTCGGCGGCAAAAACCGGTGCCAGCGTCATTCTGGTGGATGAGAATGCCGAGGTCGGCGGTGCGTTACGCTTCGACACTGGCGCGGTGATCGATGGTCTGCCCGGTTATGAATGGGCGCAGAAGGTGCTTGCTGAACTGCAATCCATGCCCAACGTCCGGGTTCTGACCCGCACGACCGCCTTTGGGTATTACAACCACAATTTCGTCGCGCTCGCCGAACGCGTCACCGATCATCTCGCGACACCGGCCAAACACCAGCCGCGCGAGCGCCTTTGGCAGGTCCGCGCCAAAAAGGTCGTGCTGGCGGCCGGTGCGATCGAGCGCCATATGGTCTTCGCCAATAATGACCGGCCCGGCATCATGCTGGCTTCAGCGGCCCGTATTTATCTCAACCATTACGGAGTTACCGTAGGGCATAATGTCGGTGTCTACACCGCCCATGACTCAGCCTATGAGACGGCTTTCGATCTGAAGAAGGCCGGGGTGAAGATCGCCGCCATCGTCGATTGCCGCGAAAATCCGGACCAGCGTCTGCTGGATGAGGCCCGGGCGCTCGGCATCGAAGTGCTGGCGGGCCACAGCGTATACGACACGGCCGGTCGCCTGCGCGTATCCTCGATGACCGTCGGACGCAATGGCGGCTCCAACAAACGCAAGATTGCCATCGATGCGCTCGTCGTTTCCGCCGGCTGGACACCGTCGGTGCATCTCTTTTCCCAGTCGCGCGGCAAGCTGAAATTCGACGCGGCGAACCAGCGCTTCCTGCCAGACATCCATGTTCAGAACTGCGTCTCCATCGGCGCCTGCAACGGCACGGATGATATTGCCGCAATCATTTCCGAAGCCGCAGCTGCAGGCGGCGGGTCGGTCGCATTTTCGGGCGAGAATGCCAGGTCGTGGACTGGCGGCATGATCGGTGCGGCGGAAGGTGCTGGCGAGGGAACCGGAGTCAAGGCCTTCATCGATTTCCAGCACGATGTCTGCGCCAAAGATATCCGCCTTGCGGTGCGCGAGGGCATGCATTCGGTCGAGCATATCAAGCGCTTCACCACCAATGGCATGGCGTCCGATCAGGGCAAGATGTCGAACATGCATGGCCTCGCCATCGCATCGGAAGCGCTGGGCCGGGACTTGCCCAAGGTCGGTCTCACCACCTTCCGCCAGCCCTATACGCCGGTTACATTCGGCACGCTCATCAATCATTCGCGTGGCGCGCTGTTTGATCCGGCACGCAAGACACCGATGCACGACGAAGAACTCGCGGCCGGGGCGGTGTTCGAAGATGTTGGCAACTGGAAACGTGCCTGGTTCTTCCCGCGCGCAGGCGAGGACATGCATGAGGCGATCAACCGCGAATGCAAGTCGGTACGTGACAGCGTCGGTGTGTTCGATGCCTCCACCCTCGGCAAGATCGAGGTGGTTGGCCCGGATGCGGCGAAGTTCCTGAACCTCATCTACACCAATGCCTGGGACACGCTGAAGCCCGGCCGCTGCCGCTATGGCATCATGACCCGTGAAGACGGCTTCGTTTACGATGACGGTGTCGTCGGGCGTCTGGCCGAGGACCGCTTCCATGTGACGACGACGACGGGCGGTGCGCCGCGTGTTCTCCAGCACATGGAAGACTATCTTCAGACCGAATTTCCGGATCTCGATGTCTGGCTCACGTCGGCCACCGAACAGTGGGCGGTGATTGCCGTGCAGGGACCGAAGGCGCGGGAGGTGATCGCACCTTTCGTCGAGGGTATCGATATCTCGCCTGACGCATTTCCCCATATGGCGGTGGCCGAGGGCAAGTTCTGCGGCGTGCCGACGCGGCTTTTCCGCGTCTCCTTCACCGGTGAACTCGGTTTCGAAATCAATGTGCCTGCCGATTATGGCGCAGCTGTCTGGTCCGCGATCCGCGACCGGGCGGAAGCCGTGGGCGGCTGCCTCTATGGCACCGAGACGATGCACATCCTGCGTGCCGAAAAGGGCTATATCATCGTCGGTCAGGACACGGATGGCACGGTGACGCCTGACGATGCCGGGCTTGCCTGGGCCGTCTCCAAGAAGAAGACGGATTTCGTCGGCATTCGCGGGCTGAAACGCATCGATCTCACGCGGAGCGGCCGCAAGCAGCTCGTCGGTCTGAAGACGAAGGACCGGCTGACCGTACCGGACGAGGGCGGTCAGATCGTTGCCGATCCGAACCAGCCAAAGCCGATGACCATGCTCGGCCATGTGACCTCGGCCTACTGGTCGGAAAATCTTGGCCATTCCATTGCTTTCGCCCTGGTGGCGGATGGCAGGGCGCGCATGGGCGAAACGCTCTACATCCCGCTTGCCGATAAAACCATTGCCGTCGAAGTGACCGACATGGTCTTCCTCGACAAGGAAGGAGCCCGTCTCAATGGCTGATATACTGCACGCGAAACGCAAATACGTGCTTGAGGATTTTCACGGCGGCTCGCCCTTCGTGTCTCTGAAGCCAGCGGCTTCGGCCTCGCGGCTGGCATTGCGCGCACGGGAAAGCGCCATCCCTGCCTTGTCAGAAGCGCTTGGTCTTGCCCTGCCGGTGAGGCCGAAAACATCTGTCACCTCGGGCCTGCGCTCCGCCCTGTGGCTGGGGCCGGATGAATGGCTAGTGATTGATCAGGGCGAAAGCGACCTGTTGGCGGCGCTTGCCAATGTGTCCGGTCTGTTCTCGGCAACAGACGTTTCCCATCGCAACAACGCCATCATCGTGTCGGGTGCCGGCGCTGAAGCTGCGCTAAATGCCGGCTGCCCGCAGGATCTGTCGCTAGCAAGCTTCCCGGTCGGCGCCTGCTCACGCACCGTGTTTGGTAAGGCGGAAGTTGTGCTGCTGCGCACGGCAGATGACACGTTCCGGGTGGAGTGCTGGCGTTCTTTCGCGACCTATGTCGGCGGTTTGTTGCAGGAAGCGGCGCAGGACGTGATGATATAAGATATTGAAGAAAAGGGCGCCAAGGATCTACCCAAAAACGCCCTGGAGCATTTTGGGATGAAGCGTGTTCGCTTCGGCGTCGGACAATGGGGCAAAGCGAAAGGGATAGAGCATTAATTGTGATCCCGTAATCACCGTGAATACTCTAGGTCTGCCAACCTCGCCACTCGACCCATCGTCCATGGAAATCGGCTCGGCCGATTTCCTGCTTCTCGCCCGTAGGCCATAGTTGAAGGGTAATCGCGGCACCATTGGGCGCCGCATCTGCCTCCATCTGGAGGCGAGCAAGCGGAGCCTCTGCCGTTGCCCGCGCTCCGGCCTCTGCCATTAGCGCCGCTCCCGCCTCTTTGAGGTGGTCCGGCAGATATTGCCAGGCGATCGAGTGGTAGATCACGTGCGTCGCGCCTTCATACCGCTGCGCCAAGCGCGATTTTAGCCAATCAACCGCGTCAGCCTTTTCGACATGCAGGCCGTGTTCCTGCGCAAGGCGCAGTGCTGCCGCTGTTCTTTCCAGCCTGTCCGTCTGGTCGGCCCAGACGTAAGAGATCAATCTCAGCCGATCCTCCTCAGATGACGGGTCAAGCGGATTGAGATCGCAGCCGGTGCGCGAGATAACCTCAATCTCTTCACGGGGCGGGTTCTCTCCGTGCCACTCCGGTGACAGGAATACCTCCGATTGCGGACCCCAATCGAGGTCACCCAAACGATACTGGTAGCGGTCGAATTGCAGATTGAGCCCCGCGCTGGCACCAATTTCCGAAAGCACAAGCCTCCTGCCGGTCAATGTCGCGAGCGTAAGGAAACCGGGTAAGAGAACGGCTGATCGGCGAACCTCGTTGGTCTGCGGAGCCGATTTCAATCGTTCGAGAATGAAGGCAGCGTGGAAACGCAGGGCACTGGCACAGGCACGCCAAAGCGCGTCCTCATCGCCAGGGCCGATATCGACAAGAGGGGCGATCTTTTCCTCAATCGCAAGGGCATGCAACGCCCCGGCCAACCGCAGGGGAACGGAATCCCCGGAAGGTCCAACATCGCCGGGCCAGGACAAGATAGTCTCGCCCACCTCGGTCTGCCGGTCGAGCCGTGTGGCGACAACGCGACAAAGCCGCGCGGTAAAGGGAGATCCGAGGCTGTCACAGGCGTTTGCCTGAACCAGAAACGCATTCCTTACGGCTTCGTCATGCATCGTCATCTGCCTTCGCTAAGTAGGTGATCATTCTCCGACTGGTGTGTCGCAAGCTATAAGCGCCGTATCGTCTAAACCATATCGGCGCATCATGCTGCGGTACTCGGCAGAGTCCATATATTGGTCGAGAGCTGAATTGATAGCGAGACGGAGACCCTGATCTTCTCTTCTGAAGGCAAACGCTCCGATTGCGGCTCTTCTCTCCTCGATGGAAACAGAGACGATATCCAGTTCCAAACCGGGATGTTGTGCAAGGAAGCCCGAATGCGCGATAGCCACACTTGCATAGGCATCTGCGCGTCTATCCATAATTGCTTGTGCCGCCTCTCCGTAGGTCTCGCATACCAGAAGTCGCGCGTCGGGTACGCCAGCGTCCAGACACGCGCGATGCTGAACTTGCCCTCGTATGGCAGCTATCTTACACGCTGGGTTGGCAGCCGCTGAAGCGTAGCCACTGATGTTCTTCGGGTTGCCCTTTTTGACGAGCAATCCATCGCCAAGCGTCCAGATGGGCCTGCTGAAGGCGGCCACCTGTCTGCGCTCTGGGGTATTAAAAAGGCCGGTCGTCATGTCCCACCGGTTATCAGCCAGCCCTGGTAACAATTCGGCAAACTCGGTTTCAATAAACATTACATCGGTAATGCCTGCTATGGCAAAGGCCGCTCGCGCCAGGTCGACATCGCAGCCCGCAACTTCGCCCGCTTCAGTTCTAAAATTAAATGGTGGTTCTATCAAATAAGCAAATCTCATAATTTTCCTCAAAAATGCGTCTTCAGGTCAGGCGTCCTGTGGCCGATCTTCTGCGTTAAACTGACTGATCGTCGTCCAGCGGGCGGTGAGGGCAGGTTTCTTTTCGTTTTCGATTTCCACCGTGACATCGTAAGTCGTCATCAACATGGTGGCGCCGCGAAAGCGGGTTTCTGCCAGCGTGAAACGACCGCGCACGCGCGCACCGCTTTTGACAGGAGCGACGAAGCGGACGGCGTCAAAACCGTAATTGATGCCCATGGTTTGCTCACGAATACGGGGCAGGGCATCATAGTTGAGGGCTGAAAGAAGAGAGAGCGTCAGAAATCCATGGGCGATGGTGCCGCCGAACGGGCTTTCTGCTTTCGCTCTCTCTGGGTCGGTGTGAATGAATTGGTCATCGAGCGTCGCTTTGGCGAAGGCATCGATCATCGACTGGTCAACCGTAATCCAGTCGGAAACGCCCATTTCGCTGCCAACGTGGTTTTTCATCTCCGCCAGCGCAATTTCTTTTGTCATCTTACCTCGTCCGCATTGGTTTACCGCGACTTATACGGCTGGTGACGCGACGTGATCAACCGCGCAGATAAAAGACAACCGAACGGGCTGGAAGGAAGGCGGGATTGCCGAAATCCGTACCGATCGCGGACCAGCCATCGCCCGGCAGGGCGAACGACACGATGTTCCGGCTGCGGTTGATCAGCACGGCTAGCTCTGCGTCCTCACCAGTTTCACGGTCCAGGGTGAAAAGCACCATGGCGAAGGCCTGCACCTCCTGGCTTTCCCAGTCTGCCACCGTCATCGCCTCACCGCCCGGCGCAAGCCACACAACATCACCGCGCCCGGTGAAGAAATCGGCCTTGTTAAACACGTCAAAACGTCTGCGGAGCGCCGCGAGAAACGCCGTGTGCTTGATCAGGTCTGGGACAAGCGACGACCAGTCGACCCAGCTGATGGCGTTGTCCTGACAATAGGCATTGTTATTGCCCTGCTGGCTGCGCCCTCCCTCGTCGCCTGCCGTCAGCATCAAGGTGCCGCGACTGACAAAAAGCGTGGATAGCAGCGCTTTCACATCCGCAAGCCGCGCTGCCAGGATGGCAGGATCGTCCGTCAGACCTTCGAAACCATTGTTCCAGGAATGGTTGTCGTTATGGCCGTCGCGATTGTTCTCACCATTTTGATCATTGTGCTTGCGCTCATGGCTGACGAGGTCGAACAGGGTGAAGCCGTCATGGGCGGCGAGGAAATTGACGCTCCGGCTTTTAGTCCGCCCGTGTCTGGAGAAAATCGGAGATGAGCCGGATAAGGCATCAGCGAGTGCGCCTGTCATGCCGGCATCCCCACGCCAGAAACGGCGCATGTCGTCGCGGGCGCGGTCGTTCCATTCGAGAAAGCTTTCCGGGAAATTGCCAAGCTGATACCCGCCGGGCCCGATATCCCAGGGTTCAGCGATCAGCACCCGGTCGTGCAAAACAGGATCGGAATGCATGGCGGCCAATGTTTCGCTGGCCATGTCGGAACCCGCCGCGGTTCTCCCGAGCACGGGTGCCAGATCGAAACGGAAGCCGTCCACCCCCGCATGAAGAACGAAGTGTCGCAGCGAATCAATGATGAGCTGGCGAATATAGGGGTGGTCGCAGGCGACTGTATTGCCGGTGCCGGTATCGTTGACGAGCTCGCCCGGCTTTCCCGGCATGTGACGGAAGGCGGTGAGATTGTCGAGGCCGCGCAGCGACATGGTCGAACCCTCGACATCGCTTTCACCGGTGTGGTTGAAGACCAGGTCAAGAATGACGCCGATGCCCTGCGCATGCAATGCCGCAACCGTGTCGCGCAGTTCCGGCACGCCGCCCGGGCAAAGGCGCGGATCGAGCGCCATGAAGCCGATCGGATTGTACCCCCAGGCGTTGGAAAGGCCGAGAGGCGGCAAATGGCGTTCGTCTATCCACGCCGTGATTGGCATCAGTTCGACCGCATCAACGCCGATCTTTTTCAGATGGGCGAGAATGGCGGGATGCGCAAGCGCTGCGACGGTGCCCCTGATATCCTCGGGGACATCGGGATGCAACTGCGTAAAGGACTTTACGGACAGCTCGTAAATCAGCCCGCCTTCGGCAAAAAGCGGCGGCTGGCGTTGAAGCGGGTGATGATGGGAAAGAATTGCCTTGGGCACGATGTGGCCCGTTTCCTGACCAAAGGCATATAGCGCGGGGTCGTGGCGAAACGGGCGGTCAATTTCTGTTGCATAGGGGTCGAGTAGCAGCTTTGTCGGATCGAACCACAGACCATGGTCGGGTGAATAAATGCCGTGGGCGCGAAAGCCATAGCGTGTGCCGGTGCTGGCGTCGGAGACAGTCAGCCGATGAACATCATCCTCGCCGCGCACCATCGGCAGGCGCGCCGTTTCTTTGTCACCGGTTTTATCAAAAAGGCAGAGATCGATCTGGGAAGCATGCCGCGAATAGACCGTGAACTCCGTTCCGTTTTCCGTCCGCTGCGCGCCTTTGGGAAAAACGGAAGGTGTCTGCATGATCTGTCTCCGATAGGGAATTTACCTCATAAAAGGCGCCGATAGTCTTAGGAGCGAAACTTTCCCTCTGTCATCCACGGGCTTGACCCAAGGATCCAAAACCCGGCATTCATGAGATCCTCGGGTCAAGCCCGAGGATGAAGCCGAGTGTGACGAGGGTTGCTTCACTCTCGCAAATCCATCGTCATGCGCGCGGCGCCGGCTCCGCTGGGGTCAGCGCCGCGGTGGCCTCAGGTGATAACGCTCGGCGCGCTGCGCCCCGTATGGGCCTTGATGCCCGCGATCGTATCGGCAACGGCGATCAGATCGGCGAGTGCTTCCTGCGTTTCGATGCCGTGCCGTGCTGCATCCGGCTCGTAACGCTCGACATAGAGACGAAGGGTGGCGCCGGCGGTGCCAGTGCCGGAAAGACGCAGCACGATGCGCGAGCCGCCTTCAAACAGAATGCGGATACCCTGGTTCTTGCTCACGGACTGGTCGACCGGGTCGTGATAGGCAAAATCATCCGCCGAAGCGACCTTCAGATTGCCGTAGCTGGTGCCCGGCAACGTCGCGAGCTTTTCACGCAGGATGGCCACAAGTGTGTTGGCGGCGTCGGCGTCAACCTCTTCGTAGTCATGGCGCGAATAATAGTTGCGGCCATACTCCGCCCAATGTTTGGTGACGATGTCCTTGACGCTTTCCTTGCGAACGGCAACGATATTCAGCCAGAAAAGCACGGCCCACAGACCGTCTTTTTCACGCACGTGGTTCGAGCCGGTGCCGAAACTCTCTTCGCCGCACACCGTGACCTTGCCGGCATCCAGCAGGTTGCCGAAAAACTTCCAGCCGGTCGGTGTCTCGTACATGCCAAGGCCGAGCTTTTCCGCGACGCGGTCCGCCGCGGCGCTGGTTGGCATCGAGCGGGCGATGCCTGAAATGCCGCCAGCATAACCGGGCGCCAGTTTGGCATTGGCGGCAATGATGGCAAGACTGTCCGACGGCGTGACGAACATACCCTTGCCGACCACCATGTTGCGGTCACCGTCGCCATCGGAGGCGGCACCAAAATCCGGGCCCTCCGGGCTCATGACGTCGTCGTAAAGCTCCTTGGCATGGACAAGGTTCGGATCTGGGTGGTGGCCACCGAAATCCGGCAGCGGCGTCGCGTTGCGGACCGAACCCTTGGGCGCTCCAAGCCGCTTTTCGATGATCTCGACGGCATAGGGGCCGGTAACCGCGCTCATGGAGTCGACCACAACCTTGAAGCCACCGGCGATGAGTGCACGAATGGCATCGAAATCGAACAGTTCTTCCATGAGGGCCGCGTAATCCGCGACCGGGTCGATCACCTCGACCGTCAGGTCGTCCACCTTGAAGCTGCCGACCTTGTCGAGATCGATATCGGCAGCGTCGGAGATTTTGTAGCTGTCGATGACTTTGGAGCGGGCATAGATCGCGTCCGTGATCTTCTCAGGGGCCGGACCGCCGTTGCCGATATTGTATTTAATGCCGAAATCTTCGGTCGGGCCGCCGGGATTGTGGCTCGCGGAAAGCACGATACCGCCGAAGGCCTTGTATTTGCGGATGATGTTGGATGCGGCCGGCGTGGAAAGAATGCCGCCCTGACCGACCATCACCTTCCCAAAGCCGGCGGCGGCGGCCATCTTGATCGCTTTCTGGATGACTTCGCGGTTGTAGTAACGACCGTCACCACCGATAACCAAGGTCTCCCCTTGGAAGCCTTCGAGAGAGTCGAAGATCGACTGAATGAAGTTCTCGGCGTAATTTTCCTGGGCAAAGACGGGCACCTTCTTGCGCAGTCCTGAAGTGCCCGGTTTCTGATCCTGATAGGGCGTCGTCTGAACGGTCTTTATCATTGGTTCAATGGCCTTTCGATATGAGCTGGTTGTAAAGCGCGGCGTAAAGAGCGGCGCTCTTTTCCCAGGAAACATCGGATTTCATTCCGAGTTTCTGCATTTGTGTCCAGAGTTTGGTGTCGTGATAATAGCGGACGGTCCGACGGATTGCCTGTTTGAGGCCGTCGAGCGTCACCGGTGAAAACTGTACGCCCGTCGCCGATTTGTTGGCGATCGCGGCATGATTGGCGTCGATGACGGTATCGGCAAGGCCGCCCGTGCGGGCGACGACCGGAATGCAGCCATAACGCAGCGCATAAAGCTGAGTAAGCCCACAGGGCTCAAAGCGCGAGGGAATGATGATCGCATCGCAGCCCGCCTGCATCAGGTGCGACAGCGGCTCATTATAACCGATGGCGACGCCGACACGGCCATGGTGGCGGGAGGCTGCCGCCAGAAGTGCCCCTTCCAATGCCACATCGCCGGCGCCAAGCACGACGAGCCGTCCGCCGAGGGAAACGACCTCATCCACCGCATCGGCCATGAGATCGATGCCCTTTTGCCAGGTGAGGCGGGAGATGACGCAGAATAGCGGGCTGTCATCAGCATCGATCCGGAAATGTTCGGCGACGGCCTTCTTGTTTAACGCCCGGTTCTTGAGGTTGGCTGCGGAGAAATTGTCATGGATCAGGTGATCGGTTGCCGGGTTCCAGACGTTGGCATCGATGCCGTTGACGATGCCATGCAACACGTGCGCGCGGCTGCCGATGACCCCGTTGAGACCCATGCCGAATTGTGGGGTGAGGATTTCCTCTGCATAGGAAGGGCTGACGGTGCTGAGCGCGGTTGCCGTCTGCAGGCCGCCCTTCAGGAAGCTGACATCGTTGTAGTACTCCACGCCTTCCATGCTGAACGCATGGGCCGGCAGGGCAAGCTTGCTGAAGATGTTGGCGCCGAATTGCCCCTGGAAGGCGATGTTGTGGATGGTGAGCAGGCTCGGAATCTCAGGCGTTTCGGCATAACGCATGTAGACCGGCGCCATGGCGGCCTGCCAGTCGTGCGCATGCACGAGATCCGGGCGCCAGCCGGGAAATTCGCCGGCCGCAATGCGAGCCGCCGCCAGCGAAAGCGCTGCAAAGCGCCTCCAGTTGTCAGGATAATCCTTGCCGGTCTGGTCGAGATAGGGGCCGCCGGAGCGCTCGTAATAGGCAGGCGCATCAAGAATAAGGAGATCAAGCCCCTCGTGCCGCGCTTCGAGCACCTCGGCTTTTTCGCCGAGAAGATCGGTAAATTCGAAACATTTGACGGGATCCGTCACGGCGGCTTTTACAGCCGGGTATCCGGGGATCAGAGTCCGCGTCTTGATGCCAAGCGCTTCCAGCGCGATGGGGAGCGCGCCGGCAACATCGGCGAGCCCTCCAGTCTTGATCAGGGGATAGATTTCGGATGAAACCGAAAGGACATTCATCGGCGCTACAGGTCCAGCTTGTCGATCATCGATTGGGTGATAAGGCAGATGCCGTTTTCAGTACGGCGGAAACGTTTGGCATCCAGTTCTGGGTCTTCTCCTACAATCAATCCTTCCGGAATGACCACGCCATGGTCGATCACGACATTGCTGAGCTGGGCGTGACGCCCGATCTTCACACTCGGCAGTACTACGGCATTCTCAAGGCGTGAGTATGAATTGGCTCTGACGCCTGTGAACAACAGGCTGCGGTTCAGCGATGCGCCCGAAATAATGCAATCACCGGAAACGACCGAAGACACGGCCGAACCGCGGCGGTTCTCGTCATCGTGCACGAATTTAGCCGGCGGGGTGATTTCCGCATAGGTCCAGATCGGCCAGGATTTGTCGTAGATATCGAGGTCGGGCACGATGTCCGTGAGGTCGATATTGGCCTGCCAATAGGCGTCGATGGTGCCCACGTCGCGCCAGTAAGGGCCATGCTCGAAATCCGAGCGCACGCAGGAATCCGCGAAGCGATGGGCGACGGCTTTGCCATGCTCAACGATATAGGGAATGATGTCCTTGCCGAAGTCGCGGCTGGAGGTCGGGTCGGCGGCATCACGGCGCAGGGCTTCCATCAGGAATTTCGTGTGGAAGACATAGATGCCCATGGAAGCGAGCGCGAAGCCTTCATTGCCGGGAATACCGGGCGGATCGGCCGGCTTCTCGATGAAATCGATGATCTCGTCTTTTTCATTCACATGCATCACGCCGAAGCCGGTCGCTTCCATGCGCGGGACTTCGAGGCAACCGATCGTCACGTCGGCACCGGAATCCACATGCTGCTGCAGCATGTATTCGTAGTCCATTTTATAGATATGGTCGCCGGCGAGGATGACCATGTATTCAGGCCCATAGGGCTCGATGATGTCGATGTTCTGGTAAACTGCGTCGGCGGTGCCTTCATACCATTGCGTTTCTGAAACGCGCTGGGAGGCGGGCAGGATGTCGAAGCTTTCGTTGCGTTCAGGACGGAAGAAGTCCCAGCCCCGCTGCAGGTGGCGAATAAGGGAGTGCGCCTTGTATTGTGTGGCGACGCCGATACGGCGAATGCCGGAATTGAGCGCGTTGGAGAGCGCAAAATCGATGATGCGCGCCTTGCCGCCGAAATAAACGGCGGGTTTTGCCCGGCGGTCTGTCAACTCCTTGAGGCGGCTGCCTCTGCCGCCCGCGAGGACATAGGCCATTGCATCACGCGCCAAAGGCTGAACTCTTTTTTCCGACATGGTGTCCTCCCTCTGTATGTGTCAGTTTTCCGGTTCGAGCATGATCGTGGCGAGCGGCGGCAGGACGAGCATCGCCCCGATATTGCCGCCGGCATCGACCGCCTGAACGCGTCCGCCATTTCCCTTGCCGCTGCCGCCATAGATTTCGGCATCGGTATTGAGAATCTCCCGCCACCGCCCCGCCTGAGGCAGCGGCACGTAATAATTTTCCCTGTAGACCGGGGTGAGGTTGCAGATGACCGCCACCGGCTTTTCACCAGGCGCCGTGCGCAGCCAGGCGAAGACGGAATTCTCGTGATCATCGACCACAAGCCAGCGGAACCCTTCGGGTTCGCAATCGCGGGCGTGCAGGGCGGCTTTGGACCGATAGGTGAGGTTGAGGTCGCGCACCAGCCGGCGCATGCCCTCATGCATCGGATATTGGCGCAGGTTCCAGTCGAGTGACCCCTTTTCGCTCCACTCGCTCCATTGTGCGAACTCCTGTCCCATGAACAGCAGCTTCTTACCGGGATAACCCCACATGAAGCCGTAATAGGAGCGCAGATTGGCGAATTTCTGCCAGTCGTCGCCGGACATTTTGGCGATGAGCGAGCCCTTGCCGTGCACCACCTCGTCGTGGGACAGCGGCAGCACGAAATTTTCGGTGAAGGCGTAAAGCAGGCCGAAGGTCAGTTCCTGATGATGGAACTTGCGATGCACAGGCTCGCGCGCGAAATAGCTGAGCGTGTCGTGCATGAAACCCATGTTCCACTTGAAACCGAAACCGAGACCGCCCTCATGAACGGGCTGCGACACCTTCGGCCAGGAGGTGGATTCCTCGGCAATCGTCATGACGCCCGGATGGGTGCCATAAACGAGGGAATTCATCTTCTGCAGGAAACGCACGGATTCGAGATTTTCCCGCCCACCATATTCGTTCGGGATCCACTCGCCTTCCTTGCGTGAATAATCGAGATAGAGCATCGAGGCGACCGCATCGACGCGCAGGCCATCGAGATGGAATTTCTCGGCCCAGTAAAGCGCGTTGTTGATGAGGTAAGACATCACCTCAACGCGACCGAAATTGTAGATCGCCGTGTTCCAGTCCGGATGAAAGCCCTGGCGCGGATCGGCGTGCTCATAGAGCGCCGTGCCGTCGAACCAGCGAAGCCCATGTTCGTCGGTCGGGAAATGAGCGGGAACCCAGTCCAGCAAGACGCCGATGCCAACCTTGTGCGCACCGTTAACGAAACGGGCAAAGCCTTCCGGATCGCCAAACCGTGCGCTCGGTGCGTAGAGACCCGTCGTCTGGTAACCCCAGGAGGGATCATAGGGATGTTCGGTAATCGGCAGGAACTCGATGTGGGTAAAGCCCATATCGGTGCAATAGGGAATAAGCTGCGCGGCGAGCTCGTCCCAACTCAGGAAGGTGCCGTCTTCGCGCCGCTGCCATGAGCCCGCATGCACTTCGTAGATGCTGATCGGCTGGCGACGCTGGTCCACCTGCGCCCAATGTTCCCGGTGGGCCTGATCTTCCCATTTCTGCGACAGTTCGGGGGCGGTGACGGATGCATTCTTCGGTCGCAACTCGGCACGGCGCGCGTAGGGGTCCGCTTTCAGCGGCAGCAGCTCGCCATTCGCGCCGAGGATCTCGAACTTGTAGGCGCAACCGGCATAGACGTCAGGCGCGAAGATTTCCCAGATGCCCGTATCTTTGCGGAAGCGCATGACATGGCGGCGGCCATCCCAATTGTTGAAATCGCCAACCACCGAAACGCGCCGCGCATTGGGCGCCCAGACGGCAAAATGGAAGCCTTCAACACCTTCAAGTTTCAGAGGATGTGCACCCATCCGGTCGAAGAGCCGCAAATGCGATCCCTCGCGGACGAGATAATCATCCATCGGTCCGAGAACCGGGCCAAAACTGTAAGGATCGGTCACTGCCCACTCGGCATCATCGCGGGCAGCGCGGTATCGGATCGGCTGGCGTTTCTGGAGGTCGATCGGGCCTTCAAAAAAACCATCGGGATCCAACCGCTTCAATTCGCCGACGAAAGTCCCGTCCAGTGTCAGGACAGAGACTTCCTCCGCACCGGGAATGAAACAGCGGGCAAGAAACCCTTCCGGCGTTTCGTGAACACCGAGAAGGGCGAAGGGGTTGGAATGCAAACCGCTCTTAATCGCCTCGATTTCAGCCTTCGTGATGTCGACAGTCTTTTTCTCTTCGGCCGAATTGAGCGGTTTTTTCATCAGGCTCTCCAGATCTCGGTGGCATATTGACGGATCGTCCTGTCGGACGAGAACCAGCCCATACGCGCCGTGTTGCGCACTGCTTTGGTGTTCCAGCTATCCTGATCGCTCCAGATCGCATCTACTTTGCGCTGAGCCTCGGCATAGGCGTCGAAATCGGCGGCGACCATGAACCAGTCGCTGTTGTAAATGCCGTCGATAAGGGCGGAAAACCGGGAACGGTCGTCGGGTGAGAACACGCCCGACGCGATGGATGACAGCGCCTGCGACAATTCCGCAGACCCTTCGATAATGGCACGGGGATTATGGCCATCGGCACGGGCCTTGGCGACATCTTCAGCGGTCATGCCGAAGATGACGATGTTGTCGGCGCCGACATGTTCCAGCATTTCCACATTCGCGCCATCGAGCGTACCGATGGTCAGTGCACCATTGAGTGCGAATTTCATGTTGCCGGTGCCGGACGCTTCCATGCCGGCCGTCGATATCTGCTCGGAGAGATCGGCAGCGGGAACCATGACTTCCGCGAGCGAGACGTTGTAATTCGGAACAAAAACCACCTTCAGAAGCCCGCGCACGGCCGGGTCGTTATTGATCACCCGGGCAATATCGTTGGCAAGCTTGATGATCAGCTTCGCGTTGTGGTAACTCGGCGCTGCCTTGCCTGCGAAGAACTTAACGCGCGGCACCCAATCCAGTTCCGGATGCGAACGGATTTGATCGTAGAGTGCGACGGTTTCGACAAGGTTCAAAAGCTGCCGCTTGTATTCGTGAATGCGCTTGATCTGGATATCGAACATCGCAGACGGGTCGACGCGGATGCCCATGCGCTGCGCCACCGTATTGGCAAGGCGGACCTTGTTCAGGCGCTTCACCTCGGCGAATTTTTCGCGGAAACCGGCGTCGTCGGCAAAGCGGTCGAGAGCTGTCAGTTTTTCTGCGTCATCGAGGAAATCGTCGCCGATCGTCTCGCGCAGCAGGCTTGTCAGACCGGGATTGCACTGCATCAGCCAGCGGCGTGGTGTGATGCCATTTGTCTTGTTGTTGATCCGCTCCGGATACAGGCTGTGCAGATCGGCAAACACCGTTTCTTTCATCAGATCGGTGTGAAGGGCGGAGACGCCGTTGATGGAATGCGAGCCGATGAAGGCGAGGTTGCCCATGCGCACACGTCTCTCGCCACCTTCGTCGATGAGAGAAATGGAGCGGATCTGCTGGTCCGCCATCTTCTTTTCCTTGCGGGCAAAGAGCAGAGTATTGGCGTTGATCGCATAAACGATCTGCATGTGTCTTGGCAGCAGACGCTCAAGCAGCGGCACCGGCCAACTCTCCAGCGCCTCGGGAAGCAGCGTGTGGTTGGTATAGGAGAAGGTGCCCTGCGTGATCTTCCAGGCTTCCTCGAACTCCAGACCGTGCACATCGCACAGAAGGCGCATCATTTCCGCGATGGAAATGGCCGGATGGGTATCGTTGAGCTGTATAGAGACCTTGTCCGGTAGAGAGGTGAAATCCGGATACTGCTGCAAGTGGCGGCGCAGGATGTCCTGCAGCGAGGCGGAAGAGAAGAAGAATTCCTGCCGCAGGCGCAGTTCCTGGCCGGCCGGCGTTGCGTCCGCTGGGTAGAGAACGCGCGTCAGGCTTTCCGCCTTGTTGCTCTCGCGAAGAGCCCCGATATGGTCGCCGGCATTGAAGGCGGCGAGCAGAATGGGGTCTATCGGCTGTGCCGACCAGAGGCGCAGCGTGTTGACGCGGGTGCCGCGCCAGCCGACGACCGGCGTGTCGTAAGCCATGGCGATGACGCGCTCGGCCGGTTTCCAGACGAAGCGCTGCGGGTCTTCATATCCGCCGATCGTCTCCACCGAGCCGCCGAAGCCGATTTCATAGGAGCTTTCGCGGCGTTCGAATTCCCATGGGTTACCGTGGGCAAGCCAGGTTTCCGGCAGTTCCACCTGCCATCCGTCAGCCATCTGCTGGCGGAAGAGGCCATGCACGTAACGGATGCCGTAGCCATAGGCGGGAATATCAACGGTCGCCATGGATTCCATGAAGCAGGCAGCAAGACGCCCAAGACCGCCATTACCGAGTGCCGCATCCGGCTCCAGCCCGGCGATAACGTCAAGATCGACGCCGAGGGAGGACAGCGCGTCACGAATCTCGTGCATCAGGCCGATGTTGGAGATGGCGTCGCGCATCAGGCGGCCGATCAGAAATTCCAGCGACAAATAATAAACGCGCTTGGAATTGTTGGCATAGGCCTTGCGGGTGGATTCCATCCATTTGTCGATGATGCGGTCACGCACGACGAGGATGGTTGCGGTCAGCCAGTCATGCGGTTTTGCAACCTTAACGTCTTTGCCGATGCGGTAGGTCAGTCGCTCGATGATTTCCGCGGCCATGATTTCCGGGTTGGAACTGCGCGGCGCGGGGCGGGGAAGATCGGCGGCGTTGAGATTATTGATCATTGGTCGGTCAGCACCTTGGTGGGAGGAGAGGGTCTGAGAGGTTGATCCGTATTGCCATTGCTGATGTCAGTTTATGCATCGATATGGAGGCGTGGCAACAGCAATTTTCGCGGAAAGTGGTGTGGGCTAGAATTCTGAAAAATAAGGTTTTTTTCCACGCCCTGAAGGACACAAAGAATGTTCTAAGCCTCCTATCCGAAGTTTGTGAGGCTGTTTGCGTCGGCGCTGCGATGTCTGGCATCGTTCAAAAGAGAATGAGGCTGCAAAAGTTTGAAATGGTTCACCGGTCCTGAAATCTGTTCATTTTATTATATCCATGCACCAGACTGGAAACCGTCCGTGGTTTAGCCGAATGCCTCAACGTACACACTAGCCTTCGCAGCCGCAAAAATTCAATGAAAATAAATAAGCCGCCACGGCGCAAATTGGATGGCCGCTTTATGCTCTTGGCAAAATCGTCTCGGATAAGAATCTCTATTGCAGGAAAAAAGGTGCCGCCGTCATTTCTCCTGCGCGGATCGTCAGGCTGGTGTTCGGCGGAACGGCGCACCAGGGCGTGCAATCGAAGGAGAAAGGCTCCGAACTGAGCGCGATGCCGTCATCGAGCATGCGCCAATAGAGCGTCGGCGGCTTGTCGTCGCTCGACCAGCGAAAGGCATGCACGCAGTCGCCATCCATGAGCACAGCGCTGAAGCGAAGCGCAGAGGATACACCTGCCGCGACCATCTTTTTATGGCAGAGCCGCAGCGCCGTCGCGATCGCGCGGACGGGATCGGCTTCAAGGCCGAGCCCCGCGGCAATCAGAAAAATGGCTTCGCTGTCGCCGGTGCCGCGCCTGTTTGCATAGAGGTCGTCCGGAATGAGGGAATCGATGTCGCGCCTGATCTGCTCATAGCCGCCGATTTGGCCGTTATGCATGAACAGATATTGGCCATGGGAGAACGGGTGGCAATTGGCGCGGGAAACTTCGCCGGATGTGGCGGAGCGCACATGCGCCATGAACATGCCCGAGCGAAGCTGGTGGCAAAGCGCCGCCAGATTGGCATCCGACCAGGCAGGTCGCGTGTCGCGAAAGACGCCGGGCGTTCCGCGCTCGCCATACCAGCCGAGGCCGCAGCCATCGCCGTTCACAACGGTTTTGGCCTCTCTCGCGGCCATGGACTGGCTGACCAGCGATGCTTCAGGCTCGATCAGAAGGCTGTCGAGCCAGACCGGTTTACCGGAATAAGCAAAGAGGCGGCACATTCACGCGGCTCTGTCGAACGCCTTGTTCCCAAGCGCGAAGGCGACCGCGGCCTTCGCATGAATGGCTGTCGAATCGTAACCCGGCAGCGGCAGCGCGCTGGGGTCGATCAGCAGGGAAATCTCGGTGCAGCCGAGAATGACGGAATCAACACCCAGCGCACGGGCTTTTTCGATTACTGCAAGGTAGCGCTCGCGCGAACAGGACTTGATTTCCCCCTGGCAGAGCTCGCCGAAAATGATGTCATGAATTGCAGCCCGGTCATCCGCTTCGGGCACAACGACGTCGATGCCTTGGCGACGCATCCGATCGGTGTAGAAGCCGTGTTCCATCGTGTAACGGGTGGCGAGGAGCAGTGGCTTGCGGCGTCCATCCGCCTTCAGGGCGGCGGCGGTTTCGTCGATAATGTCGATCAGGGCGACGCCTGACATTTTTTCGACCGTGTCTGCGACAAGATGCATGGTGTTGGTGCAGATGAGCACGCAATCGGCACCGGCATTGGCGAGGCGTGCGCCGGCAGCGCCCAGAAGCGCGCCTGCTTCATCCCAGCGGTCAGCCTTCTGAAGGGCGACAACTTCGGAAAAATCGAGCGAATGCATGACGAGATCGGCCGAAACCAGCCCGCCGCGGCTGTCGCGCACGGCCTCGTTGATCATGCGATAATAGGTGGCGGTGGATTCCCAGCTCATGCCGCCAATCAGGCCGATGCGTTTCATCTGTTTCCCCTTATCAAAATTGATTGCGACAAGGATGCCATCGCCGTCACGAAAACGGCGTGCGTTTTTCCTTCGATTTTTAGGCGGAAATGCAAGTCTGGAGCGGGATGGCCGGTAAATACGCAAATTTCTTGCGCAAATATGTTAACAGGTGCATTCTTTCCGGATGATTGATGATCGAGACCGCCGAATCCTTGCGATTCTCCAGGAAAATGCGGAAACACCTCTCGCCGATATCGCCGAGGAGGTTTCCCTGTCGCTATCGGCCTGTTCGCGCCGCATTACCCGGTTGCGCACGGAGGGATATGTGACGGGCACGATGGCGCTGTTGGATCGGCGAAAAATCAATCTGCCGACCACGGTTTTCCTGCTGGTGAGAACGGGCCTGCATGCCGAGGATTGGTTGGACAAGTTCCATGCCGCCGTCAGCACCATACCGGAGATTGTGGAGGTTCACCGCCTGACGGGTAATTTCGACTATATTCTCAAACTCGTGCTGCCCAATGTCGAATATTACGACACCGTCTACAAGCAAATCCTGCGTCGCGTTCAGCTTTACGATATGTCGGCCTATATCTCGATGGAGACGGTGAAGTTGTCGTCATCGCTGCCGACAACGCACATCTGAGCGCTCATCAACGCTTCGTCCATTGGCCGTCGAAACGAAAACCAAAGCGGAAGCTCCGCGTTTCTCCCGGGTTCAATGTTATCGCGTCCGCAAGTTCGGGCTGGTTGAACGCATTGGTGGGCGTTTCCACGGGTTCCAGGGCTATAGAGTGGCGCCTCCCGCGCGCGAGGGTATCGCCAGTAAAGACATGCATATGACCCCGCTCCTGCCATACTGTCAGGCTCGCGCCGCTATTACGGTCTTCCAGCTTTGTTTCGTAAAGCCCGTTTTCGGATGCATTCAGATCGGTGAAGCATAAATCGAGCACATGGCCTGATAGCGGCGTTTGGACAAAACCAATGTCGTCCCGTTTGACGACAGCGCCTTTTGGGTCACGAAGGGGGATCAGATTTTCGTCTGTTTCGATAACGGTCTTCGAGGGCAGCGTAAGAAGAAGGTCATCGATAGACGTCGTGCCGGGCAGGCGGAAATAGGGATGCCAGCCGGCCGCGAAGGGCAGGGGCTGATCACCGCGGTTGATGCCGCGGATGTCGATGGCAACCTCATGGCCGGAGAAACGATATTCCACCTCGATGGTGAGCCAGTATGGATAGCCCGCAAAATCGGCAGGCCGTATGTCGGCGCGAAACAGCAGAATGTGGGCGTTATCCGCCTTGTCGGAATGGACAAGGATGAAGGGCAGGGCTCTGGCAAATCCGTGAAAAACCAGGGCTTCATGGGCAAGTACCGGTTCAATGCGATGGTCCTGCCCGCCAAAGCTAAAGCGACCATCCGCAATGCGGTTGGTGAAGGGTGCGAGAATGCCGTTTCTCACTCCATTCTGCGCGCCAATGTCGGAAGGGTTCAAATATCCGTCGATGAGGTTCTCGTTCCCAGCACCGTCTGCAGAGAGGGGTCGCCAGCTCAGGAGCGTCGCGCCCTCGTAGGCAATTTCCGCAGAAAACCCATTCCCGGAAACGGTGACACCGGCAATTCCCGCGCCTGTGGTCGAAATAGTCATCGGGAAATGTCCTCTGCATGTATATCTGCGGTCATACGGCAAATGCCCTGCCGATTCGCCGATCATCGTTGGTGTGGGACCATTTCGCAATGGGACGGCGCGGGAGTTTCAACAGCCTGCCGCCATCCGATGTTCCCGGGCATCAGCCCGAAAGGTTGCGTTTTGCGCCGCTGAAAAACTCCATCAGTGCGGCTTGGTCTTCTCCGCCAAGTCCGGCTGCCGTCAACATCCGGTGCACCTCGGCGCAGACGGCCGTCAGTGGCATGGCAGTGTTGGTTCGCCGGGCAAGGTCCTGCGCGCCATTCAGATCTTTCACCATGTTATCGATGCGGCCGGTCCGGCGGTAATCCTTTGCTACATAGCGGGGCATATACTCCTGAAGGATGGCGCTGTCGGCGCGCCCGCCCTTTAGCGCCTGCGGTATCTTTGCGGCATCGACGCCAGCATCGAGCGCGAGCTGCGTTGCTTCCGCCACGGCGAGAAAGTTCAGCCCGCAAAGAACCTGATTGATAAGCTTGGTGGTCTGGCCCGCCCCGCAGGGGCCCATATGGGTATAGTTGCTTGCGACATGTTGGAGCACCCGGTGAGCATCGGCCACATCCTTTTCACTACCTCCGGCCATCAATGTCAGTTGCCCGATGAGCGCCTTGGGCGCGCCGCCGGAAAGCGGGCTGTCCACCCAGCGCAGGCCTTTATCTGCGGCGTCAGCCGCCAGTTCCTTAGTCGCTTCCGGGTCAATCGAGGACATGTCGATGATGAGCGTGCCGGGTTTTGCGCCGGCCGCCACGCCATCCTTGCCGAAGACAGCGATGCGAACGATTTTCGGCGAGTTGAGGCTAAGAATAACCACATCGGAAGCGGAAGCCGCCTCCGCAGCCGTGCCGGCGCTCTGTGCGCCAAGGTTCGTCAGCGCCGACACCTTTTCCGCGTCGAGATCGAAAACCGTCAGATGATTGCCGGTCTCGATGAGCCGCGTGCCGATAGCGCCGCCCATAGCGCCAGCACCGATCAGGGCGACTTTGTTCTTCTCGCTCATGTTGCTCACGGCCTCCTCCCAAAGTGTCGTGGTGTCGTCGGACTGCCGTTTTTTACAGCGAAGCGGTAATGCCGCCATCGACATAGAGAATATGTCCGTTCACGAAGGACGAAGCGTCTGACGACAGGAAAATGCAGGCGCCGACGAGTTCGTCCACCTTGCCCCAGCGACCGGCGGGTGTGCGCTTTTCAAGCCACGCAGAAAAGGTGGGATCAGCCACCAGTGCAGCATTGAGCGGCGTGTCGAAATAGCCAGGCGCTATAGCGTTGCATTGCAGGCCATATTTCGCCCAATCCGTCGCCATGCCCTTGGTCAGGTTGCCGACAGCGCCCTTGGTGGCGGTGTAGGGCGCAATGCCCGGCCGTGCGAGGGCGGTCTGAACGCTGGCGATGTTGATGATCTTGCCGCGGCCTCGGGTGATCATATGGCGCGCGGCTGCCTGACCGGCGTGGAATACCGAGGCGATATTGGTTTGCAGCAGGCGCTCGAAGGCGTCGGCCGGGAAATCCTCGAGAGGAGAGCGGTGCTGCATGCCGGCATTGTTGACGAGGATATCGATCGGACCAACCTCTGCTTCAAATTGATCGATAGCGCTGCGCACAGCGGCATGGTCCGTGGCGTCGAAGGGCAGTGTTTTAGCGCCTTTGATCCGCGTGGCGGCATCATCCAATTTCTTTTCATCACGGCCGTTCAGCACCACGTCCGCTCCCGCCTCCGACAGGCCTTGCGCCAGCGCAAAGCCGATGCCCTGGGACGAGCCGGTGATCAGGGCTCTGCGCCCGGAAAGATCAAACAATTTCAGGCTCACTATTTCCTCCAGTCTCTCCCGGCATTGACCTCATGCCGATTTATGTTATCGATAACATTCATCCGGTTCAGCTCTGAATGTCAAGGCTGAAACGCTCGCCTCCTGTAAGCGGCGAGTGGATGTCCGCACGCGATACATTCGTGGAGGCGACGGATGTAAGCTATATTTGTCACGTCGCGGAGGGGCGACGTCAAACGGAGATATCAATGAGAGCGATTGTTGCCCACGGGGCGAAGGATGTCCGCATCGAAGAGCGGCCTGAGGAGATGCCGGGGCCGGGTGAAGTGCGGCTTCGTCTGGTCCGGGGCGGAATCTGCGGCAGCGATCTGCACTATTACAACCATGGCGGCTTCGGCGCGGTGCGCCTTCGGGAACCCATGGTGCTCGGGCATGAGGTCTCGGCCATTATCGAAGAGCTGGGCGATGGTGTGGAGGGGTTGAAGGTCGGTGGGCTTGTTGCGGTTTCGCCCTCCCGCCCATGCAGGACATGCCGCTATTGCCAGGAAGGCCTGCACAATCAGTGTCTCAACATGCGCTTTTACGGCAGCGCGATGCCTTTCCCCCATATCCAGGGCGCTTTCCGCGAAGTTCTGGTGGCAGATGCATTGCAGTGCGTACCGGCCGATGGCTTGAGCGCTGGAGAAGCAGCCATGGCGGAACCCCTGGCGGTGACGCTGCATGCGACGCGCCGCGCTGGCGATCTGCTGGGAAAACGGGTGCTTGTGACTGGCTGCGGCCCAATCGGCATTCTTTCCATTCTCGCCGCCCGGCGTGCGGGTGCTGCTGAGATCATCGCGACCGACCTTTCCGATTTCACGCTCGCCAAGGCGCGTGAAGCGGGGGCGGACCGTGTCATTAACAGCAAGGACGAGCCTGATGCGCTGGCGGCCTGTGGTGCCGACAAGGGGACTTTCGATGTTCTCTATGAATGCTCTGGTGCTGCGGTGGCGCTCGCGGGCGCGATTCCGGCGCTGCGTCCGCGGGGGATTATCGTTCAGCTTGGTCTCGGCGGCGATATGAATCTGCCGATGATGGCGATTACCGCGAAAGAACTCGATCTGCGCGGCTCGTTCCGCTTCCACGAAGAATTCGCTACCGGCGTCGAATTGATGCGCAAAGGCCTGATCGACGTCAGACCGTTTATCACGCAGACTGTCGATCTAGACGATGCTATCTCGGCTTTCGAATTCGCCTCGGACCGCAGTCGTGCGATGAAGGTGCAGATCGCGTTTTCGTAATGCGATTGTGTGAGTGTCGGCTATATCCTCACCGATGGCACTGACGACGGCCGGCATTTGCGTGGTGTTACCGATATCATTCTCGGATTTATCGGTCTCGCGCGCCTAGGTGCGATGTCGATGGTCACGAGGACATTGAAGAAGGGCAGCATCCAGTTGGGATGCTGCCCGATTTTAATCAGTCGCATCTGAACGACTGGCCGTCAGTGAATGGAGATGCCGCGCTTGTCCGCTTCTTCTTTGATGATGTCTTCGACGACGGTCCTTTTCAGATCAGGATTTCCGAGAAGGTAATCGTCGGCGATTTCGAAGATCGACTTGGGATTCTCGGTCCTGTGCAAGGTGTCGAGGTCCTGACCGATCTGCTCTCGAAGGCTGGAATAATCGTCCATTGCGGCGCTCCAAAATTATCGTTCAGTCGAGAAGCTCGGCCGGAACCTTGCCACCATTTTCGGAAAGCTTCTTGATAACGGCCTTGTGCAGCCAGATGTTCATGGTCGCCGAGTCCGAAGTGTCGCCGGTGTAACCCAGTTCGCTCGCCAGCTCCTTGCGGGCCGTGAGGCTGCTGTCGAGGTCGAGGGCTTTCAGAAGATCAACGATGGAGTGTTTCCAGTCGAGTTTCTGGCCGTTCTTTTTGACAGCGGCATCAAGAATGGAGGCGACGTCAACATTGCCTGTTGCTGCGGGGGCCGGCGCCGCGGTTGTTGGCGCAGGCGCGGCAGGTGCTGCCGGGCTTGTCGCCGTCGGGCTCGCGGTGGATGTCGGCGTTCCGGCAGGCGCGGAGGTCTGTGGTGCCGCTTCGGCCTTGCCGAAAATCGCGTTCTTGATCTTGTCGAAAAAGCTCATGGTGTCCTCCCCTTACCTGCGGAATGCCCGCCCGATCGCGATGAGTATGCAGGCGCCGATGAAGCCGGCGATGAGGTAACCGATCCAGCCGCCGAGCGAAATGCCCACAAGTCCGAGAAGGAAATTCGCGACAATCGCGCCAATGATGCCGAGGATGATGTTCATGAAAACACCCATATTGCTTTTCATGAACTGTTCGGCGAGCCAACCGGCTACGCCGCCGATGATGATTGCTGCAATCCAGCCAACTTGTGCGTCTTCCATAACAGGCCTTTCCTTTCTTAAGAGAGGTCAGGAGGCTTATGGACCCGCATGTTTACGCACGTCCCCCCGCCTTGAAATGACCCCAGGCGGGATTATAACGACGGTGCGGAAATTTTGTTCCGCGCGGCGTGTAAGCTTCGACCGTTTCAACCCTGAGCCTTAAAATCCAGCCCGATGTCGAGCACCGGTGCGCTGTGCGTCAGCCAGCCAATCGAAATGAGGTCGACGCCGGACGCGGCAATGGCCGGCGCGGTCTGAGGATTGATGCGGCCGGAGGCTTCGGTAATGGCGCGACCGGCGACGAAGTGGACCGCCTCGCGCAATTGTTCTGGCGTCATGTTGTCAAGGAGGACGGCGTCCACGCCTTCTTCCATCGCCTCTTGCAACTGCGCTAGCGTATCGACCTCCACCTCGATCTTGACGAGATGCCCGACACCCGTCTTTGCGCGGCGGATGGCGTGGCGCACGCTGCCTGAGACGGCGATATGGTTGTCCTTGATCAGAACCGCATCATAAAGGGCAAAGCGGTGGTTCATGCCGCCACCGGCGCGCACCGCATATTTTTCCATCGCTCTCAGCCCCGGTGTCGTCTTGCGGGTGCAGGCGACCGAAGCCTTGGAACCGGCAATGGCCGCGACGATTCTTGCCGTCACGGAAGCGATGCCTGAGAGATGGCCGAGGAAATTGAGCGCCGTCCGCTCTGCCGTCAAAAGGCCACGGGACGGGCCCTCTATCGTTGCGATGATGTCGCCCGGTTCGACCGTTGCGCCGTCCATCACATTCCGGTTCATGACAATGGCGGGGTCCACCAGCTGAAAGGCGAGCTCCGCGGCATCGAGACCGGCGATAACGCCCGGTTCGCGCGCGGCTATAACGACCACGGAGCGATGATCGGCAGGAACGACGGCGTTGGAGGTGATGTCGCCCGCCAGGCCCAGATCTTCCAGAAGGGCGTTACGAACGATTGGTTCGAGGAGGAGCCGGGGCAGGGGTGGAAGGGTGGAAACGGTCATATCAGGCGCTCCGCGCAAAGCTGGCCGCCGGGCGGTCGGACGACACAAATTCATGGGCGATGGTGGTGATGTTGCTGAGGTTCAGCCTGCGCCTCGTGGCGACGGCGTGCCGCCCGGGAAAATCGTCGCGGAAATGCGCGCCGCGCGATTCTGCGCGCAGCGCCGCGAAGACCGCGACGGCTAGTGCAACAAGCGCTGGATCCGATGCGGCGCCATTTCCCTCTGCCAAGGGCAGAAGATCGCGGATCGCATTGGCCAGTCCCTCTGCATGTCTTGCAATACCGAGGTGGCGTGAAACGATGGGCCGGATGAGAGAGAGATCGGGCGCAGGAAAATCCGGGAGGGGCAGCGTCGGTATAGTTGCCGCCGCTCTTCCGGCGGAGGCGGGTCTGCCGGCAATGTCCTGCGCCGCCCGCATGCCCATGGCGGCCGCTTCGAGCAGGGAATTGCTGGCGAGCCTGTTTGCCCCGTGCAGGCCGGTGCAGGCGGCTTCGCCGGCAACCCAGAGGCCCGGCACGGAGCTGCGCCCATTGCCATCGGTTGCGACGCCGCCCATGTGGTAATGCACGGCCGGGCGGACGGGAATGAGGTCACGGGCCGCGTCTATCCCCGCTTCCCGGCAGAGCCAGTCGATTGCGGGGAAACGGGTAGAGAACTTTGAGCCGGGCGACTTGCGCGCATCGAGAAAGACCTTGCCGCCGCGCTCGATTTCACGGTTGATGGCACGGGCGACGATGTCCCGCGGCGCAAGTTCCCCACCCGGCGTGGCAGCCATGAAACGGTCGCCACTTTCGTTGACGAGCACCGCGCCTTCTCCCCGCACGGCCTCGCTGACCAGCGCCAGCGGCCGCCGGGGCGAAGAAAGTGCGGTGGGATGAAACTGCACGAACTCCATGTCAGCAAGAATGGCGCCGGCGCGCGCGGCAAGCATGATGCCCTGCCCGAAATTGGCCTGTGGGTTGGTCGTCGCGTCGTAAAGCCCGCCGAGGCCGCCAGTCGCGAGGACAACTTCCGCAGCCGGAAGGGTAAAACAGCCTTTCGGACCAAGGCATGCAACGCCGGCGACCACGCCGTCCTGCGTCAGCAGCCGACGCACGTCCGTGCCATCAAGAACCGAGATCGATGGCGTGCGAAGAACGGCCGCTGCAAGCGCGCTGACGATCGCGGCGCCCGACCCGTCGCCTTCCGCGTGGAGAATGCGACGCCGACTATGAGCGGCTTCGAGCCCGAACACGTAGTTGCCCTGGGCGTCGCGGTCAAAGCGAACGCCCGCCCTCTCCAGTGCGTCGATGACGGCGGGTGCCGCGGAAACAATTTCGACTGCGAGATCCTCATCGCATAGGCCATCGCCTGCAGCAAGGGTATCGGCCAGGTGAAGCGCGGCGCGGTCATCAGGCCCAAGGCTTGCTGCGATGCCTCCTTGCGCCCAGGCACTGGAGGTTTCGCCGCCCAAGGCGGCGCGCGTGAGAAGGAGCACGGGCCGCGGGGCAAGCGTCAGCGCCGTCATCAGACCGGCAATGCCGCTTCCGACGATGACGGTCCAGCCCGCTTGCGGATGGCCCTTGCTCATATGTTCAGCATCCTCTCCACAGCGCGGCGCGCGGCAACGGCGATGGCCGGATCAACCGTCACTTCGTGGCGGTTTTCCTCCAGCGCCGTGCGGATGTTGCCAAGCGTGATGCGTTTCATATGCGGGCAGAGATTGCAGGGACGGATGAATTCGACATCCGGGTGATGCACGGCGACGTTGTCGCTCATCGAGCACTCCGTCAGTAACACCACGCGGGCGGGGCGCTCGCGGCTGACATAGTCGGACATGACGGCGGTTGAGCCGGAAAAATCTGCGGCCTCCACGACATCGGGTGGGCATTCCGGGTGCGCCAGCACGGTGACGCCGGGATGGCTTTCCCTGAGTTCCCTGATGTCATCGGCGGTGAAAAGCTCATGCACCTCACAATGGCCGCGCCATGCTATCAGCTCCACATGGGTTTCGCGCGCGACGTTTTTCGCCAGATATTCGTCCGGCAACATCAGCACACGGGGCACGCCGAGGGATTCCACCACCTGACGCGCATTGCCTGAGGTGCAGCAGATATCGGAGGCGGCCTTCACGGCCGCGGACGTATTCACATAGGTCACAACGGGCACGCCGGGATAGGCTTTGCGCAGAAGGGCGATATCCTCGGGCGTGATGGAATCGGCGAGCGAACAGCCAGCACCCATATCCGGAATGAGCACGGTTTTTTCCGGGTTGAGGAGCTTGGCCGTCTCGGCCATGAAATGCACGCCTGCGAGGACGATCACATCCGCTTCTACCTCCATTGCCTTGCGGGCGAGCGCAAGACTGTCGCCGACGATGTCCGCAACGCCGTGGAAGATTTCCGGTGTCTGGTAATTGTGGGCGAGGATGACGGCGTTGCGGTCCCGCTTCAGCGCGAGAATGGCGTTTACATCGTCCTGGAAGCTCATCCATTCCGCTTTGGGAATGACGCGGGAAACGCGGTCGTAAAGGCTTGCAGCAGAAATCGGTTCGTTCACGGACGTCTCCCATTAATGCTCTAATTGAGCATATGTCGTCCAAATACATATTCTCATCATGAGCATATGTCAATTGCGAGAGAGGGGAAGCTTTGATCCGGAAAGCGCGCGTTCATCAAGAACGGTTTGACGAAAGCGGAAGAGTTTGGCTGGCCGTCCGCCGGTCTCGGTGGTCACGTCGCCGGTTTCCTCGACCAGCTGCTGCAACTCGATCAGTCGGCGGAAATTCTGCTTGTGCAGCGTGAGGCCCGCCAGCGCCTCGACAGCGCGTTGAAGCTGGAGGAGCGTGAAGGCATCCGGCATGAGTTCGAAAACCACCGGACGATATTTGATCTTCGCTCGCAGGCGCGCGATGCCGGTGGCAAGGATGCGGCGGTGATCGGCAAACATCGGCTTGCCGAAATTGATCCGTGGTTCGCCCTGCGCTTCCTCGACCAGCCCAGCTTCATAGAGCAGCTCGTACCGTTGCAGGGTAAGTTCTTCGTTCCATCCGCCGCCATCGAGGCCGAAGGTGAAGTTGGCCCGCAGATGACGCTGGTCCTTGCAGGCGGTGTCGGAATCGGCCCAGTCGCGGAGCCGGTCGATGATACTGCCCAGAATTTCGGGACGGCCCTTGCGATGATCCTCCCAGGGGAAATAATCGTACCAGCCGTGCCACAGCGCGCGTCTGCCGCCCGACGCTTCCTGCTCGCGCACCAGGCCGAGATAACCGATCGAGATCGTTCTCCCGCCTGGAATGTCATTGTTACGGTCGCGATCGGCGAAGGTGTAGAGCTGCTCCAGGTAACCAACCGGGTGGTGCGTCTGCTCGTGGATCCATTCACGCAACCCGCTCTGGAGTGTCCTGTGTCCGAATTCGAAAGGCCCGGAGGGTAGGGCGATACCTTCCCGAACGGTCATCACACGCGGTTCATCCGTCGTCATCGCGGTGACGACGGCAATGAGTTCGGCGTGGGCAAGCCCGATTGTCACGGCTGGTCCTTTAATCGTTGTCCCCAGGATCAATCCTCTTTGGCACAGGATGCCCGGTTCGCCAACATGGCCGCTAAAATGCGCTGTCGATAAAATGCCAGTTCGCACAATCCCGGCCCGTGAGACAAAAGGATGAACTCTTGGCATTAGCCGTCCGGCATCAGCTATGTTACAGAGCCGCCGCAAGCATTTCAGACCAAAAAGGCTAGTGTTGGACAACATATCTTTCGAAGAGACACTTGTGGGTTATTACACCTGGAACGTCGGGCCGAATCTGGTTTATCTGGATGCCGTAGCCGCCCATCTGCGCGAATTTTCCCCGGAACAGGGCGCAAGAGGCATTCCGGTCGAGGATTTCATTGCCCAAATCGAAAACGGTTCGCGCGCACGCGTTGCTCAGGCCGTCTATAATTCCCTCACCAATGGCGTGTTTTACGATCAGGAATACCGCATCCAGCTGAGGGCGGGCGGTTTTCGCTGGTTGCGCACGACGGGACGAGTAATTCTGGACAGCGACCGTCTTCCGATCATGGCGATGGGCACGGTGAGGGATGTGACAGCCGGCAAGGTTCTGCTGATGTAGCAGATGGCTGGTCGCCATGAAGCCGGCTGATCAATTCATGCATTGCCAGATGGTGCGGTGAGGTTCTGGGCCGGAGTGCGTGCTACCGGTCAACATATCATCGGCCTCCGCCTGCTGCACGCGGGCTCACCGGTGCTGAAGCATCGTCTGTGTGACAAATATCTGGATGCTCGCCTCAGGCACGAGGATGTACGGCGTGGCGACAAAACGCGATGCTCGGAGATCGTTTTACGTTTTTGCGCAAAGAGATTTTACTGCTGAGAAGGATTTGGTGGAGCTAAGCGGGATCGAACCGCTGACCTCTTGCATGCCATGCAAGCGCTCTCCCAGCTGAGCTATAGCCCCATAAGGGTTCCGGCATTTCTTCCGGTTCCGGGAACCGAAGCGGTTGTTGTTTCCGTTCGGTGGCGGCTTACTACTTCGGCTTTCCGGTGAGTGCAAGCATAAAAAACGGCCCGGCGTCATTTTTTTGTCGCCGGGCCGGATTATCATGGAAAATCAAGCTTCTTCGTCGTCACCCGGTACGCCGATGATGCCGGACATGTCGTCGTCGTCATCTTCGTCGTCGGTTTCGAGGAAGGTGTCGTCATCGTCGTCGATTTCGACGTCGTCGTCGTCACCCAGATCAGGGATGTCGTCGCCGCTGTTGTCGCCATCGGCATCTTCCAGCGAGACGAGTTCGACTTCCGTGTTTTCGGTATCGACTTCCGCCACTTCCTCTTCTTCAGCCTGCTCCATCTTGGCCTGGGCGGTGCTTTCCTCGAAGAAGGAGAGCGGCCAGGACTTGCCGGTGTAGGGAGAAACGACCGGATCGCGGTTCAGATCGTAGAACTTCTTGCCGGTATCGGGGTCTGTGCGCTTGGTACCAAGTTCCGCTTTTGCCACTGTCTAAGCCTCAAATTGTCGAATGAGTTTCGGTGTGTACGCCGTGAAACCGGCATAGACGGTAAAATTTATAGCCGGTCCCCTTAATCGTTGCGCTCTTTCGTGTCAAAGACAAACTTCGCGTGCTACCTCCGCTGGCGCAAGCCCTATGCGTCTATGCTGATGTAATAGGAGAGGCTTCGCACACATTATTAAAGTGACGACGGATGCACGGACGGAACGCTTCATGACCTTCACCATTGCCATAGATGGGCCAGCCGCGGCCGGCAAAGGAACCCTTTCCCGCAGGATAGCCGAGACCTATGGCTTTCATCACCTTGATACAGGCCTCACCTACCGCGCGACCGCCAAAGCTCTTCTGGATGCCGGGTTGCCGCTCGATGATGAGACGGTCGCGGAGAGAATAGCGCTGGAGGTCGATCTTGCCGGCCTGGATCGCGCCGTGCTTTCCCGGCACGATATCGGCGAGGCTGCGTCAAAGATTGCGGTGATGACGCCCGTGAGGCGCGCGCTGGTCGAGGCGCAGCAGCGCTTTGCCGCAAAGGAGCCCGGTACGGTGCTTGATGGCCGCGACATCGGGACCGTCGTCTGCCCGGACGCGCCGGTGAAGCTCTATGTGACGGCTTCTCCAGACGTGCGGGCGCGCCGGCGTTACGATGAAATTCTGGAGAGTGGCGGCGCCGCGGACTATGATTCCATTTTCGCCGAGGTGAAAAAACGTGACGAGCGGGACATTGGCCGTGCCGACAGCCCGTTGAAACCGGCTGAAGACGCGCACTTGCTAGATACGTCGGAAATGAGTATAGAGGCGGCGTTTCAGGCCGCGCGCACGATTATCGACGCCGCTCTGAAGAGATAGGTTTTTCGCGGAACGGCTTGTCGCCATCTGCGTTTAGTCCGGAATTGCCTGAAGACATGTCCTTGCGCCGGAAAGCCTCTTGAAGAGGCGGGCATGGGTTCGGGTATCAACAACACTAGCCCACCGGCGCTTTGTATTCGCCCCCGTGCGGATGCATTCAGGAGATTTCATGTCAGTATCTACCCCCACGCGCGACGATTTCGCAGCGCTTCTCGAAGAATCCTTTGCCTCTAACGATCTTGCCGAAGGCTATGTTGCCAAGGGTATCGTCACGGCAATCGAGAAGGACGTCGCCATCGTTGACGTCGGCCTCAAGGTCGAAGGTCGCGTTCCGCTCAAGGAATTCGGCGCGAAGTCCAAGGACGGCACGCTGAAGGTCGGCGACGAAGTTGAAGTGTATGTCGAGCGCATCGAAAACGCTCTCGGCGAAGCTGTTCTGTCGCGCGAAAAGGCTCGTCGTGAAGAAAGCTGGGTCAAGCTCGAAGCCAAGTTCGAAGCTGGCGAGCGCGTCGAAGGCGTTATCTTCAACCAGGTCAAGGGTGGTTTCACCGTCGATCTGGACGGCGCTGTTGCCTTCCTTCCGCGTTCGCAGGTCGACATCCGTCCGATCCGCGACGTGACCCCGCTGATGCACAACCCGCAGCCCTTCGAAATCCTCAAGATGGACAAGCGTCGCGGCAACATCGTCGTTTCGCGTCGTACGGTTCTCGAGGAGTCGCGTGCCGAGCAGCGTTCTGAAATCGTTCAGAACCTCGAAGAAGGCCAGGTTGTTGACGGCGTCGTCAAGAACATCACCGATTACGGCGCGTTCGTTGACCTCGGCGGCATCGACGGCCTGCTGCACGTCACCGACATGGCATGGCGCCGCGTCAACCATCCTTCGGAAATCCTCAACATTGGCCAGCAGGTCAAGGTTCAGATCATCCGCATCAACCAGGAAACCCACCGTATCTCGCTCGGCATGAAGCAGCTCGAGTCGGATCCGTGGGATGGCATCTCCGCCAAGTACCCGGTTGGCAAGAAGATCTCCGGTACGGTCACGAACATCACCGACTACGGTGCATTCGTTGAGCTGGAGCCGGGCATCGAAGGCCTGATCCACATTTCCGAAATGTCCTGGACCAAGAAGAACGTACACCCCGGCAAGATCCTGTCCACGAGCCAGGAAGTTGACGTTGTCGTTCTCGAAGTCGATCCGTCCAAGCGCCGCATCTCGCTCGGTCTCAAGCAGACGCTTGAAAACCCGTGGCAGGCATTCGCTTACAGCCATCCGGCTGGTACGGAAGTCGAAGGCGAAGTCAAGAACAAGACCGAATTCGGCCTGTTCATTGGCCTCGAAGGCGATGTCGACGGCATGGTTCACCTGTCGGACCTCGACTGGAACCGTCCGGGCGAGCAGGTCATCGAAGAGTACAACAAGGGTGACGTCGTTAAGGCTGTCGTTCTCGACGTTGACGTTGAGAAGGAACGCATCTCGCTCGGCATCAAGCAGCTCGGCAAGGACGCTGTCGGCGAAGCCGCTTCTTCCGGCGACCTGCGCAAGAACGCAGTCGTTTCCGCTGAAGTCACCGCGGTCAACGATGGCGGCATCGAAGTGAAGCTCGTCAACCACGAAGACCTCACCTCGTTCATCCGTCGCGCTGATCTCTCCCGTGACCGTGACGAGCAGCGCCCTGAGCGCTTCTCCGTTGGCCAGGTTGTCGACGCCCGCGTCGTCAACTTCTCGAAGAAGGACCGCAAGGTCATGCTTTCGATCAAGGCTCTGGAAATTGCTGAAGAGAAGGAAGCCGTCGCACAGTTCGGTTCGTCCGACTCGGGCGCTTCGCTCGGCGACATCCTCGGCGCGGCTCTGAAGAACCGCGGCGAATAATCGCCAAGATCGTTGAAATGAAGAACCCGCCGGAATTTCCGGCGGGTTTTTTATTGCTTGCAGCTCATCCTTATGGGGGCAGCGAGCCGCTTTTCAGAGCATGCCGCTCATCTTCAGGTAATAGTTTTCTGCACTGTCGTCGGACGTTGCTGGGGACCCGCTCACCTGCTCCCCGCTCGTGTCATTGGCGGCGATGCGTTCTTCCTTGTCTTCCTTGTTATCGGGATCCTCAGCCCCGGCCTCGGCTTCCTCTTCCGCCTCTTCCTCTGAAAACGGTCCACCACCCCGCGGTGGCGTTTCCGATTCGTAGTCCTCATCCGCTGGCGGGTAGGCGACGATCGGTAGTGGCGTGCCGTCTTTCGCAAGAGCCGCGGCGAGCAGGGATTGCGAGGCCGTTTGCTCCAGCATCGCCGTTCTCGCTTCCGGGTCGAGCGTCGCGCGCATCTGGGGTTCCGGTCGATTGGCCGCAGCGTCCGTCTCCTCGCCGACGGGATGAGTCGTAGGCGTTGCGAGGGCGGCTTTTTCCGTGGCCTGATCGTCAGACTGCTGTTGCGCAGCGCTTTGCGGCGCGGGCAGAGCCTGCTGCATAACGGCTGCCTTGAGCGGAAGCCTGCTTGTTGCGGCCGCAAGCAACAGGGTGTTTATGGTCTCGGCATCGTCCGTCAGCGGACCGGATGGTGGGATGACGCCCGTGCGGGTTTCCTTCGAATCGGTCTTGGTCAATTCCCGATGCGCAACGGCAGGGCGGGTTTCACCACTGCCGATGCGGGGCAAGTTTGGCAGACGATTGTCACCTGACATCTCCTTCGCCCCGCCGCCGGCTTGCGGCGGAAGCGGACGTGCGGCGTCGTTCGCTCGTCCATCCGGTTTGGCGATATTGCTCGGCACCTCATCCGTGTCGGCCAATACGACTTGCTTTGTGGTGCGAAATTCGGGCGGCGTAGTTATAGCCGCGACCGTTGCTTTCACCGCTGCGCCACTGAGGACGAGCGGGCCGATGAGCATGGGAAGAAGTTTGGTGGCGCCTGCGGCGTTCGCCGCCGGCGCTGTGGGGGCGAAGGATGGGCGGGGTGCGATAGTCTGATTTGGTGCTGTCTGTTGTCTCGGCTGGCCGGGCGGTGCAGCGGTCGTCTCGGAATGAGCCACATTGTTCTGCTGATAGGATGAAACCGCGGCCCTGGCCGCCAAATCCGCACCCTTGTATCGGGAAAGCTCTATCAGCAGCGCCAAACGGGCAGCATCCGGCCCGGTCGGCTGTTTGAGAATTTCGGCGAGCATTGTCAGGGTCAAACCCTGCAGCGCCTTGCCGACCTGTTGTTCCAATGCCAGACGCTGCGATGCTGGCAGGGCGCGGAGCGCCTCCGTCAGTCGCGTCACGTAGGTCTGGATAGCCTCGCCGTCCCGGCGTGGCAGGTTCATAAGCTTGCCCAGCGCTTCTGCCAGAACAGCAGTGCTGCGGGAGAGCTGAAATTCGCCGGTGAGCGAGGCGACGGCGGCCCGGGCGAAGAGGCTGCCACTGGTTTCAGGGGCAGGGTCGCCCATCCGTGTCGGCACGATTTCTTTCACCGGCGTGCGCGTGGTCACCAAAACGGTGGTCCCATTGGCGGCGTCGGCTGCTGCGATTTTCGGTACAGGCGGTAACATGCTGCGCTCCGTTCCTATCGGTAACCGCCGCTGGCTGCGAGAGGCCAATCCCCATTGGCTTCGTGATCCGCATCTGGCTCGAATGGTGAGAAATCGCCGCGCCGGTGATGTACAGGTGTCATCTCGCCCGCTCATGCGGGAGCGCCGTATGCGTCTCTGCCCGCGTCATCGGTTCCAGCGCATACAGAATCATCTGGTTCAATCCTGGCTTGCAACTGTTAAGATTTGGCTAACCGGCTCCGCGCCGTAGGCGCGCCGTCAGGGAGAGACGCCGATGAACATGCGATAGAGGCCGTTATCGTCGGAATTCACCGAGGAAATATGGTCCGCGTCGCTTGAAGGAGCTTCGTACGAAACCGGTGGCATGGCATCAAGCCAACTCGCCATGGGCAAGCTGCGCTCCGGCCGCCCCTGCAGCGTGGACATGGGTTGCTCCTCGCCGGCGGCTGCAGCAATAGTCGCGTCGTCGGGAACAAGCGGCGGGGCGGCCATGGATAGCAGGGCTTGCGCCACATTGTGCTCATCGTCGTAAAGGACCTCGCCGGGCAAGCCGGGAATATCGGTCATGTCTGAACTCACATCATGTTTCGCTCAAGGGAATGGTCCGAACGGCAGTCATGCCGCCTTTTTCTTCAGCAGTTCGTAAAGCCCATTGTCATCGATCGAGATCGGCAAAATGGCGGCGCGGGCGTCATTAACAACCGCCTGCGCTTTAAGCAGTTCTCCAGCATCATTTTCCACGTCAGCTGGACTTTCGGCCGCCGCTTCTGCCTTTGCCGGCTCATCTTGGTTTTCAGTTGGAGCGGTGTCTTCGTTCGATTTCGCTGCTAATACGGAGATGAGCGTCGTTTCAGGCAAGGTATCGCTCGGCTTCTGCTTGTTGGTGCCGTCTGCCTTTTTGTCCATGGAAGCATCGATGTGCTCCTTCACGGCATCCTGAAGCTCCTGCACGTCCTCAAGCTTGCCCTGCGCATTGAGCGCCTTGATTTCCTCCTCGCGCTCGGCCTTGACTTCGGCATCGTTGATTTCGCCGATCTCTTCCTTGCCGCGTTCGGCTTGCAGCTCCTCCTTGGTCTTCGGATCGGCGACATCTTCAAGGCGCTGGATAATCTTCAACGTCTCCCGCGTCATGAATTGCGTGCCCTGCACCTGCTCGTTCAGGGCATTTTTCACCGCGCGCGCCTCGTCCCCATAGGGGTTCGCGATAGCAGCGATCATCTGTTTTGCCGAAATGCCGAGTTCCTTGAGCCCCGTGACCTCTTCGAGTTCGGTGTCGTTTTTCGGCAAGGTTGCACGTATGGCCATGATGACCGTCGACATCTGCGCGCCGAAATTCTCTTCCTGACCCGTCAATCCCGCGCGCTTTGCGATGCGGGCGGCGAGAGCAGCCATGGCATCGGTCTTGGCAGTGATACCGTTGTTCAGCACGTCCACAACCTGCGCCTCCGAAACCCCGAAGGATTTCAGAGAAATCGTCGTGGCTTTTCCCTGCACGTCGGTTTTGCTGAAACTCGTCGTCAGGGTCAGGGCGTCCTGAAGCCGCCGCGCGAAGGAGAAGCTTGATTCGTCGGCTTCCTGCGTGACGCCAAGTGCGGAGGAAAAGCGGGAGACAAGGGATGCGAATGCGTTCGGGTCCTGTTTCATGAAACCGAACAGATAGGCGCTGATCTTTTCGTTGGCGATACGAAGGCTTTTGTCCGGCTGCGGCTGGGTCTTGACCGCATCATCCCTTTTGGTGCCGTTCGCCTTTTCCTGCTCTTCGCGCCGGCGGTCCTCTATGGCTTCCACCATCGAGCGCATCAGGTCGCTGACAGCAATACCCGCTGTCTGCTGTAGCGGAGTGATCATCCTTCACGGTTCCCGGCTGCCCAAAGTTGCAGCCGAGGATAGGCAGTTCTGGTAAATCAGACCTTAAACACAGGCTGGGAACGCTCAACTATGGGCGAAAATATCCGTTTCGTCCCAACCGAGAAGATCAAGCTTGGAGCGGGTCGGCAGGAAGGCAAAACAGGCGTCGGCGTGATCGATTCGGCCGTCACGGATGAGGCGCGCGGTCAGCTTGTCACGTAGCGCGTGCAGATAAAGCACGTCGGAGGCGGCATATTCGAGCTGTGCCGGCGACAGGGTCTCCGCCGCCCAGTCGGAGGATTGCTGGGCCTTGGAGATATCGACTTCCAGCATTTCCTTGAGGTTGTCCTTCAGCCCGTGCCGATCCGTATAGGTGCGGCAGAGACGCGACGCGATCTTGGTGCAGAAGACCGGCGTGGTCGTGACCCCGAACGTATGGAACAGAACGGCGATATCGAAACGGCCATAGTGAAAAATCTTCTGATGGGCGGGGTCGGCCAGCATTCGGACGAGGTTCGGGGCCTCCGTCTGGCCGGCAGCAATGCGGATGACGTCAGCCGTGCCGTCGCCCGGTGAAAGCTGGACGACGCAGAGACGGTCGCGGCGCGGCACCAGCCCCAGCGTTTCCGTATCGATGGCGATGGCACCGGTGTAACGGGCGGCATCTTCGGCGGAAATATCGCCCTCGTGGTAGCGGATGGTGGCTGCCATGTCTTGCTCCGAATTTTCCTGTCTGTCGAACCGGCTATAACGCAAAGGGCATCGGGGCGATACTGTTTATGGGCGGTTTCCGCCCTTCATCGGCTTGCCTTTGCGAAAGAGCCCGGGTTAGGTTCAACACATTCCTTCCTTCAGATTGCATGAATTCCCCATGACAAAGAAAATCTATCTCGCTGGCCCGGAAGTTTTCCTCCCGAATGCGCGTGAGATGCTTGACCTCAAGGCAGCGCTCGCCCGGGAAGCCGGGTTTACGCCGCTCTCTCCAGGTGATTTGCAAATACCGCCGGCGGATACCAGGATCGGCCACGGCTGCAATATCAACGAAGTGGACGAGCGGATGATGCTCGAGGCCGATGCGGTGATTGCCAATCTCACGCCCTTTCGCGGGATCGCCGCCGATACCGGCACATGCTACGAGCTTGGTTTCATGTGCGCGCTGGGTAAGCCGGTTTTCGCTTACACCAATGTCGCCGCTAACCATTTCTCGCGTATCAAGGCGTATTACAACGATGTTGCCACGATGGATGAAATGGGGCGGTATCGCGGACCGGACGGGCTATCCATCGAAAATTTCGACATGGTCGACAATCTCATGCTGCACGGCGGCATCCTGCGCCGGGGCGGGGTTGTTATTGTTGGCGATGCCGCAGAAGAGGCGCTGTATACGGATCTCGAAGCGTATAGACGCTGCCTTGCAGTGGCAGCCCAAAGATTGCTGACTGAAACCTATCCTGAAAAAACGAATGTGGAGGCATCATCATGAGCGGCACCATCCTTATAACCGGCGCGACATCCGGTTTTGGCCAGGCGACGGCCCGGCGTTTCGTCAAGGAAGGCTGGAAGGTCATTGGCACCGGCCGGCGGGCGGAAAGGCTGGAGGCCCTATCGGCAGAACTCGGGTCCGCATTCCATGGGGCAGCCTTTGACATTACCGATCAACCGGCGACCGAAGAGGCGTTGGCGGCTTTGCCGGAGGAATTCAAGGGCATCGACATTCTCGTCAACAATGCGGGTCTTGCTCTCGGCACCGCGCCCGCGCCGCAGGTGCCGCTGAAAGACTGGCAGACGATGGTCGACACCAACATCACCGGTCTGCTCAACATCACCCATCATCTTTTGCCAACGCTGATTGAGCGCAAGGGCATTGTCGTCAATCTTGCCTCGGTCGCCGCGCATTATCCGTATACGGGCGGCAATGTTTACGGCGGGACGAAGGCTTTCCTGCGCCAGTTTTCGCTGGGCCTGCGTTCTGACCTGCATGGAAAGGGCGTGCGCGTAACGTCGATTGAGCCCGGCATGTGTGAAACCGAATTCACGCTGGTGCGCACCGGTGGAAACCAGGAAGCGTCGGACAATCTCTACAAGGGCGTTAACCCGATTACGTCCGAGGATATCGCCAACACGATCTACTGGGTGGCTTCACAGCCAAAACACATCAATATCAACAGCCTGGAGCTGATGCCAGTCAACCAGTCCTTTGCCGGTTTCCAGGTCTACCGCGAAAGCTGATGTCCCGCTGAACGATGTGTGCTGAAAAACAGAGCAAGATTCGGGGAGCTATGCAGATTTGCAATGCTGCATTGCGAGACTTGCTCTGTTAAAAATCGCAGGAACCGCTATATTCCAATCATCGAAGCGACGCACTCCTCCTCCCAGCGTCGCTCGATGTGGATCGGTGGTACTCCTCCTCCCAATCACCGATCAAGTTTGAAGCCTGCCGCACCTCCTCCCGCGGCAGGCTTTTTCCTTTTCTGGACCTCTCTTCGCAGAAATATTTTGGTGGCCGCTCCCCGTTGTCGGCTGACAATACCCTTGGATTTCCGGGGGCGCGTCAATTCAAGTCGTCAAGGCGACGGCAACCAAGATCGGGACGGTGTCGATCACATTTTCGTTATGTCTAGATAAATTTGCACAGTTTTCTCTTGCCACTCTCCGGCGGCCCATTGCTTCGCTCCATGCCTCTGTTTAAGCATGAGCAAAAGAACGCTTGGGAGGTGGCTGGCACTTTGATGTCTGCGGCCCCAAAGCGACGGGGAAAGAATGGCAGACTTACAAGAGGCGCTGAAACGTTTTCAGCCGGTCGCGGTTTCATCGATCGCTGAAGATGAGTTCAGGCTGCGGCTGCGCGGCCTTCAGGCGGGTATGATCCGTGAAAATGTGAAGGCGGTCTGGCTCGATGCTTCGTCGTCGCTGACCTATTATACCGGTTTGTCGCTTGGTTTGTCCGAGCGTATTCATGGTGCTCTCATTCCTTCTGAGGGCGCGCCGCTTTATATCAGCCCGACCTTCGAAGAACCGAAGCTGCAGACGCTCATCCGCATTCCCGGTGACGTCGCCGTTTGGGAAGAAGATGAAAATCCCTTCGATCTGATGTCTGATCGCATCGACGCTTTCAGCTGTCCTGGTCATCGCGTTGCGATCGATCCTGCTACGCCCTTTGTGTTTGCATCGGCGCTCATGCAGCGGCTGGAAGGGCGGATCATCTCCGCCCAGCCGATGATCGTTGCGCAACGGCAGGTCAAGTCCGCAGCCGAAATCGCCATCATCCAGACGGCAATGGGCGCGAGCTACAGCGTGCAGAAGGCAGTGTTCGAAGGTCTTCGACCCGGAATATCGACGACCGAAGTCGCCGATTTTGTGAATGCCGCCCATATTGCGCTTGGCCTCAAGCCGCTTTTCGTGGCGGTGCAATTCGGTGAGGCGACGGCCTATCCGCATGGCGTTGCCCATGCACAGACGCTGAAGGCCGGCGACATGGTGCTCGTCGATCTCGGGGGTATTCTCCATGGATATCGCTCAGACATCACCCGCACTTACGTTTTCGGCACGCCGACCGATCGCCAGCGCTTCCTCTGGAACGCAGAGCGCGATGCTCATGCCGCCGCCTTTGCCGCTGCGCGCCCGGGCGTCGCCTGTCAGGACGTCGACAAGGCCGCGCGCGACAGCCTGAAGGCGGCCGGTTTCGGTCCCGCTTATCAGGTTCCCGGCCTGCCGCACCGCACCGGCCATGGGCTGGGGCTGGATATTCATGAAGAACCCTATATCGTTGCTGGAAATGCGACGGTGCTGGAGCCGGGCATGTGTTTTTCCATTGAACCGATGCTGTGCGTCTATGGTGAATGCGGCGTCCGTCTCGAGGATATAGCTTATATGACGGAGGCAGGGCCGCGCTGGTTCTGCCCGCCGGAAACGAACCTCGACCGGCTGTTTCAGCCGGTTGCCGGGTAATTGGTCGGGAGGCAAAAGACCGAACGGCGACACGGAACCCATGTCGCTGCTGACCAGAAGAGGTAGGCCCCTGGAGGGGGCCGCAGGAACTCAGAAAAAGAGGGAAAGGACCATCAGATGAAAATGCTGACCCGCAGTTTGCTTATCGCTTCTGCACTTGCGATGACTTCCGCCATGCCAGCCATGGCGAAGACCTTCGTTTATTGCTCCGAGGCATCGCCGGAAGGCTTCGATCCGTCGCCTTATACCGCAGGCGGCACCTTCGACGCTTCCGCGCATCCGGTCTACAACCGTCTGACGGAGTTCAAGAAGGGCACGACCGAAGTAGAGCCCGGCCTTGCGGAAAAATGGGACGTTTCCAAGGATGGTCTCGAATACACTTTCCACCTGCGCAAGGGCGTCAAGTGGCACTCCAACGACAAGTTCACGCCGAGCCGCGAATTCAACGCTGACGACGTGATCTTCAGCTACAACCGCCAGGGCGACGCGAAGAATCCGTGGAACCAGTATATCGCAGGCATCACCTACGAATATTACAACTCCATGGAAATGCCGTCCCTGATCAAGGAAATCGTCAAGGTCGACGATTACACGGTCAAGTTCGTGCTGACCCGCCCGGAAGCGCCGTTCCTCGCCAATATCGCCATGCCTTTCGCATCGATCGTGTCGAAGGAATATGCCGATACGCTTGAGAAGGCCGGCACCAAGGAAGACTTCAACAACCTGCCGATCGGCACGGGTCCGTTCAAGTTCGTCGCCTACCAGAAGGACGCGGTCATCCGCTATCAGAAGAACGCCGACTACTGGGGTGAAGCCCCGAAGATCGACGACCTGATCTTCGCGATCACGCCTGACGCCGCCGTTCGCCTGCAGAAGCTGAAGGCCGGCGAATGCCACCTGATGCCTTATCCGGCTCCGGCTGACCTCGCCACCATCCGCGCCGACAAGAACCTCAAGCTCGATGAACAGCCGGGCCTGAACGTCGCTTACTTCGCCTACAACACGACCGTTGCACCTTTCGACAAGCCGGAAGTGCGCAAGGCGCTGAACATGGCGATGAACAAGCAGGCGATCATCGACGCCGTGTTCCAGGGTGCAGGCCAGGTTGCCAAAAACCCGATCCCGCCAACCATGTGGTCCTATAACGACAGCATCAAGGACGATGCTTACGATCCGGAAGCAGCCAAGAAGGCTCTCGAAGCCGCTGGCGTCAAGGATCTGTCGATGAAGATCTGGGCAATGCCGGTTCAGCGTCCGTACATGCCGAACGCCCGTCGCACCGCCGAGCTGATCCAGTCGGATTTTGCAAAGGTTGGCGTCAAGGCTGAGATCGTATCTTTCGAATGGGGCGAATATCTCAAAAAGTCCACCGAAACGAAGCGCGACGGCGCCGTCATCCTCGGCTGGACCGGCGACAACGGTGACCCGGACAACTTCCTCAGCGTTCTCCTGTCCTGCGCCGCAACCGGTGAAGGCGGTGCGAACCGTGCACAGTGGTGCAACAAGGAGTTCTCGGACCTGCTCGCCAAGGCAAAACAGACCACCGACGTTGCAGAGCGCACCAAGCTTTATGAGCAGGCCCAGGTGATCTTCAAGGAACAGGCTCCGTGGGCGACGCTTGCGCACTCCACGCAGTTCGTTCCCATGTCCGCCAAGGTTTCCGGCTTCACCATGAGCCCGCTTGGCGACTTCACCTTTGAAAACGTCGACATCGCGGAGTAATCCCCGAACAACCGGACGCGCGGAAGAACCCTGTTCTTCCGCGCGTCTTTTCAGGAAAAAACCATGATCCGGTTCATTCTCGGCAAACTTCTCTATCTCGTTCCGACTTTCCTCGGGATTACCATCGTCGCCTTCGCCTTCGTGCGCGTCCTGCCGGGCGATCCCGTGCTGCTGATGGCGGGCGAGCGTGGTATTTCGCCCGAACGGCATGCGCAGCTTGCCGAACAGCTCGGCTTTGCTCAGCCCGTGTGGCAACAATATCTCCATTTTCTCGGACGGCTGCTTCAGGGCGATCTCGGCAATTCGCTGGTCACCAAGAAGCCGGTTCTCACCGAGTTCCTGTCGCTCTTTCCCGCGACGGTCGAGCTCGGTCTCGTCGCCATCATCATCGCAACGCTCATCGGCGTGCCCGTTGGCGTCATCGCCGCCATCAGACGTGGTTCCTGGTTCGACCAGATTTCCATGACGACGGCTCTGGTTGGCTTTTCCATGCCGATCTTCTGGTGGGGGCTGCTGCTCATCATCATGTTCTCCGGCATCCTGCAATGGACGCCGGTTTCGGGCCGTATCTCGCTGATGTATTTCTTCCCCTCCGTCACCGGTTTCATGCTGATCGACAGCCTGATTTCGGGGCAGAAGGGCGCCTTCGCCTCGGCGTTTTCGCATCTTATCCTGCCCTCGGTGGTGCTTGCCACCATTCCGCTTGCCGTGATTGCGCGCCAGACGCGCTCGGCCATGCTGGAAGTACTCGGTGAGGATTATGTGCGCACGGCCCGCGCAAAGGGCATGTCGCCTTCGCGCGTCGTTGGCATTCATGCGCTGCGCAACGCCATGATCCCTGTCATCACCACTATCGGTCTCCAGATCGGCGTGCTGATGGCGGGTGCCATTCTGACAGAAACCATCTTTTCCTGGCCGGGTATCGGCAAGTGGATGATCGATTCCATCTCGCGCCGCGACTATCCGGTCGTGCAGAGCGGCCTGCTGTTGATTGCGGGCCTGGTGATGATCGTTAACCTGCTCGTCGATTTGACCTACGGCCTTATCAATCCAAGGATCCGTCACAAATGAGCGATGTGACCACAGCTCCGGTCGTCAGGCTTTCTGACGCCGCCATCCGCCGCCGGATGATCGCCGATTTCTGGTTTTATTTCCGCCAGAACCGCGGTGCCGTCATCGGCCTTGCTGTCTTCATCCTGTTGGTGCTTGTCGCGGTGTTCGCGCCGCTCATCGCGCCGCATGATCCAACACAGCAATATCGCGACGCCCTCCTCGTGCCGCCGGTCTGGCAGGAAGGCGGCCGTGCCGGCTTCTTCTTCGGCACGGACGCCGTCGGGCGTGACATGTTGTCCCGCCTGATCTACGGCGCGCAATATTCGCTGTTCATCGGTATCGTTGTCGTCTCCATCGCGCTCGTCGGCGGCATCGTCATCGGTCTCATTGCCGGCTTTTTTGGTGGCTGGGTCGATTCCGTCATCATGCGCGTCATGGACGTCATCCTGGCGTTTCCATCGCTGCTTCTGGCGCTGGTGCTTGTCGCGATCCTTGGGCCGGGCCTCACCAACGCGATGATCGCGATTGCCATCGTCTATCAGCCGCATTTTGCCCGTCTGACGCGCGCTGCCGTCATGAGCGAGCTTCGGCGTGAATATGTCACGGCCGCGCGCGTGGCCGGTGCCGGCAATCTGCGGCTGATGTTCAAGACCATCCTGCCGAACTGCCTTGCGCCGCTGATCGTGCAGGCAACGCTTTCGTTCTCGTCCGCCGTTCTCGACGCGGCCGCACTCGGCTTCCTCGGCATGGGCGCTCAGCCGCCTGCCTCCGAATGGGGTACGATGCTTGCCGAAGCGCGTGAGTTCATTCTGCGCGCCTGGTGGGTTGTGACCCTTCCTGGCCTGACGATCCTGATCTCGGTGCTTGCCATCAACCTGATGGGTGACGGGCTGCGCGATGCGCTCGATCCCAAACTGAAGCGGAGCTGAGAGATGAGCCTGCTGAAAATCAAGAACCTGACGGTTAAATTCGCCACCGCGACAGGCGCGTTCACCGCCGTCGATGGCATCGATGTCTCCGTCGACAAGCACGAAGTGCTGGCGATCGTCGGTGAATCCGGTTCGGGCAAATCGGTCTCGATGCTTGCCGTCATGGGGCTTCTGCCCGATACGGCGACGATTACGGCCGATGAAATGGTGTTTGACGGCATCAACCTGCTGGCCATGTCGCCGCAGGAGCGCCGCAAGTTGATCGGCCGCGAGATTACCATGATCTTTCAGGAGCCGGTCGCCTCGCTCAATCCGTCCTTTACGGTCGGTTTCCAGATAGAGGAAGTTCTGCGCCTCAATCTCGGCATGGGCGGCGCTGCCGCGCGCGCCCGGGCGCTGGAACTGTTTCGCGCCGTCGGTATTCCCGATCCCGAGACGAAGCTGAAGGCCTATCCGCATCAGATGTCGGGCGGCCAGTGCCAGCGCGTGATGATTGCGATTGCGATCGCCTCCAAGCCGCGCCTTCTGATCGCCGACGAGCCGACGACTGCGCTCGACGTGACCATCCAGAAGCAGATCCTCGACCTGTTGATGAAGCTGCAGGAAGAATACGGCATGGCGCTGATCCTCATCACCCATGACATGGGTGTCGTTGCGGAAACCGCCGATCGCGTCGTGGTGCAATATAAGGGTCGCAAGATGGAGGAGGCAGATGTCTTGAGCCTCTTCGAAGCCCCGCAGCATCCCTACACCAAGGCATTGCTTTCGGCCCTGCCGGAAAATGCCACCGGCGACCGTCTGCCCACCGTCTCCGATTTCTTTGGCAAGGAGGGCGTTCGATGAGTATCGTTGTCGAAGGCAAGGGGATCACCCGCCATTACCACGTTCCCGGCGGCATTTTCGGCGGCGCAAAGACCGTTCAGGCGCTGAAGGGCATCGATTTTGCCGTCGAGCGCGGCAAGACGCTCGCCATCGTCGGCGAATCCGGATCGGGCAAGTCGACGCTCGCCCGCATCATCGCGCTGATCGACCCGGCATCCGGCGGTGAGCTCAAGATCGAGGGCAAGCCGGTCGATATCGCCAAGCGCCGTCCGGACACGCAGATGCGCTCCAAGGTGCAGATGGTGTTCCAGAACCCCTATGGCAGCCTTAACCCGCGCCAGAAGGTGGGCGACGTGCTGATGGAGCCGCTCATCATCAACACCAACATGCCGGCTTCCGAGCGCCGCGAGCGGGCCGAAGCCATGCTGGTGAAGGTCGGCCTCGGTCCTGAGCATTTCAATCGCTATCCGCATATGTTCTCGGGCGGGCAGCGCCAGCGCATCGCCATTGCGCGCGCGCTGATGCTGAACCCGGCGCTGCTGGTGTTGGACGAGCCGGTCTCGGCACTCGATCTTTCGGTGCAGGCACAGGTCTTGAATCTGCTGCGCGATCTGCAGGAAGAGTTCGAGCTGACCTATGTCTTCGTCAGCCACGATCTTTCGGTGGTTCGCTATATCGCTGACGACGTGCTGGTCATTTCCAAAGGCGAAGCTGTGGAGCAAGGCACGCGTGAGGAGCTTTTCGCCGATCCGAAGCATCCCTATACGGGGCAGCTTTTTGCCGCCACGCCCGTCACGGATGTGGAGGCAATCCGCGCCCGCGTTGAACGCCGCAAGGCGGCGCGACAGGGCGCGACGGTGTGAAATCGACGCATCGATGGATCAACAAGTGATAAGGGCCGGATTCCCGGCCCTTTCTTTTTCAGGCCTTAAATCGTGACAGGTCATGCCCCGGCCTCTTTGAGGAGCCGAACCTGACGCAGCGTGTTCTGGCGGCTGCGCTCCAGATGCCGCCACAGCGCATCGATGATCTGGGCCTTACTGCCGGCGGCAATGGCATCGGCAATATTCTGGTGCTCCTCAACCGAGCGGGCGTAATCACCGAGGATCGAGACGAAGACCGTGTGGGTCCGGTCGAGAATGCGCTCATGCGAGCCGGAAATGACGGGAATGCGCGCCGCCGACACAAGGGTCGTATGGAAGCTGCGGTCATAAAAAAGCGCTTTCGACAATTCGTCCAGCGTCGAGCCCTTGGCGAACTCGCGATGTTTCGCAAGGCTTTCCAGCAGTGTCGCGTGCAGCGTTCCGTCCAGTTGACCGGCATCGAAGGCCACGTCCACCGCACCTTTTTCGAGCAGCATTCTGGCGGCGTAAAGTTCCTCAACGTCCTCCACGGTGAAATCGCGCACCACCATGCCGCGGCGGGAGGAATTGACCACCAGGCCATCGGCCTCGAGTTTCAGGCAGGCTTCCTTGACCGGCGTGGGGCTGATGCCGAGATCGGCGGCAAGCTCATTGGGCAGCAGCCGTTCGCCGCCGCGCAATCTGCCGCTGACGATGCGCGCGCGTAGTTCCTGATGCGCCTGTTCGGCGAGCGTGACTTTGACCAGCGAGTTCATGGCGGCATCATTGCCCAGCTTCGAAGGGCTGACAATGGTTGAATATTAAAAATAAAAAATTTTTTATTTTACAAATGCCGTTTTTCCTTTAGCTCTATCCATCGTCGGAAGCCGGCTGCTGGAGGAGGGCGGTCTGGCGAATTCCCGAAAGCCATCTTCGCGGCCATGGTCGCGGTGACGCGGCGTCTATTCCTCCCCGCAAGCAATCAGCAAACGAGGAATGACCGATCATGAAAATCACCACCGTCGAACCCTTCATCCTGCACCTGCCGCTGACCTCGGACTCCATTTCGGATTCCACCCACAGCATCACCCATTGGGGCGTCGTCGGCGCGAAGATCACCACCGGCGATGGCCTTGAGGGCTATGGTTTCACCGGCACCCATGCGCATCTGGCGTCGGACAGGTTGATTACATCCTGCATTAGCGATTGTTATGCGCCATTGCTCGTCGGGGAGGATGCGTCGGAGCATTCACGGCTCTGGATGAAACTCGCCCGTTATCCCTCGCTCCAATGGGTCGGCAGGGCCGGCATCACGCAACTGGCGTTAGCCGCGATCGATGTGGCTCTCTGGGACCTGAAGGCGAAAAAGGCGGGTGTGCCGCTGTGGCACTATCTCGGCGGTGCACGCACGCCGGCGGTGGAAGCTTACAATACCGATATCGGCTGGCTTTCCTTCTCGTTGGACGATTTGCTCGCAGGCAGCACAAGGGCCGTGGAGGAAGACGGTTTTACCCGATTGAAGATCAAGGTCGGGCATGACGATCCGAATATCGACATCGCCCGGCTTGCCGCCGTCCGCAAACGCGTGGGCTCATCCATCCGCATCGCCATCGACGGCAACGGCAAATGGGATCTGCCCACATGCCAGCGCTTCTGTGCGGCAGCGAGGGATCTGGACATCTACTGGTTCGAGGAACCGCTGTGGTACGACGATGTGACGAGCCATGCCCGGCTGGCGCGCAATACCACTATCCCGATTGCGCTGGGCGAGCAGCTCTACACGGTGGATGCGTTCCGTTCGTTCATCGATGCAGGCGCGGTGGCCTACGTCCAGCCTGACGTGACGCGGCTTGGCGGCATCACCGAATATATCCAGGTCGCGGATCTGGCACTCGCCCATCGCCTGCCTGTCGTGCCGCACGCTGGCGAGATGAGCCAGGTGCATGTGCATCTGAGCTATTGGCACCCGGCTTCGACCATTCTCGAATATATACCCTGGATCAAGGATCATTTTGAGGAGCCGATCCATGTGCGTGATGGTGTCTACAAACGGCCCGAGCAGCCGGGTGCGAGCACCACGCCGCTGACGGAAAGCTTCGCGCGTTATGGCAAGGCGGTGAAATGAACAGCGGTACACAGCCCGGATTTTAATGGAGGTAAGTCCGTCCTCCGTCATGCCGGACTAGCTCCGGCATCCAGCCACGGCGCGTCTGCGCCGTGAAAAGAGTCTTTCGCGATCAAAGACTTGATCGCGCTGGACCCCGGGTCTAGTCCGGGGTGACGGAGTGTGGATGGTGCAATTTTTCCAAATTTAGCGCCAGCCGAGTGCCGGCGCCACCTGCTTCAGGATGGTCTCGATAACATGGGCGTTGTAATCGACGCCCAGCTGGTTCGGCACGGTCAGCAACAGCGTGTCGGCCTCGGCGATGGCTTCGTCGGCCCTCAGCTGTTCGATCAGCTTTTCCGGTTCGGCGGCATAGCTGCGTCCGAAGATCGCGCGCGTCTTGTCGTCGATATAGCCGATCTTGTCGTCGCCTTCGTTACCGTAACCGAAATAGGCGCGGTCGCGATCATTGACGAGGGCGAAAATGCTGCGGCTGACGGAGACGCGCGGCTCGCGGGCATGTCCGGCCTCCTTCCAGGCTTCCCGGAAGGTGCGGATCTGCTGCGCCTGCTGGACGTGGAAAGGCTCACCCGTTTCGTCCGTCTTGAGCGTGGAACTTTGCAGGTTCATGCCAAGCTTTGCCGCCCACACCGCCGTTGCATTGGAGCTCGAACCCCACCAGATGCGCTCACGCAAACCTTCCGAATGCGGCTCCAGCCGCAGAAGGCCGGGTGGGTTGGGGAACATCGGCCGCGGGTTCGGCTCGGCAAAGCCTTCGCCCTTCAAAAGCTCGAGGAAGACCTCGGTGTGCTGACGCGCCATATCTTCTTCGCTCTGGCCCTCAGCCGGTCGGTAACCGAAATAACGCCAGCCATCGATGACCTGTTCAGGCGAGCCGCGGCTGATGCCGAGCTGCAGGCGTCCACCGGCGATGAGGTCGGCCGAACCGGCATCCTCCACCATGTAGAACGGGTTTTCGTAGCGCATATCGATGACGCCGGTGCCGATCTCGATCTTCTTCGTGCGGGCGCCGACGGCCGCCAGTAGCGGGAAGGGCGAGGCCAGCTGACGGGCGAAATGGTGCACACGGAAATAGGCGCCGTCAGCGCCCAGTTCTTCCGCAGCCACGGCGAGGTCTATCGATTGCAGCAGCGTATCGGCTGCCGAGCGGGTCTGCGACTGGGGGGAGGGCGTCCAGTGGCCGAAGGATAGGAATCCGATCTTTTTCATAGTGATCTTCCAGATGTCGGAGGATGCCGGCTCTGCAAGCCAGCTCTGTTGTTGTCCCTCATATAGGCAATGGGGCAGTTCCTCCAACCTGCCGGGCGTAGACAGGGTGTCGCCAAAATGTGAACGATCGCGATTTCAGACCATGATGCCGCGGTTGAGAATAAAGAGCTTTTCGTGGGCGCGCGCGGTGGTGAGGATGAAATCCATCAGGGAGCGCACCCTTGGCACGTTGGCAAAGTCCTGGTGGCTGGTAAGCCAGTAACCTCGCCGCAGCTCCACCTCACCCGGAAGCACCATCTGTAAATCCGGAAAGCGCGCGGCGATGAAATTCGGCAGGATGCAGAGCCCTCGCCCTCCGAGCGTGGCGGTTAGCTGTGCGAAGATGCTGGAAGACTGGAAATTTGGCCGCAGGCCTGGAAGCACGTCGCGCATGTAATCGAGGCCGGGCGAAAAGATCAGATCCTGCACGTAGCCGATGAAGAAGTGGTCGAGCAGGTCTTCCCGCTTCGTGATTTTCGGCTGTCCGGCGAGATAGGACCGTGAGGCGTAAATATGCAGCGTGTAATCGATGATCTGTTCATTGATATAGGGACCGGCCTTCGGCGGATCGAGCGTGACAGCCACATCCGCCTCCTTACGGGAAAGCGCCATGATCTGCTGGATCGTCACCATTTCCACCATGATGTGCGGATGGGTGGTGGCGAAGTCCTTCAGCCTTTCGACGAAGAAAAAATTGGAAAAACCTTCAGGGGCGCTCAGGCGCACAACGCCGCGCAGCAGGCTGCCGCTTTCGGAAATATCCGATTGCAGCCGTTCAGCCTCAGCCTCTATGCGCTCGACGGTATCCACCAGTCGCCGCCCCACCGTCGTCAGCTCATACCCTCGCGGGTTCCGCTCGAAGAGCTTGGTTTTAAGCGAAAATTCCAGACGGTCGATATGGCGGGAGACGGTGGCGTGGCTGGTGCGTAGGCTTCTGGCGGCGGATGAGAGTTGTCCGGTGCGGGCCACGGCCAGGAAATATTGCAGGTCGTCCCAGGTGAACGGCGTGGCCATATTTGTCTCCCGTCAAGAGTTCTGTTCAAAAATGAACAGTTCCTGTTCGCAATTTGATGATGAGTTGCTCTTGTGTCAACGGCCGAATTCGAGAAGTCTACGCTCAGGATGCACCGCTTTGAGGAGGGCGGTGCGGCCATTCATGTGCAGGGTTTCGGTTCACCGCTGCACAGACAATCTGAGGCTCGCAATCTCTCTGGGAGGAGAAGTCATGCGCAAGAGTATCGTTTTATCCACGGCCATGGCACTGGCCGCTGGCACCGCTGCCTATGCTGCCGAGATTTCGGACGGAAAGGTGAAGATCGGCATCCTGAACGATCAGTCGGGCGTTTACGCCAACTTCGGCGGGAAATACTCCTATGAAGCCGCGAAGATGGCGGTCGAGGATTTTGGCGGCAAGGTGCTCGGTGCGCCGGTGGAAGTGGTGACCGCCGACCATCAGAACAAGGCTGACGTTGCCTCCAATATTGCCCGGCAGTGGTACGACACCGAACAGGTCGATTCCATCATGGAACTGACCTCGTCATCGGTTGGCCTTGCCGTGCAGGCGCTTTCCAAGGACAAGAAGAAGATCACCGTCAATACCGGTGCTGCCACCACCGAACTGACCGGCAAGCAGTGCAGCCCTTATGGTTTTCATTGGGCCTATGACACCTATTCGCTGGCTGTCGGCACCGGTGGCGCGCTCGTCAAACAGGGCGGCGACAGCTGGTTCTTCCTGACAGCCGACTATGCCTTCGGTTATTCGCTGGAAGAAAATACGTCCAATTTCGTCAAGGCCAATGGCGGCAAGGTGCTGGGCTCCGTGCGCCATCCGCTGGCGACGACCGACTACTCGTCCTTCCTGCTGCAGGCGCAGTCCTCGGGCGCGAAGGTTATCGGTCTTGCCAATGCCGGTCTCGACACCTCCAACGCCATCAAGCAGGCGGCGGAATTCGGTATCGTTGCCGGCGGCCAGCGCCTTGCAGCGCTTCTCTTCACGCTAGCCGAAGTCCATGGCCTCGGCCTTGAGGCAGCTCAAGGATTGACGCTGACGGAAGGTTTTTATTGGGACCGCGACGATGAATCGCGGAAGTTTGGTGAGCGCTTCAAGGAGCGCACCGGCGCCATGCCGAACATGGTTCACACCGGCACCTATTCCGCTGTCTTGCATTATCTGAAGGCGATCGAAAAGGCCGGCACCGACGATGCCGACGCCGTCGCGAAAGCCATGAAGGAAATGCCCGTCAACGACGTCTTCGCCAAGGACGGCCATGTGGCCGCCAATGGTCGCATGATCCACGACATGTACCTCATGGAAGTGAAGAAGCCTGACGAAAGCAAGCAGCCCTGGGATTATTACAAGGTTCTCGCCACCATCCCCGGCAAGGAAGCCTTCATGGACCCCGCAAAGAGCGGTTGCCCGCTGGTGACGCAATAAAAGACTGATGCAATAAAGGGGAAAGTCATGACGATCGCTCCCGCCCCCGCCGGGCAGGCAGAACCTCGCGTCGTTCTTTCGGCGCGTGGTCTCACTAAAACCTTCGGCGCATTCGCAGCCGTGAAAAACGTCGATCTCGACGTGCATCACGCCCGCGTCCATGCGCTGATCGGCCCCAACGGCGCCGGCAAGACAACGGTCTTCAACCTGTTGACCAAGTTTCTCCAGCCGACAGGCGGGGCGATCACCTTCATGGGAACGGATATAACAAAGACGCCACCGGACAAGGTGGCGCGTCTCGGCCTCGTGCGCTCTTTCCAGATATCGGCGGTGTTTCCGCATTTGACGGTTCTGGAAAACGTGCGGGTGGCGTTGCAGCGGCCCAATGGCCTTGCAACGCAGTTCTGGCTACCGCTGTCGTCGCTCGACAGGCTGAATGCCCGCGCCGAGGAGCTGATCGCAACGGTTGGCCTGACACGGGAAAAACATACGCTTGCGGCCGATCTTTCTTACGGTCGCAAGCGGGTTCTCGAAATCGCTACCACGCTGGCGCTCGATCCGAAGGTTCTGCTGCTGGACGAGCCGATGGCCGGCATGGGCGGAGAAGATGTCTCGCATGTGGCCGGGCTTATTCGCGAGGTGGCAAAGACCCGCGCGGTGCTGATGGTCGAACATAATCTGAAGGTCGTGGCCGATATCTGCCATCAGGTCACGGTGTTGCAGCGCGGCGAAATTCTGGCGGAGGGCGATTATGCCACGGTTTCCGCCGATCCGCGTGTGCGCACGGCCTATATGGGCACGGAGGAGGCTTGATATGGCGGCGATGCTCGAAGTCTCCAACCTGAAATCCTGGTATGGCGAAAGCCAGGCCCTGCACGGCGTCGATCTGACGGTCGGCGAGGGTGAAACTATCACCATTCTCGGCCGCAATGGCGTGGGCAAGACCACGACGTTGCGCACCATCATGGGCATCATCCGCAACCGCAAGGGCGTCATCAAGCTCGGCGGCAAGGATATGATGCCGGTGCCGCTGCATCGCACGGCGAAATACGGCCTCGGTTTTGTGCCGGAAGAGCGCGGCATCTTCGCGACGCTGAGCGTCGAGGAAAACCTGAAATTGCCGCCCGTCGTCGCGCCCGGCGGCATGACGCTCGATGAAATCTACGAGCTGTTTCCCAATCTTTACGAACGCCGCACCAGCCCCGGCACCAAGCTTTCCGGCGGCGAGCAGCAGATGCTGGCGATGGCGCGCATCCTGCGCACCGGCGTCAAGGTGCTGCTGCTGGACGAGCCGACCGAAGGGCTTGCTCCCGTCATCGTTCAGCGCATTGGAGAGGTTTTGCAGAAGCTGAAGAGCCGAGGCATGACCGTGGTTCTGGTGGAGCAGAATTTCCGGTTTGCGAGCCGTATCGCCGATCGCTTCTACCTCATGGACCACGGCCAGATGGTCGGCGATTTTCCGGTGGGGGAGCTTTCCGCCCGCATGGGTGAGCTTAACAAGGTGCTGGGGGTTTAACCATGACGATGATCTTCGGCGTTCCCATTCAGGCGCTCCTCGGGCAATTGCTTGTCGGCCTTATCAATGGGTCGTTCTATGCGCTGCTGTCGCTTGGTCTCGCTGTTATCTTCGGGCTGCTGCGCGTCATCAATTTTGCCCATGGCGCGCAATATATGCTCGGCGCTTTTGTCGCCTTTCTCGGCCTGCAATATTTCGGCATCAATTTCTGGGTGGCGCTCATCGTTACGCCGCTCGTCGTCGCGCTGTTTGGGGCCATCATCGAGCGTTTCCTTCTGTCACGGCTATATGATCTCGATCCACTCTATGGTCTGCTCTTCACCTTCGGCCTGGCGCTGGTGGTGGAAGGCACGTTCCGGTGGCTTTACGGCGCGGCGGGACAACCCTATTCGGTGCCGCGCGAACTTGCAGGCGGCACCAATCTCGGCTTCATGTTCCTGCCGAACTACCGCGCTTTCGTCGTCGTGATTTCGCTGATCGTGTGCATCGCCACCTGGGCCTTGATCGAAAAGACGCGCCTCGGCTCCTATCTGCGCGCCGCGACGGAAAACCCGACCCTTGTGCAGGCTTTCGGCATCAACGTGCCTGTTCTGTTGACGCTCACCTATGCGCTGGGTGCCGGCCTTGCGGGTTTCACCGGCGTGCTCGCCGCCCCCATCTATCAGGTCTCGCCGCTGATGGGCACGAACCTCATCATCGTTGTCTTTGCGGTCGTCGTCGTCGGCGGCATGGGCTCGATCATGGGCGCCATCGTCACCGGCTACATGCTGGGTATCGCCGAGGGTCTCACCAAGGTGTTCTATCCCGAGGCCTCCAACATCGTCATTTTCGTCATCATGGCCTTTGTGCTGCTCATCCGCCCCGCCGGACTTTTCGGAAAGGACGCCTGATATGTCCAAAGCCACTCATAGCCCGACGGCCGGTGCAATGCCGCAGACGCAAGTATCGACGACGGCAGCCACCATCAAGGCCGTGCTCATTCTGGCCGGGCTTGCCGTGCTCGTCGCCGCGCCGATGTTCGTTTATCCAATCTTCCTGATGAAGCTTCTCTGCTTCGCGCTTTTCGCCTGCGCTTTCAATCTGCTCATCGGTTATACCGGACTGCTCTCCTTCGGCCATGCGGCATTCTTTGGCGGTGCGGTCTATTTCACCGCCTATTCGGTGAAGGAATGGGGTGTCACGCCGGAAATCGGCCTTGTGATCGGCATGGCGGGCGCGGCGCTTTTGGGTCTCGTCATCGGTTTTTTCGCCATTCGCCGGCAAGGCATCTATTTTGCCATGATCACGCTCGCCCTGTCGCAGATGTTTTATTTCTTCTGCCTGCAAGCGCCGTTCACCCATGGCGAGGACGGTTTGCAGGGCGTGCCGCGCGGCCACCTCTTCGGTATTCTCGATCTCAATGGCCCGCTCAACATCTATTACACGGTGCTTGCCGCGTTCGTGCTGGCGCTGCTGGTCATCTGGCGTTTCGTCAATTCGCCTTTCGGCATGATCCTGAAATCGATCCGCGAAAACGAGCAACGCGCCATTTCGCTTGGCTATAGCGTGCAGCGCTACAAGCTCGGCGCGTTCGTCATGTCGGCGGCGCTGGCCGGTCTTGCGGGTGGGCTGAAGGCGCTGGTGTTCCAGTTCGCGACACTAACGGATGTGACCTGGCAGATGTCCGGCGAAGTGATCCTCATGACGCTGCTCGGCGGCATCGGCACGATGATCGGCCCTATCTTCGGCGCGGGCCTCGTCGTCACGTTGCAGAACTATCTCGCGACCTCGGATTTCCCGGTCACCATCATCACCGGCCTCGTTTTCATGGCCTGCGTTCTGGTGTTCCGTCGCGGTCTGATCGGTGAATTTTATGCTTCCCGGCTTGGGCGGAAACTCGGCTTTCAGCACCGCAGCTAGCCAATTTTGAAAACACCTCAAAAGCCTCCCCGCGTTCGGGACGACGCGGCAAGGACGGCGTGTGGAGAAGAGCATGGGCGAATATGACTATATCGTCATCGGGGCGGGCAGTGCCGGATGCGTTCTCGCCAACCGCCTTTCGAAAGACCCGAACAACCGTGTTCTGCTTCTGGAAGCGGGCGGCAACGATAATTACCACTGGATCCATATTCCGGTCGGTTATCTCTATTGCATTAACAATCCGCGCACGGACTGGTGTTTCAAGACGGCGGAAGAGTCTGGCCTGAATGGACGCGCACTGATCTATCCGCGCGGCAAGGTGCTGGGCGGCTGCTCCTCCATCAACGGCATGATCTACATGCGCGGTCAGGCACGGGACTATGACGTCTGGCGCCAGCTTGGCTGCGAGGGCTGGGGGTGGAACGACATCCTGCCCTATTTCCTGAAGTCGGAGGATTTTTATCGCGGCAAGAGTGACCTGCATTCCTCCGGGGGCGAATGGCGGGTGGAAAAGGCCCGTGTGCGCTGGGATGTGCTGGATGCCTTTCAGAAAGCCGCAGGGGAAGCGGGCATTCCCGCGACTGACGACTTCAACCGTGGAGACAATGAAGGGGCCGGCTATTTTGATGTCAACCAGCGGGCGGGCTGGCGCTGGAACACGGCGAAAGCCTTCCTTAAACCGGCGCTTGGCCGCAAGAACCTCACTGTCTTGACCAAAGCCCATGTCAAACGGCTCATCATCGAAGAAGACCGGGTCACGGGCGTCGAATTCCACCATGACGGCGTCCTAAAAAAAATGCGGGCGCGGCGCGAAACCGTGCTCTCCGCCGGCGCGATCGGCTCGCCGCATATTCTGGAGCTTTCCGGGGTCGGCCGTGGGGATGTGTTGCAGGCTGCCGGTATCGATACGGTGGCGGAGGTTCAAGGGGTGGGCGAGAACCTGCAGGACCATCTACAGCTGCGCATGGTCTACAAGGTCTCCGGTGTTCTGACGCTGAATGAGCGGGCCTCGACGCTCTTTGGCAAGGCGCGGATCGGCCTCGAATATGCGCTGACGCGCTCCGGGCCGATGTCCATGGCGCCGAGCCAGCTCGGTGTCTTCACCCGCTCTTCGCCGGAAAAGGAAACCGCCGATCTGGAGTATCACGTCCAGCCGGTTTCGCTCGACAAGTTCGGAGACCCGGTTCACACTTTTCCCGCGATAACGGCAAGTGTCTGTAATCTGCGGCCGGAAAGCCGTGGCTCAGTGCATGTGAAAGGACCGGATTTTGCCATGCAACCGGAAATCCGCCCGAACTATCTTTCCACCGAAGGCGACCGGAAGGTGGCCATAGATGCCATGCGACTGACGCGCCGCATCGTCGCCCAGCCGGCCTTTTCCCGCTTCAGGCCGGAGGAATACCGGCCGGGTCCCTCCTTCGAAAACGACAATGATCTTGCCAAGGCGGCAGGTGATATCGGCACCACCATCTTCCACCCTGTCGGCACGCTGCGCATGGGATCGGATATCGAAAGCGTCGTTGATGCACGCCTGAAGTTCCGCCGGCTCGCCGGGCTCCGCGTCGCCGATGCCTCGGTGATGCCGCGCATTACATCCGGAAATACCAATTCGCCGACGATCATGATTGCCGAAAAGGCCGCCGACATGATCCTTGCGGATAATCGCTGAAAGGAACCTACCGATGAAGACCGTCGCTTTTCTGGGGCTGGGACATATGGGCCTGCCGATGGCCGCCAATCTCGTCAAGGCGGGTTATGCCGTCAGGGGATATGATCTTGCCGAAGCCTGCCGTGCAGCGGCAAAGGAGGCGGGCATTCCGGTTGCCGCGGATTCTGCCGAAGCTGTCAAAGCTGCTGAAGTCGTCATCACCATGCTGCCCAAAGGCGAACATGTCGTTTCGGCCTATGGCGATCTGGTCGGTCGAATCTCTGCCGGAACGCTCCTTATCGACTGCTCGACTGTGGACATGGCAAGTGCATTGAAGGCGCATGAACTGGCCGCCTCCGCTGGCTGCCCTTCGGTCGACGCCCCCGTTTCCGGCGGCACGGGCGGCGCGGCGGCGGGCACCCTGACCTTCATGTGCGGCGGTGAGGCGGAGGCTTTTTCGGCAGCGAGGCCGCTGCTGGAAGCCATGGGCAAGAAGATCGTGCATTGCGGCAAGGGCGGCAATGGGCAGGCGGCCAAGATCTGCAACAACATGATCCTCGGCATTTCCATGATCGCGGTTTCCGAGGCTTTCGTGCTCGGCGAAAAACTCGGCCTTTCGCACCAGGCGCTGTTCGATGTCGCCTCCACCTCCTCGGGGCAATGCTGGTCGCTCACCACCTATTGCCCGGTGCCGGGCCCGGTGCCGACATCACCCGCCAACAAGGATTACCAGCCCGGATTTGCCGCGGCCTTGATGCTGAAGGACCTGAAGCTTTCTCAGGAGGCGGCCAATGGGGCCGACGCCTCTACACCGCTTGGTGCTGCTGCGGCAGCGCTTTACGAGAGCTTCGTTGACGACGGGCAGGGCGGGCGTGATTTTTCCGCAATCGTTGAAATGCTGCGCGGGAGCAAAGCATGACAGCCGCAACGCCATCCGAGATTCTATGGGTGCCGCCGGAAGAGCGGGTGATGGGCTCGGCGCTTTTTACCTTCGCGACAAAAACGGCAGAGCTCCACGGGCAGGCCGCCGATGATTATGCTGGCCTGCTGCGCTGGTCCATCGACGCGCCGGAAGATTTTTACAATGCGCTGTGGGACGAGCTCGGCATTATAGGTGCGCGCGGCGAGGTAGCGTTCAAGCCGGGCGCAACGATTCGGGAGGCCGAGTTTTATCCGGGCGCGAGGTTGAATTATGCCGAAAACCTCCTGCGCGATGCCGATGAGCGTCTCGCCGTCATCGCGCACCGAGACGACGGCACACGGCGCGATATAAGCCGCAAGGCGCTTTATGACGACGTGTCGCGCATGGTGCAGGCGCTCGTTCATGCTGGCGTGCGGGAAGGCGACCGCGTCGGCGCGATCGTCACCCATGACATAGAAGCGATCGTGGGATATCTGGCCGTGAGCGCCATCGGTGCCATCTGGTCGTCCTGCTCCCCGGATTTCGGCCCCGCAGGTGCCTCGGACCGCCTTTCCCAAATCGATCCCAAAGTTCTCATCGCCGTACCGGAATATGGATATGCCGGCAAACGCATCGACGTCGGGCCCACCATCCGCGCCGTGGCTGATAGTGCGGGCCCGGAGCAAATCGTCCTGATCGGCGAAACCGTACCCGAAAGCCTTGCCGATCTCGGCTGTGTCACGCTTGCGGATTTCGTCGCGCCTTATGCTGCGGGCGAGATTGCCTTCAATCGTCTGCCCGTCAAGGCGCCGCTGGCGATCCTTTATTCCTCCGGCACGACCGGCAAGCCGAAATGCATCACCCATTCCGGCGGTGGACTGCTTCTCCAGCACATGAAGGAGCAGAAGCTGCAATGCGATATCAAGGAGGGCGAGCGCTTCTTCTATTTCACCACCTGCGGCTGGATGATGTGGAACTGGCAGGTCTCCGGTCTGGCGCTCGGTGCCACTCTCGTCACTTATGATGGCAATCCCGGCTATCCGACGCCCGGCCGGTTGATCGATCTCATCGATGCCGAACGTATTGCGACTTTCGGCACGTCGGCGAAGTTCATTGACGCCTGCCTGAAGGCCGGACTGACACCCCGCGAAAGCCACGATCTGTCATCGCTGCGGACAATCCTCTCCACCGGCTCGCCGCTCATCCCGCAGTCCTTCGATTACATCTATCGCGACTGGAAAGCGGATGTGCATCTCGCCTCCATTTCCGGCGGTACCGACATCTGCGCCTGTTTCCTCGGCGGCAATCCGCTGCAGCCGGTTCATCGCGGCGAATTGCAGGGCGCCATGCTGGGCATGGATATCGATACGCTTGACGATGAGGGCCATTCCGTTCGTGGCGTTGCCGGTGAACTCGTCTGCCGCAATGCCCATCTGTCCATGCCGGTGAGATTCTGGGGCGACGACGATGGTTCGCGCTATCGGGCCGCCTACTTCGAACGGTTCCCCGGCCTTTGGGCGCATGGCGATTTTGCCGAACTGCGGCCTTCCGGCGGATACGTCATTCACGGTCGTTCCGACACGACGCTCAATCCCGGCGGCGTCCGTATTGGAACGGCAGAGATCTACCGGCAGGTGGAAGCCGTGCCTGAGGTCGAGGAGGCCATTGCCGTCGGCCAGGATGTCGAGGGCGACCAGCGGGTCGTCCTTTTCCTGCGCATGAAGGAAGGTGCTGCGCTTACGGAAGAGCTGGAAAAGACGATCCGCAGCCGCATCCGCTCAGGCGCGACGCCGCGGCACGTTCCAGCGAAAATCATCGCCGTCAGCGCCATTCCCCGCACCCGGTCGGGCAAGATTTCCGAAATCGCGGTACGCGACACCATTCACGGGCGGCAGGTCAAGAATACCGATGCGCTCGCCAATCCGGAATCGCTTGAGCTTTTCCGCAACCTGCCGCAGCTGAGGGACTAGGCCGATGGAGGATCAACCAAAGACCGTGCTGGTTACGGGTTCCACCAGCGGCATCGGGCTCGCCATCGCCAAACGTTTTGCCGAAGCGGGGTATCTGGTCGCGGTGCATGGGTTAGAGACCCCCGAGGAGGCGAGGCAGGCGCTGGAGACAGTTGCAAGGGTCGCGCGGCACAGGCCGGTCTATTTTTCAGCCAACCTCGCCAAATATGACGAAAGCGCTCATCTGCCGGAAAAGGTCATCGGCGAGTTCGGCCATATCGATGTCCTCGTCAACAATGCCGGCATTCAGAAGGTCGCACCGATCGATGAGTTCGATGCAGGGGATTTCTCCCGCATCGTTTCCATCTCGCTCGACAGCGCCTTTCACACTATCCACGCGGCCCTGCCGGGCATGAAGGAGAGGGGTTGGGGTCGCATCGTCAATATCGCATCTGCCCATGGCCTGCGCGCCTCGCCCTTCAAGGCGCCTTATGTGGCGACCAAACATGCGGTGGTGGGGCTGACGAAGAGCGTCGCACTGGAGATAGCGGAGCTCGGTATCACCTGCAATGCCATTTGCCCCGGTTATGTCTGGACCCCGCTTGTTGCCGCGCAGGTGGCCGATCAGGCGCGGTTGCATGGCATGAGCGAGGATGACGTGGTGAAAAAGGTCATGCTTGCGCCGCAGCCGACGAAACGCTTCATCCAGCCGGAGGAAATCGCCGAGATGGCGCTTTATCTCGCCGGCGATATGGCGCGTTCCATCACCGGCACCACCATCTCCATCGATGGCGGCTGGACCGCAAAATGAGCTAAAAGCATCTCAACGTCAAAAAGTCGGTTTGTAAACCAGTGCTTTGGTCTGTCTCGGTCATCCTGTCCTGTCTGGAACAAAACCCGTCGCCGGGGATTAGATTTCCAAAGGACACAGGGAGTGAGAGATATGGCTAGAGACAATACCGGCTATATGCGCAGCCAGGATGCACCCAGAGCGGAAACAGCGACGCGCGCACGCCAGGGTTCGCGCGGACGACCTGTTCTCGTCATCCTGATCGTCAGCGTGCTTCTGGCGTTGGTGGTTTGGGGCGTAGTGGAATATTCCGTCTTCAAACCGGACGAGAACCTGCCGCCGAACCCGCAAACGGAAACCGCACCCGTTCCTCAGCAGCCGTCAGGTTCTGGCACCTTCGACAATGACCCTGCCAATGGCCGCCCGGCCGCTCCGTCTTCGACGGAAACCAACCCGACACTGCAGGATTCAACCGGCGCGCCCCGGAGCCCATAAGCGTCATGGGTTAAATACCCATGGTGATAAATAGTATGGAACCACATCGCCCTCGATTCCGTTCGACCGAAAGTGACAGGAATCGGGGGTCTCATACATGGCAGTCACGGTCACTGCAGTTATTCTCGCGCTGATCGGCCTTGCGCTGTTCGGCTTCGGCTCCGAGCTCGTTATGCTGGGCGGGAGCTTTTATTATGTTCTTTCAGGGTTGGCCTTCCTCCTGACAGCGTTTTTGCTGTTCAAGCGCAATCGCGCCGCCCTTCACGTCTATGCCATCTTCATCGTGGCAACGCTCGCCTGGGCAGTCTGGGAAGTCGGTTTCGACTGGTGGCAGCTTGGACCGCGCGGCGGCGTCATCATCGTCATCGGTCTTTGGCTACTGGTGCCGTGGGTCAGGAAACCGCTGGGTTTTTCCAGTCCGACCGGGCTGAGCTATGGCCCGAACGCCTGGCCGCTCGCGCTTTCCGTCCTGGCATCCATTGCTGTGGCCGGTTATTCCATGGCACAGGATCCACATGACCAGCCGGGCTCGCTGCCGCAGGAAACCGCTTCGGCGGCACCTGTTTATGGCGGCGATGTGCCTGACGGAGACTGGCATCAATATGGCCGCACGCCCTATGGTCAGCGATATTCCCCCCTGACGCAGGTCAACGTCGACAATGTCTCCCAGCTTAAGGAAGCGTGGCGCTACCAGACGGGTGATGTGAAGCTGCCTGACGATGTCGGCGAAACCACCTACCAGGTGACGCCGCTTAAGATCGGTAACACGCTTTACATCTGCACGCCGCATAACTGGGCAATCGCCATCGATGCCGCCACCGGCAAAGAAAAGTGGAAATACGACCCGAATGTCGGCCTCAATCCGGACCGTCAGCACCAGACCTGCCGCGGTGTTTCCTATTACGCCGAACCCAGCGCTGCGGAAGGCACGGCCTGCGCCCAGCGCGTTTACCTGCCGACCTCCGACGCGCGGCTGATCGCCCTCGATGCCGGCACGGGCCAGGTCTGCACCTCCTTTGCCGATCAGGGTGTTCTCCATCTTGAGCAAGGCATGAAATACAACCCGGCAGGCTATTATTATTCGACCTCACCGCCGGTCATTGCCGCTGGAAAGATCATCATTGGCGGCGCAGTGAACGATAACTATTCGACGCAGGAGCAGTCCGGTGTCATCCGCGCTTTCGATGTGAATAGCGGTGAACTGCTCTGGAACTGGGATTCGGGCAATCCAACGAAAACCGAGCCGATTGCCGCCGGCGAAACCTATACCACCAACTCGCCAAACAGCTGGTCGGTCTTCAGTTACGATGAAGGCCTTGGTCTGGTTTATATCCCGCTTGGCAATCAGGTGCCGGACCAGCTGGGCATGGGCCGCAGCGAGAACGTGGAGAAATACTCTTCCTCCATCGTCGCGCTTGATATCAACACCGGCAAGGATCGCTGGGTTCGCCAGACGGTTCACCACGATCTCTGGGATATGGACGTACCGGCGCAGCCGGTGCTGCTCGACATCACCAAGGATGGCCAGACCGTGCCTGCGCTCGTCGGACCCACGAAACAGGGCGACATCTATGTTCTTGACCGCCGCACCGGCGAGCCGCTGCTGCCGATTACCGAAGAACCTGCCCCTGATGGTGCGATCCCCGAGGATTTCACGTCTCCGACGCAGCCAACGACAGCCTTGTCCTTCAAGCCGGAGCCATTGCAGGAAAAGGACATGTGGGGTGTCTCCATGTTCGACCAGCTTGCGTGCCGGATTCGTTTCCATCAGCTGAATTACAAAGGCCGTTACACGCCGCCTTCACTCAAGGGATCGATCATTTATCCCGGCAATTTCGGCACGTTCAACTGGGGCAGCGTGGCCGTCGACCCCGAGCGTCAGGTGATGTTCGGCATGCCGACCTATCTCGCCTTCACCTCGCAACTCGTGCCGCGCGCCGATATCCCGCCAAAGGGACAGGACGAAAAGGGCAGCGAACAAGGCTTGAACCGCAACGATGGCGCACCCTACGGTGTGTTCATGGGACCGTTCCTCGGACCGTTGCAGGTTCCCTGCCAGGCGCCGCCATGGGGTTATGTCACAGGAGCCGACCTGCGTACCGGCGATGTCGCCTACAAGCACAAGAATGGTACGGTTTATGACATGACGCCGCTGCCCCTGCCGTTCAAGGTAGGTGTTCCGGGCATCGGTGGTCCGATGATCACCAAGGGCGGCGTGGCTTTCCTCGGTGCCGCTGTTGATAACTATCTGCGGGCCTACAACCTGACGACTGGCAAACAGCTGTGGGAAGCACGTCTGCCCGCCGGCGGCCAGGCGACGCCCATGACTTACTCCCTCGATAACGGGAAACAGTATGTGGTGATGGTGGCCGGCGGTCATGGGTCTGTCGGAACCAAGCCCGGGGACTATGTCATCGCTTATACCCTGCCGTAACAACGGCAGGTTTCGGGCCCGTAAAAAACCGGAATGGTTGGCCATTCCGGTTTTCTCTTGCATTACAGTAAAAGCGGGGTCGCGTTTTACTTGTGCTTCATGCGATGGTGGTAGAGCACGCAGGGTTGTTTCGAAACCCGACGTGCTCTGCGGGCGGTATCAGGCCGCCTTTTTCTCGCCGGCAGCATTGACTGACGTTTTAGCGAGCGCGGTAAGCGCGTCGTCTGTCTTGGACTCCTCCTTGAGGGTCGCGTCGAGCAACGACACAGCCTTGGTGTGGCCCAGCTTTTCCGCCCACGCCTTCAGTGTGCCGTAGCGGGCAATTTCATAATGCTCGACTGCCTGTGCAGACGACACGAGGCCGGCATCGAGAGCGGGCGAACCCTTGAAGTCGTCCATGATCTCTTCGCCTTCCGCGATGATGCCCTGGATAGCTTCACAGGTCTTGCCCTGCGCCCGTTTGCCGATGATCTCGAACACTTCCTGCAGGCGCTCGATCTGACCCTGCGTCTCGTCCTTGTGCTTTTCGAAGGCCTGTTTGAGTTTCGGGCCTGTGGCTGCCCGCGCCATTTTCGGCAGGGCCTTCAGGATCTGCCTTTCGGCATAATAGATGTCCTTGAGCGTATCATAAAAAAGGTCATCGAGTTTCTTCTCGGCCATTGGTTCTTCTCCCATGAAGTGAATAGCATGAAGTGCGTCATGCGCACGGGAGACAAACTGTCCGCCGCTCCTATGGTTCCGGGTTGGTTGTGCACAAGGTTTATATTGTGCGGGCGGAACCAATGCGCGCGTTCGCGCTTAGTGTGACCAGTTTACGGAGGAGTGCGAACATGCCGCAGAGTCTGGCAGAAGAATTTTCAATGGATATTTCCATTCCGTTCGAGGTGCTTGTCGTGCGCATCTTCGGTGCCGTCATCCTGTGCGGTCTGATCGGTCTGGAGCGGGAGTTCCACAGGAACACGGCGGGCCTGCGCACCAACATGCTGATCGGCCTGGCCGCCGTCACGTTCTGCATCATCACCATCCATATGATGGAAACGATGGCCGAAGGCCAGGAGGCAGCGCGGCTCGATCCCATCCGCCTGGTGGAGGCAGTGACTGCCGGCATCGCATTTCTTGCCGCGGGCGTGGTCGTTTATACGCGAGGCGATGTCAAAGGCCTGACGACCGGGGCGAGCATGTGGCTTTCGGCGGCCATCGGCCTCTCGGCCGGTCTCGGCCTGTGGCCCTTGGCTTTCCTCGCGTCGGCCGTGGGCATCATCGTGCTGTGGATGCTGCGTCGCGTCCAGGTCATTGCGGGTATCAAGGAAGAATGAGCGAACTACCGCAAACAGAAACGATGGCGATGGCTCACGGCTCGGTATAGCCGGCGACGCTAAGGGTGAGTGTTCCGCTGCGTGGATCGTTACGGAAAAAGAGTGTGCCGCTGTCGCTGGATTCCGATGCGACATAATCGAAGGTCACATCGGCGTTCTCCGGCGCTGCGTCATTCCGCTCGAGGTCTCCCCGCACCTTGACCTGGGCTGCCGTGGTCATCGAAAGATTGCGGATATCGAATTTCACGCGATATTGCCCGGGCTCGCCCTCGACACGGCTGACGGCGACTTCAAAGCGTGCCTCCTCAGGGGAATAGCGGTAGATGTCATAGGCGATCCAGCCCAGCATCGCGGCAACCAGCAAGGTGCAGGCGATGCCCGTTACCCATTCAATCCAATGCGGATTTGAACTTTCCGTCTGTTTTCCGTTTTTTGATGTCGTCATCTTGTCCTCACAGGATCAGCCGGGCCGACGCCGCGCCGATCGAGGCGGGAACACCCAGAATGACCGCAGCATTCATGATCTGCGATAGCGACGTATGGTCGAGGCGTTCGAAGGTCCAGAGCGTGTAAATACTAATGGCGATGGCGACGACATAACCGGGCAGGGTAAAGCGGATGAAGGATTGCCACCATTGCTGGCCTTCATCCAGCTGATGTGATCCCTTGAAATGAAGCGCATAGACAAAACCGTGCATGACGGCGATGGACAGCAGGGAGAGCGCAAGAATGTGAAAGGGCGTCACCTTGTAGGCAATCAGGATCATTTCTTCCGTCGGCGCGACATTCAGGCTGAGAAAAAGCGCGCCCACCATCATCATGAACAGCTCGTGCAGATAACCTGTCTCGCCGGAATATTCGTCGTCTTCTTCATCGTCATCGTCGGAGTGCTGGCCAAGCTGGCTGCGGCCAAGAAGAGCGCCAATGCTGGCAGGCACGGATTGCAGCGCAACTTTCGCAACGGCCGTGGACGCGGTGAGCTGGTCGTCCAGTATGCCGAACAGAAGGAGCACGGCTGCGCTGACCATTATGCCCAGGCCATAAGCGGTTATCGCATCCCTTAAAGCCTGGCCCCAGGAGTGGATGTTCTCAAAACCGATGCGGCGGGCAAGAAGAAAAAGAAGCGGGAGATTAAGGACGCAGAGCAGCAGAAGCCGCCATGGGTTGATGTAGAGACCCAGAAACCACATTTCCATGGTCATTAGCATCGGCAGGGCAAACAGCAGCGCACCAGCCGTTCCACGCGCAAGGCCGATCAGAAACTTTCTAACCTCGCCGTCTTCCCCGTCTTTACGATCTATTGCTGTCGCCATGCTGCCCCCAGATGTACGCCAATAACGCCAGCGCGTTTTTCCGGTTCCGTCGTGTCAGCGCGCAGGATCGATCAATGCGATGCCGAAGTCTTTTCTGTAGCTCCGTCGCAGTTCCGCAGGCGTCTCGCGGATAACCACCTCCAGTGTCGGTCGTACCATACCCTTTAGGAAATGGCCTCCTCTCGTCGCGCCATCGGCAAAGCCCAGCACGACGTGCAGATGAGGATTGGGCGTATCGTTTTCATCGAGCACGATATCGCCGAGCATGCTCAGGACCTCGCTCTGCGCATTCACCGGAATTTCCTTGTATTCTTTGCTGGCGAGATCGAAAAAAGCGAGCGTCGCCGTCGAAAAGGCGCCGATCGCGGTCACTGAGGCGGCATTGATATTTTCTCTTTTGGCAAAGCGCTTGATCGCCTCGAAGGCTTCTTCCTCAGGTTCGATGACGAGGATGAAAGTCCGCTCCGCGCCGCCTGCCAGTAATCTGCTTTTCATGTCTTCCTCCCGAATAAAAATGCCGCCGGCAGGGCCGGCGGCACGAAGGCGTCAAAGGATTGATCAGGCGGCGCGGCGCTCGTGGCGGCCTTCCTCGACCTCCTCAACGATCTTCGCGACGAAGGCATCGAGGTCGTCAGGGCTGCGAGAAGTAATGATGCCTTTGTCCGTCACCACCTTCTCGTCTTTCCAGTTGGCACCGGCGTTCCTGACGTCGGTCTTGATCGACCAGTAGGAGGTGGCGTCGCGTCCGCGCAGGGCGTCTGCTTCGATCAGCAGCCAGGGCGCGTGGCAAATCGCGGCGACCACCTTGCCGGATTTGACGAAGTCGCGCACGACGCGCATCGCGTCTTCATCATGGCGCAGCACGTCAGGATTGATTTGGCCGCCGGGAAGCACCAGCGCATCGAAATCTTCTGTCTTCACGGTCTTTGCCTGGATGTCGACGGCAATACTGTCGCCCCAGTCTTTCTCATCCCAGCTCTTGATTTCGCCTTCCTTGATGGAAGCGATCTTCACGTCCGCACCCTTGGCCTTGAGCTGGTCATAGGGCACGCGCAATTCTGAACGCTCGTAGCCATCGGTTGCGAGGATAAGGATTTTTGCAGAGTTGATGGAAGTCATGTCGATCTCCTTTTGATTTCAGTCTTCCTGGTCGGAATTGATGGATGGCAGGAAAAATTCCACGTCCTTGCGGCGTTCCGCATCGAGCTTTTCAATATTTTCCTGCCAGAACTTCTCTGCCTCGGCAGGCTCGTGCTCCCACTGGCGCACGAAGGTCTTGTTGTCGTCGATCATCACCTGGCGGGTGCCGCCGAGACGCAGATATTCCTCGGCGATCTTGCGCGTTTCGGTCTTTTCCATGTCGCGGCTCCTTGTGCGTGGAAAGCGAAGCGGAGGGGATACCGGATGGGTAAGAAGCTCGGCTGCCATTTCGTTGGCCATCGGGAGAAAACGGAAAAATCCCGATGTTCTTCAGCGCCATCGCGTCCGTTTGACACGGCGGCCCCTCCTGCCAGAACAACGTGAGCTTTTCGGTATGGTTCCGCATTTTTTCTGGTAATACTCGTGTTGACGGCGACTAGATCGCGCACAATTTTTACCGGAACAAATGCTGAGGTCGTGCTGTTTTACCCCCGGATGCAGGGAGGCAGCATGTCAGCCAGAACAAACGACGGTGAAGGCAAGCGTATCAACGAAAACAAGGGCTTCTGGACGATCGACTTCGGCGGTTCGCCGGTCGTTGGCACGGCTATTCATGATGGCCACCAGATCCGGCCCGATGTCGCCGGTCTTATCGCCCTGTCCGACGAGCAATGTCTGAGAGAGGAAGACCCTTTTACCAGTGAGATGATTGCCGGCCTCACCAACCGCATTGTCGTTCACCACTCGCGGTTCGAGGTCGACCTCAACCGCGCCGCCGACCAGGCAGTGTATCTGAGACCCGAACAGTCCTGGGGACTTGAGGTCTGGAAAGAGCAGCCTTCGGAAGCAGCTATTCGCCACTCGCTCGACTTCCACGCCGATTATTATGCGATGCTGGCGAGTGTGCTATCGGCTGTCGAAAGCAGGCACGGCGCTTTCGTGGTCCTTGATGTGCACAGCTACAATCATCGTCGGCAGGGGGCTCCTGCACCGCCGACGGCGCAGGGGGAAGCGCCGGATATCAATATCGGCACCTTTTCCATGGACCGTAGCCGCTGGGGGGATGTCGTCAGCATCGTCGGTCGCCATTTTGCATCGGCCACCATCGGTGGACGCCGCCTCGACGTGCGTGAGAACGTTGCGTTTCAGGGCAAGGGAGAGCAGACCCGCTTCATCCATGAGCGTTTTCCCGAGAATGGCTGTGCCATCGCGATTGAGTTCAAGAAATTCTTCATGGACGAATGGACCGGTGAGCCAGACAGGCGTGTCATTGCTGATATCAGGGACACTGTCGCGTCCCTTCAACCAGTTCTCGAAGACTTCCTGAGGTCGCGGCGATGAACCTCTCACCCGCCCGACATGCGCCGCCGTCCGTGAACGATCTGGTCGATGACGTTACATCATGCCTTGAAGCCGGAAAGGCAATCCGCCGTGATGTGGGGAAGGATGGCCGCCTCCATATCGACCGGCCGCTGCCGTTTCTCTGCCTGCACCTGACCGGCGGCACGAAGAATTTGGCGGCCCGGGATATCGCCGCAGCCCATGCTTCCTACCTCATCGCTTCGAACATTCAGGAAGCCGCGCCGCTGATAAAGGCGGTTGGTGCTGTGATGCAGGCGCGTTTCGGCGCCTTTATCGTTCTCGATATTGGCGAACTGGAACACGACATTCTCCTTGCGGACGATTCACCTTTTCTGCCGCACTACGAGGTCTCAATCTCTGCGACGACGGAGCCGGAAACGCAAAAGGCGCGCAGGGTGTTCATCAAGGCGGTCTGCGATGCGGAGGTCCGGTTTCGCACGCCCCGCATCACCCGCCCCGAGCCTGAGGCGGATCCAATACTCAGATTCCAGAATGCCAATCTGGAGTTCCCATGCATCAGCGTGCGCTTTGCGCCGATCTATCGCCAACCGGAATCCGGTGCGGATTATCCCGGCCTTCGCGAAACAATGATCGCCGATCTCTTCGATGCGGGTCTCCAGGCATTCTCGGCTTTTTCCTCCGGCATGGACGCGCTGAAAGTCACCACGCACCGGGCGCTGGGCCGCAAGGCATTTGTCGATGCGGTGAAACGTGCTGACCGATCGATCGACGATATCGTCTCCTCTTTCGACTTCCTTCTTTCCGTCACGCCGATCAATGCCCGGCGCGCCTTTGAGGAATTCCGCGACGGCGGCTTTCAATACGCGCCGCGCCTGCTTTACCGCCCGCTCGGAGTCGATGTGGAGGAACAGAAACGCAAGCTCTATTCTGTGGTCTTCGATCATCTCGAAGACCCGGTGCTTTACCATCTCTACCGCGAAAAGCAGCAGGAGATCGACCTGCAACTGACGATGCTCGCAAACCTGCACCGGCGAACCTTCACCGATTTCTCCCGCGCGCTTTATGGCGCTGTCGAGCCGGAGCTTCTGACGCTTGCGCTTCGTGTTCTCGATGAATGCCCGCGCGCAGAGGAGAGCGGCGCGATCGCGATGGTGGACTGTTACGCTGTTGCTGGCAAATCGCGTGAGATGATCGACGCCTATCTGGCGGAAGAACCGGAATTCAAGGCGCGTGTCGAAATTCGTGACGACTTACCGCCCGGCTTGATGGTGACGGCGGAGAAGCTTTTGATTTCCCGGCACACCGTCATGGAACAGCGCCGCGTCGAGGCTCTGTTGTCGCACGAGATTGGGGTGCACCTCCTTACATATTTCAACGGCTCGTTTCAGGGCCTGCGCCTCTTCCGCACGGGGCTATCGGGTTACGAGGGCGTGCAGGAGGGATTGGCAGTTCTGGCAGAGCATCTGGCCGGCGGGATGACGCGCGAGCGCCTGCGGTTGATCGCCGGCCGCGTTGTCGGCTGCGCGGCGATGCTGGATGGCGCAAGCTTTGTCGATACCTTTCGCATCATGACGCGCGAGCACGGTTTCGACGAGGCCGGCGCCTTCAATATGGTGCTGCGCATCTATCGAGGCGGCGGTCTTTCGAAGGATGCAATCTATCTGCGGGGTCTTTCTGAAGTGATGGAGCATTTGCGCCGGGGCGGTGCGCTCGATCCATTCTGGATGGGCAAGATCGCGGCCCAGCATTTTCCAATCATGCAGGAGCTTGCGCTGCGTGGCCTGTTAAGGCCCCCGGGCGTGCGGCCAGCATTTCTGTTACCCGCAAGGGCGAATGAACGCCTGGAAAAGATCCGTGCGGGATTATCCATTGCCGAACTGGCGACATTATAGGAGGGGCTCCATGCGTATCGCATTTTTCGTCAATTCCATCGAAACAGAAGGTCCGACCTTCGCAACCGGTCTGCTGGCCATGGCGGCGCTCAATCGCGGCCACGAGGTGGTCTATCTGACGCCCGGCGATTTTACCCTGCGCTCCGACGACACGCTGGCCGTCCATGCGACGATCATGCGTAAAGGAAAATACAAGAAACCCGAAGCCTTTCATGCCGCCCTGCAGGACAAGTCGCTCGAGCGGATGACCATGGATGTGGAGGAAATCGATGCGCTGATGTTGCGCAACGATCCCTCGCTCGACCAGACGACCAGACCCTGGGCGGTTCACGCCGGTATTCTGTTCGGCAGGCTTGCCGAGCAGCGCGGCGTCGTCGTGCTCAATGATCCGGAAGGTTTGGCGCTTGCGCAGAACAAGCTTTATTTCCAGAGCTTCCCCGAGATCGTGCGGCCGACGACGCTTATCTCCCGGAATGTCGAGGAAATCCGCGCATTCGCCGACGCCCATCCCAAGGGTGTCATCGTCAAGCCGCTTCAGGGGTCCGGAGGCAAGAACGTCTTCAAGATCGGGTCCAGTAAGGAAGCCAATCTCAACCAGATTTTCGAGGCGGTCAGCCTCGAAGGTTATCTCATCGCGCAGGCCTATCTCCCTGCGGCGAAGGAAGGCGACGTCCGCTTTTTCATGATGAACGGCAGGCCGCTGATGCGCGATGGCCAATATGCCGCGCTTCGCCGCGTTCCGGCCAAGGGCGACCTGCGTTCCAATATTCACGCCAACGGCACCGCCGAAGCGGTGAAGGTGACGGACGACATCGTCGAGCTTGCCGAAATGATGCGGCCAAAGCTCGTCGAAGACGGGATGTTTTTGGTGGGTCTCGATATCGTCGGTGACAAGATACTCGAAGTGAACGTCTTTTCGCCCGGCGGTCTATCCAACATCCTGGAGCTTACCAATGTGGACTTCAGCGATACGATCATAGCGGCCGTCGAGACCAAGGTGTCGATGCAGGCGGCATCGGGCGGCACGCTATCGAACCGCCTGCTCGCGACCCTTTGATTATTCCTGCAGCGGGCCGTTCATCTCGAGATACCAGGCGACGAGGGCCTTGATGCCCTCTTCGACCGGAGTGTGCGGCACAAAACCGGTCAAAGCCCGGAGAAGATCAGGCGACGCGAAGGTTCGCGGAACATCACCCTGCTGCATCGGAAGCATGTTGCGGATCGCCGGTTTTCCCACCGCCTTTTCGACCGTTTCGACGAAATGCATCAGTTCCACCGGTTGGCCGCCGCCGATATTAACGACGCGGAACGGCGCGTGGCGGGAAAGTGTATCAATGACGCCGTCCTCGGTGACCCGGTTTTCCTCGGAAGGGATGATCTGGCTTAGCCGCACAATGCCTTCGACAAGATCATCGATATAGGTGAAGTCACGGCTCATATTACCCTGGCCATAAATGTCGATCGGCCGGCCATTGGAAACGGCGTCAACAAACTTGATCGGTGCCATGTCCGGGCGTCCCCATGGCCCGTAGACGGTGAAGAAGCGGAAGGCAGTCGTCGGAAGCTTGTGAAGATGGGCATAGGAATGCGCCATCAGCTCCATCGATTTTTTGGTGGCCGCATAAAGCGTCATCGGCTCATCGGCCTTGTCGCTTTCCGCAAACGGGATTTTCTCGTTGGCGCCGTAGATGGAGGAGGTCGATGCCAGCATCAGGTGCTTCACCTCCAGGCTTCTCGCAAGCTCCAGCATATTGAACGAGCCGATGAGATTTGAATCGACGTAAGCGCGCGGGTTTTCGAGGCTGTAGCGGACGCCGGCCTGCGCGGCGAGATGGATGATGATTTCCGGCTCTGCGGCCTCTGCGGCACGCTTCAAGGCATCCACATCTTCCAGCATGCCGATTTCGGCCCGAAAGCCGTTAGAGCGGGAAAGGATGGCGTGGCGTTTTTCCTTGAGACTGACATCGTAATATTTCGTCATTCCGTCGAAGCCGGTGACGAAATGCCCGGCATCCAACAGCCGTTTCGCGACGTAAAAGCCAATGAAACCGGCAGTGCCTGTAACCAGATAACGCATGATGATCATATCCTGAATTGTTTGGCGCGTTTGCGATCTGACCGAAACGCTGAAAATCTATTAATGAAATTGTAAAACTGGAACCTTCATGCGCCCTGGTCGAGGCTGCTTTCGTGCGGACGACCAACGGCGGCATAGGTGAAGCCATGGGCGGCAACCTCATCCGTGCGGTAGATATTGCGCAGATCCACCAGAACTGGGCTCTTCATGATGGCCTTGAGACGCGGTAGATCGAGCGCGCGGAACTGGTTCCATTCCGTCACGATAACCACGGCGTCGGCGTCCTGCGCCGCCTCGTAAGGGCCGGTTGCATAATCGATGTCTTCGATCAGGTGCCGGGCATTCGTCATGCCTTCCGGATCGTAACCCACAATTTTCGCTCCGCCATCCTGCAGGGTCTGGATGATGGCAATGGCCGGGCTGTCGCGCATGTCGTCCGTATTCGGCTTGAAGGTGAGGCCGAGAACAGCGATCTTCTTGCCGCGCACATCGCCACCCACGGCATTGATGACCTTGCGGCCCATGGCGCGCTTGCGGTTGTCGTTGATGGCAATGGTGGTTTCGATCAGTCGCACCGGTGCGTCATAATCCTGCGCGGTCTTGGCAAGCGCCAACGTATCCTTGGGAAAGCATGAGCCGCCATAGCCCGGCCCGGCATGCAGGAATTTCGACCCGATACGGCCGTCCAGACCGATGCCGCGCGAGACGTCCTGTACGTTGGCACCGACTTTTTCGCATAGATCAGCCATCTCGTTGATGAAGGTGATTTTCATCGCCAGGAAAGCATTGGCGGCATATTTGATCAGTTCGGACGCTCTTCTGGTGGTGAAAAGGAGCGGCGACTGGTTGAGGTAAAGCGGTCGATACACCTCGGTCATGACCGGGCGGGCGCGCTCGTCCGAAAGGCCGACGACGATGCGGTCCGGCCGCTTGAAATCCTCGATGGCGGCGCCTTCGCGCAGAAACTCCGGATTGGAGACCACGGCAAAATCGGCAGATGGATTTTCCTCGCGGATGATGCGTTCCACCTCGTCGCCAGTGCCGACGGGCACGGTCGATTTTGTGACGATGACGGTAAAGCCGTCGAGCGCATGGGCGATCTCCTTTGCCGCCGCATAGACATAGCCCAGATCGGCGTGCCCATCGCCGCGCCGCGACGGCGTGCCGACCGCTATGAAGACGACATCGGCATTGGCCACGGCTGCCGAAAGATCGGTGGTGAAGCTCAACCGGCCCGCTTTGGTATTGTTGGCGACGATGGTTTCGAGACCCGGCTCGAAGATTGGTATATGGCCGCTTTTCAACGCCTCGATTTTCTCCGGCATCTTGTCGACGCAAACCACGTCATGCCCGAAATCTGCAAAGCATGCGCCGGACACAAGACCGACATAACCCGAACCAATCATTACAATTCGCATTCGTTTTCCTTTCGGTTAGCAGGGCGATGGTAACGCATCGGCAGCCGATGGGGAAACTGGCGGATGAAAAAAACCGTCGCAATGGTTAGCCGCCATCGTGTCAGGCACCAGCCCCTTTATCATCACCGGCTAACCGCTTTCCGTGACGGTGATGTGATGCCCCGCGGGACAAATTTGCCGCACCTCGCAGCCATTTGCATCGATGTTGGAGGATGGCCCAATTTTGCCGGTTTTGCGGCTTGCACTCATAGGTAGCCGGGTCTAGCCATAGGGTGAGGATCAAATCTGCCAGACTTTTTGTCCCTACAGGGGCATCCGGGTCGCGTGTCACGCGACTGGGATACGCTTTGCGTTGCGGTCTATGTTCGGGGAAGTCGGATGCAAAAAGGTTTTCTGCTCGGTCTGTTCGCCTATGCGACTTTCTCCATGGGCGATGCCACCATCAAGTCGCTGGGATCTCAGATCAGCGTTTTTGAAATCGGTTTCTTCAGCATCCTGTTTTCCGGCATTTTCATCTTCTTCAGCAAGCCGCGGGAAGAGAGATGGCGTGAATTCTGGCGCATGAGTCGCCCCTTTGCCGTGCATGGCCGCGCGATTTCCGGCCTTTTTGCGGGTATTTTCGGCATCTATGCCTTCACCACCATTCCGCTGGCGGAAGCCTATGCGCTGATCTTCCTATCACCGCTCTTCGTGACCGTGCTGTCAGCATTTGTGTTGAAGGAGAATATCGGCCCTTGGCGCTGGGCGGCGGTACTCGCCGGCATCGTCGGTGTCATCCTCGTCGTACGGCCGGGGTTCAAGACGCTGGAGCTCGGGCACATCGCCGCCATCGGTGTCGCCTTCCTTGCTGCCATGACCATAGTGCTCTTGCGTTCGCTCGCGGGAAAGGAAAAGCGCACCTCGATCATGGGTGTGCTGTTGATCTATGGTTTGACCTTCAATGGAATTGCCGCAATCCCCGATTTCGTCATGCCCAATTTGCACCAGTTGCTCGCATTCGCTTTCATCGGGCTTTGCACGGCAACGGGTCAGATCACCCTCTTGGTCGCAACCCGTATTGCGCCGGCAAGCCAGATCGCGCCATCGCATTATTCGCAAATCCTTTGGGCCGTAGCGATTGGCATGACGTTCTTCCATGAATATCCTGATGCCATCGCCGTGCTCGGGCTCGCCGTCATCGCCGCATCGGGGTTGCTGACAATGATCCGCGAAAAGGTGAGGCTGGGCACGGTGCGCTGGAACCCGTTTTTCCGCAATCGCCTTTGAAATCATTCGTGGTTTGAAACAGTGCGTCAACCGAAGCGTGGCTTGTGAAAGGATGACGTCCCGTTCCATATGGCGTTCATCGATAGATGAACGGGGAGCCGCAAATGCTCGTGGATGGAAAATGGACGGCCGAATGGCATCCGGTGCAGGCGACCGACACGAAAGGCGGCTTCGTTCGCCAGACCTCCGGTTTCCGCAACTGGGTAACTCCAGATGGTTCTGCCGGACCAACGGGTGAGGGCGGTTTTGCGGCGGAAGCTGGCCGTTATCATCTTTACGTCGCGCTGATCTGCCCTTGGGCGTCGCGGACGCTGATCGGGCGAAAGCTGAAGAAGCTGGAAGATGTCATTTCGGTCTCGGTGGTGGAGCCGGCACTCTCGGACGAAGGCTGGAAATTCGGTGACTATCCGGGTTCGAACCGCGATATGCTCAACGGCTTCATCTATATGCATGAGGTCTATACCAGTGCGGACCCACACTACACCGGTCGCGCCACAGTGCCGGTTTTGTGGGACAAGAAGACGAGAACCATCGTCAACAACGAGTCTGCCGAGATCCTGCGGATGCTGAATGACGGCTTTGGTAATCTTGCCGATAATGGCGTTGATCTCTATCCCGAAGCGCTGCGCAACGAGATCGATGCGCTTAACGACCACATTTATCCGCGCCTTAACAACGGCGTTTACCGAACCGGTTTCGCCACCACACAGGGGGCTTATGAAGAGGCCTTTGCAGACGTCTTCGCGACGCTTCAGGAGCTGGAAAATCGCCTTCTTTCAGGTGGACCTTTTCTTTTCGGCCAACAGCTCACCGAGACGGATGTCAGGCTTTTTGTGACGCTGGTGCGTTTCGATGCTGCCTATTACGGCCTGTTTAAATGCAATCTTCGCCGTATCGCAGATTATCCCGCATTGCAGGCCTATATGATGCGGGTGCTGGACATTCCAGGCGTGCGCGAAACGGTCAATATCGACCATATCAAGCGCGGCTATTATTCCATCAAAGCGCTCAATCCGACCCGTATCGTTCCTGTTGGTCCTGATCTTCCGGGGCTGGACGACGTCGCCTCGGGCTGGGCAGGCTGAAGAAGCAGCGCTCAGGCGGGTCTGCCGACCTGGTCGAGCAGCCACGCCTGGAAGCTGCGGGCGAGCGCATTGTCCTGCCGTCCTTCCGGCAGGGCGACATAATAGCTCTTGTCGGTCTGCAGGGGGATGTCAAAAACGATTTCTAGGCGGCCGGACGCCAGTTCCGCCTCGATCAGATACCGTGGCAGAAGGGCGAAGCCGATGCCGCTCGCTGCGGCCTCGATGATCATCGAAAACTGATCGAAACGGCTGCCCTGATAGGCATTGTCTGCCGTCACTCTGTTCATTTCCAGCCACTCCGTCCAGAGCTTCGGGCGGGTGGTCACATGAAGCAGCGGCTGTGCGGCCAGATCCTGGACATGGGTCACGCCGGCGCGGCGAAGCAGGGAAGGGCTCGCCACAGGAACGATGACCTCATTGCACAGGAAGGTGCAGGTGCCGTGCGCCCACACCGGCTGGCCATAATGGATGGCGAGATCGAAACCCTCCTCATCGAAATCGAAGGGGTGGGATCGTGAGCCGATGGTGATCGTCATATCAGGATTGGCATCGATGAAGCGATAGAGGCGCGGCATCAGCCAGCGGCTTCCAAACGTCGGTAGTGTCGCGACGGAGAGCGATGCGTGGGAGGTACCGGCAGAAACTGCACGCACCATCAACTGTTCGGATTGCTGCAACAGGCGCCGCACGTCCGGCAGAAATTTCCGGCCCGCCTCTGACAGGACAACCCGTCTGCGGATACGCTCAAAAAGCTGCATGCCCGTCTGCGCTTCCAGCTCGCCGATCTGCCGGCTCACCGCGCTCTGCGTGAGGTTGAGTTCTTCGGCCGCGCGCGTAAAGTTGCCGTGCCGTGCCGCGCATTCGAACGCTTGCAGGGTGACGATATCAGGAACCAGTCTTCTGCGCGGGTCCATTCCATTCTCGCATCAACTTACCCGCTTTCCTCATTGGAAAAGGGTTGTTATCGCCATATATGATTACAGGAAAGAATGGAATGGTGTTTTCCGGCGCTGCTGGTCTCAGTTTCAGAAAACGAGTGAAAAATTCGGGGAAAGAAGAGTGGCGGGAGTTGAAAGCGCCGTATCAAACGGCCTTTCCTCCCCTTTCAACCAAAAGGACGATGGACATGGATGCGATGACGAAGCTCGACGTGAAACAGGAAGCTGCGGCCCTGCTCGACAGGATGGGCGTTGACCGCGATCTCTATATCGGCGGCGACATGGCGTCCTTCAGCCCCGTCACGGGTGAGCAGATTGCGAGCCTCAAGACCGTGTCGGTCGAAGGTGTCGCCGCTGTGATCGAGAAGGCCGATGCGGCTTTCCGGACCTGGCGTAATGTGCCGGCGCCCCGCCGCGGCGAATTGATCCGCCTGCTGGGCGAAGAACTGCGCGCCTTCAAGACCCATCTTGGCCGTCTCGTCTCGCTGGAAGCCGGCAAGATCCCGTCCGAAGGTCTGGGTGAAGTGCAGGAAATGATCGATATCTGCGATTTCGCCGTCGGTCTGTCCCGCCAGCTTTATGGTCTCACCATCGCCACCGAACGGCCCGGTCACAGGATGATGGAGACCTGGCATCCGCTGGGTGTCGTCGGCGTTATCTCGGCCTTCAACTTCCCCGTTGCCGTCTGGTCGTGGAATGCCGCACTTGCCCTCGTCTGTGGTAACTCGGTTGTCTGGAAGCCTTCGGAGAAGACCCCGCTCACGGCTCTTGCCGTTCAGGGCATTTTCGAGCGCGCCGCGGCCCGCTTTGGCGATGCGCCGGAAGGCCTGTCCCAGCTGCTGATCGGTGACCGCGCTGTTGGCGAGGCGCTGGTCGATCATCCAAAGGTACCGCTCGTCTCGGCCACCGGCTCCACCCGCATGGGCCGTGATGTCGGGCCGCGTCTGGCAAAGCGCTTCGCCCGCGCCATTCTGGAACTCGGCGGCAACAATGCCGGCATCGTCTGCCCGTCTGCCGATCTCGACATGGCGCTGCGCGCCATCGCCTTTGGCGCCATGGGCACGGCCGGTCAGCGCTGCACCACGCTTCGCCGCCTTTTCGTGCATGACAGCGTCTATGATGAGCTCGTGCCGCGTCTGAAGAAGGCCTATGCCTCCGTTTCCGTCGGCAATCCGCTGGAAAGTTCCGCACTCGTCGGCCCGCTGGTCGACAAGGCGGCCTTTGACGGCATGCAGAAGGCGCTCGAGGCCGCCAAGGCGGCCGGTGGCGCGGTGCATGGCGGCGACCGCGTGGATACGGGTGCGGCAGATGCCTATTACGTAAAACCAGCACTGGTTGAAATGCCCAAGCAGGTTGGCCCCGTTCTGGAAGAGACGTTCGCCCCGATCCTCTACGTCATGAAGTACAGCGATCTCGATCAGGCGATCGACGCGCATAATGCTGTCGCCGCCGGTCTTTCCTCATCCATCTTCACTCGCGACATTCAGGAGTCCGAGCGGTTCCTGTCGTCGGAAGGCTCGGATTGCGGCATCGCCAATGTCAATATCGGTACCTCGGGTGCTGAAATCGGCGGCGCATTCGGCGGTGAGAAGGAAACCGGGGGTGGACGTGAATCCGGTTCGGATTCCTGGAAGGCCTATATGCGCCGCGCGACCAACACCATCAACTACTCCAAGGCGTTGCCTCTGGCGCAGGGCGTTTCCTTCGATATCGAATAAGCTCGGACCATTGCGATTGATCTCTATGCCGGCGCCCCTCGCGCCGGCATTTTGTTGAGGCGAAAAAAATGTCGCCGCGATTATTTGCGGGAAGGCCCAATGGCGGCGGAATTTTATTCCCGCCATATCAGTTATATTGAATTATTGTCTCTCTATCGTTTTTGTCGGAAACCCTAGCATTACTCCATATCGCAGACCGGCCAGTGGGGCTGGTGATAGGAGATGAAATGCCAGCCATTACCCGACGCGCCCTTTCCGCCGGTCTCATCGCGGCAGCCGCATTTTCAACGCTCGCGTTCTCCGCCCAAGGTGGGGAAGAACTGAAAATCGGATACCAGAAAACCGGCCTGCCTGTAATCGCCCGTCAGCAGGGCGTCATCGAAAAGGCGCTTGAGGCAAAGGGCGTCAAGGTCTCCTGGGTGGAGTTCACGGCAGGTCCGCCGCTGGTGGAAGCCCTGAATGTCGGTTCCATCAATGTCGGCTGGACGGGGGATGCGCCGCCGATTTTCGGACAGGCGGCAGGTTCGGCCATTGTTTACGTCGCGGCGCTTCCTTCGAACGGCAAGGGTGAGGCGATCTTTACCAAGCCCGAAAGCGGCATCAAGTCAGTGGCTGATCTCAAGGGCAAGAAGGTTGGGGTCGGCAAAGGCACCTGTGCTCACAATCTTCTGGTAGCGGCTTTGGAAAAGATCGGCCTGAAATTCAGCGATATCGAGGTGACCTATCTTAGCCCCGCCGATGCTGCCGCCGCATTTGCCAGCGACAAGATCGATGCCTGGGCAGTCTGGGATCCTTTCTACGCGATCGCCGAAACCCGCTACAAGCCTGTCACTCTTGCGCGGACGAGCGACATTCTTGATGTCAAAACCTATTTCCTCGCCAACCGGGACTATGCCAAATCGCATGGCGACACCATCAACACGACGATCGATGCGCTCGGAGAGGCCGCGACGTGGTCCGCCGCCAATCGCGACAAGGTTGCTTCGGCGCTGCATGACGTGACGGGTGTTCCGCTCGAGGCGCAAACGCTTGCCGCCAACCGCTCGGAATTTGGCATTACCAAGATCGATGACAAGATCATCGCCAGCCAGCAGGAAACCGCCGATCGCTTTTATCGTCTCGGCCTTATCCCGAAACAGATCAGCATCAAGGATGCTGTCTGGTCGGGCGCGACGAACTGAGCCGGAGGATATGCCGTGAGCAGCAGTAAGCGCATCGAGTTTGGCGGTATCATCGGCTGGCTGCTTCCCGCACTCATCCTCATAGGGTGGGAGGCGGCAGCAAGGGCGGGGGTGATTTCGGCTAACGTCCTGCCAGCACCTTCCGCCGTCGCGGAAGCATTCTGGCGTCTGCTCCTGTCCGGCGAGCTTGTTGCCAATATCGGGGTAAGTTCTGCCCGGGCACTCGCAGGCTTCGCCATCGGGGGCTCCATCGGTTTCATTTTCGGGCTGGCCAATGGTCTCTCCAGGTTTTCCCGAAGCTTCACCGATACGACGCTGCAGATGATCCGCAACATCCCGCATCTGGCGCTGATTCCGCTCGTTATCCTGTGGTTCGGCATCGATGAGGAAGCCAAGCTCTTTCTGGTCGCGCTCGGCGTGTTTTTTCCGATCTACATCAACACGCTGCTCGGCATTCAGGGTGTTGATCCGCAACTGGTGGAGATGGGGCGTACCTATGGCATGACGCCCTTTACGCTGTTTCGAAGGGTCATCCTGCCGGGCGCGCTGCCATCCATCTTTACCGGATTGCGGTATGCCCTTGGCATCATGTGGCTGACGCTGATCGTCGCGGAAACAATCTCCTCATCGTCCGGTTTGGGTTACATGGCCATGCAGGCACGCGAATTCCTGCTGATCGATGTCGTGGTTCTGTCGATCCTCATCTATGCGCTTCTCGGCAAGCTTGCCGACAGTTTCGCCCGCTTCCTGGAAAGCGTCTTCCTGCAATGGCATCCAGCCTTCAAGAAAGCCTGAGGTAACCCATGTCGAACGGTAATGTGACGACGCTGAGACGCCCCGACGCTACGCAATCCCTTCCATCCGGAACCGAAGCGCGGATTGTGGAACGCGCCAAACCGGACGAGGGCAAGGTTGCCTTCAGTTTTCGAAACGTCACGAAGAGTTTTGGCGATAAAGCCGTTCTGCGCGGCATTGATCTCGACGTGCGGGAAGGCGAGTTTCTGGCCATCATCGGCAAGAGCGGCTGTGGCAAAAGCACGCTTTTGCGCATTCTGGCGGGCCTCGACACGCCGACGACCGGAACCGTGCCGAAGGATGCATCCAGCCGAACCCGCATGATGTTTCAGGAGCCGCGCTTGCTGCCTTGGGAGAGGATCGCAAGCAATGTTTCCGTTGGGTTGACTGGCATCGCCAAAGGCGAAGCGGCGCAGGAGCAGGCGCTTGCCATTCTTGAAGAGGTCGGCCTGAAGGACCGGGCAGGGGAATGGCCCTACGTCCTCTCCGGCGGCCAGAAGCAGCGCGTGGCCTTGGCACGCGCCCTTGTCGCCCATCCGCAGATACTGGCGCTGGATGAGCCGCTCGGTGCGCTCGATGCGCTCACCCGCATCGAAATGCAGCTTCTTCTGGAACGCATCTGGCGCAAGCAGAAATTTACAGCCGTCCTCGTCACTCACGATGTCTCGGAGGCCGTTGCGCTCGCAGACCGCATTGTTGTCATCGATGAAGGGCGCATCGCGCTCGACCTCGTTGTGAAATTGCCGCGCCCACGTCGCCACGGCACCGCCGAGTTTGCGAAATTGGAAGAGCAGGTCCTGGACCAGCTTTTTGGCCGTGGCGAGAGCAACGGATGAGGTTGACCGACAGGGCCTGAGCCCCGCCGGTTTCGTGTTTAGCCGATGCTCATCAGGCTGGCGTTGCCGCCAGCCGCCGTGGTGTTGACGCTGACGGAAACCTCTTCAACGAGCCAATCCAGCGTGTAAGGCTGGCTGTCACCCTCGAGCGCCTCCGTGGTTGCGGCCTGAACCAGAACCAACGGTCCCGGAAGGGCGGCGATCTTCCTGTTCACGTCTACCACCCGCTCCGCATCCCCTTCGACAAGCGCCCCTGCGAAGGGACCGGCCTTCGACCATTCATCCGCCCAGACAATCCGTGATGTGACAGTTGCCGGAAGGCCGTAGGTGGATTTTTCCAATCCCGATACATTGTCGATGACAGCGGTGTTGCCGGTTGCGAGCGCCGCGGCGAGCTGGCGGTAAAGCCCCTGTTCGGTTGCCGGCACTAGCAGGATTTTTCCGCGCGGATGAAGCGCGTAGACGTTGCGCTCGCCAACGGGTCCGGCAAGCTCCGTCTCAAAGCCCAGGCCGGAATGCGCTGCAGCCTGGCGTGTGGCCTCGGCCGCAACGGTCTCGCCGTTTTCATCCAGCCAGCGGGCGAGTTCGACCGCAGCCTGATCTTGCTGGCTGGCGATGCGGTCGATCTTCGGTGCTTTCTCCGTCATGCGGCCAAGATAGAGCGGGCCGCCGGCCTTGGGGCCGGTCCCGGAAAGGCCGCGGCCGCCAAAGGGCTGCACGCCGACCACCGCGCCGATGATGTTGCGGTTCACGTACATATTGCCGGCCGCCACGCGGGAAAGCACATGCTGGATCGTATCATCGAGACGTGTGTGCAGTCCAAAAGTCAGTCCGTAACCGGTAGCGTTGATGTCATCGATCAGCCGGTCGAGATTGTCGCGCTTGAAGCGGATGACATGCAGCACCGGCCCGAAGACCTCGCGCTTCAGGTCAGCAAGCGATTTCATCTCGATGATGGTCGGCGGCACGAAGGTGCCCTTGCCGGTTTCGCCGGCAAGCGTGATCTGCTCGATCCTGTGGCCAAGCGCGCGCATACCTTCGATATGCTTTTCAATGATGCCCTTAGCCTCAGCGGTGATGACGGGGCCGACGTCGACCGAGAGCCGGTCCGTGCGGCCGATGCGCAATTCGTGCAATGCGCCTTTCAGCATGGTCAGCGTCCGGTCCGCCACGTCTTCCTGTAGGCACAGAATGCGCAATGCCGAGCAGCGCTGGCCGGCGCTGTCGAAGGCAGACGCGATCACGTCGGCGACGACCTGTTCGGCAAGGGCCGAGGAATCGACGATCATGGCGTTCTGGCCGCCGGTCTCGGCAATCAACGGCACCGGCTGGCCATTGGCCAGAACCCGTCCGGCGAGCTGGCCCTGAATGAGCCGCGCCACCTCCGTGGAGCCGGTGAACATGACGCCAGCCGTCAATGGCGAACCGACGAGCGCTGCGCCCGTCTTGCCGTCGCCCGGCAGAAGCTGCACGGCATCCTGCGGAACCCCTGCCTCAAGCAGCAGGCGCACGCCCTGCGCGGCGATCAGCGGCGTTTCTTCAGCGGGCTTTGCGAGAACCGGATTGCCGGCAACCAGCGCCGCCGTCACCTGACCGATGAAGATGGCGAGCGGGAAGTTCCACGGGCTGATGCAGACGATCGGGCCAAGCGGCGCTTCGCCGGCCTTGAGGTTTTTACGTGCTTCCCCGGCATAGTACCGCAGGAAGTCGATCGCCTCACGCACCTCGGCAATGGCGTTCGGCATGGATTTGCCGGCTTCGCGCATGATGAGGCCGAGCAGCGCAGGCATTTCGGCCTGCATGGCGTCTGCTGCGCGTTCCAGGCAGGCGGCGCGTTCGTTGACCGGAGTTGAGGGCCAGCCAGAGGCCGCGGCCCGCTGCATGGCCGCTTCGACGTCGGCTTGCGTCGGTTCGGTGACATAGCCGACGATATCATGATGGTCACCAGGGTTGCGAACCGGGCGGGTTTCGCCGTTCGCCTGTGGTGCGGCGGCCTTCCACTCCTTTGTTGCGCCCGCCTTCAGCGTTTCATTGAGGGCGGAAAGCGTCGTTTCGCTGGAAAGGTCAAGGCCCGAAGAATTTTTCCGTTCCGGGCCGAACAGACCGTCAGGGGCTGCAATACGATCGTGGCGTGCGCCGGGAACGGCATAGGACTTGACGACCGCGACCGGGTCCTCCAGCAGGGAATCCACCGGCACGGCCGGATCGGCAATGCGGTTGACGAAGGACGAATTCGCACCGTTTTCCAATAGGCGGCGGACAAGATAGGCCAGCAGCGTCTCATGGGTACCGACGGGGGCATAGAACCGGCAGGGCCGGTCGAGCTTCTTTTTGCCGACGACTTCGCTGTAAAGCGGTTCGCCCATGCCGTGCAGGCATTGGAACTCGTAGTCGCTGGGTTTGAAGTCAGGGCCGGCGAGATGGTAGATCGTCGCCATGGACTGCGCGTTGTGGGTCGCAAACTGCGGGAAGATGACGTCGCGCGCGGCGAGCAGCTTGCGGGCGCAGGCGATGTAGGAGACATCGGTGTGCACCTTCCGGGTGAAAACCGGGAAGTCCTCCAGCCCCTCCACCTGCGCGCGCTTGATTTCTGCATCCCAATAGGCGCCCTTGACGAGACGCACCATGATGCGGCGGCCCGAACGGCGGGCGAGATCGATGATGTAGTCCAGAACGAAGGGGCAGCGGCGGCCATAGGCCTGTACCACGAAGCCGAGGCCGTTCCAGCCTGCGAGGTCCTTGTCGAGCGCCAGTTCTTCCAGAAGGTCGAGTGAAAGCTCAAGCCGGTCGGCTTCTTCCGCATCAATGTTGAGGCCGATGTCATATTTTTTGCTGAGCAGCATCAGCGATTTCACGCGGGGCAAAAGTTCCGCCATCACGCGTTCGGCCTGCGAGCGGGCGTATCGCGGGTGAAGCGCCGAAAGCTTGATCGAAATGCCTGGCCCGCCGTAGATACCACGACCGGCAGAGGCCTTGCCGATGGCGTGAATGGCGTTTTCATAATCCTTATAATAACGCTCGGCATCCCTGGCGGTGGTCGCCGCCTCGCCCAGCATGTCATAGGAATATTGAAAGCCCTGCTCCTCCAGCGGCTTCGACCGCTTGATCGCTTCGCCGATGGTCTCGCCGGTCACGAACTGTTCGCCCATCATGCGCATGGCCATGTCGACGCCGCGGCGGATAACGGGTTCGCCGGCCCGGGCGATCAGCTTCGTCAGAGCGGCCGACAGCCCGCTGTCGTTGACGGTCGAGGTGAGCTTTCCGGTAATGACAAGGCCCCAGGTGGCTGCATTGACGAAGAGCGAGCGCCCTCCGCCGATATGGGACTTCCAGTCACCGCGGGCGATCTTGTCGCGGATCAGTGCATCGCGGGTAGCGGTGTCTGGAATGCGCAGCAGTGCCTCGGCAAGGCACATCAGCGCCACACCTTCATGGCTTGACAGTGAATATTCCTGCACCAGCCCCTCGACGCCCGTGCCCTTCGTTTTGGCGCGCAGGGCTTCGATGAGTTTGCGGGCGGTGGCGCGAATGGCTTTCGCCTCATCAGCCGTTACCGTCGCTGCCTCGATCAACGGCGCCATGCATTCTTCTTCGGCACGGCGATAAGCCGCCGTGATCGCCTTGCGCAGGGGGCTCTGCTCGCGCACTGCCGGCGCGAAATTCTGGAAGATACCATTCGCCACTACACCGGCGTTGCTTGCACCATCGGCCATTCTGAAAATCCTGATAACGCTGTTGAAGGCAGATCGTCGGCGGTAGCGTTTCCTCCGCCCGCCGCCTGTCATCCTGGGTCACACAATATCACCGCCGCAAAAATTGCTATGGCCTTATTTTCAGGATAGAACAGGCAATATGAACTTTTATCAATCGAGATTGGCGTAAAATAGGATGGCAAATACTCAAAAAACAGACGGTCTGGATCATTTCGATCTCAAGATTCTCGAGGCGCTCAGCGAAGATGGCCGCATGTCCGTACTGCAACTCTCGAAAAGAGTCGGTCTTTCAAAGACCCCGTGCCAGACGCGGCTGAAGCGACTGGTGGATGAAGGGTACATCCTCGGCTTCCGCGCCATGCTCAATCCGCAGAAACTGGGCGTCGATCACATCGCCTTTGCCGAGGTGAAACTGTCTGACACGCGGGAAAAAGCGTTGGAAGAGTTCAACACCGCGGTGCGCAAGATCAAGGAGGTCGAAGAGTGCCACATGATTGCAGGAGCCTTCGACTATCTTCTGAAGGTCCGTACCAGCGATATCCGCAAATACCGACGGGTGCTCGGCGAGAAAATATCAAGCCTTCCGTCCGTCGCAAACACATCTACCTTCGTGGTGATGCAGTCGGTCAAGGAAACCGGCATATAGCGCCCAACGAAAAACGGGCAGACGTCCGCCTGCCCGTTCAATAGGTTAGATGTCGTTCGCTCACCGCGCCGTAGCAGCGGCGGTCACTGCCGTCATTTGCGCGTCAGGACCGAACTCATTCTCGTTTTCGATGCCAAGCAGCTCCTGGAGGCGCAATCGGGCGCGACTGACACGGCTCTTGATCGTCCCGACAGGGCAACCGCAGATCTCTGCCGCTTCCTCGTATGCGAAGCCCGAGGCGCCGATCAGCAGAATGGCCTCGCGCTGATCATCGGGCAGTTTCGCGAGCGCAGAGCGGAAGTCCTGAAGATCGACTGATCCATGCTGTTCGGGCGGGACGGACATGCGGGCGGTATAGACCCCATCGGTGTCCTGTACTTCTCGACCCGACTTGCGGATTTGGCTGTAGAATTCGTTGCGCAGGATTGTTACCAGCCATGCCCGCATATTGGTGCCCGGCTGATAGCTGTCCTGTTTCGCCCACGCCTTCATGATCGTGTCCTGCACAAGGTCGTCAGCACGATCTCTGGAGCGAATGAGTGAAATTGCGAAGGCGCGAAGATTTGGCAGCGCCGCCAGCATTTCCCGTTTGAAATTATATTCTGTCTTCTCCGGCTCTTTCGCCATCATTCCCCCGAAGCCTTCACGTTGGCTTTGCTTTCGGCTTCATCGAGTTTTTCGAGAAGATCGAGGAACTTGTCAGGGATGCCCTCGTCCTGGACGGCATCGTAAAGCTCCCTGAGCTTACGGGAAATCACCGCCCGCCCGGAGTGCGGAACCTGGGGGGCGGCCGGATTATCCGGCTGGTCTTGGTCCGATTGAAAAATGCTCATAACGTCCGGTATTCCTTTTGTGTCAGGCTAAGAATGCGCGACGAAAAAAATAGTTCCGGGGCTCTGGAACTTTTTTTTGGGCATGTGCGTTATTATCTCAGGTTTGCGCTGCAAGCCGCATGAAAGGGGAGAATTCCATGTCAGTTTCTACACGCATCGCACCGCACCTGCCATATCTTCGCAGGTTCGCGCGTGCTGTTTGCGGCTCACAATCGACCGGCGATGCCTATGTTGCGGCGACGCTTGAGGCGCTCATTGCCGACATCAGCATCTTTCCGCAGACGAGCAACGATCGCGTTTCGCTTTATCAATTGTTCGTGTCCATCTTTAGTTCCGTCACCATCAACATTAAGGCCGATGAAAATCTGTCAGGATGGGAAAAGCGCGCCTCGGCGAACCTCTCCGCCGTGCCGCCGCTCGCCCGTCAGGCTTTTCTTTTGACCACCGTCGAAGAATTCACGCCATCTGAAGCTGCGGAAGTCCTTAAGGTCTCGGAAGACCAGATTGGCAAGCTGATCGACGAGGCGGCCTCTGAAATCGCCCGCCAGGTCGCGACCGACATCATGATCATCGAGGATGAGCCTCTGATCGCGATGGATATCGAGCAGATGGTTACCGATCTTGGCCATCGCGTCACCGGCATCGCCCGTACCCACACGGAAGCACTTGATCTTTTCCATCGCACACAGCCGAAGATGATCCTGGCGGACATCCAGCTCGCCGATGGCAGTTCAGGTCTGGATGCCATGAAGGACATTTTGCAGATGACCACCCTCCCGGTGATCTTCATTACGGCATTCCCCGAACGTCTTCTGACAGGCGAGCGGCCGGAGCCGACCTTCCTCGTCACGAAGCCGTTCAATCCGGACATGGTAAAAGCGCTTATCAGCCAAGCTCTGTTCTTCAATGAAAGCTCACGCGTCGCGGCGTGAAAGTTGCCGAAACCGCGGATTAACCGGGAACCAGTCTGGTGCCCGGACGTTGGCGGTTACGGTCGTGGGACTGCGCCACGACTTTCTGCAAGGAGATGAATTTGCATCGGCTGGCATGGCATAACGCGGATAGGGACGAAAGCGAACTTCACGATTCGCTCGTCCTTGCCTTGCTCGATTCGGGCGAGACGGTCATGTTGCAGGACTGGAACCGCGATTACATTTTCGTGGCCAACCTGCCTGACATCTGGAAAATTCCGGCCGATTCACGCCCTACCGATGAAAATCTTTTCGGTACTGATCTCTCAGTACGGCTCGGCGAGCTGAAAAAGGATATGAAGACGGCAGGCAGCCGTGGTATGCTGGAAGTGAATGCGGGTCATGATCGCGTCTTCCAGTTTCAGATCCACTCCACGCTTAACCAAGCGAACCAGATGGTGATGAAAACCACCATCCGCGAGGTGACGGCGGAAAGGCGTCGTGAGCAGCTTTTACGATCGCTGCTTCGGGAAGTCAGCCACCGCTCCAAGAACCTGCTGGCAATCATTCAGAGCCTTGCCGGGCAAACGGCCCGTTTCAGTCTCACCAAGGATGATTTCCTTCGCAAGTTCAGGGGCAGGCTGCATGCATTGGCCCAAAGTCAGGATCTCATCACGGATTCCGATTGGAGGGGCGCGCGTATATTCGAGCTGCTTCGTCAGCAGTTCGACCTTTACGTCCCCGAATACCCCAACCTGATCCACATGGAGGGCGAAAACCTCCTGCTCAACCCGAACGGTGCACTTTACATCGGGCTCGCCTTCCACGAGCTCGTTGTCAACACCGTTAGCCACGGCGGTAATCTTGCCTTCCATCCGCCCATTGCGCTTCAATGTCGCCAGGAAGACGAGTTTTACATCGTTGAATGGAACGAGCCAATGACGCCCTCGAAAGACCCGTCCGAGGCACGGCGCGGCAGCTTCGGAAGCGTTGTGCTGGAAAAGGTGGTGCCGTCTGCGCTCGGCGGAACCGCTGAGTATCATCTTACGCCCGAGCGGATCGTTTACCGGCTCAAATTTCCCTCACGCGACATGGACGGCTGAAACCTGGAGCTTGGCAGCGGGAAACAGCCTGCTCCAAGTTTGCCAAAATAAAAAATAGCACGGCTCGTGGAAGAGCCGTGCTATTATTAGGACAGGTTTTCAGGGGCGAAACCTGTTTATTTCGGGCCAAGCTTCAGGCGGGGACGGGGGAATTGCTTGGCCTGCAATAACAACACGCCTGAACGAAATCGGTTCCACGAAAATTCGTTTTTTTGGCAAGACGTAGAAACCTCGACTTCGGCGGGCTTGCGCATCGTCTTAAGGCGTGTCTGTTTGTTCTGTTCGTTTCGGCGCGAAATAGTGCATCGGGGCCTCCAGTGACCATTCGAACCCCGTCGCCCGATATGTCGTTCTCACTTGGCCGCCGAACGCGCCTTCTGCATGCCTCTTTATGACCGTTGTGCCAAAACCTTTCCGGCTCGGTTCGCTGGCCGCCGGGCCGCCTGTTTCCGTCCAGGCCAGATGAATCATCTGCCGCCCGTCCTTTTCATGCTGCCGCCAGCGGATCGTAATAGTCCCGGAGGGGACCGAGAGCGCGCCGTATTTGATGGAGTTCGTCGTCAGCTCGTGCACAACCAGACCGAAATTCTGGGCGGCCTCGGGGGAGAGCATGAAATCATCACCCTCAAGCGTGACCCGTTGCGCTACCGAGCCGAAAACTTCGAGGTGTGTCTCGATAAGCTTGTGAATGGGCAGGCCCTGCCACTGAACCTCCGCCAGTGCCCTTATCGACATTCCGAGGCCGCGCAGACGGTGGTCCACTTCTTTCTGAAATTCGGGAATGCTTTTATTTTCCCGCCCCAGTTGCCGTATCATCGCTTGAACAAGCGTCAGGATATTCTTTGAACGATGAACGAGTTCGTGCAGCAGCAATTGCAGGCGCTCTTCCGATTGGCTTCTGTCGAAGGATGCGTTGGAAAGCGCATAGGCGACCTGATTGGCTTCCTTGATCTTCGTATCGACGGGCGCGACAATCTCGCCTTCGCCGATCCGTTCCGCCATGCGTGTCAGGTCGCGGATAGAGCTGCGCAGCTGCCGCCCGACCAGATAGGCACCGCCGATCGCGATCAGCACTAGCACAAGGCTGCCGATCATCATCTGCCGCCAGGTGTCGACGAGCGCGGCCTGACTGGCGGCCATTGGGCCCCACATCACCGTCCTCCATTGCCATCCGGGCAATTGGGCATAGGCGTAAAGATTGCCGTTACCGTCAAGAAGGTTGCCGCTGAACGCCTGCATTTCGGTAAGCAGGTCCGCGTCGAAAAAAGGCTTGCCGACCTCTGCCTGATCCTGCGACGTGGAGGCGACGACGCGGTTGTTTCCATCGATAATCGCGACCGCCCAGTTTCGCGGCAGGTTCTCCGTGGCGATCAGCCGGCTGAGATCGCTCGCATTCTGGGTCAAGATCAGCGCGTCCCCCGCCGCATGCAGTTCTTCATCAAGCGGAAGGGTGACATTGAAAACCCACTCTTTGCTGATGTTGCCGAAAAAAATGTCGGATACGGTGATGCGACGGGCGTCGGCCGCCTTGGCGAGATTTGCCCCCTCAGGCACCCTGCTGAGAGGCTGACCGTAGGCAACGCGGGTGTTGAGCCGCTGCTGCCCATCCTTCGTTGCCAGAATGGCATAGAGCCCGTCCTTGGTCAGACTGTCAGCGACCCGTCCCTGGAATGCCGAAAGATTTCCGCTTTCCAGTTCAGGAAACTGTGAAAGAAGATTGAGCGAGGTGGCGATTTCCTGGAGGCGGCGATCGATGTTGCGGGAAACGGTGCGCACATCCTCGATCGTTTCCCTTTGCAGGTCATCGCGTTTCTCTGCTTCCAGCCTCATCGTGAGGTAACCGACGAAAAGGATCAGCGGCAGCGTCGTTACGGTTGCCATGACCACCAGATAGGTGCCGATCGAGGCTGTGGGGAAAAAATTCGCGCCGCGCCGACGCAAAGCCGAGACTATGTTCATCAGTCTGTTGCCGGGTCGAGGCATGTGAAAACTCCGGCATTTATCCCTTTGTTACACATGGATAATAGCGCGCGACGGCTCATTAGCAATGGCTGATTTTTTACCTTGTGATGTTGTGGTTCACGACATCTCCCGAAGCCGTGATCGGAAAAATCGGAACTATTTTAACAACCATGCCGTTTGCCAGTCGAACCGGTCGAGGAGCGGAGGAAATGTCCCCGCCGGCCAGTTGAGAACGATGAAAGGAAGGTACGAAAATGACCAAGAAACTCGCAACTCTGTTTACCGCCGCTCTGATGGGTACTACCGCTTTCGCGCCGCTTGCCATCGCTCAGGGAACGACGCAGCCGGCACCGGCAACCCCGGGCGCAACCGAGCCGGCAAACCCTTCTGCTACACCGATGACCCCTTCCGCCCCGACGGCTGGTGACACCGCTGCTGCAACCACCGGCGGCGCCTACATCACTCAGCAGGGTGAAAATCAGGTGAGCGCGAACGACTATATCGGCAAGTCCGTTTACACTGGCGCCGATGAAAGCATCGGTAACGTGACAAACCTCATCATGGAACAGGATGGCGGTCTGGTCGCAGCCGTCATCGGCGTTGGTGGCTTCCTCGGGATCGGCGCAAAGGACGTCGCCGTTCCCATGGACAAGATCACGATGACCCGTAACGTCGAGGACGGCACCATTCGCCTGACGACGACCGAAACGGCAGAAACGCTGAAGGCCGCGCCCGAGTTCAAGACCCTCGAGCAGAAGGCCAGCGAGCAGAATGCTGCTGCACCGGCGACGCCTGATGGCACGACGACTTCCGCCACCAAGCCCTGATAAGGTTACCTGGGAGGCAGGAGCGGGACAAGCCTGAACTGGCAGTCCCGCGCGAGGCACCGACCGAAAGGTCGGTGCTTTTTTGTGCTCAGTCGCCAGCGTTGCGGGAGGAATGCCACGCCCAGGCGGATTTGATGATGTCGTGTAGCGTGTAACGCGGTTGCCAGCCGAGAACGTCCCGCGCCTTGTCGTTGTTGGCTACCAGGGTCGTCGAGTCCCCATCGCGGCGCTCCGTATACTCGACAGGGAAGGGACGGCCGGAAACTTCAGAAATGGCGGCCAGCAATTCCTTCACCGTGGTGCCAGTTCCGGTCCCGAGATTGAGCTCGACAGTCTCGCCGCCGCCGAGCAGGTAGTCCACCGCCCGCACATGCGCATCGGCGAGATCAAGGATGTGGATATAGTCGCGCACGCATGTGCCGTCGCGCGTATCGTAGTCGGTGCCGAACACCTTAAAGCCCTGTCGCCTGCCTAGCGCTGCCTCGATGGCAAGCGGGATCGCGTGGGTTTCAGGCTTGTGCCATTCACCGATGCGGCCTTCAAAGTCCGCGCCGGCGGCGTTGAAGTAGCGCAGCATTACCGAGCGCAGGCCTTTATAGGTGCTATAATCCTTCAGTGCCTGCTCTACGACCCACTTGGTGCGGCCGTAGGGGTTTATGGGTGCCTGGCGATGTGTCTCGTCGATCGGCACCTGCTCTGGCAAACCATAGGTCGCGCAGGTGGAGGAGAAAACAAAGGCCGTCACGCCGGCATCGATGGCGGCGGAAAGCAGGTTGAGAGATCCGATGACGTTATTGTCATAGAAGGCAACCGGCTGCTTGACGGATTCGCCGACTTCGATCAGCGCGGCGAAATGAAGGACCGCCTCAGGCTTATGTTTTGCGAAAACCTCGTCCAGCCGTGCCCGGTCGCGAATATCGCCCTGTTCAAATGGCCCCCAGCGGACAAACTCCTCGTGCCCGTTGGACAAATTGTCGAAAACGACGGGCTCATAGCCTCTTTCAGAGAGCAGCAGGCAGGTGTGCGAACCGATGTAACCGGCGCCGCCAACGACAAGAACTTTCTTCTTCATCAATTGCCTTTCAGAAAATTATGGACGCGCCCGAGACTGTATTTCACTGTGTTCAAAAAAGGGCGGCGAGGCGCGGGAAGCCCCAAGCCAATTTATCCTTCGCCGGTAACATAAAAAAAACCGCGCATCCATGGCTTGGATGCGCGGTTGGTTCGGTTCGCCTGCCAAGAAATCACTTGGTCTTTTTTGTACCTGCTCTAGTCGCGAGGAAACCTGCGGCGACTGCGACGGCAAGGGTGGCATAGGGCCGCGCCTGAATTGCGAGTGAAAGCAGAGATTGCAGAGCAAGCGGTGCCGCCGTCAAAGGCGCAGCGGCAGCAAGCGGAGAGATCGGCCTCGTGGCATAAACCCGGGGACGTTTCAGGATCGCAAGCGCGACCAACATGATGACGCCGAGAAGGAATGCCGCACCCGCAACAACGAGGGCCGCCGGTCCCGCCCCCACATGACGGGCAAGATAGATGGAGCCCGCCACGACAGCTGCGACGAAGGCGATGAGGAAAAATATCCCAGCAAGTACCGATAGTATTATGACAGACCGCAGTCGTCGGGTGACGACCCGGCCTTCACGCTGGGTCTCCCCCAGATAGACCAGCAATGCCTCAAGCATGAGCTTATCGACGCGTCAGGAGAGCGAGAACGAAGCCGACGCCGACAGCAATGCCGAGCGATTGCAACGGGTTCTTCTGGACCTGATCGGTAAGGTTGTCGTTCAGCGTCGAGATTTCGTTGCGGACGGTGTCGGCCATGTCGCTGGACGCAGAGATCGCATCGTCAGCAACGCGCGCTGCCTGCGCTTTTAGTTCATACGAAGCGCCAACGCCAAGCGCCTTCACACTCTTGGCAAGATTTGCCAGGTCTTCGCGGAGCTGGGAGAGCTGGGCTGCCACGTCGGCTGCATCACCGCTTTCGAGGGATTGCTGGATCTTGTCGTTAACGCTGCTACGCACGCTTGCCATGAGTAAAGTCCTTCCTGAACATCGTTGATCGGGGTTGCGACGTGTCAGAAACTGCCGCCGTTTAACTCTCGTTACGGCGGCAGAAACACCCGCCTGTCCGCGATGGAAACGCGCCCGCTTAAGCTTGGTTCCGTAACGTCATGTGTTTTATTCGTCCGATTTTCGGGGAAAGGCCTTTTTGAAGGAATTCACCCCCGGACATTTGTTTTCCTGTCACAAGCATCATATAAGGCCCATCATCCAAGACCGACCTTGACTTCAATCAATATGTGAAACGACATGCTGCAGACGCCTTATTACCTGATCGACAAGACAAAACTCCTCCGCAACATGGAGAAGATTGCCTATGTGCGTGAAAAATCCGGCGCCAAGGCGCTGCTGGCGTTGAAGTGCTTTGCGACCTGGTCGGTCTTCGATTTCATGTCGCAATATATGGACGGCACGACCTCATCGTCGCTTTATGAAGTCCGTCTCGGGCGCGAGAAATTCGGCGGCGAGACCCATGCCTACTCCGTGGCCTACGCTGATTACGAAATCGACGACGTCATTGCGAATGCGGACAAGATCATCTTCAATTCGATCGGTCAGCTGGAGCGTTTTGCCGACAAGGCACCTGGCATCACGCGCGGTCTGCGCCTCAATCCGCAGGTCAGCTCCTCGAGCTTCGACCTCGCCGATCCCGCACGTCCTTTCAGCCGTCTCGGCGAATGGGATGTCGCCAAGGTCGACAAGGTGATGGACCGGATTTCCGGCTTCATGATTCACAACAATTGCGAAAACAGCGATTTTTCCCTGTTTGACCGCATGTTGACGCAGATCGAGGACAAATTCGGATCGCTGCTATCGCGCGCCGAATGGGTAAGCCTCGGCGGCGGCATCCACTTTACCGGAGACGATTACCCGCTCGACCAGTTCTGCGACCGTCTGCGCGCCTTCTCCGAAAAATACGGCGTTCAGGTGTATCTCGAGCCCGGCGAAGCGTCGATCACGAAGAGCACGACGCTCGAAGTGACCGTTCTCGACACGCTGTTCAACGGCAAGAACCTCGCCATCGTCGACAGTTCGATCGAGGCGCACATGCTCGATCTCTTGATCTATCGCGAGAGCGCGAAGGTTTCGCCGAACGAGGGCGAACATCCCTACATGGTCTGCGGCAAGTCCTGCCTCGCCGGTGATATCTTCGGCGATTTCCGTTTCGACAAGGAACTGAAAGTCGGCGACCGCATCTCCTTCCAGGATGCTGCCGGCTATACCATGGTCAAGAAGAACTGGTTCAACGGTGTCAAGATGCCGACGATCGCCATCAAGGAACTCGACGGCTCGGTTCGCGCCGTTCGTGAATTCGACTTTGCCGATTTCGAGCAAAGTCTGTCTTAAACCCTGTTTCAACATCCAACGAAGCTCATCCCTGCGGGGAAAAGGAGGCATCACCTGAAATGAAGAAGAACGTTCTGATCATCGGCGCCGGTGGCGTAGCACAGGTCGTGGCGCATAAATGCGCCCAGAACAGCGATGTATTGGGAGACATTCATATTGCGTCACGGACCTTGGAAAAGTGCCGCAAGATTGTCGAGTCCGTACGCGAAAAGAAGAGCCTCAAGACGGAAGTGAAGCTTGAGGCCCATGCGCTTGACGCGATGGATATCGAGGCGACAAAAGCCTTGATCAAGAAAACCGGCGTGGAAATCGTCATCAATGTCGGTTCGGCTTTTGTCAACATGTCCGTTCTTCGTGCCTGCATGGACACGGGGGTTGCCTATATGGATACGGCGATTCACGAGGATCCGACCAAGATCTGCGAGACGCCGCCGTGGTACGGAAACTACGAGTGGAAGCGCGCGGAGGAATGCAAGGAAAAGGGCATTACCGCCATTCTCGGCGTCGGTTTCGACCCGGGCGTGGTCAATGCCTATGCCCGCCTTGCCAAGGATGAGTATTTCGACAAGGTCACGTCGGTCGATATCGTCGATATCAACGCCGGCAGCCACGGCCGCTGGTTCTCCACCAACTTCGATCCGGAAATCAATTTCCGCGAATTCACGGGCGTCGTTTATTCCTGGCAGAATGGCCAGTGGCAGACGAACCAGATGTTCGAAGTCGGCCAGGAATTCGATCTGCCCGTCGTCGGCAAGCAGAAGGCCTATATGACCGGTCATGACGAGGTGCATTCGCTTTCCAAGAACATGGACGGTGCCGATGTGCGCTTCTGGATGGGCTTCGGCGATCACTACATCAACGTCTTCACCGTGCTGAAGAATCTTGGTCTCTTGTCCGAAAGGCCGGTCAAGACCGCCGAAGGCCTGGAAGTCGTGCCGCTCAAGGTGGTCAAGGCCGTGCTGCCCGATCCGTCTTCGCTGGCGCCCGATTATGTTGGCAAGACCTGCATCGGCGATATCGTAAAGGGTATCAAGGACGGCAAGGAGCGCGAAGTCTTCATCTACAACGTGGCCGACCACAAGGAAGCCTATGAAGAAGTCGGCTCGCAGGGCATTTCCTACACCGCCGGCGTTCCGCCGGTCGCCGCTGCCATGCTCATCGCCACTGGCGAATGGGACGTGAAACAGATGGCAAACGTCGAAGAACTGCCGCCGAAGCCGTTCCTGAACCTTCTGAACAAGATCGGTCTTCCGAACCGCATCAAGGACGAAAACGGCGATCGCGCTCTGGAATTCTGAGCGCAGGCGTTTTGATTGCGTTAAATAGAAAGCCCCGCGAAAGCGGGGCTTTTTGCTGAATCTGTCGACCTGAATCGATTGCAAAGTTTTCGCATCCCCACTCCGTCACCCCGGACTTGATCCGGGGTCTAGCGCGATCAAGTCTTTGATCGCAAAAGGGTCTTCTCACGACGCAGACGCGTCGTGGCTGGATGCCGGATCAGGTCCGGCATGACGGAGGAGGTCCTCGACCGGCTTGAGTCCCACAAAAAGGGACCCATTTTCCTGCAAGAGCTAAAAACGAAGGACGTCCTCAGCCCTTCGTCGGCTTCGGTCCGCGCTTCTCGAAAGGCTTGTCCTTTTTGCCTTCATATTTCGGCTTGTCGCCAAAGGCCTTTTTCTTTTTCCAGGGCTTGTCGTCGCCCTTGCGGTCATCGCGGGGCGCGCTCGCGTTGTCGGACTTGCTGAACTTCCGCTGGGCCTTGGCCGGGCGCGTGTCTTCGCGGAAGCCGCCGGTCATTTCCGGCTTGCCTTCCAGCGCCTTCAGACGAATGCCCTTTTCGAGGGTCATGTCCTTACCGATGGCGGAGGTGAAGCGGTCGACGGCGTCGGCGGCCAGTTCCACGAAGGTCTCGGTCTGCTGCATGCGGATCGCGCCGATATCCTGGCGGGTGATCTTGCCGAAGCGGCAGAGCATCGGGATCAGCCAGCGCGGTTCGGCACCCTGCTTGCGACCGACGGACAGCGAAAACCAAGCGCTGTCGGCGAAATCGGAACGCTCGCGACGCGGTGCGCTGTTCTCAACCGTTTCGAAACTGTCGCGGCGCGGCTTGCGGCTGTTGTCGAGCGACACCTCGGTGATGTCCTCGGGAGCAGACCGTCCGGCGTGATAGAGGCGCACGAAGGCGGCGGCAACCTTTTCTGCGCCATGCTGGTCCAGCAGCTTGGTGACGAAATCGCGTTCGTCCTCGGCCACGGCCTCCATCAGCGACGGGTCGGCCAGAAGCCGCGCACCATCACGCTCGATGATTTCTTCCGCAGATGGCGGGTGAACCCAGGCGGCGCTGACCTTCGCGCCTTCCAGCAGGCGTTCAGCCTTGCGACGCTGCGTGACAGGCACCACAACGGCGCTGACGCCCTTCTGCCCGGCACGGCCTGTGCGGCCGGAACGGTGGAGAAGCGTCTCGGAATTGGTCGGAAGGTCGGCGTGAATTACGAGTTCGAGACCCGGCAGATCGATACCGCGGGCGGCAACGTCAGTCGCAACGCAAACGCGGGCGCGGCCGTCGCGCATGGCCTGCAGCGCATGTGTGCGCTCGTTCTGGGTGAGTTCGCCCGAGAGAGCCACGACCGAAAAGCCGCGATTGTTGAGGCGTGCCGTCAGATGATTGACCGCGGCGCGGGTGGAGCAAAACACGATGGCGTTGCGGGCTTCGTAAAAACGCAGCGCATTGATGATGGCGTTCTCGCGATCGGCGGGCGTCACCAGCATGGCGCGATATTCGATATCGACATGCTGCTTCTGCTCGGAAGCAGTTGCGATGCGAACAGCATTCTTCTGATAACTCTCAGCCAGCTTTGCGATGCTGCGCGGCACGGTTGCCGAGAACATCAGCGTACGGCGATCTTCTGGCGATTCTTCCAGAATGAATTCCAGATCTTCGCGGAAGCCGAGGTCCAGCATCTCGTCGGCTTCGTCGAGCACGACAGCGCGGATCGACGAGAGGTCGAGCGCATTGCGCTTGATGTGGTCGCAGAGACGGCCGGGCGTGCCGACGACGATATGCGCACCGCGCTCCAGCGCCCGGCGCTCATTGCGGATATCCATGCCGCCGACGCAGGAGGCAATGGAGACGCCGGCAAATTCGTAAAGCCATTCCAGCTCGCGCTTGACCTGCATGGCCAGTTCACGTGTGGGAGCAATGGCAAGCGCCAGAGGCGCGGCGGCCTGGCCGAAACGGGTGTTGTCACGCAGCAGCGTGGTCGCAAGCGCGATGCCGAAGGCAACGGTCTTGCCGGAACCGGTCTGCGCGGAAACCAGCGCGTCCTTGTCGGCAAGTTCCGGCGCAAGCATGGCCTGCTGCACGGGGGTCAAGTCTTTGTAGCCGCGTTTTTCCAACGCCTGCGCGATCGCCGGGGCGATACCCTGGGTGTCTGTCATCTACCGTCTTTCGGATATGAGCTGCCCGCATCCGCCCGAAACCAATAGGTCCTAAAGTCTCCGGGGCAGCCGATACTGGCCATTTCGGCCATCTGGCCGGTTGCATTGCCGCGCTCATACTGCGAATGGGGCCATTTGTACAGTGCACCGCGGTACGCTCTTTTACAGGTGCTTTATCCTGCCGGAGATTCGAACCGACATTCCGAACTTCTTGCAGGCGCTCAAAAGGCGTACCGCATGGTTCATAAACGGCATTGCGTGCCCCCCGGCTTTTCGCTAAGAGACCCGCAACTTGAGGCTCTTTGTCATGAAGGGCCGACTGGGTGTGTTCTTGTCCGTCCGTCTTCTGAAAGAGCCGGCGGGAAAATGGGATGGTACTGGTCAAGGCTATGGCTCGCATTGTCATGAAATTCGGCGGCACGTCCGTCGCGAACCTCGAACGTATTCACAATGTCGCACGGCATGTGAAACGCGAAGTGGATGCCGGCCATGAAGTGGCCGTGGTTGTTTCGGCCATGTCCGGTAAAACCAACGAGCTGGTGGACTGGGTACAGAACGCGGCCAAGGTCGCGGGAAGCAACGCCGCATCGTTTTATGACGCGCGGGAATATGACGCTGTCGTCGCGTCGGGCGAGCAGGTGACGTCGGGTCTCCTCGCAATCACGCTGCAGTCCATGGGCATCAATGCGCGCTCGTGGCAGGGCTGGCAGATCCCGATCCGCACCGATAATGCGCATGGCGCCGCCCGCATTCTGGAAATCGACGGATCCGATATCGTCAAGCGCATGGGCGAAGGCCAGGTTGCCGTTGTCGCCGGTTTCCAGGGCATCGGTCCGGATAACCGCATCGCAACGCTCGGCCGTGGCGGCTCCGACACCTCGGCCGTTGCCATTGCCGCTGCCGTCAAGGCGGATCGTTGCGACATCTATACGGATGTCGACGGCGTCTACACGACCGATCCGCGCATCGAGCCCAAGGCTCGCCGCATGAAGAAGATCGCCTTCGAGGAAATGCTCGAAATGGCGTCTCTCGGCGCGAAGGTGCTACAGGTGCGCTCGGTCGAGCTTGCCATGGTACACAAGGTGCGCACCTTCGTTCGCTCCAGTTTCGAGGATCCCGATGCGCCGGGCATGGGCGACCTCATCAACCCGCCCGGTACTTTGATTTGTGACGAGGATGAAATCGTGGAACAGGAAGTCGTAACCGGCATCGCCTATGCCAAGGATGAAGCACAGATCTCGCTGCGCCGCGTGGCCGATCGTCCGGGCGTCTCCGCCGCGATCTTCGGGCCTCTGGCGGAAGCGCACATCAATGTCGACATGATCGTGCAGAACATCTCCGAAGACGGTTCGCGCACCGACATGACCTTCACCGTTCCTTCGGGTGACGTTGCCAAGGCGCTCAAGGTTCTCGATGACAACAAGGCCCAGATCGGCTTCGACGTCGCGCAGAACGAAACGGGTCTCGCCAAGGTGTCGGTCATTGGTATCGGCATGCGCAGCCATGCGGGCGTTGCCGCCAGCGCGTTCAAGGCACTGGCCGAGAAGAACATCAACATCAAGGCGATCACCACCTCGGAGATCAAGATTTCGATCCTGATCGACGGCGCCTACGCCGAACTTGCCGTTCGCACTTTGCATTCCGCCTACGGCCTCGATAAAGCTTGAAGCCGAGACATCGGTTCCCGATGCTCCGATTCTTCGGAGTTGCGTTCTTCCGATGTGGCGTTTCATGAAGGCGCGTCCCTTGCGGGACGCGCTTCTCTCGCTATAAATTTTTAAATGACGTTTCGATTCTCGAATATTATGAGATTCAGATCGGAAGCGTCGGGGAGCAAACGCGATGAGAGACCTTTCCGCAGGTCCACGCGTCCTGCTCAAGCGGCTGCGCGAAATGATGGCGGAGCACCTTGAACCGCAGGAGCGTCTGGACCAGATCGTCCGTCAGATTGCCAGCAATATGGTGGCGGAGGTTTGCTCGGTCTACGTGCTGCGTTCCGACAGCGTTCTGGAACTTTACGCCACTGAAGGTCTCAACAAGGATGCCGTGCATCTTGCCCAGCTGAAAATGGGGCAGGGCCTTGTCGGCACCATCGCCGCATCCGCCCAACCGCTCAATCTTTCCGATGCGCAGGCGCATCCCGCATTCCGCTATCTCCCTGAAACCGGTGAGGAAATTTATCATTCTTTCCTCGGCGTGCCGATTTTGCGCTCCGGTCGCACTCTTGGCGTTCTTGTGGTCCAGAACAAGGCCAGCCGAACGTATCGGGAGGATGAAGTTGAAGCGCTCGAGACAACCGCGATGCTTATCGCTGAAATAGTGGCGAGCGGTGAATTGAAGAAGATCACCCGCCCCGGCGTGGAGCTCGACCTCACTCGTGCCGTCTCTATCGATGGCGACGCCTATGGCGAAGGCATCGGTCTTGGCCATGTCGTGCTGCACGATCCGCGCATCGTCGTTACGAACCTGCTGAATGAAGATGCGGACACGGAAATCCGGCGTCTTGCCGATGCCATCGGCTCCCTGCGGCTGTCGATCGACGACATGTTGCAACGCCGTGATGTGCCGACCGAAGGCGAACATCGCGAGGTCCTTGAGACCTACCGCATGTTTGCCCACGACCAGGGCTGGGTGCGGCGCATGGAAGAGGCGATCCGCAACGGCCTGACGGCGGAAGCGGCGGTCGAAAAGGTGCAGAGCGACACCAAGGCGCGCATGATGCGTCTGACCGATCCCTATCTGCGCGAACGCATGCATGATTTCGACGATCTCGCCAACCGCCTGCTGCGCCAGCTGATCGGTTTTGGCGGTCGTGGTCCCGAGCAGGATTTCCCGGTCGACGCCATTGTGCTGGCGCGGGCCATGGGTGCGGCAGAACTTCTGGATTATCCGCGCGAAAAACTGCGCGGTCTCGTGCTCGAGGACGGCGCGGTAACGAGCCATGTTGTCATCGTGGCGCGTGCCATGGGCATTCCGATCATCGGACAGGCGACGGGTATCGTCGCGCTTGCCGAAAACAACGATCCCATCATCATCGATGGTGATGACGGTCAGGTCCATCTGCGGCCGATGTCGGATCTGCAGCGCGCCTATGAAGAAAAAGTGCGGCTGCGCGCCCGCCGGCAGGAGCAGTTTCGCGCGCTTCGTAATGTCGAGCCGATCACCAAGGATGGCCAGAAAGTCAACCTGAAGATGAACGCCGGTCTTCTGGTCGACCTGCCGCAGCTCGAGGAATCCGGCGCCGATGGCATCGGGCTGTTCCGCACCGAGTTGCAGTTCATGATCGCCTCCAACATGCCGAAGGGCGAGGAGCAGGAGGCCTTTTACCGATCGGTTCTTCGGCAGGCGAAGGGCAAGAGCGTCACCTTCCGCACGCTTGATATCGGTGGCGACAAGGTCGTTTCCTATATGCGCGGGCAGGAAGAGGAAAATCCGGCGCTGGGATGGCGGGCGATCCGCCTGTCGCTCGACCGGCCGGGCCTGATGCGCACGCAGATGCGCGCCCTGCTGCGTGCCGCGTCCGGTGCTGAACTGCGCATGATGTTGCCAATGGTGACGGAGGTTTCCGAAATCCGCGCCGCACGCGATCTTCTCCAGAAAGAAGTGCAGCATCTTTCGAAATTCAGCCATGCGCTGCCGAAAAAGCTGCAATTCGGCGCCATGCTGGAGGTGCCGTCTTTGATGTGGCAGCTCGATGAGCTGATGCAGGAGGTGGATTTCGTTTCCGTCGGCTCGAACGATCTGTTCCAGTTCTCGATGGCGGTGGACCGTGGCAACGCGCGGGTCTCGGATCGTTTCGACACCCTGGGTAAGCCGTTCCTGCGCATTCTGCGTGATATCGTGCGCGCCGGCGAAAGGCATCATACCTCCGTGACGTTGTGCGGCGAAATGGCAAGCAAGCCGCTTTCGGCCATGGCTTTGATCGGGCTCGGTTTCCGTTCGGTGTCCATGTCGCCAACGGCGATCGGTCCGGTCAAGGCGATGCTGCTCGGTCTCGATGCTGCGAGCTTGGCCGAGGAGCTAAACGCAGCGCTGGACGATCACAATTCGCTGGAAAGCGCGCGCGAGGTGTTGTTACGCTTTGCAGCGACGCATTCCATTCCCATCTAACAAGACCTGTTTCATAATTGGAGTGACTGGTGGCGAAGCTTCCCGTCGAAAAAATGCGCGAGTTGGAAAGGCGTTTCGGTGAAATCGAAGCGCGAATGTCGGCCGGGCCTGCTGCGGATGTGTATGTGAAGCTGGCTTCGGAATATTCCGAACTCGAGCCGGTGGTGAAGAAGATACGCGAGTACGAAAAAGCTGTTTCCGAGGCCGCCGATCTCGAAGCGCTGCTTGCCGACAAGACGACCGACAAGGATATGCGCGAACTGGCGGAAATGGAGCTGCCGGAAATCGACAGCCGGATCGAGGATCTCGAGAAGGACATGCAGGTCCTGCTGCTGCCGAAGGATGCAGCAGATGAAAAGAGTGCAATTCTTGAAATCCGCGCCGGAACCGGCGGTTCCGAGGCGGCGCTTTTCGCCGGCGATCTTTTTCGCATGTATGAACGCTTTGCTGCTTCCAAGGGCTGGAAGGTGGAGGTTCTTTCCGCAAGCGAGGGTGAAGCGGGTGGTTACAAGGAAATCATCGCCACCATCAGCGGGCGAGGGGTATTCTCCAAGCTGAAATTCGAATCCGGCGTTCACCGCGTCCAACGCGTCCCGGAAACGGAAGCAAGCGGCCGCATCCACACCTCTGCCGCCACGGTTGCCGTGTTGCCGGAAGCTGAGGACATCGACATAGAAATCCGCCCGGAAGACATTCGTATCGACACCATGCGCGCGTCGGGTGCAGGCGGTCAGCATGTCAACACCACCGACTCGGCGGTTCGCATCACCCATCTTCCAACAGGTCTGATCGTCACCAGCTCGGAAAAATCGCAGCACCAGAACCGAGCCAAGGCCATGCAGGTGCTGCGCTCACGTCTCTATGACATCGAGCGTCAGAAGGTAGAGAGCGAACGCTCCGCCGACCGTAAGAGCCAGGTCGGCTCCGGCGACCGGTCCGAGCGCATCCGCACCTATAATTTCCCGCAGGGCCGCGTCACCGATCACCGCATCAATCTTACGCTCTACAAGCTGGACCGCATGATCGAGGGCGAGATCGATGAACTCTTGGATGCGCTGATCGCCGATTATCAGGCGGGACAGCTCGCCCAGCTTGGCGAGCAGCTTTGAGCACGCCGGGCGAAGGCAGCGTTGCAAGCGTGCTTGCCGCCGCCCGCAAAAGGCTGCAGGCAGCCGGGATCGACGATCCGCTTTTCGATGCGCGGGTTCTGATTGCTGATGTCGTCGGTTTCTCATTGACCGATTTCGTGATGAAGCCAGACCGTCCAGTCACAGCGGAAGAAAATGCCCGTATCGTCGCCATGACCGAACGTCGGGCCAGTGGCGAACCCGTTCACCGCATTCTCGGTCACCGCGAGTTTCATGGTCTGGATCTTTTGCTGTCGAAGGAAACGCTTGAGCCACGGCCGGATACGGAAGTTCTGGTCGATACGCTGTTGCCGGCGCTGAAAAAAATTGTTTCCGCCAAGGGCAGCGCTCGTATTCTGGACATCGGAACCGGCACCGGGGCGATCTGTCTGGCACTGTTGAAGGAATGCCCCGAAGCGACCGGAATCGGCAGCGACATCTCCCTTGATGCGCTGGAGACGGCGGCCAAAAATGCAGCCCGAAACGGCCTCGGAAAACGCTTCGCACCCATTCGCAGCGACTGGTTCGAAAAAATCTCTGGTCGCTTTGACATAATTGCGTCGAATCCGCCCTATATAAGAACGGATGTCGTCGCAACGCTCGACCAGGAGGTTCGTAACCACGACCCGATGGCCGCGCTGGACGGAGGTCAGGACGGCCTTGCGCCGTACCGCCTCATCGCCGCCGATGCAGGTCGTTTTCTTGTGGAAAACGGGATTGTCGGTGTAGAGATCGGTTTCGATCAAAGGCTTGATGTTTCCGCTATATTTGCTTCCCACGGCTTCTCTCTTCTGGGCGCCGTCAAGGATTATGGCGGTAATGATCGCGTTTTGACCTTCCGGAGAGAGTTGTGAGCGATTTGTTTGCGGGCTTTTTTTTCAAGGATATTTTGCACAGCAAAAGAAAAGGCTTGGATTTCCGCGGGAAGCGGGATAGTTTGCGGCCACATGCCGGGTGGCTGAGGACGAACTGAGATTCGTCAGGGTATGGGTCAGTCCCGAAGCGGGTTCTTTTGAGAACCCTGAAAGGCTGGGCGTTTCCGGCATGTGAATCAGGAAACTTTGTTCGCAGGCGGCTCGGTGCAGCATTTGCGCAGCCGGTCGTCATACGCGAGGTCTTGCCCAGGAGTTATCTTCGGCAAGGCGCGTGATGGAGCAATTTCAGGAAAAATTTCCAGCGGTTTTCCGCCCGGAATTGCATGAAAACAACCAGATTGTCAGCAAAAACAGAATTCAGGTGAGCAATTGATGAGGCCAGGACAGCAAAACAAGCGCGGCCGGGGGCGTGGAAACAACAACAATAACAATGGTGGCGGTAACAACAATAATTTCAACCGCAAGGGCGGCAATCCGCTGACCAGAACTTATGACAGTTCCGGCCCCGATGTTAAAATCCGTGGCACTGCGCAGCACATAGCGGAAAAATACGCCGCTTTGGCGCGCGACGCGCAGAGCTCCGGCGACCGCGTCATGGCGGAGAATTATCTCCAGCACGCTGAACATTATAACCGTATCATCGCATCGGCTCAGGCCCAGATGCAGGAACGCTTCCAGCGCGACGACCGCGGCGACTATTCCGGGCCCGATGGCGACGATATGGACGTGAATGATGGCGAGGAAGGCGTCGTTGCACCGCAGCAGCCGGCCGAACAGGCCGAGCGCGCGCAGCAGCCTGAACGTCAGGAGCGTGCTGAGCGAAACGAGCAGCGTCAGGAACGTCGCGAGCGTCCGGATCGCCGCGAACGGCAGGAGCGCCAGCCGCGCCAGCCGCAGGTGGCCGCCGAACAGCAGCCGCCGGTTTACGACGCCAGCCAGGCGCCGCAGCCCGTGATCGAAGGCACGCCCATGGAAGTGGCTGTCGAGGAAGAGCAGCAGCAGGCCGAGGCGCCGGCGGCTGAACGCGCCCCGAAGACCCGCCGTGCAGCCGCACCCCGTCAGCGCCGGCCGCGCCGCACCGCCACGGCGGAAGGTGCGGAAGGCGAAGAAACGCCTGCCGGTGAAGAGGCTGCGCCTCTCGAGAATGCTGCCGAATAAGCAGCATCTGCAAATCACATCGCGATTGAAAAACTCCGGCTTGCCGGAGTTTTTTGTTTTCGGCGATCCTTCGCATTCTCCGGCTTCATCGGGCTGGAGAATTGACACCTGTCAGGTAGACCGAAAATTTCCCGATACGGTAGATTCACTCCCCTTTAAACCGATGAAAACGCCTCCCATATTCGTGCAGGAAGGATAAAACCGCATTGTCGGTGCCGACCAGCGAGAGGCGACGGGCGTGAAATCTCTTCAACACGGCTGTCGTAGCGGGGCTTGCCTTTTGAGGGAGCCTCAACCCTAACACCCGGAGCCGTGCCGAAAGCGGGCGGACCGGTCTATGGAGGTTCGACTATGAATATTGAAAAATACTCCGAGCGCGTTCGCGGTTTTCTGCAATCGGCGCAAACCTTTGCGCTTGCCGAAAACCATCAGCAGTTTTCGCCCGAACATGTTCTAAAGGTTCTGCTTGATGACGAGCAGGGCATGGCGGCATCGCTCATTGAGCGCGCCGGCGGCGACGCCAAGGAAGCGCGGCTCGCAAATGATGCAGCACTTGCGAAATTGCCGAAGGTTTCCGGCGGTAACGGCGGCCTTGCGCTGACTGCACCGCTTGCCAAGGTTTTCTCCACTGCTGAAGACCTTGCGAAGAAGGCCGGCGACAGTTTTGTCACCGTCGAGCGTCTTCTGCAGGCGCTTGCAATCGAAAGCTCTGCGTCCACCTCGGCTTCCCTGAAGAAGGCGGGTGCGACCGCACAGGCGCTTAATCAGGTCATCAATGACATTCGCAAGGGCCGCACGGCTGACAGCGCCAACGCTGAACAGGGCTTCGATGCGCTGAAGAAGTTCGCGCGCGACCTGACGGAAGAAGCCCGCGAAGGCAAGCTCGACCCTGTTATCGGTCGCGACGACGAGATTCGCCGCACCATTCAGGTCCTGTCGCGCCGCACCAAGAACAACCCCGTTTTGATCGGTGAACCAGGCGTCGGTAAAACAGCCATCGCGGAGGGCCTTGCGCTGCGCATCGTCAATGGCGACGTGCCTGAAAGCTTGAAAGACAAGAAGCTGATGGCGCTCGACATGGGCGCGCTGATCGCCGGCGCAAAATATCGCGGTGAGTTCGAGGAGCGCCTGAAGGCTGTCCTTAATGAGGTGCAGGCCGAAAATGGCGGCATCATCCTGTTCATCGACGAGATGCACACGCTTGTCGGTGCCGGCAAGGCGGATGGCGCCATGGATGCGTCCAACCTGCTCAAGCCCGCTCTTGCCCGTGGTGAGCTGCACTGCGTCGGCGCCACAACGCTCGATGAATACCGCAAGCACGTCGAAAAGGATCCGGCCCTTGCCCGCCGCTTCCAGCCCGTGTTGGTGGACGAGCCGACCGTTGAGGACACGATCTCGATCCTGCGCGGGTTGAAGGAAAAATACGAACAGCACCACAAGGTCCGCATCTCGGATTCGGCCCTGGTTGCGGCTGCGACGCTTTCCAACCGCTACATCACTGATCGGTTCTTGCCTGATAAGGCAATCGACCTGATGGACGAGGCCGCCTCGCGTCTTCGCATGCAGGTGGATTCCAAGCCGGAGGAACTGGACGAACTGGATCGCCGCATCATTCAGTTGAAGATCGAACGCGAAGCCCTGAAGCAGGAAACTGACCAGTCCTCCGCTGATCGCCTGAAGAAGCTAGAAGACGAGCTGGCAGATACGGAAGAAAAGGCGGATGCGCTGACGGCCCGCTGGCAGGCGGAAAAGCAGAAACTCGGCCACGCCGCCGATCTTAAGAAGCGGCTGGATGAGGCCCGCAACGAACTGGCGATTGCTCAGCGCAACGGTCAGTTCCAGCGCGCCGGCGAGCTGACCTATGGCATCATTCCAGGCCTCGAAAAGGAACTGGCTGCGGCGGAAGCCCGCGACAGCAGCGGTGCCGGCTCGATGGTGCAGGAAGTGGTCACGGCCGACAACATCGCGCATGTCGTGTCCCGCTGGACCGGCATCCCGGTCGATAAGATGCTCGAAGGCCAGCGCGAAAAGCTGCTGCGCATGGAAGACGAACTTGCCAAGTCCGTTGTCGGGCAGGGCGAGGCCGTTCAGGCGGTTTCCAAGGCGGTTCGCCGTTCGCGTGCCGGCCTGCAGGATCCCAACCGGCCGATCGGTTCGTTCATCTTCCTCGGCCCGACGGGCGTGGGCAAGACCGAGCTGACCAAATCGCTCGCCCGCTTCCTGTTCGACGACGAAACCGCGATGGTTCGCCTCGACATGTCGGAATATATGGAGAAGCACTCCGTTGCCCGGCTGATCGGCGCGCCTCCCGGCTATGTCGGTTATGAAGAGGGTGGGGCGCTCACGGAAGCGGTTCGCCGCCGGCCCTATCAGGTCGTGCTGTTTGACGAGATCGAAAAGGCGCATCCGGATGTCTTCAACGTCCTGCTGCAGGTGCTGGATGATGGCCGCCTGACGGATGGCCAGGGCCGCACCGTCGATTTCAAGAACACCATCATCATCATGACCTCGAACCTCGGTTCGGAATTCATGACGCAGATGGGCGACAATGACGATGTGGATTCGGTTCGTGAACTGGTGATGGAGCGGGTTCGGTCGCATTTCCGGCCGGAATTCCTCAACCGTATCGACGATATTATCCTGTTCCATCGCCTGCGGCGCGACGAAATGGGTGCGATCGTGGAAATCCAGTTGAAGCGTCTCGTTTCGCTGCTTGGCGATCGCAAGATTTCGCTCGAACTGGATGAGGATGCCCGAACCTGGCTTGCCAACAAGGGTTACGATCCTGCCTATGGCGCTCGACCGCTGAAGCGGGTGATCCAGAAATCCGTTCAGGACCGGCTCGCCGAGATGATCCTCGGTGGCGAAATTCCTGATGGTTCGCGGGTCAAGGTCACCTCGGGAACCGATCGGCTGCTGTTCAAGGTCAAGCCCGCGAAGGGTGAGGCCGAGACCGAAACCGCCGATGCGGCATAAAACGAGAGGGCTCCGGAAACGGAGCCCTTTTCGCATGGTCGTTTCTGACGATCTCAGATTTCTCGCGGATTAGCGGCTCGCTACCTGCTTATTTTTCTCATCGATATTCAGCAGATTATCGATGCGCTTTCTCTCGTCTGAGAAACGCGCCAGAGCATCACCGGAAAGCGACTTGCCGCCTGGCAGGCGGACTTTCATGGCGTCCACCTTGGTGCCGTTGACGATCAACTCGTAATGCAGATGGGCACCGGTAGAAAGCCCGGTCGACCCCACATAACCAATGACCTGCCCCTGCCGCACCTTGGAGCCTTCGGTCACCCCCTTGGCGATGGCGCTCTGGTGGTTATAGGAGGACACATAGCCGTTCGCGTGACGGATCAGCGTCTGGTTGCCGTAACCGGAGGCCCAGCCGGCCTTTTCCACGGTGCCGTTACCCGTCGCGATGATTGGGGTTCCACGCGGTGCGGCCCAATCGGTGCCGGTATGCATGCGACTGAACTTCAGGACGGGGTGGCGGCGCATGCCAAAACCTGATGTCATGCGGCCGTTCGGGACGGGGTTGCGCAACAGGAATTGGCGGATGCTTTTGCCGTTCTCATCGAAATAATCGATGCTGTTGTCATCCGAATTCTGGAACCGGTAAAACCGGGTCTCGTTGTCACCGAATTTCGCGTTGACGTAGAGTAGCTCGGATTTGTCGGTCGCCATGCCGTTCGCGTCTTCTACGGAAAAGAAGGCCTCGAGCGTATCGGTCGGCTTGAGCTGCGCCTGAAAATCAACGCTGCTGGCAAGAAGCTTGATAAGTTGGGAAACCATGCTCTGGTTCATGCCATAAGCGAGCGCCGCCCGGTAAACGCCATCATAGACACTGGGCAGGTCGCGGCCAGCGGCCGGGGCAGGCGTGCTGTCGAAGGCGCTTGCAACTGCATCCAGCTTGGGCGGCTCGCTTGCCTTGATGAACCGCTGGTGGTCATCGATCGCCATGGTGACCATGTGGCGGCCTTTGCGGTATAGGCTCACGCGCACGATATCGCTTTTCTCGTCTTCCTGGATAATGCCGACGCGCAGCACGTCGCCACTCTCGACATTGTTCGACTGGATTTCCGGCGAGATCAGTCCGGCGATTTCGGAGGATTGCGCCTTCGAATAACCGGCGCCGAACAGCGCGGCTTCGATCGTCTCCGTCTGGCGGGCAGGGATGACGTCGTCGGCATATTCCTTGCTGGGTACAGAGGGTGATTGCGGCGTCGATACAGACATATTCTGCTCGACAACGCGCGCGGCAAGACCGGCGGTAATATCGACATCGCCGTCATCATTATCGAAACGGCGCGGGTCGATGTAATACAGCGCCGCCACCTGCTCGTTACCGTCAGTCAGGATAGAGCCGTTGGATCGCACGGCCTCTTCAACCTCATCGAAGCTCAGTGAACCCGCAAAAGCATATTTCGAATGCTGAACGGGAAAGGCGACGGTTTTCAGGCTGACTTCGGATTCCACTTCGGAGCCGTAGATCGTGCCAGTGCGGCTCGCTGCCGGGGCGGGCGCGTCCTTGTCGTCGTTGCTGGCAAAGATGTTCAGCGGATCAAAGGCCGGATAGTCTTCCTGCTTGGTGTAGTTGGACGCAAGCGGGATCTTGACGTGAGAAAAGGGGACCTTGCGGACAACTTCCTTGTCCCCCTCGTTAATGACCGTCGATACTTCCATGATCGACCGGTCGGAGGGACGGGCAGCAATGTTCGGTGCAACAAGGCGGGTACCACGACGGGCAGCTTCCGCCCCGCTATTACCCATATCCGTCTTGGCGAAGGCTTCGGCGGGAATGGCAAGCTGCTGGCGACCGTCAAGAGCGGCAAACAAAGCGACGCCCATCAATATGGAAGAGGTTATGCCGGTGAGAAATGTGCCGGAGAGCCAGCGCAGCGAAATCTCGCGGCGATCGGGTGCACGGCGTCCTTCCGCCAAAATTGGCGGTTCCGTGCCTAGCGACCGGATTACGTTGCGATCCGCAGTCATACCAGCTGTGCCCCGTCGGTCATACGCTCTCCAGAAACTCCAGGCGAAGGTGTGCAACTTTCAAAGCCATGAGTCAAATTGCTCGACACACGCAGGACAGATCGCAACACCTCTATAGGGACGCGCGCGGCACCCTTCTCTTAACGCTTCGTTAGGAAGCAATTAGCGAGGAACCGGGCTAAAAGAAGGCGCAAGGGTGGCCATGCTTCCGTCGAACACGTTCTGCTGTGCAAAACGCTCGCCGATTGGGCGTCGTCTCGGGTCTATCGGTCCGCGGTCGCGAAAATCTATAAGGAAATCAATAAGAAGACGGATTTCTCGATTTTTTCGAATTTGGTGTGTTGACTTGTTTGGTGTGGTTCTCCTATAAGTCCGCTCACTGAACGAGGGCGGCGGCGCTGCTGGCGACGAAGTCTTTCGTTCTGAGAAAATCAAGGAATGAGCTGGTTGCTTGTTTGGTTTCGAGGCCATTTGGTTTCGGGGATTTGATTTTGTGACTGCGTTGAGTGGTCTGTTTTTTGACAATTGAATATGAGAAGAAAGAGAAACGTGGGCGGCGAAGCTTGCGGGGTCTGGAGAGATTTAGGCCCTTTAGAATAGACTTTGACGGTCACGTTTGGATAAGAGAATACACCTCATTATGAGCGCAGTGATGCGCGGAATGATGGGTGTGAGTTCTCGTCGATTCAGAACGACGTGATTTAGTTAAGATTGAATTCTCAACTTGAGAGTTTGATCCTGGCTCAGAACGAACGCTGGCGGCAGGCTTAACACATGCAAGTCGAACGCATCGCAAGATGAGTGGCAGACGGGTGAGTAACGCGTGGGAACATACCCTTTCCTGCGGAATAGCTCCGGGAAACTGGAATTAATACCGCATACGCCCTACGGGGGAAAGATTTATCGGGGAAGGATTGGCCCGCGTTGGATTAGCTAGTTGGTGGGGTAAAGGCCTACCAAGGCGACGATCCATAGCTGGTCTGAGAGGATGATCAGCCACATTGGGACTGAGACACGGCCCAAACTCCTACGGGAGGCAGCAGT
>Ga0102589_1000311_pt1 | contig 117669 bp, 110 predicted proteins | sample AraplaMF_Col_mLB_FD_76858 | JGI IMG/M metagenome (GOLD analysis project Ga0102589, IMG submission 76858) | Arabidopsis root microbial communities from the University of North Carolina, USA - plate scrape MF_Col_mLB | ecosystem: Host-associated > Plants > Roots > Endosphere | place: USA...
GTTAAAGAACCTCAGCGGCCGGCTTTGCCGTTCGCTGTCGCTGCGTCGTTTTCGTTGCAGCGGAGAAACGAGATTATGCAGAGCATTCAGCGTTTCGTCAACAGTTTGCAGAAACTTTTTTCTGCCGGCCGGCGCTGCGAAACTGCTGCAACCCCAACCACCGCCAACCCCTCAACCCGCCCCGCCGCTGCGTTTGCAGTGCGGTTTGTGTTGCGAGGGGGCGAATATTAGGCCCGATCTCCAGTCTTTGCAACATCCTTGTCACCGATCTGTGCGCAGAAACTGCTGCAGATCACATTCAACCCATTGATCGAAAAGGAAAATCGGCCCGGAAAATCAAATCCGGGCCGATCAATACCCGCACATCTTACTCGGGTATTCCCTGACTCAAGTTCACTGGTGCTTGAAATTAGGTGCGCGCTTCTCCACAAAAGCGGCCATGCCTTCCTTCTGATCTTCCGTGGCGAAGGTCGAATGGAACAGGCGGCGCTCGAAATGCACGCCTTCGTTCAGCGTCGTCTCGTAGGCGGCGTTCACCGACTCCTTGATCATCATGACCACAGGCAGCGAGAAACCGGCGATGGTTTCCGCGGCTGCCACCGCCTCGTCCACCAGCTTGTCGGCCGGCACCACGCGCGATACCAGGCCGGCCCGCTCCGCCTCGGCGGCATCCATCATGCGGGCCGTCAGGCAGAGGTCCATCGCCTTGGCCTTGGAGACCGCTCGCGGCAGGCGCTGCGTGCCGCCGGCGCCGGGCATGGTGCCGAGCTTGACCTCCGGCTGGCCGAACCTGGCGCTATCCGCGGCGATCACGATGTCGCACATCATCGCCAGCTCGCAGCCGCCGCCCAGCGCATAGCCGGCCACCGCCGCGATCACCGGTTTGCGGATGCGGCGGATGGTCTCCCAGTTGCGGGTGATGTAGTCGCCCTTGTAGACATCCATATAGGAGTACTTGGCCATCATGCCGATGTCGGCGCCCGCCGCGAAGGCGCGGTCGCTGCCGGTGATCACAATGCAGCCGATGGCTTCGTCCTGGTCGAAGGCGGTCAGCGCCGCGCCCAGTTCGTCCATGAGCGCATCGTTGAGCGCGTTCAGGGCCTTGGGCCGGTGAAGCGTTACCAGGCCCACGCGGCCGCGCGTCTCCACCAGGATGTTCTCGTACGACATGTCTGCTCCTTGCGATGATTAACGTCTGTCTTGTCGTCAGCGCACCGATACTCGCCCGCACGCGCAACGCCGGTCAAGGCGCGCCAACACCCTCTTGCGCCGTCTGGCCATCCCTACTACTATTTGCCGACCGACTGGTCGGTTTATTTAACACGCAGGCGCGCTATCGACAATGGCCGTGTCATGCCACGTGGCATACGATCCACGCACCGACCCGGAAAACAATATGGCGCAGGAGACAACCATGCCCCCTAGTCCGGCCAACCCGGCCAGCCCGGCTCACGCCCCCGTGCGCGCAACCCTCGATGCCGGCCCCATCCTGCTGCGCTGGCAGGGCGACGTTGCCGTCATCACGCTCAACCGGCCCGACAAGCTCAACAGCTTCACGCGCGATATGCATCGCGCGCTGGCAGCCGCCATCGACGACGTGGTGGCCGGCGGCGCCCGTGCGCTGCTGCTGACCGGCGCGGGCCGGGGGTTCTGCGCCGGCCAGGATTTGGCCGATCTCGATTTCAAACCCGGCCAGGCCACCGACCTCGGCGAGCTGATCGACACCTGGTTCAATCCGCTGGTGCGCCGGCTGCAGGCGCTGCCACTGCCGGTGATCGCCGCCGTCAATGGCACGGCGGCCGGCGCGGGCGCGAATCTGGCGCTGGCCTGCGACATCGTCCTGGCGGCGCGGTCGGCCAGTTTCATCCAGGCGTTCGTGAAGATTGGGCTGGTGCCCGACTCCGGCGGCACCTGGCTGCTGCCCAAGCGGCTCGGCATGGCTCGCGCGCTGGGCCTGGCGATGACCGGCGACAAGCTCAGCGCCGACGAAGCCGAGAAGTGGGGCTTGATCTGGGAAGCCATGGACGACCCGCTGCTGCAGGAGCAGGCCATGGCGCTGGCCACGCACCTGGCGGCCCAGCCCACGCGTGCGCTGGCGGCCATCAAGCACGCCATGCGCGCCAGCGCCACCAACACGCTGGACGCGCAGCTCGATCTTGAACGCGACCTGCAGCGTGACCTGGGGCAGTCGCACGACTACACCGAAGGCGTCAACGCCTTCCTGGAAAAGCGCGCGCCCCGCTTCACCGGCGCCTGACGAAGCTCCGCCCACACCCTTTCAGCCCCATCCTCCCCGGAAGGAGACCCGCTTGAGCCACGATCCCCAGGCCCTGGCCGAAGCCACGGCCCACGCCATGTACGAATCCGATGCCTGCAGCCGCTGGCTCGGCATGGTCGTCGAGGAAGTCCGCCCCGGATACGCCCGCTTGTCGATGCCGGTGCGCACCGAATTTTTGAATGGCCACGCCATCTGCCATGGCGGCCTGATGTTCACGCTGGCCGATTCCGCGTTCGCGTTCGCCTGCAACAGCTACAACATCAATACCGTGGCATCGGGCTGCAGCATCGAATTCCTGCGTCCGGTACAGGGTGGCGACGTGCTGACAGCCGAGGCCGTGGAACAGATCCTGTCGGGCCGTCACGGCGTCTACGACATCAAGGTCACCAATCGTGCCGGCGAACCCGTGGCGATGTTTCGCGGCAAGTCGGCCCAGATCAAGGGCCAGGTGATTCCCACCGGCGGAGCCTGACGCCCAGAACCGTGCTGTAGCCCCGCGCCAACGCAAGCGCATTCATCCCGGAAACGTGGAGACATTATGAGTACGCGCCTCACCGATCTGCCCCTGGAGCCGATCGAGACCGCCAGCCGCCAGGAGCTGCAGGCCCTCCAGCTGCAGCGCCTGCAGTGGTCGCTGCGCCATGCCTACGAGAACTCGCCCGTGTACCGGCGAAAGTTCGACGAGGCGGGCGTCCACCCCGACCAGGTCCGGTCGCTGGCCGACCTGGCACGTTTTCCGTTCACCACCAAGAAGGATCTGCGCGACAACTACCCGTTCGGCATGTTCGCCGTGCCGCAAGACCGCGTGGCGCGCGTGCACGCCTCGTCCGGCACCACGGGCAAGCCCACCGTGGTTGGCTATACGCTGCAGGACATCGACACCTGGGCCACGGTCATGGCGCGTTCGATCCGCGCCTCGGGCGCCCGGCGCGGCGACAAGGTGCATATCAGCTACGGCTACGGCCTGTTTACGGGTGGGCTGGGCGCGCACTACGGCGTGGAAAAGGCCGGACTCACCGCCATCCCGTTCGGCGGCGGCCAGACGGAGCGGCAGGTGCAGTTGATCCAGGACTTCAAGCCCGAAGTCATCATGGTGACGCCGAGCTACATGCTGGCGATTGCCGACGAACTGGAGCGCCAGGGCATCGACCCGGCATCCACGTCGCTGCGCATCGGCATCTTCGGAGCCGAGCCGTGGACGCCCGAGATGCGGCGCGCCATCGAGCAGCGCATGAACATCTCGGCGGTAGACATCTACGGCTTGTCCGAGGTCATGGGCCCGGGCGTGGCCAACGAATGCGCGGAGACCAAGGATGGCCCGACGATCTGGGAAGACCATTTCTACCCCGAAATCATCGACCCCGATACCGGCGAGGTGCTGCCCGACGGTGCGTTCGGCGAGCTGGTCTTCACGTCGCTGACCAAGGAAGCGATGCCGGTGGTGCGCTATCGCACGCGAGATCTCACGCGGCTGCTGCCGGGCACCGCGCGCGCGGCGTTCCGCCGGATGGAAAAGATCACCGGCCGCACCGACGACATGATGATCGTGCGCGGCGTGAACGTCTTCCCGTCGCAGATCGAGGAACTGATCCTCAAACATGCCGAACTGGCACCGCACTACCAGTGCGTGCTGAACAAGGAAGGCCCGCTCGACACGCTGACCGTGCGCGTGGAATGTGCGCATGGCGCCGACCCGTCCTGCGCCGGCGGCGCGCAGGCCCAGCTGGCGCACGACATCAAGGCGTATATCGGCGTCACGGCCGGCATCGAGATCCTGCCGGCGGGCGGCGTCGAGCGGTCAGTGGGCAAAGCCCGGCGCATCGTCGACAACCGGCCGCGCTAGTTGCCGCGCTAGTTGCCGCGCGCAGTGGCACGCCGGGCCTGTCGCAGGGCGCCGCGCGCGCCTGGGTGACGCCGCTCGTCGCGCTTGAATCCCAGGCGCCGGGCCAGCTTGTGCAGGTTGCTGGCGTCCACGCCCAGTTGCCGCGCGGCTTGGGCCCAGTTGCCGTTCTGCGCCTGCAGCGCCTGCTCGATGCAGCGGCGCTGGCACGAATCCATCGCCTCGCGCAGCGTGGGTGGCGCCAGACCGGGCGCCGATGCCCCGGCGTCGGCCAGCGCTGGCACGGCCGGGCTCCCGCCCGGCACATCGATCGGATCAGCAAACAAGTCGGCAAACAGGTCCGCGTCCAGCGTCAGGATGTCGTTGCGGTCGGCGCCCCGGCTTACCAGTTTCAGCGCGGCGCGGCTCAGCACGTGTTCGAGTTCCCGGACGTTGCCGGGCCACGGGTAGCGCCGCAACGCGTCCTGTGCGGCCGCCGACAGCCGCAGGCTGCGCAGCCCCAGCCGCGCACGGTTCAATTCCAGGAAATGTCCGGCCAGTAGCAGCACGTCGTTGTCGCGCTCGCGCAAGGGCGGGATTGGCACCGGATAAACCGAGAGCCGGTGATACAAGTCCGCCCGGAACGAGCCGTCGCGCACATGCTCGCGCAGGTTCCGATTGGTGGCGGCAATCACGCGTACATCCACACGGCGGGGCCGGTCCGACCCCAGGCGCTGGATCTCGCCGTTCTGCAGCGTACGCAACAGCTTGGCCTGGATCGACAGCGGCAGCTCGCCCACTTCGTCGAGGAACAGCGTGCCGCCCTCGGCCGCCTCGAAGCGGCCCGGCCGTTCGCCAATGGCGCCAGAGAACGCGCCGCGCACGTGACCGAACAGTTCGCTCTCGGCCAGCGATTCGGGCAACGCCGCGCAGTTCACGTGGATCAGCGGCCGGTTGCGACGGCGCGACAGCCGATGCAGCCGATGCGCGAACAGCTCCTTGCCCACGCCAGTCTCGCCCAGCAGCAGCACGGGCAGCTCGGAATCCGCCACCACGCGCAGTTCGTGCAGCAACTGGGCGATGGACGGGCTCTGGCCGATGATCTCGCCTTCCTCGCGCACCACATCGCCGGCGGGCGCGTCGGCGCGCCCCTGGCGCAGCGCGCGGATCTCGGCCTCGAGCCGCGTAATGCGGATGGCGGCCTCGATCGCCGGCGTCAGGCGCTGCAAGGCCACCTGCGCGGCATCGGTGAACGTGCCAACCTCCAGCGCATCGAGCGTCAGCACGCCCCACGGCTTGCCGTCCGCCTGCAAGCTGATGCCCATGCAGTCGTGCACGGGCAAGGGCTCGCCCACGTGGGCATCGATCAGTCCGTCGTACGGGTCCGGCAGCGCGCTGTCGTGGTGGAAGCAGGTCACGCCGCGCCGCGCGAGGATGGCCGCCAGCCGCGGATGCAGGCTCACCACGAAGCGGCGCCCCAGCGCATCGCGCACCAGGCCATCCACGGCCACCGGCCGCAGGTGGTCTTCTTCCTGCCGCAGCAGGGCCACCGCGCCGCAGCGGAAATGCGCCCGCAGGCTGCTGACCAGCCTCTGCATGCGCACCGCCTGCGGCAAGTCCGCGCAAAGGTCCGCGCAAAGGTCGGCCAAAAGGAGTTCGCCAATCATGGTTAAAAGCACCCTAGTCAGGTGGAATTCACCATACCCGGCGACGGTTCCAATTACCCTACCGAGCGGTAAATCGTTGAATCTTTGAAGATTTCAGTTGGGCACGAGAATCGCACAGGGAACGCTTGCACTTATTGAGAAGGAGCAAATCATGAGCATGCAAGACGAGTCCCTGGGCCAGCTGGCCCGCCGCATTCCGGGCGCGACAAAGATCTTCCACGAGCACGACCTCGACTTCTGCTGTGGCGGCGCACACACCTTGCGCGAAGCCGCGCAGGTGAAGGGCGTGGACGCCGCCGCCATCGAAGCGCGCCTGCAGGCCTTGCTGGCCGACGCACCGGCCGACCGTAAAGACTGGGCCGAGGCGCCGGCCGACGAACTGATCGCCCACATCCTCGTGCGCTTTCACGAGCGCCACCGCGAACAGCTGCCCGAGCTGATCCGCCTGGCGCGGCGCGTGGAGACCGTGCACGGCGACCGCCCGGACTGCCCGGTCGGGCTGGCCGACCATCTCGACGTGATGTTCCAGGAACTGCTGAGCCACATGCAGAAGGAAGAGCAGGTGCTGTTCCCGATGCTGGCGCGCGGCATGGGCGCCATGGCCGGCGCGCCGATCACCGTCATGCGCATGGAGCACGACGACCACGGCGTGGCGCTGCAACGGCTGTGCGACCTCACGCACGACATCACGCTGCCGCAAGCCGCCTGCAACACCTGGCGCGCGCTGTACCTCGGGCTGCGGACGTTCCGGGAAGACCTGATGGAACACATCCACCTGGAAAACAACGTGCTGTTCGAGAACGCCACGCACCCGGCGGCGCATCCGGCCTCGCATCCGGCCTCGCATCTGGCCCCCGTCCGCGCGCGCTGACTGGCGCCGCCACGGTCCAGCTGCCTGCCAACCTTCCCTGAAAACCCATTCCGCGTCCGCAAGACGCATCCATCATGGGCCCCTACAAGAAACTATGGTTCACACTGATCGCCGTGCTGGCGGTCACGTTCGCGCTGCTCGGCTACTACGGTGCCGAGGTCTACCGGCAGCAGCCCCCCATCCCGGCGAAGGTGGTTACCACCGGCGGCGCCACGCTGTTCACATCCGACGACATCCTCGACGGCCAGACCGCATGGCAATCTGTCGGCGGCATGCAGTTGGGTTCGATCTGGGGCCACGGTGCCTATCAGGCGCCGGACTGGACCGCCGACTGGCTGCATCGCGAGCTGACGGCCTGGCTGGACCTCGCCGCGCGCGAGCGTCACGGCAAGGCCTTCGCCGCGCTCGACGCCGGCGAGCAGGCCGCGCTGCGCGCGCACCTGAAGGCCGAGTACCGGGGCAACCAGACCGATCCGGCCAGCAACGTGCTGACCGTGTCGGCGCGCCGCGCGCAGGCCATCGAGATCACGGCCGACTACTACCGGCGCCTGTTCTCCGACGCGCCCGAACTGCAGAAGAGCCGCGAGAGCTTCGCGATGAAGGAGAACACGCTGCCGTCGCCCGAGCGCCGCGCACAGCTCACGCATTTCTTCTTCTGGACGGCCTGGGCCGCCGCCACCGATCGCCCCGGCCATACCGCCACGTACACCAACAACTGGCCGCACGAACCGCTGATCGACAACCGGCCCACCGCCGAAAACGTGGTCTGGTCGGTGGCCAGCGTGGTGGTGCTGCTGGCCGGCGTGGGCCTGCTGATCTGGGCCTGGGCGTTTCTGCGCGGCAAGGAGGAACCGTTGCCGCCCGCGCCCGCGCGCGATCCGCTCTCCACGTTCGCGCTTACGCCTTCGCAGCGCGCGCTGGGCAAGTATGTGTTTCTGGTGGTGGCGCTGTTCGCGTTCCAGGTGCTGATCGGCGGCTTTACGGCGCACTACACGGTCGAGGGGCAGAAGTTCTACGGCATCGACGTGTCGCAGTGGTTCCCGTACTCGCTGGTCCGTACCTGGCATATCCAGAGCGCGCTGTTCTGGATCGCCACGGGCTTCCTGGCCGCCGGCCTGTTCCTGGCGCCGCTGATCAACGGCGGGAAGGATCCGAAGTTCCAGCGGCTGGGGGTGGACGTGCTGTTCTGGGCGCTGGTGGTCGTGGTGGTGGGCTCGTTCGCGGGCAACTACCTGGCCATCGCCCAGAAGATGCCGGCGCACCTGAACTTCTGGCTGGGGCACCAGGGTTATGAATATGTCGACCTGGGACGCCTCTGGCAGATCGGCAAGCTGGCCGGCATCGTGATCTGGCTCGTGCTGATGCTGCGCGGCATTGCGCCGGCCTTCAAGGCGCGCGATGGCGGCGACAAGAACCTGCTGGCGCTGCTGACCTGCTCGGTGGTGGCCATCGGCCTGTTCTACGGCGCCGGCCTGTTCTATGGTGAGCGCACCAGCCTGACCGTCATGGAGTACTGGCGCTGGTGGGTGGTGCACCTGTGGGTGGAAGGCTTCTTCGAAGTGTTCGCCACCACGGCGCTGGCCTTCATCTTCTCCACGCTGGGGCTGGTATCGCGCCCCATGGCCACCGCGGCCAGCCTGGCCTCGGCGTCGCTGTTCATGCTCGGCGGCATTCCCGGCACGTTCCACCACCTGTACTTCGCCGGCACCACCACGCCGGTAATGGCCATCGGCGCCACGTTCTCGGCGCTCGAGGTGATGCCGCTGATCGTGCTGGGCCATGAAGCCTGGGAGAACTGGCGCCTCAAGGAACGTGCGCCGTGGATGGAGAGCCTGCGCTGGCCGGTCATGTGCTTCACGGCCGTGGCGTTCTGGAACATGCTCGGCGCCGGCGTGTTCGGCTTCATGATCAACCCGCCGATCTCGCTGTACTACGTGCAGGGCCTGAACACCACGCCGGTACACGCGCACGCCGCGCTGTTCGGGGTCTACGGCTTCCTGGCGCTGGGCTTCACGCTGCTGGTGCTGCGCTACGTGCGCCCTGCGTACAAGCTGAGCCCCCGCCTGATGCCGGTTGCCTTCTGGGGGCTCAACGGCGGCCTGGTGTTGATGATCGGCACCAGCCTGCTGCCGGTGGGCATCATCCAGGCGCTGGCCAGCATCAGCGAAGGCCTGTGGTACGCACGCAGCGAGGCGTTCGTCCAGCAGCCGATTCTGCAGACGCTGCGCTGGGTACGCACGTTTGGCGATGTGGTGTTCCTGGTGGGCGCGCTCAGCTTCGCGCTGCAGGTGGTGCTGGGGCTGTTCTCACGCGGCCCGGCTCAGGTAGTGCCCGAGGGCCGGATGGTGCGGCCGTGACGGCTTGAAGTATCTGGCGGCGATCCCGCTCCCGCGTGACGGTGTACAGGCGGGAGGGGGATTGGAACCGAGAGGCGTTTCAGACGGCGAGGCCGCAGTCTGCGGCGCCTTTCCGCATTTCCGGGGCCACCGCCGCGTGCGGCGTCGCCGAAGGCGCCGACCGAACGCTCGCCGCCGTGGCCAGCACCTCGCCAACCAGGATGATGGCCGGGCTGCTCAGGCCGGCGTCAACCGCGCCTGCCAGCGTTCCGAGCGTGCCGGTCCAGCTGCGCTGTTCCGCGCAGCTCGCGTGCATCACCACGCCGGCGGGCATGTCGGCGCGCATGCCGGCCTGCAGCAGCGCTTCGCGGATCGCCGCAATCCGGTGCATGCCCATATAGAACACCAGCGTCGTGCCGCTCGCGGCCAGTGCGTGCCAGTCAGGCTCGCCATCGCCGCGCGTATGGGCGGTGACGAACGTCACGCCATGGCAGTGCGCCCGATGCGTCAGCGCAATGCCCAGCGCCTGCGCCGCAGCCAGCCCGCTGCTGATGCCATTGACCACCTCCACGTCCAGCCCGTGGCTGCGCAGGAAAGCCGCCTCCTCGCCACCCCGGCCGAACATCAGCGGATCTCCACCCTTCACGCGCGCCACGCAGCGGCCCGCCAGCGCGTGCGCCAGCGTCTGGGCGTGGATGCTGGTCTGGCTGACCGAGCAACGGCCACCGCGCTTGCCCACCGGCACGATCTCGGTGCCCGGCCGCGCGTAGCACTGCATTCCGGCCGGCACCAGATCGTCGATCAGCCAAACCTGCGCCTCGCCCAGCGCCCGCGCGGCCTTGACCGTCACCAGGTCGGGGTCGCCCGGCCCCACGCCCACCAGCCAGACCTTGCCTGTGTTCCGCGGATTCATCATGTCGTCTCTCAGCATGTCTCAAGGTTCAATGACTCGTGCCCGACGAGCGCGTGGTCTTGTTGAAGACGTTGTACTTCCCGATCGGCTTGTCCATCGGCAGGCGCTTGACCTCCCGCAGCGTGGCCGCGTCGTACACCACGATCGCGCCCTCGCCTTCCATCAGGCTGACCAGCGCGTAGCGGCCGTCGCGCGTGAACTCCACATGGGCGGCGGTGCGGCCCGGCGACGGCGTCACGCTGCCCACAACGGCCAGGGTCTGCTTGTCGATCACCTGCAGCGTGTCGCGGTGCGCGCTCATCATGGCGTCGGTCCAGGCATAGGGCGTGGCCTCATGGCTGCGCAGGAAGTAGCCGGGTCCGTTCGTCGGAATGGTCGCCACCGTCTGCCAGGTCTGCATGTCGATCACGGTAAGCGCACCCTGTTTCAGGTTGGGCGATGCCATGACCTCGCGCCCGTCGCGCAGCCACGTAATGCCGCTGCCCAGATGCGGCATGCCCGACAGCGCCAGGTCCGCCACCTTGCGGCCGGCATCGAGGTCGATCACCTGGCTGGCACCGCGCCGCGACGCACCGAGGATGTGGCGGTACGGCTGGTCGAAGAAGAAATCGTCGAGCACGTCGTCCAGCGCGATCAGACGCGGCTCGAGCGTGTCGTACGGAATCTCCCAGACCTCCGGGATGTCGCGCAGCGCGGCAATGAACGACCGGCGCGGCGCGGCATCGTAGACCGCCGAGACGCGCGACGCCTTGCCGTCCGCCCCCGCCACCGGATACACGCGTGCCAGCGACAGGTCGTCGGCGCGCAGCAGCACCAGGTTCTGCGGCAGCGTATTGCCGACCAGCACCCATTTGCCATCGTCGCTGACCGCCACGTTGCGGGTATTCAGGCCCGCCCGGATCTCGGCCACCAGCGTCAGGTTCCACAGGTCGTACTTGCTGATCCAGCCATCGCGGCTGGCCACGTAGACGAAGCGGCCGTCGCGGCTGAACTTCGGGCCGCCGTGCAGCGCGTAGCGGGTCTGGAAGCGATGGATCGGCGCCAGCCTGTCGCCGTCGAGCACGCTCAGGTGATGGCTGCCCGCCTCCACCACCAGGAACAGGTTCGCGGGGTCGGCCTGGAACCCAGGCTTGGCCGGCAGGCTGCCCGGCGCGTGATACACCACGCGCGAGGCCCGGATCTGCGCCGCCTCCCAGTGCGGCGCGGCCGCCGGCGCCTGGCGCAGCCAGGTGGCAAGCTGCGCCAGCGTGGCATCAGGCAACTGGCCGGCAAACCCCGGCATCTGCGTGGCCGCGCGGCCATCGCGCAGCACGTGGCGCAGCGCGTCGGGCTTGAGCCGCTCCAGGCTTTCAGGCAGCAGCGCCGGGCCCATGCCGCCAAGCCGGTCGGCACCATGACACACCGCGCACTGCGCTTGATAGACCTTGGCCAACTCGGGCAGCGCGCCGTCGGGCGGCCCTCCGGCCTGCGCGCCGGTGCAGGCGCACATCGCCACGGCGACGCTTGGAATCAGCCGCTTCATGCGATGGCCTCCCGGCCCAGCGGCGTGCCAACTTCCTCGTCGGAGAGATAGCAGCCCGGGTCTTCGGCCCACGCGTTGCCGCTCACGGCATAGGCACGCACGCGCGTGTTGCCGTTGCAGATGTCGCGATGGGCACACGCCGCGCAACGCCCTTCCAGCGGCCGCGGGCTTGCCTTCAGCCCGCGCATCAGCGGATGGGAGCGATCGGCCCAGATCTCGCCAAAGGCGCGCTCGCGCACGTTGCCGAGCGAGACATGCCACCACATCGTGTCCGGATGCACGTTGCCCAGATTGTCGATATTGGCCACGCCCACGCCGGTGGCATTGCCGCCCCAGTTCACCAGGCGCTGCCGCATGTCCGCCAGCCGTTCCGGCTTGCGCCGCGCAATCCAGTACAGCAGGCTCACGCCGTCGGCATCGTTGTTACCAGTGACGAAGTCGCCGGCGTTGCCTTGCTGCGCGCGCGCCCATACGTGGTCGAACAGCCAATCCACCGCCACGCGGGTGTGCGCATGGTGGGCGTCGTCACCGCGATGGCTGCTGCCGCGCCCCGCGTAGTTGAAATGCGAGAGGTAGAACTTGTCGATGCCTTCCGACTCGGTCAGCGCCACCACATCGGGCAGTTCGTCGGCATTCGCTTCAGTCAGCGTCATGCGCACGCCCACGCGCAGGCCACCCCGGCGCGCCAGCCGCAGGCCGTCGAGCGCCTGCCGGAATGCGCCCGGCGCGCGCCGGAAGCGGTCGTGCGTGGCCTCCAGGCCATCGAGGCTGACACCCACGTAGTCGAACCCGGCCACCAGCAGCCGCGCCGCGTGCCCCGCATCGAGCAGCGTGCCGTTCGACGACAGCGACAGGTGGAACCCCAGCTGCTTCGCATGGGCGGCGATTTCATAGAGATCAGGCCGCAGCAGCGGCTCGCCGCCGGACAGGATCAGCGCCGGCACCCGCGCGGCCTTGAGCTGGTCCAGCACCGCCAATACCTCCGGCGTCGATAGCTCGCCCTTGAAATCGGTATTCGCCGAAGTGGAATAGCAGTGCTTGCAATTGAGGTTGCAGCGGCGCACAAGGTTCCAGATCACCACTGGCCCCGGCGCGGGCCTGGCCGGCGGCACGGGCCCGCCGTCGCGCAGCGCTTCCATGAATCGGGAAAGTCGGAACATGAGTCAATCTCCGGAAGCCTGCAGGCGCAGGCCGGTTTTCTTGAGGATGCGGGTGGACCAGAGCACGTCGTGCGCGCGGCACGCGCTGCCCAGCAAGGCGTGGATCCGGGCGATCTGCGGCGCCGCCTCGTCGCGCGTGCGGGCGTGCACCATCGCGAACAGGTTGTAGGGCCAGTCCGGCAGGCGCCGGGGCCGCGCGTAGCAGTGGCTGACGAACGGCAGTTCGCCCACCCGGCTGCCCAGTTCCGCGATGCGCGCGTCGTCGACGTCCCACACGGTCATGCCGTTGGCGCGCCAGCCGAGCGCGTAGTGATTTGGCACCGCCGCCACGCGCCGCAGCAGGCCGCTGTCGCGCATCGCCGTGAAGCGGCGCAGCACTTCGGCCTCGCCGATGCCAAGCCGCTCGCCGAGTACGCGCCAGGGGTTCGGGTCCAGCGGCAGGCCGGCCTGCGTGGCGCGGATCAGCGCGCGGTCGACGGCGTCGGGCGCATGGTCAGCAGACAAGAAAGGGCTGGGGGCGTGGGGCATGGGTGCTACACCGGCAGGTACAGGTTGACGAAGAACTCGCGCGTCTTCGGAAACGGCAGCACCTCCACGCCGGCCGCCGCCGCAATGCGGGCCAGCACGCCCGCCACCTCGCTGGCGTCAGGTACGGCGACGACGAACCAGAGGTTCAGCCGATGGGTACGTTCGTAGTGGTGGGCCACCTCGGGAAAGGCGTTGATGGCGGCAATCACCTGCCCGATGCACGCTGCGGGCGCATGGCAGGCGCACAGCACAAAGCGTCCGCCGGCGCGTTCGATCTGGAATAGCGGACCGAAGCGCGTCAGCACGCCACGCGCCAGCAGGCTGTGCAGGCGGGCCAGCAGCGTGGCCTGGTCGATATCGAGGCTGGCCGCCGCATCGGCGTAGGGATGCCGGGTCAGCGGCAAGCCGAGCTGCAGCGTGTTGACGATGCGCCTGTCTAGCGCATCGAGCGCCTCAGGCGCATCCGACTGCGTCAGCCCGGCGGCAGGATCGTTCATGCCGATGACGCCTCCCAGCAGTAGCGGGTGCCGCACTGCTTGAAGCACGTGCCGCTGCGCAGCACCCGGCCCGGCATCGTGCCCATGCCCGCCTGGCGGTCGAACTGTTCCAGCGCGCTGCGCAGTTCGGCATCGCTGCGGGCGTGCACCATCGCAAACAGGTTGTACGGCCAGGTCGGCAGCCGGCGGGTGCGCCGGTAGCACAGCGACACCGCCGCCATGCGCGCCAGCCGTGTGCCCATGGCGTCCACGCGGTGCTCCGGCACGTCCCACACGCACATGGCGTTATGCCGATAGCCAAAGCGGCGATGATGCAGGATCACGCCAAACCGCCGGATCACGCCGCTGGCATGCCACTCGGCGATGCGCGACAGCACCCTGGCCAAAGGCACCCCGCTGCGCCGCGCGAGCGCATGGAACGGCTGCGGCGTCAGCGCCAGCCCGGCTTCGAGCGCGGCCACCAGGCGCCAGTCATCCTGATCCAGCTGTATCGGCGCGGGCGGTTCGGTGCGCGCGAGCCGCCGCGCCGGCTGGGCGTCCGACATCGAGAAGCCCAGGTCGATGTGATATTCGCGCTCCAGGGGCAGCTCAAGCGGATACTGGCCCACGTCGATCGCGATGCTTTCCAGCACGCCCTCCAGCGCGGCGCGGCTGCGCGCCCCGGCGACGAACCAGAGGTTGTAGGCATGGCCCCTGCGCTCGTAGTTGTGGCTGACGGCCCCGTACGCATTGACGCAGCGGGCTACGTGCTCCAGCGCGTCTGGCAGCACGCGCAGCGCCGCCAGCGTGCTCGCGCCAATCACGTTGGGCGCGAACACCGCGCCGATGCGGCTGACCCGCCCGGCGCCCATGTCGCGCGCCAGCAGGTTCAGCACGGCCTGTTCCGAGAGATCGAGGTCGGCCCCCGTACGCTGGTAGGGCCGGGGCACGATCGGGAAATCGCGCTGGATAAGATCGTAGAAGCGTTGCTCGTCGAACATGGTCGCTCACATGCCCATGCGCTGCGCGCGCACCGTGAAGAAGATGCCGCTCGGCTGCTCGGCCGGCAGCGTGGCAATGCGGCGGAACGTGGCCGTGTCATAGATCTCGATGCGGTTCTCGTCGCGGCACGACAGCCACAGTGCCTCGCCCTTGGGCGTGAACTCCATGTGCAGCACGCCACGGCACGGGGTGAGCGTGGTCACCACCTGCCGCGTGGCGGTATCGATCACCTGTACCGTGTCGTTCCTCGGAAACGCAAAGTTCACCCAGACCTGTCGGCCGTCCGGGCGCGCCATCGCGAACACCGGCTGGCCCGCCACCGCCACGCGCGCCTGCTCGCGCCAGTCATGCGCGGGATCGGCCACCAGCAGTTCGTGGCGGCCGACCGCGGGCAGCCAGGCGTGCCCCTGGGCCATGGCCCAGCCGCGCAGGTGCGGCATCTTGTAGACCGGCAGCGGCGCCTCGCCGCGTCCGTATCCCGCCAGCACCTTGCGCGCCGACGGCGGCTGCTGCCAGAGGTCGACCAGCGACAGGCCGTCCTCGCCGAACAGGCCGGCCAGGTACCAGCGGCCATCGGGCGTCACCAGTCCGTCATAGGGTTCGCGGCCCGCCGCCAGACGCGTCACGGCCGGATGACGCGGATCGGCGGCGTCGATGACCCAGATCTCGCCGGCTTCGAACAGGCTCGCCGCCAGCCGCTGGCCCGGCAGGTCGGCCAGCCCCACCACCTTCGAGCGTCGGCCGTCGCGCGCCGTGGCCGGGATGTCGGACAGCAGTTCCAGTGTGTCGGCGTCGAACAGCTTGATACCGCCCGGCGCGTAGTTCTGCGCCGCCACCACGCGTCCGTTTTGCAGGATCGCGCCGCCGATGCTGTTGCCGGCCTGCATCACGCGATGGGTGATGCGCTGCCGCAGCAGGTCCACGCGCGACAGGCCGCCGTCGCGCCCGAACACGTAGACATACCGCCCGTCGCGCGAGAACACCACGCTGGCGTGCGACAGGTCGCCCAGGCCGTCCACCCTGCCAAGGCGCGTCATGCCGGTGGTCTCCACCACCTGCAGGCTGCCGCTGGCGCGCTCGACGACCACGCCCAGGTCGCCCGTCCCCCGCTGGCTGGCGGCGGGCGGCGTGCTGGTACAGGCGGACGCCAGCCACAGCGCGCCAAGCGCCAGGGACAGCGCGCGCATCCATCGGGCCGATGCGGCCATCAGCGCGCGGAGGGGTCGGACATCACGGGTGGGGCGGACACCACGGGTGGCGGCTTGCCCGCCAGCAATCGGTCGATCAGCCATTGGGCTTCTTCCTGCGTCATGAACGGTTGCCATGGCGGCATCGCGGTACCGGGCCGGCCTTGCAGCACGGTTGCCACCAGGCCGTCGCGCGGTTTGCCGGCCAATGCCTGGGCCGTCAGCGGCGAGCCCAGCCCGCCCTGCAGCGTCATGCCATGGCAGGCACCACAGTCATCGCGCAGCCACCGGGCCAGTTGCGCCTGGCGCGCGACGGTTGGCGCGACGGTGGGCTCGGCCTGCACCGGCACGCCCGGCACGGCAAGCGCGGCGACCAGCAGCAGCGGCAGCGCGAAGCGGCGCACCATGGATCAGAGGCTCAGCACCCACTTGGCCAGCGCGGTGGCATCCGCGTCGCTCACCGCGTTGGGCGGCATCGGAATCGGGCCCCACTTGCCGGTGCTGCCCTTGACGATGCTCTGGGCCAGCTGCGCGCCGGCTGCCTTGTCAGCCTTGTACTTGGCGGCCACGTCCTTGAAGGCGGGGCCCACGAGCTTCTTGTCCACGCCATGGCAGGCCATGCAGTTCTTGCTCCTGGCCAGGTCGGCATTGGCGTGCGCGGCCAGCGGCATCAGGGCAGCCAGCAGGGCGGCGCCGAGGACTTTTGCGGGATGCATAAGGGTTCTCTCCTGGTGAATCCGGATCGGTGCGAGGGCCAGCGTCGATGGCGCCGGCCCTCTGTCGCCAATCAATAAGCGACACTCAATAGACGTCGTGCTGCGTGTTGTGCGTGTTGAACTTGCCGGTGGGCGTGATCAGGCGCGGATCCTTGATGACGGTCTTGAGCTTGCGCGTCTTGTCGTCCACCACCACGAGCGCGGACTCCTGGTCCTTCGTGCCCCAGACCGAGAACCACACTTCGTCGCCGGCCTTGTTGTACTCGGCCTGCACCACGCGCTTGGCGCCGTCGCCCTTCAGGTTGGCCCACTGCGCGATCGGCAGCACCTCGAAGCCACCCTCGAGCTTCCGGGTATCGAACACGGCCACGGACTGGTTGAGCTTGGCGTCGGGATTCAACGGCGTGTCGACCCACAGGTTGCGAGACTTCGGATGGGTCTTGATGAACAGCGAGCCGCCGCCCTGGCCCTTGAGCGTCTGCACCACCTTCCACGCGTGGGCTTGGTTCTTTACCGGATCAGTGCCGATCAGGCTGATGGTCTCGTCGCCCAGGTGGCTGGTGGCCCAGACCGGACCGAACTTCGGATGGATGAAATTGGCGCCGCGCCCGGGGTGGGGCGTCTTGCCCACGTCCACCAGCGCCGCAAGCCGGTCTTCCCTGGTATCGACCACAGCGACCTTGTCCGACGCGTTGGCGGCCACCAGGAAGTAGCGGCCCGTGGAATCGAACCCGCCGTCGTGCAGGAACTTGGCCGCGTCAATCGTGGTGGTCTTCAGGTTCTTCAGGTCCGAGTAGTCCACCATCAGGATCTTGCCGGTCTCCTTGGCGTTGATCACGAACTCGGGACGGTAGTGGCTGGCCACGATCGCGGCCACGCGCGGCTCGGGGTGGTACTCGTTGTCGACGGTCATGCCGCGCGTGGACACCACCTTGAGCGGCTTGAGGGTGTCGCCTTCCATGATCACGTACTGCGGCGGCCAGTAGGAGCCAGCCACCGCGTACCTGTCTTCGTAGCCCTTGTACTTCGAGGTTTCCACCGAGCGCGCTTCCAGCCCGATCTTGACCTCGGCCACGTTGTCGGGCGTGGGCATCCAGAGGTCGATCAGGTTCACACGCGCGTCGCGGCCAATCACGTACAGGTAGCGGCCCGACGCCGACATGCGCGAGATATGCACCGCGTAGCCGGTCTTGATGATGTTGATGATCTGCTTGGAGTCCCCGTCGATCAGCGCCACCTCGCCCGCATCGCGCAGCGTGACCGAGAACAGGTTGTCCAGGTTGTACTGGTTCATCTTGCGCGTGGGCCGCTTGGCCACGGGCACGATGTCACGGCGCGACTTCTCGATGTCGGCCAGCGAGAACTCCGGCGGGGTGGGCGGCTCCAGCTGCACGTAGCGCGCCATCAGGTCGACCTGCGCGGGCGAGAGATCGCCCGACGTGCCGAAGTTGGGCATGCCGGCCGGGCTGCCGTACTGGATGAAGGTCTTCAGGTATTCGGTGCCGCGGGCGCGGGTGATGTCAGGGGTGAGCGGCTTGCCGGTGGCGCCCTTGCGCAGCACGCCGTGGCAGCCGGCACATCGCTCGAAGTAGGTCTGTCGCGCCTGGTTGAATTCCTCGGCCGTCAGCGTGGGGGCCGCACTGAGTGCCGGCGTGGATGACGGACTGGCCGGCGCGGTCTCGGCCTGGCCATGCGCGGCCGCAAGGAACAGCGGCAGGGCCGCCAGCGCGGGGAACATCCTGGGTTTCGCCTTCATGTTTCTGCTCAGCGAGAGTGGGGAATGCCGTGGCGTGCTTCAGCACGTCGGATGTGCCCATCATCGTGAAATTGCGATGCCCGAGGATTGATGGCAGTCAAGCCGACCACAGTTCACATGGAACTCGGCCCGCGCGATGCCTCACAACGTGACAGAAAGCGAAGGGAGCGTTGGGAGAACGCGAAATGGAGGGGGTTCCGGGCCGAAAGACCCTGAGAGGGGCGTGGATTTGACCGGGCGCGTGCGGCCGGCCACGCGGCGGTTGCCTCCCGCTTCCCGCAAGCGGGAGACGGGAAGGCAAACCGCTGGAAGATCAACTACGCGGCATCAGCACCCACATCCGCCCGCCCTGCTTCATGCGGCCGGCGGTTTCGCCTGCGGCGTCGCCCGCGCCCCAGAAGAAGTCGGCGCGTACGCCGCCCTTGATGGCCGAGCCCGTGTCCTGCGCGAACATCAGGCGCTGGATCGGCTCGGTCGACAGCGGCCGCGTAGTGGACAGGAACACCGGCACGCCCAGCGGAATGGTGGCGGGGTCCACCGCAATCGAGCGTTCCGCCGTCAGCGGCACCCCGAGCGCGCCCACCGGGCCGTCGTTGTTGGGCGGCAGTTCGCGGAAAAACACGAAGCGCGGATTCACGTTGAGCATTTCTTCCACGCGCGCCGGGTTGTTGCGCGCCCAGGCCTTGATGCCCTGCATGGTGGCTTGCGCCGGCGTGATCTCGCCCCGGTCGAGCAGCCATTTGCCGAACGAGCGGAACGGCTGATCGTTGGTGCCGCCATACCCGACGCGCATCATCGTGCCATCGGCCAGCCGGATGCGGCCCGAGCCCTGGATCTGCAGGAAGGCCGCCTCGACGGCGTCGTCCACATAGACCAGCTCGTTGCCGCGCATGGCCGGCATCTGCAGCAGTTCGCCCCGGGCCGGCAGCGCGCCGCGCAACTGGGCCGGACGGCGGTACAGCGGCACCTGGTACTGGCCCTGGCGCGTGCGCGAGCCATGCAGGATCGGCTCGTAGTAGCCCGTGATCAGGCCGCTGTCTGTGCCATCCACGTTGACCACGCGGAACGGCTGGAAGTTGGATTCGAAATAGGCGCGCATGGCGGTGAGGTCGCCGGCGTCCACCATCAGGCCCACCGCGCACACGCGGTTCCACTCGGGCTTCTTCTTGAGCGCCTGGCAGCTGGCCTGCAGCGCGGGCCAGGCGGCGCGCACGTCGTCCTGGCTCCAGCCGCCGATGTCCGCCCACGTGGCGGGCTGCAGCTTGCCGGCGTTGGGCGAGGTTGACGGGGGCGGGGTGCCGGCGGTGCCGCCGGGCTGCACGCGCACGGGGGGGCCGCTCATGCAGCCGGCCAGCAGAGCGGCGCCCAGGGCGGCGGTGGCCAGCGCCAGCCAGCCGCGCGACGCGGAAACCGAGGTGGCGCGCGGCGCGCGCCCAAAATGCAGATATGCCATCTAGTTCGTTCTTTGCCTACAATCTCAACCCGATCCGTCGACCGCCCAAAGGCAGCCCCCAGCGATGAGCCAGTTCTTCGAAAACCATCCCACCCTGCTGCTGGCCGCCGAGGCCGGCGTGGCGCTGTTGCTGCTGATCTTCATCGTGGTCTGGACGATGAGCACGGCGAAGAAGAACCCCCGCCCCACGCGCGCCCCGAAAGATCACCCGTCGCGGGCCAGCCAGGCCCCGCAGGACACGGACCGCACGCCGGACGCCTAGGTTCCCCTGGCGCGCCCGGCCAGCGCCGCCCCGCGGCTCAATGCAGCATGCGCGGCAGCACGAGCGCGAATTCGGGAATCGGCACCTCGAAGCGGTGGCCGTCCTCGGCCACGCAGAAATACTCGCCCTTCATCGACCCCACGGGCGTGGAGATGGTGGCCCAGCTCGAATATTCGAAGTGCTCGCCGGGCTTGAGCAGCGGCTGGTGCCCCACCACGCCCAGGCCGGACACCTCCTGGGTGGCGTTGTCGCTGTCCGTGATGATCCAGTGGCGCGAAATCAGCTGCGCGGCCACTTCGCCAATGTTGTGGATGGTGATGGTGTAGGCGAACGCATAGCGTCCGCGGTCCGGGTCCGACTGGTCGGCCATGTACTGGGTGCGCACGGCCACGGAGAAAGCGTACTCGCTCATTGTTCGACGTCATGAGGATGGTCGGCAGGCCGGCGTCCCGCCTGGGGCGCGGCCGGGGTGTGTCGCATTGTGCTGCAAGGCCCAGACAGGGGCAAGCGGGCCGGGCCGGGCGGCACCGGGCCCGACCAGCGTAAAATACGCGCCATTCTCGCGGAATCCCCCGGATCCGCCGCCTTCAGAGCCCCATCGGAGCGCCCGAACCGCCATGAGCCAGCCCACGTACCGCATTGCCCCGTCCATCCTGTCCGCCGATTTCGCCCGCCTGGGCGAGGAAGTGCGCCGCGTGACCGAAGCGGGCGCAGACTGGATCCACTTCGACGTGATGGACAACCATTACGTACCCAACCTGACCGTCGGGCCGCTGGTCTGCGAGGCCATCCGCCCGCACGTGACCGCCCCGATCGACGTGCACCTGATGGTGCGCCCGGTAGACCGCATCATCCCGGACTTTGCCAAGGCCGGCGCCAACATAATCACTTTCCACCCGGAAGCCAGCGACCATATCGACCGCTCGCTGGCCCTGATCCGCGACAACGGCTGCCAGGCCGGCCTGGTCTTCAACCCGGCCACGCCGCTGCACCACCTGGACCACGTGATGGATCGCCTGGACGTGATCCTGCTGATGAGCGTGAACCCGGGCTTTGGCGGCCAGTCGTTCATTCCCGAGACGCTGAACAAGCTGCGCGCCGTGCGGGCCCGCATCGACGCCTACACGGCCCGCACCGGCCGCCAGATCCTGCTGGAAGTGGATGGCGGCGTGAAGCCGGACAATATCGCCGAGATTGCCGCGGCCGGCGCCGACACCTTCGTGGCGGGCTCGGCCGTGTTCGGCAAGCCTGACGCCGACGGCGGCTACAAGGGCATCATCGGCACGTTCCGCGACGTGCTGGCCAAGGTTGGCCAGTAAGGGCGGACGATGACCACGGAAATCCTGCGCCGCACGGACTGGAGCGGCATCCAGGCGGTAATCGTCGACCTGGACGGCACCATGGTGGATACGGCCGGCGACTTCCACGCGTCGGTCAATGCGATGCTGCTGGCGCTGGTGCACCAGCATCCGCACCTCGGGCCGGTGGAGCCGATGTCGGCCCAGGAGATCGTCAATTTCGTGGGCAAGGGTTCGGAGAACCTGATCCGGCGCGTGCTGGACGCCCGCTTCAGCCCGCTGCACGCCAACGGCCTGTTTGCCGATGCCTACGCGCTCTACGACCGCGAGTACGTGCGCATCAACAGCCAGTTCTCGCACCTGTACCCGAACGTGCGCGAGGGCCTGGCGGCGCTCAAGGCGCTGGGCCTGCGCCTGGCCTGCGTGACCAACAAGCCCTGGAATTTCACGGAACCGCTGCTGGCCAAGACCGGCCTGGCGCCGTTTTTCGAGCTGGTGTACGGCGGCGATGCCTTCGCGCTGCGCAAGCCCGATCCGTATCCGCTGCTCAAGGTGGCCGAGGCGTTCCACCTGGAGCCGGGTGCCGTGCTGGCCATTGGCGACTCCGAGAACGACGCCCGCGCGGCCCGCGCGGCGGGCATGGGTGTGCTGTTGATGCCCTATGGTTACAACCATGGGAACCCTGTACAAGGCGTCGACGCCGATGGTATAGTCGCCGACATTGCCCGCGTGGCGGCGCTCCTTGCTGCGCACCGGACAACACACCGCTAACCCCGGCTGAACACATCTCAATGTTCCTCAACCGCAAACGCAACTTTTTTGGCAGTGATCGGCAGGCCTGGCCCTGGCGTCGCTGGCGCGCCTCTGAACAGGCGTAAAGTGCGTTCGCGAGTTTCCTGACGGGCTTGCCGGGGCACCCGGAATCTGCGCAGTCTGATGCGGATTTCCCACCCCCAAGCTCAGCCGGACCGGTCTCGATTCCCGACGACCGGCCTTCCCGGCAGATCCTTCCGCCAGCGCCGTAGTTCCGGTTGCTCCCGCTTGCGCCTGTGCTACGGTTAGCCTCGAGAACGCGCCACGCGCCACCCTGGCCGTGTGCTGCCTTGCCGCAAGCTCGTGTGCACCACGGTCCGCCTTATCGAACGAGGGGCGGGTTGACGCAGGTTGTCGCCCTCCCCGCCGCCGACATCATGGTGCCGCCCGACCCGACCACACTGGCCGGCGCCGCAAGAGCAAGTAGAGGATCGACATGACCGAACTGGAATTCAAATCGCTGGCCGACCAGGGCTACAACCGCATTCCGATCATCGCCGAGGCGCTGGCCGACCTGGAAACCCCGCTGTCGCTGTACCTGAAGCTGGCCCAGTCGCAGACGCGCGGCGTGAACACCTTCCTGCTGGAATCGGTGGTGGGCGGCGAGCGCTTCGGCCGCTACTCGTTCATCGGGCTGCATGCCCGCACGCTGATCCGCGCCTTCGGCGAACGCACCGAGGTGGTAACCGACGGCAAGGTCGTGGAGACCCGCGAAGGCAATCCGCTCGACTTCATCGCCGAGTTCGAAGGCCGCTTCAAGGTGGCGCTGCGTCCGGGCCTGCCACGCTTCTGCGGCGGCCTGGCCGGCTATTTCGGCTACGACGCCGTGCGCTATATCGAGAAGAAGCTGGCCGACAAGCAGATGCCCGACGACCTGGGCCTGCCCGATATCCAGCTGCTGCTGTGCGAGGAACTGGCGGTCATCGACAACCTGTCCGGCAAGCTCTACCTGATCGTCTACGCCGACCCGACCACCCCCGAAGCCTATTCCCGCGCCCGCCAGCGCCTGCGCGAGCTGCGCATGAAGCTGCGCCAGCCCGTGGACGTGCCGGTGACCAGCCCGTCGGTGCAGACCGATGTCTATCGCGAATTCGCCAAGGCCGACTACCTGAGCGCCGTGCACAAGGCCAAGGAATACATCATGGCCGGCGACATGATGCAGGTGCAGGTGGGCCAGCGCCTGATGAAGCCGTACCGCGACTCCCCGCTGTCGCTGTACCGCGCGCTGCGCTCGCTGAACCCGTCGCCGTACATGTATTTCTACAATTTCGGCGATTTCCAGGTGGTGGGCGCCTCGCCGGAGATCCTGGTGCGCCAGGAAACCCGCAAGGTGGGCACCCCCCAGAACGGCGATTCGGAGACCGCGCGCATCGTCACCATCCGTCCGCTGGCCGGCACGCGCCCGCGTGGCAGCACGCCCGAGCGCGACGCCCAGCTGGCCACCGAACTGCTCAGCGACCCCAAGGAGATTGCCGAGCACGTGATGCTGATCGACCTGGCCCGCAACGACATCGGCCGCATCGCCGAAACCGGCTCGGTCAAGGTCACCGACAAGATGGTGATCGAGAAGTACTCCCACGTGCAGCACATCGTCAGCTCCGTGGAGGGCACGCTGCGCGAGGGCATGAGCAACCTCGACGTGCTGCGCGCCACGTTCCCGGCCGGCACGCTGTCCGGCGCGCCCAAGGTGCGGGCGATGGAGATCATCGACGAACTGGAGCCGCGCAAGCGCGGCCTGTACGGCGGCGCGGTGGGCTACCTGTCGTTCGGCGGCGAGATGGACCTGGCCATCGCCATCCGCACCGGCGTGATCAAGGACGGCAATCTCTACGTGCAGGCCGCGGCCGGCATTGTGGCGGACTCGGACCCCGAAGCCGAATGGAGGGAAACCGAGGCGAAGGCGCGCGCCGTGATCCGCGCCGCGGAACAGGTCCAGGACGGCCTGGACGCCGACCTCTGAGCCCCCGGGAGAGATGACATGCTGCTGATGATCGACAACTACGATTCGTTCACCTACAACCTCGTGCAGTACTTTGGCGAACTTGGCGCCGACGTGCGCACCTATCGCAACGACGAGATCACGCTGGAAGACATCGAAGCGCTGAAGCCCGACCACATCTGCGTCTCGCCCGGGCCGTGCAGCCCGCGCGAGGCCGGCATCTCGGTGGACGTGCTCAAGCGCTTCGCGGGCAAGGTGCCGCTGCTGGGCGTGTGCCTGGGCCACCAGGCCATCGGCGAGGCCTTTGGCGGCAAGGTCATTCGCGCCAAGCAGGTGATGCACGGCAAGGTCAGCACGATCGAAACCACGCAGGAAGGCGTGTTCGCCGGCCTGCCCCGGCACTTCGACGTGACGCGCTATCATTCGCTGGCCATCGAGCGCGAAACGCTGCCCGATTGCCTGGAAGTCACGGCCTGGACGCCGGACGGCGAGATCATGGGCGTACGCCACAAGACGCTGAACGTGGAAGGCGTGCAGTTCCACCCCGAGTCGATCCTGTCCGAACATGGCCACGCGCTGCTGGCCAACTTCATCAGGGCGCCACGATGAGGCGCGCCGCATTCTCTGCCGAATTCTCAGACTACGCCGCCCCCAACCAAGAATCCGCCATGTCCATCACGCCGCAGGAAGCGCTGACGCGCTGCATCGAACACCGCGAGATCTTCCATGACGAGATGCTGCACCTGATGCGGCAGATCATGCAGGCGCAGATCAGCCCGGTGATGGCCGCCGCCATCCTGACCGGCTTGCGCGTGAAGAAGGAAACCATCGGCGAGATCTCGGCCGCCGCACAGGTGATGCGCGAGTTCGCCAACCACGTGACGGTGCAGGACCGCGAGAACTTCGTCGACATCGTGGGCACCGGCGGCGACGGCTCGCACACGTTCAACATCTCCACGGCCTCGATGTTCGTGGCGGCCGCCGCTGGCGCCAAGATCGCCAAGCACGGCAACCGCGGGGTGTCGTCGAAGTCCGGCAGCGCCGACGTGCTCGAAGCGCTGGGCGTGAACATCATGCTCACGCCAGACCAGGTGGGCCAGTGCATCGAACAGACCGGCATCGGCTTCATGTTCGCGCCCACCCACCACCCGGCCATGAAGAACGTGGCACCGATCCGCAAGGAAATGGGCGTGCGCACGATCTTCAACATCCTCGGCCCGCTGACCAATCCGGCCGACGCGCCGAACATCCTGATGGGCGTGTTCCACCCCGACCTGGTCGGCATCCAGGTGCGCGTGATGCAGCGCCTGGGCGCGCAGCACGCGATCGTGGTCTACGGCAAGGACGGCATGGACGAGGTGTCGCTGGGCGCGGCCACGCTGGTGGGCGAACTGAAGGACGGCGAGGTGCGCGAGTACGAAATCCATCCGGAAGACTTCGGCCTGTCGATGATCTCGAACCGGGGCCTCAAGGTGGCCGACGCCGCCGAATCGAAGGAGATGGTGCTCGAAGCGCTCGGCAACGTGCCCGGCACGCCGCGCGAGATCGTTGCGCTGAACGCCGGCACGGCGCTCTATGCGGCCAACGTGGCCAGCTCGATCGAAGATGGCATCCAGCGTGCGCGCGAGGCCATCGCCAGTGGCGCCGCGCGCGAGAAGCTCGACCAGTTCGTGCGCGCCACGCAGCAATTTAGGTAAATCGCCATGTCAGACATTCTCGAAAAGATCCTGGCCGTCAAGGCCGACGAAGTGAACGCGGCGCGCAAGAAGCGCGACCTGCCGAGCCTGCGGGCCGAGGCCGAGAGCCTGCGCACCGAGCCCGGCCTGGCGCCGCGCGGCTTCGAACGCGCGCTGCGCGCCAAGATTGCCGCCGGCCACGCGGGCGTGATTGCCGAGGTCAAGAAGGCGTCGCCGTCCAAGGGCGTGCTGCGCGAGAATTTCGTGCCCGAGGCCATCGCCGAAAGCTACGCCACGCATGGCGCGGCCTGCCTGTCGGTGCTGACCGACGTGAACTTCTTCCAGGGCCACGCCGACTACCTGAAGCGCGCGCGCGCAGCCTGCGACCTGCCCGCGCTGCGCAAGGACTTCATGATGGACCTGTACCAGGTCTACGAGGCGCGCACCTGGGGCGCCGACTGCATCCTGCTGATCGTCTCGGCGCTGGACGCCGGCCTGATGGCCGAGCTCGAAGCCTGCGCGCTGGAACTGGGCATGGACGTGCTGGTGGAAGTGCATGGCGACAAGGAACTCGACGCCGCGCTGAAGCTGAAGACGCCGCTGCTGGGCGTGAACAACCGCAACCTGCGCACGTTCGAGGTCACGCTGGACAACACGCTGAGCCTGCTGCCGCACGTCCCGGCGGAACGACTGGTGGTGACCGAGTCCGGCATCCTCGGGCCGGCCGACGTCAAGCGCATGCGCGACGCCAACGTCAACGCGTTCCTGGTGGGCGAAGTGTTCATGCGCGCGCCCGAGCCGGGCGTGGAACTGGCCCGGCTGTTCGGCTGAGGTGAGTGCCGCCATGGCAAGAGAGATCGAACTGAAACTGGCCGTGCCCGACGCCGCGCTCGCGGCCGTGGCCGCATGGCTGGACGCGCATGGCGAGCCGCGTGGCGAAACCACGCTGCTGAACGTCTACCTGGACACCCCCGCGCGCGATCTCGCCACGGCCCGCGCGGCGCTGCGGCTGCGCAAGAACGGCGCGCAGTGGCTGCAGACGCTGAAGACGGCCGACAAGAGTGCCGGCGGCCTGGCCGCGCGCCATGAGTGGGAAATGGAAGTCGCGGGCGAAGCGCTCGAGGTGGACCGCTTTCCCGCCGAAGCCCGCGCGCAGCTGGCGCCGCTGGCCAACCGCCTGGCGCCGGTGTTCCGTACCGACTTCGTGCGCCGCACGTGGATCGTCGAGCAAGACGGCGAGCGCATCGAGGCGGCCCTGGACACGGGCACGATCAGCGCGCCTGGCGTGACCGCCACCGAGCGCATCCAGGAGCTGGAGCTCGAATGGCTGCCCGGCCACGATGCCGACGAATCGCGCGCGGAGGCCGCGCTGCGCGCGTTTGGCCAGCGCGTGGCGCACGTGGCGCCGCTTGCGCCCGCCGATCTCAGCAAGGCCGCGCGCGGCTACCGACTGACCCGTTCCCACTGATGCAAGCTGACCTGTTCGCTCCCGATACGGCAAAGTCCGTTCCTGCCGTCGACTGTCTGCAAGCGCAGGTCGACGCCTTGCCCGCCGCATGGCGCGCCCTGCTGAAACCGTGCCTGGCCAATGCCGACTGGGATGCGCTCTGCGCCTTCGTCGACGGCGAGCGCGCGGCCGGCAAGCCGGTGTTTCCGCATGCGGTGTTCCACGCGCTGCACCTGACGCCGCCCGAGGCGGTGCAGGTGGTAATCCTGGGCCAGGACCCGTATCACGGCACGGGCGTGGTGGGCGGCCAGGAAATTCCGCAGGCGCATGGCCTGGCGTTCTCGGTGCCCGACGGCATCAAGGTGCCGCCCAGCCTGCGTAACATCTTCAAGGAAATCGCGGCCGAATATCGCGACGAACTGGGTGGCGAACCGGTGCGCACCTCGGGCAACCTCGAAGGCTGGGCGCGCCAGGGCGTGCTGCTGCTGAACACGGTGCTGACGGTGGAGCAGGCCAATGCGGCCAGCCACGCCAAACGCGGCTGGGAAGCCGTGACCGATTGCCTGATCCACGGCCTGGCCATGAGCCGGCCCAACCTCGTCTTCATGCTGTGGGGCAGCCATGCGCAGGCCAAGCGCGCGCTGCTGGCGGGCCAGAGCCATTGCGTGCTGGAGGCCCCGCACCCGTCGCCACTGTCGGCACATCGCGGCTTCCTGGGCTGCGGCCATTTCCGGCAGGCCAACGACTGGCTGGCACGCCACGGCCGGCCCGGCATCGACTGGCTGAAAAGCTAGCGCCTCTGGACGTCAGGCCGTGGGGCGCCAGTCGAAGCGGTCGAACGCTTGCGACGGCGCCGCGGCCACGTCCACCTTCGACACCTGCGCGGCGGGCGGCCCCTGCTCCATCCACCGGCGCAGCGCCTCGAGCTGTTGGCCGGTGCCGCTGGCGACGACCTCCACCGTGCCGTCGGTACGATTCCTGACCCATCCGCCCAGCCCCAACGACGTGGCCTGATCGGCACACGCCGCGCGGTAGCCCACGCCCTGCACGCGGCCATGGGCGATCAGGTGCCAGGTCTCTGTCTGCGCTCTCATGATTTCCTCTCACCCTAGGTAAACTACCTAGCCCGGTTGGGCGTTAGGACGTCAGCATACGATGCCTTCGCCCTCTCCCCCAGCCCCTCTCCCGCCCTGCGGGAGAGGGGAGCACCCCGGTGGCATTTTTTCTCCCCTCGCCCGCTCGCGGGAGAGGGAAGCACCCCGGTGGCGTTTTTTCACTCTTTCTCCCCTCTCCCGCCGTGCGGGAGAGGGGTCGGGGGAGAGGGCGTGGCGCATGACACACCAGCGAGGCCGTGCCCATGCCACCAACGCAAGACAACCACACGCCCGGCTATGTCGGCCCGCTGCTGACCGCGCCGCCGAACCGTTTCGACGTGGCGCTGCTGCCCATCATCCTGGCCGCGATCGTCATCGTGGCCTACGCGGCGCGCCAGATGGACGTGCCCTACGCGCCGGGCGAAGCGCTGGCCATCCACCTGGACGTGGCATGGCTGCCCTACTACCTGATGCGCACCAGCATCCGCATGCTGCTGGCGCTGCTGGCCTCGCTGGCTTTCTCGTTCGCCTTCGCCGCGCTGGCCACACGTTCCCGCACGGCCGAGAAGGTGATGGTGCCGGCGCTGGACATCCTGCAGTCCATTCCGGTGCTCGGCTTCCTGTCGATCACGGTCACCGGCTTCATCGCGCTGTTCCCCGGCAACCTGGCCGGCGTGGAATGCGCGGCCATCTTCGCGATCTTCACGTCGCAGGCCTGGAACATGGCGTTCAGCCTGTACCAGTCGATCCGCACCATTCCCGGCGACCTGCTCGAAGCGGCTGCCATGTTCCGGCTGTCGGCCTGGCAGCGATTCTGGCGGCTCGAGGTGCCCTACGCCATGCCAGGGCTGCTGTGGAACATGATGATGTCGATGTCGGGCGGCTGGTTCTTCGTGGTGGCCTCCGAGGCCATTTCGGTGGCGGGCCACGACGTGCGGCTGCCCGGCATTGGCTCGTACATCGCGCTGGCCATCCAGCAGCAGGACCTTGCCGCCATCGGCTGGGCCATCGTGGCCATGCTGGTGGGCATCGTGATCTACGACCAATTGCTGTTCCGCCCGCTCGTGGCCTGGGCCGACCGCTTCCGCTTCGAGACGCTGGCGCAGGACACGCTGCCGCAATCTTGGCTGCTGAACCTGCTGCGCCGCTCGGCCTGGGTGCACGCGCTGCTCAAGCGCACGGCCGCGCTGGCCAGCCACACGCTGGCGTGGAGCGCCCGACATCGCGGCGTGGTGGCCCTGCCGGCCGCGCCGGCGCGCTGGGCGCCCTGGCTCGACCGCCTGCGCGACGCCGTGCTCATCGCCATCGCGCTGGCCGCGCTGTACCGCGTGACGCACTTCGTGCACAGCGAGGTGGGCTGGGCCGAGGCCCTGCACGTGCTCTGGCTCGGCACGCTCACGATGGTGCGCGTGCTGGTGCTGATCGCCCTGGCCGCGCTGGTCTGGGTACCGATCGGCATCCGCATCGGACTCAACCCGCGCGCCGCGCGCATCGCCCAGCCGGTGGCGCAGTTCCTGGCCGCCTTCCCGGCCAATCTGATGTTTCCGCTGGCGGTGATGGCCATCGCCCGGTTCGGCCTGAATCCGGAAATCTGGCTCAGCCCGCTGATGATCTTCGGCACACAGTGGTACATCCTGTTCAACGTGGTGGCCGGCGCATCGGGCATTCCCACCGAACTGCGCCTGGCCGCGCGCAACTTCGGGCTCAGGGGCTGGCTGCTGTGGCGGCGCTTCCTGATACCGGCCGTGTTCCCGAGCCTGCTGACGGGGCTGGTCACGGCGGCCGGTGGCTCGTGGAACGCCAGCATCGTGTCCGAATACGTGACCTGGGGCGACCGCACGCTGGTAGCCACCGGGCTGGGCAGCTACATCGCCGAGATGACGTCGCGCGGCGACTTCCCGCGCATCGCGCTGGGCATTGGCGTGATGGCGCTGTTCGTGGTGGGCTTCAACCGGCTGCTGTGGAACCGGTTGTTCGACCTGGCGCAGGCGCGCACGCGGCTTTGAGAGGATGACGATGGCTTTGCTAGACAACACCACCCCGGTGATCGACCTACGCGGCGTGGGCAAGATGTTCCGCACCGCCGACCACACCGACCGCGCCGTGCTCGAAGGCGTGAACCTGAGCCTGCGCGAGGGCGAGATCGTCGCCATGCTCGGCAAGTCGGGCTCGGGCAAGTCCACGCTGTTGCGCATCATGGCCGGGCTGGTTGGCGCCGACCGCGGCGAAGTGCGCTTCCGCGGCCAGCCGCTGGCCGGCACGGCCGAGGGCATCGCGATGGTGTTCCAGTCGTTCGCGCTGTTTCCGTGGCTGACGGTGCAGCAGAACGTGGAACTGGGCCTCGAAGCGCAGGGCGTGGCCCGCGCCGAGCGCGCGCGCCGGGCCGAGGCCGCCATCGACATGATCGGGCTCTCCGGCTTCAACAGCGCGCTGCCGCGCGAGCTGTCGGGCGGCATGCGCCAGCGCGTGGGCATTGCGCGGGCGCTGGTGACCGAACCCGACCTGCTGCTGATGGACGAGGCGTTTTCCGCGCTGGACGTGCTGACCGGCGAAACGCTGCGCGACGAGATGCTCGACCTCTGGGAGTCGGGCCGCGCCAATATCAAGAGCATCCTGATCGTGTCGCACAACATCGAGGAAGCCGTGATGATGGCGGACCGCATCGTCATCCTGTCCAGCGATCCGGGCCGGGTGCGCGCCGAGGTCAGCGTGCCGTTCCCGCGTCCGCGCAACCGCGACGATGCCCAGGTGCGCGCCCTGATCGACGAGGTCTATACGCTGATGACGTCGCCGGCCGCGCTGGGGCCGCGCCTGCCGGCCATGGCCGCCGCGCAGCAGATTGGCTACCGCCTGCCCGACGCCGACATCAGCCAGATGGAAGCCGTGCTGGACCTGCTGCACGAGTCGCCGTTCTTCGGCCGCGCCGACCTGCCGCACCTGGCCAACGAGGCGGGCCTGACCGACGACGACCTGCTGCCCGCCTGCGAGGCCATGCAACTGCTCGGCCTGGCCCACATCGAGCGCGGCGATATCACGGCCACCGCGCTGGGCCGGCGCTACTACGAGACCGAGCCAACCGAGCGCAAGGTGATGTTCGGCGAGCAACTGCTGACCCACGTGGCGCTGGCCGCGCACATCCGCCGCGAACTCGAACAGAGCGAGGACGGCGAAGTGGGCGAAGAAGCGGTACTGCGCGAGATGGAGGTCTTCCTGAAACCCGACGAAGCCGAACGCGTGCTCAAGATCGCCATCGACTGGGGCCGTTACGGCGAGGTGTACGGGTATTCGTTCAACAGCGGCATGCTGACGTTGCCCGAGGATACGGCTGGGGGTGAGGAGGCCGGTGCGAAACGCTGATACGAGCTGAGGCACCGCTGGACGGTGTATTTCTCACCTCTCCCCCAACCCCTCTCCCGCGATGCGGGAGAGGGGAGAAAAACAGGGGGCATAGCCAAGGCCGCCGGGACGCTGTCGGTTTCGGCTCCCCTCTCCCGCGCGCGGGAGAGGGGCGGGGGAGAGGGCAAAGCGTTTCCGGTACTAACCACGCGCATCGCAGAAGAAGCGCTCGCCCTCTCCCCCAACCCCTCTCCCGCCTTGCGGGAGAGGGGAGAAAAAACGAGGGCTATGCAAAGCGCGCGGGAGCGTGGAGAAAACCGCCGCCCTCACCCCTTCAACGGCATCCTGATGGCCCGGCCGATGGCGCCGGTGCGTAGTGCGATCTTTGCCGCGTCTTCCCGCAGCGCGCGCATGCGCCGTTCCAGCAGCGCGTTGGCGGGGCGGCCCGAGGCGCTGGCCGAGGTGGCGGCGTGCTGGTCCTGCGATTTCTGCAGCGGTTCGTTGGCGCCGATCTCGCCGGCGGCGGCGGCCTGGGCCAGCACGTCGGCCTTGCGGCGGTCCGCCGAATCGGCGATGCGCGCGCGCCGTTCGCTGGCATCGTCGGCGTCGTCCGGCGCTGCCGACGCGTCAGGCATCGGCTCATGCACCAGCCCCACGCCGGCCACCGCCGCCTCGGTCGGGGTGCGGATGAAGCCGGCGCCGCGCGGGCCGTGCCGTTCCTCGCCCGCCAGGCGCTCGCTGGCCAGCGTGAGCGAGCGCAGCGCCGCATCGGTGGCCTGCTCGATGGCGCCTTCGGCCGCCGGGATATCGAGTTCACCGTAGTGCTGCCGCACCTGGATGCGCGCGGCGGCGATGTGCGCGGCCACCAGGTAGTTCTGCACGATGAAGCGGCTCAGGTTGTCCACGGCGCGGTGACGGCTGCGCGGCTCGTCGAGCATCCGCTGGAACGACCCGATCAGCGCCGACAGGTTGTCCATGAACTGCTTGCGCTGCACGCGATAGGCAAAGTCGTCCTTGGCCTTGCGCGTCAGCAGGTCGCGCGTGGCCGCGATGTAGCGGCGGTTGGCCTGCAGCACGTTTTCCACCAGCTTCGGAATCGCCCGGTACTCCCAGCTCGGCAGCACGAAGCTGAAGATCGACGCGATGATGCCGCCGATCACCGTATCCACGAGCCGCTCGCCCACCACCGTCTGGCTGCCCGGTATCAGCAGGTTGATCTGGATCAGCACCTGGATGCAGGCGGCAATGGCCGTATAGCGGTACTTGATCGTCACGAACGCCGCGCTGGCCACCAGCGCCAGGTAGAGGATGCCGATCAGCACCAGCGGGCTGTGCACCCAGCGCAGGATGCCCACGCTGATGATGCAGCCGATCAGCGTGCCGATCAGGCGGTCGTTGTAGCGCTGCTTGGTCATGCTGAAGTTCGGCTTCAGGATCACGACGATCGTCAGCAGGATCCAGTAGCTGTGCGACGCATAGGGCAGGCGGTCGCCCAGCCACAGCCCCACCGCCACCGCCATGGTGATGCGCAGCGCAAAGCGAAACGCCGGCGAGCGCCAGTGCAGGTTGTCGCGCACCACGCCGAACTCGTACTTCTGGCGCGTCAGGAACGGCGTCATGTCGGAGCCGGGCAGCACCTGCGCGGGCTCCACCGGCGTGCGCGACGCCTCGTGCAGCTGGCCCAGCAGCGTGATTGCGCCGCGAATCATCTCCAGCGTGTCGCGCAGCGCGGTCATCGCCGCCGCCGACACATGGTGATGGCGCAGCAGGTCGATCTCCTCTTCGACCTTGCGCAGGTCGGGGCGATAGTCGAACGCGCTGTACGACGGCCGGCCGCGCGTCACGTCGTAGGCAATCTCCTCCAGGTCCGTGCCCAGGCCCAGCACCAGCCGGCGCAGGCCATCGAGCACCGGCGTGCCGCCGAAGGTCTGGCGCAGCAGCGCGTAGTCGGTGTTGGTGGAGAGCAGGTACTCGTACAGGTCCAGCATGCGCATGTGCACCTGCACCAGCAGCCCGTCGTGCGGGGTGCGGTTGCCGCGCAGCACCATGTCGCGCGCGGCCTGCTGGCGTTCGGCCACCACGATCTGCTGGCGCACCAGCCGGTTGAACTGTTCGTCGTAGTCGGTGCCCGCGTCATAGAACGCGGCCTTGATCTCGAGGTAGCCGGCCATCTCGTAGAGCGACTCCGCCAGCACCTGCTGGCGCGTGCGCTGCTCCATCAGCCAGCTCACGGCCATGGCGTAGACCAGGTAGCCAAAGGCGCCGGCGGCGAACAGCGCCGAGTGCTCGAACGCCTTGCGCACCACGAACTCCTCGTTCACCGTCAACGTCATCACGAACAGCATCGAGAACTGCAGCGGCATGGTCTTGTTGCCGTAGACCGTCATCATGCCGGCCAGGAACGTGACCAGCACCAGCACGAACGGCATCACGCGCGGAAACGGCGTGGCCAGCGCCACGATGGCCGTCACCGCCGTGCACAGCAGCACGCTGGCCAGCATCTCGTTGAACTTGTGCGGCAGCGGGCTGGGCAGGTCCATCAGGCTCGTGCACAGCGCGCCGATCGACACCACCATGGCGCTGGGCAGGTCCATGAACGGCATGGCAAGCAGCGTCAGGCCGATCACCCCGGTGGCCGAGCGCAGGCCCCGGTAGATGTAGTGCGAGTAGAGGAACGTGCGAGGATCGTGCGCGTATTCCATGGGGCGATGGAGATGGCGGAAATGTGAGGGGCGGCGCCGTCACCATGATGGCCACGGCGCCGTGACAGGCGGATTACTGGCCGAGCCAGCGCGACCGCCCCGCATGCTTGCCCGCTTCCAGCTTGACCTTGTACTGCGTGGCCGGCTCGCGCGCCAGCGTCACGGGCAGCACCTGCAACTCGTCGCGCCGGAACACGTGCAGTTCGGCGCGATCCCCCGGGCGGTAGCGCGACAGCAGCTTGTCGAGCTGGCCCGGCGCCACGCGCAGGCCGTCCACGGCGGCAATCAGGTCGCCCGCCGACAGGCCGGCCCGCTGGCCCGCGCCCTGGTCCAGCACCTGGCTCACGCGCACCCAGCCGTCCTCGGTGCGCGTCTTGATGCCCAGCGCCGCCGCGCCGTTCGGCTTCTGTGCCTCGGCCTGGATGCCGAACGCGTGGAACAGCGGCGGCAGGCCAATCTCGCCCGTGCCCTCGGTCAGCGTGCGCAGCAGGTTGCCCAGGCGCAGGCCGGTCACGTCGTCGAACAGCGCGTACAGCTCGGCCTCGGTCACGCCCCGCTGCCGGGCGCCCGGCGCGTAGAAGTCGCGGCCATAGCGTTGCCACAGCGCGCGCATGACGTCGTCCAGCGAGCGGCGGCCACGCGTCTTCTCGCGGATGGTCAGGTCCAGCGCCAGCGCCACCAGCGACCCCTTGGTGTAGTAGCTGACGATTGCGTTCGGCGCGTTTTCGTCTTGCCGGTAGTACTTCGTCCAGGCGTCGAAGGCACTCTCGGCCACGCTCTGCTTGGTGCGGCCGTTGCCGCGCAGCACGCCGTTCCAGGTCTTGGCCAGCATGTCGACGTACTGCTGCGCCGTGACCAGGCCCGTGCGCACCAGGATCAGGTCATCGTAGTAGCTGGTGAACCCTTCGAACAGCCACAGCAGCGGCGTATACGTTTCCTCGGCCAGCCGGTACGGCACATAGGCGGCCGGCTTGATGCGCTTGACGTTCCAGGTGTGGAAATACTCGTGGCTGCACAGGCCCAGGAAGGTGCGATAACCCTCGCTGGTCTCGCTGTTGCCGCGCACCGGCAGGTCATTGCGCGCGCACATCAGCGCCGTGCTGGCGCGGTGCTCCAGGCCGCCATACCCGTCGGTGGTGACCATCGTCATGAACACGTAGCGGCGGTTGCTGTCGAGGAACGGCGCACGCGCCGTGCGCGGCTCGAACAGCCGGATCTGCGCTTCGCAGATCTGCTTCAGGTCGCGGCAGACGCGCTGCAGGTCGAGCTGCGGCACGCGCCCCGTGAACACCACGTCGTGCGGCACGCCGCAGGCGCGGAACGTGCCCAGCGTGAACGTGCCCATCTCCACGGGATGGTCGATCAGTTCGTCGTAGTCGGCGGCCTGGTAGCGGCCGAAGCCGTAGCGGCGCGCACCGCCCGGGCCGCGTGCCTCGGGCAGCGCGGTGGCCACGCGCCAGTCGGCATATGCCTCGCCGGCCGGCGGGTGGATATCGACGATGCAGGGCTGGGCATCCTGGCCCACCACCCGCAGAAACACCGAGCTGCCGTTGTAGAAACCGTGGGTGGTGTCGAGGTGCGCGCTGCGCACCGAGAGGTCCCAGGCGTAGACCTCGTAGCTCACCGTCAGCGGCCCGGCCTCGGGCGGCAACGGAGCGGCCTGCCAGGTCTGCTTGTCGAGCTTGGTCAGCGGCACCTGCACGCGCCCCGCATCGGCGCGGATGCGGACGATATTGCGCGCGAAGTCGCGAATCATGTAGCTGCCGGGAATCCACGCAGGCAGCGTGAAGATCTGGCCGGCAGGGTCGGGAACATCCACCGTCACGGTGACGGCGAACAGGTGGGCTTCCGGATGAAGCGGGGCAATGGCGTAGCGGATCGGCGTCATGGTCACGATTGTAGCGTCACGCTCCGGCACGGCCCGGGACGCCAGGTTCCGGCGGGCTGCGGCGGATTGCGCATCTGGAAGGCCGCCGGCCGCTACCGGCGGCCGCCAGCGCTGTCCACCCGGTCAGCCGTTCACATCCACCACCACGCGGCCCCGCATGCCGCCTTCCACGATCTTGCGGCCGGCCTCGACGGCTTCGCCCAGCTTGATCTCGCGCGTGATGGCCTGCAGGCGGTCGGGCGCCAGGTCCTGCGCCAGCCGCTTCCACGCGGTTTCACGCAGCGGCATGGCCGCCATCACGCTGTCGATGCCGGCCAGCGTCACGCCGCGCAGGATGAACGGCGCGACCGAGGCCGGAAAATCCATGCCCTGCGCCAGCCCGCACGCCGTCACCACGCCGCCGTAGCGCACCTGCGCACAGGCGTTGACCAGCGTATGCGAACCCACCGAGTCGATCACCGCCGCCCAGCGCTCCTTCTGCAGCGGCTTGCCGGGCGTGCCCAGCTCGGCGCGGTCGATCACGTCGGCGGCACCCAGCGCGCGCAGGAAATCGGCTTCCGCGGTCTTGCCGGTCGACGCCGTCACGCGATAGCCCAGCTTCGACAGGATCGCGATCGCCACCGAACCCACGCCGCCCGACGCGCCGGTGACCAGCACCTCGCCATCGCCGGGCCGCACCGGCCCGTTCACGCCGCCGCGCTCCAGCGCCAGCACCGACAGCATGGCCGTGTAGCCGGCCGTGCCAATCGCCATGGCCTGGCGCGTGGTGAACGCATCGGGCAGCTTCACGAGCCAGTCGCCCTTGAGCCGGGCGCGCTGCGCCAGGCAGCCCCAGTGCCCCTCGCCCACGCCGTAGCCGTTCAGCACCACGCGGTCGCCGGTCTGCCAGCGCGGATCGGTGGAATCCAGCACGGTGCCGGCCCCGTCGATGCCGGCCACCATCGGCCACTTGCGCACCACCGGCGCGCGGCCCGTGATTGCCAGCCCGTCCTTGAAGTTGATGGTCGAGTAATCCACCGCCACCAGCACGTTGCCGTCCTCGGGCAGCTGGCTTTCGTCCAGCTGGGCGATTTCCGCCTGGGTCTTGCCATCGGCCTGGGTCAGCAACAAAGCCTGGAACGTCATGATCGGTGTCTCCCGTTGTGGTTGGTCTGAAGGGGCGATGCGCAAAGCAAGACGGCCGGGGAGCCCCGGCCGTTCCTGACAGCCGGGCTGTGTCCGGCGTGCTGCTTACTTCTTGAGGCTGGCGAGCTTGCGCTCGAGCGTCGCGGCGTCGGCGGCGCCGGGAATGCGGGTGCCGTCGGTGAAGAACACGGCCGGCGTGCCGGTGATGTTCAGGCTCTGGCCCAGCGCCAGGTTGTCGTCGATCGGCGTCTTGCAGCTGCCGTTGCCGGCCAGCGCCACGTGGTTCAGCATCCAGTCGCGCCACACCTTGGTGCGGTCTGTCGCGCACCACACCTGCTTGGCCTTGACCGACGAATCGGGCGACAGCACCGGATACAGGAAGGTGTAGACCGTGATGTTGTCCATTTGCTGGAAGGTCTGCTCGATCTTCTTGCAGTAGCCGCAGTTCGGGTCCGAGAACACCGCCACCGTGCGGCTGCCATCGCCCTTCGTCCACTTGATGGCGCGCGCCAGCGGCAGGTCGGCCCACTTGATCTTGTTGATCTCGGCCAGCCGCTCTTCGGTCAGGTTGGTGTTGGTCCTGGTATCGATCACTTCGCCGTTGATGATGTAGCGGCCGGTGGCGTCGCTGTACACCAGCTGGCCGCTGACGTTCACTTCGTAGAGCCCCGGCACGGGCGACTTGGTCACGCTCTTGACCTCGGCGCGGCCGCCCAGCATCTTCTGGATCGATGCCTTGATCTTGTCCGTACCCGGCTCGTCCGCGGCCAGCGCGTGAAGGGCGTAGCCCGCGGCACCCAGGCCGCCGACGACGGCGGCGATGGCGGCCACGCGAGAGGATCGGCGGCGGAACAGTTGCAACATATTGACTCCAGGTATCGGTATCGGCAGGCCGGTCAGTGTGCCGGCCCGCATGTCATCGGTAAATCGTCGAACGCTGGATGATTCGCGTCCGTGCGCACGCCGATTGTCCCCCTATCCGAGCGCGCGGCTGATCAGAAACCGCTTGAGCAGTGCCTGACTGCCCACCGCGCGCATGCCCAGGTTGCGCACCAGCCGGGCCGGCGTGCCGGGCAGCGAAAACAGCCGGTGCAGCCCGTCGGTGGCCGCCGTCAGCGACAGCAGGTCTGTGGCGCGGGCCCGTTCGTAGCGGCGCAGCAGCCGCAGGTCGCCCTCGGCGCGGAACGTTTCTTTGTCGGCCATCACGCGCCCGAGTTCCACCACGTCGCGCAGACCCAGGTTCATGCCCTGCCCGGCCAGCGGATGCACCACGTGCGCGGCATCGCCCACCAGCGCCACATGGGGCTGCACGAAGTGCTCGGCCCGCTGCAGCGTGAGCGGGAAACCCTGCGCCGGCGTAATGCAGCGGAGCGCGCCGAAGCGCGCACCCACGGCCCCGCTGGCCATCTGGGCCACCGTCGCGGCAAGCGCTTCGGGCGTCAGGGCCAGCAGGTCGCGCGCATGGGCCTCGTCGGCCGACCACACCATCGACACCCGGTTGCCGGGCAGCGGCAGCATGGCCAGGATGTCGCCGTTGGCCGATTCCTCGTCGGCCATGAGCTTCTCCGGGCAGCCCAGGAACCACTGCCAGGCCGTTTCCTGGTGCGGCAGTTCGCAGGCAAAGTTGGCCACCACGCCAAGCTGGCGATAGCGCCGCTGCGTGGTGCCGATATGGCATTGCTGGCGCACCCACGAGCGCGCGCCGTCGGCGCCCACCAGGCAATTGGCTCGCACGCGCGTGCCGCCGGCCAGCGCCAGCGTCACGCCGTCCACCTCGCGTTCCAGCCCTTCGGCGGTATCGTCGAACCACTTCACCTGGTGCTGGAAGCGCAGCGCGGTATCGAGCACGCGTTCCACATGGCCCGACTCGATGATCCAGGCAAGCTGCGGCACGGCCGCGGCGTAGGCAGAGAAATGCAGGTCGCCGTGGGGCGAGGGATTCGATTCGCAGGCGCTTTCGTCGCCATAGATGCGCATGTCGCGCACCGGCTGCACGCGGGCCGGGTCCAGCGCCTCCCACACGCGCAGCCGCTCCAGCAACGCCTGCGAGCTGGCCGAGAACGCATAGATGCGGCTGTCCCAGTCGTCGTCGCCGGTGCGGGCGGTATCGGCCGCCGGGCGCGGCGCCACCAGGGCCACCTGCATGCCCTGCTGCGCCAGCAGCAGCGCACAGGCCTTGCCGACAATGCCACCGCCGACCACGGCGATCTGGAAGCGGGAAGAAGGATTGGACGACATCGATATGGCAGCGGCGCGACGCGCCGGCGCGGTGGATCCGGACATGGCTGGATTATAGCGACGTGATGGCGGCGCCATCGCGTTGCGCGACACCAGGCCGCAACCGGGCCGCGGACCGGGACGCACACCGGGACGCGGCACCCCATTCCCTCCCCGGCGGCGGCCGGCCATCCGCTAGAATACGGCTTTCGCTTTTTTCCGCCTGACACCATGAGCCTCAAATGCGGCATCGTCGGCCTGCCCAACGTCGGCAAGTCCACCCTGTTCAATGCCCTGACGAAAGCCGGCATCGCCGCCGAAAACTATCCGTTCTGCACCATCGAACCCAATGTGGGCGTGGTGGAAGTGCCGGATCCGAGGCTTGGCAAGCTGGCCGAGATCGTCAAGCCCGAGCGTGTGCTGCCGGCGACGGTCGAATTCGTGGACATCGCCGGCCTGGTGGCCGGTGCCTCGAAGGGTGAAGGCCTGGGCAACCAGTTCCTGGCCAACATCCGCGAAACCGACGCCATCACGCACGTGGTGCGCTGCTTCGAGGACGACAACGTGATCCACGTGGCCGGCAAGGTCGATCCTCTGTCGGACATCGAGGTCATCAACACCGAACTGGCGCTGGCCGACCTGGCCACCGTCGAGAAGGCCGTGGCCCGCTACGTCAAGCCGGCCCGCGCTGGCGACAAGGAAGCCCAGCGCCTGGTAGCCGTGCTGGAAAAGGCACAGGCCGTGCTGGACCAGGCCAAGGCCGTGCGCACGCTGGACCTGGCCCCGGAAGAGTGGGACGCCCTGCGCCCGTTCTGCCTGATCACCGCCAAGCCCACCATGTACGTGGCCAACGTGCGTGAAGACGGCTTCGAGAACAACCCGCACCTGGACGCCGTGCGCGAGTACGCCAAGACCACCGGCTCGCCGGTGGTGGCCGTGTGCGCCGCCATCGAGGCCGAGATCGCCGACCTGGACGACGCCGACAAGGCCGAATTCCTGGCCGACCTTGGCATGGAAGAGCCGGGCCTGGACCGCGTGATCCGCGCCGGCTTCAAGCTGCTGGGCCTGCAGACGTATTTCACCGCGGGCGTGAAGGAAGTGCGCGCCTGGACGATCCACGTGGGCGACACCGCCCCGAAGGCGGCCGGCGTGATCCACACCGACTTCGAACGCGGCTTCATCCGCGCGCAGACCATCGCCTACGACGACTACATCCAGTTCAAGGGCGAAACCGGCGCCAAGGAAGCCGGCAAGATGCGCGCCGAAGGCAAGGAATACGTCGTGCACGACGGCGACGTGATGAACTTCCTGTTCAACGTCTAAGCCGCGTCCGACCCTTCTGCGCTTCGTAAAAATGCCCGGTTCCAGACCGGGCATTTTTCCTGGGCCCTACGGCAAGTCCCTACAGCGACTGCAGCCCCTCGTCGCGCATTCCCACCAGCAGCGCCTGGCCGCCGGCATCCACGCGAAACTCGCCGAACCTGGCCTTGGCGTAGCGCTCGGCCTGCCCTTCCTGGAAGAACCACGCGTCGGTCGAGACCTGCACGCCGTTGGCGCCCCAGCGTGTTGGCACGTTCTGCACGCGCAGCAGCAACTCGCCGTCGGCCAGCGGCTCGCCCTTGTGCAGGCGCGCGAAATGGCCTTCGTGGCGGTCGTCGCGGCGGATCACGATCACTTCCTCGCGCGCCAGCCGCGTCTGCTCCGAGCCGTGCGCCACGCGCACCTCGTTGGCCACCGAGAAATTCAGCGCCATGTAGTCGCCCTGCATCAGCGATCTCGGGTCCACCGGCGCCAGCCGCAGGTAGACCACGTCGCCGCGTGCGATCAGGCGCTCCTTGCCGACGATGCCGGCCACGGCGACGCCGATCGCCAGCAGCCATCCCACCAGAATCCAGCGTTTCATGCGATGGCCTCCCTGCGCGACAGCCGGCCCAGCGCCGCGCGCGCGCCCAGCAACAGACCGCCGGCCGCCACCAGCGTGGCGGACTTGGCCAGCAGCGTCCATTGCAGCGTGCTGTAGTACCAGACGAAGCCCAACAACACCGTGGCGATGGCCAGCCCCAGCCACGGCAGCGAGCCGCGCCGCAGCGCCACGATCAGCGCCAGCACGCCGGCCGTGACGGCCGGGGCGTAGACCATCAGCGCGCTGAACGCGATGGCCAGCACCAGCATGGCCGCGCTCACCGACGCCCCGCACGCCAGCCGCTTGCATTCCATCAAGGCCATGGCCACCAGCACCGCGCCGATCAGCACGCCGGCCAGCCAGCCGCCCTGCGCGCGCCACGGCGTATCGGTGCCGAAGATCAGGTCAGCCGGATGCGCGAAGCCGGTCACCACCAACGCGCCCAGCAGCGCCGACAGCAGCGTGGCATCGGCCGCCGGCTCCCAAACCCCAAGCCGGCCCGTGGCCGCCAGCCGTTCCTCGTGCGTGACGAAGGCCAGCACCGCCGCCAGGGCCATTGCCGTCAGCGGCCCGAGCGCGATCGGGATGGCCGTCCAGCGCGGCGCCACCACATCGCCCAGCGCCACACAGGCCGCCAGGGCTAGCGCCAGCCAGGTACCCAGCGCCGCGAGGAACCGGTGCAGCCGGTCGGGCACAAGCCCGAACAGCACGGCCTCCAGCGCGGCCACGCCCAGCCAGAACGGTGCCGAACTCAGGAACTGCCGGAAGCCAAGCGCCTCGCCCATCCCGGCGATGACCATGCCCTGCCCGCCCAGGCTCAATGCCAGCGCAAACTGGCCCAGCGCGATGCGGCCGGTCTCGCGCGCCGTCATGCGGTACAGCGCGATGGCCGCGCCGATCATCGCCAGGCCGGTGATCGCCATGGCCGGCCCGTTGCCGCGCGTGGTGGCAAACACCGTGCCGATCAGGAACATGTGGAAGAACAAGGCGCCAAGCCAGCCAGCGCCGCCCATCAGCAGCCGGATGGGCCAAGGCGTGCGCAGGGTGGGCGCGTAGTCGCCCTGCACCGCGCCGCGCGCAGCCAGCTGCTGCCAGAGCGTGCGCTCGATCTGCGCGTCGTTCATGCCGCGCTCCCCGCCACGGCGCGCCATGCGCGCAGCAGCCATGTGGCGGCGGCCACGGCCAGGCCGATGGTCAGCAGCGTCAGCAGCAGAAACGCGCCGACATCGCCGTGCTCGTCTGCCAGCCAGCGTCCCGCCGTGGCCACGATCACGCCGATGCCGGTCAGGCACACCAGGCTCAGCACCACGATGTCGAATGCGCGCTTGCGGAACCATGCGCCCAGCCCGGCCAGCGCCACGGCTGCCACCGCCAGCCCGACGGCATCCACGCGGTGCGTCAGCACGCTCATCAGCCCCACCCAGCCGGCATAGCCGCAGGCCAGCAGGCCGATCAACCGGGGGCCGGTCACGCCCTGGAAGCCCCAGCGGCCAGCCCGCGCGGCCAGCAGATACCAGACGGCCAGCTGGATCACCGACGCACCCAGCAGGAACATCATGGTCTCGCGCGCATGCCGCGCCGAAAACAGCAGTTCGAACATGCCGCCGATGCCAAGCCGCACGCTGCCATAGCGCAGCAGCGCCACGTTGCCCACCACCAGCACGATCCACCAGTGCGGCGCCGCGCGCGCCGCCAGCGCCCAGGGCACCGCCAGCACCGTCCACAGCGCGAACAGCTGCCACGCATCGGCGCCGGTCTGGTACGTCTGGCCGATCACGGCCATCAGCACGCCCGACACGACCTGCGCCCCGGCCAGCGCCGCGCGGCCCGGCAGGTCGCCGGCCGGACGCCACAGCGCGAACGCCGCCAGCAGCGTCAGCAAACCGCCGATGAGCCCGAATTTGGAGAATTTATGGAGTTCCGCCCAGTTGAAGGCGAAGAAGACGATGACGCCGGCGCAGAGCAGCGCCGTGCCGAGGATCAGCAGCGCGCGGTCGAGCCAGCGGTGCCAGTCTGCCGGCCCGGGCAACGTCGGCGCCCAGGCGGCCAGCATGTCATCGGCGCCAAGGCGCCCTTGCGCGCGCCAGTCGGCCAGCGACTGCTGAACCGTACGTCTGGCGATATGGCGAGAGGAGAAGGTGTCCAAACGGCTGTCCCCCGGGGAGTCGGCGTTGGGCTGCATGCTAGCAAACCGCCACGCCGAAGTCTCCCCGGGGAATTCCAGCGCGGATACCGGTCAGAAGCGGTACGTCACGTTGCCGATGATCGAGCGTTGCGTGCCGTAGAAGCAGTCGCCGCGCGCAATACAGCTATAGACGTACTGCTTGCCGAACACGTTGTTCATGTTCAGCGACACCCGCACCGGGCCGTGGTCGTACGCCACCACGGCGTCGAACACGGTGAAGCCGCCCACGCGGTTGTTGCCCGTGCCGTCTGTGCTCGGGCCGTTGTAGCGCACGCCGGCGCCGGCGATGAAGCCCGGCACGTCGAACAGATTGAAGCGATAGTTGGCCCACAGCGACGCGGTATTCGTCGGGATGCTGGCCAGCCGCTGGCCCTGCTCGGCCGCCGTGCCCTCGATCACCTTGGCGTTCAGGAAGGTGTAGGCGGCCACCAGGTCCAGGCGGCCAATCGACACCAGCGCCTCCAGCTCGGCGCCGCGCGTGCGCGCCTCGCCCACCTGCACCGTGCCCGGGATGCCGTTGACCACGCCGGCCACCTTGCGGTTTTCCTCGCGCATGTCGAACAGCGCGGCGGTCAGCGTCATGTTCTTGCCCAGCGGCTGGTACTTGACACCCACTTCCCACTGCTTGCCGCGCAGCGGCTTGAAGGCCGCGCCATCCACGTTGAAGCCGGCCTGGCCCTGGAACGACTCGGCGTAGCTGACATACGGGTTCAGGCCGAAGTCCGAGCGGTACATCAGGCCGAAGCGCTTGGTCAGTTCGTTGTCGTCACGCGAGCCCGACGGCGTGTTGTCCTGCGCCGCGCGCGACCAGTCGTAGCGCAACCCCAGCATCAGCAGCCACTTGTTCCATTCGAGCTGGTCCTGCAGGTAGACGCCGGTCTGGATCTGCTTGGCCGGCTGCAGGTCGCGGAACTGCGTGGGCGCCACGTAGTTGCCGTAGACCGGATTGAACACGTTGATCGGCGCGGCCGAGCCGTTGGCGTTGGTGCGGCCGGTGCTGTCGTTGTTCTGGTAGTCGAAGCCGACCAGCAGCTTGTGGCCCACCGTGCCGGTGCGGAAGTTCGCCTGGCCCTGGGTGTCCACGGCCAGCTGGTTCAGCGTCGGCTGGTTCAGGTAGAGCACGCGGCGCAGCATGGTGTCGCTGCCCGGCACCCAGCCATGCGTGGCGCCCGTGAAGCCGGTGGTGTAGATGCTGCGGTAATCGACGGTGCTGTGCGAGTAGCGCAGGTTCTGGCGCACCGTGAAGGTGTCGTTGAAGCGGTGCGAGAACTGGTAGCCCACCGCGTGCTGCTGGGCGCGGTAGCGGTCGAAGTCTGGCTCGCTGACGAAGAAGTTCTGCGGAATCTGGCCGGCCGGGTTCTCGTACAGCGTGCCGCGCCACGGGAAGAAGCCGATCATCGTGCCGCTGTCGTCGCGCTGGAAATTGGCCAGCAGCGTGAATTCGGTGTCGGCGTTGGGCCGGTAGGTCAGCGACGGCGCGATGAAGTAGCGGTTGTCGCTCACGTAGTCCACCGACGCATTGCTCTCGCGCGCCATGGCCACGAAGCGGTACAGCCACTTGCCGTCGGCATCGATCGGACCGGTGAAGTCGGCCTGGATCTGCTTGCGGTCGTAGTTGCCGAAGCTGACGCCGATCTCGCGCGCGGCCTCGCGCTGCGGACGCTTGGACACCAGGTTCACCACGCCGCCCACGGCGCCCTGGCCGTAGAGCATGCCCGACGGGCCCTTCAGGATTTCCATGCGCTCCAGCGCGTACGGGTCGGGGCGCGTGTTGTTGTAGAAACCCACGGCGTTCAGCAGGCCGTCGAGGTACTGGGTGGAATCGGTGCCGCGAATCTTGATCGTGTCGGTGCGATTGTCGTTGGCGTACCCGGCCGTGGTCACGCCGGCCGTGTAGCCGGCCGCCTGCGCCACCGACTGCGCGCCTTGCAGTTCCATGCGGTCGCGCGTGATCACCGTGATCGACTGCGGCGTTTCCATCACCGGCGTGTCGGTCTTGGTGGCCGTCACCGCCTGCTTGGCCACGAAGCCATGCACCGGGCCGGTGGGCGACTCGGGGGCGCCGCTGGCGCTGACCGTTACCACCGGCAGGCTGTGGTGCGGACCTTCGCCGGCGGGCGCCTGCTCCTGGGCAATTGCCAGGGTGGCGGCCTGCAGGCTCAGCGCAAGGGTGGTCAGTCGAAGGGCGTGCTGGCGGCGGACTCGGCCCCGGGCGCGGACGGACATGGCTCTCTTCTCTCTCGTACTTATTGGAAATAGGAATGCGAATGACTCGCATTAAAGGACGAGAGTGTAACGCCATGTATCACTCAGCACACAATTGGACATCTTTGTAATGTTCGAATGTCGCGCAATGCCCACAGATCGCGGCCGCTGTCCCTCCCGTTGGCACCCTTTCGCGCCAGGCGGGTCATCGGTAAGCTGGCGCCTTTCCCGATTTGCTGGACGCCCCACCATGACCCTCGGCATCGTTGCCGCCCTGCACGACGAAGTGGACGGCCTGATCGCCGCCATGCGGCATGAAGACGCGCGTGCCACCCGCCATACCATTGGCCGGCGCGACTACTACCAGGGCACGCTGCACGGCCAGCCCGTGGTGCTGGTGCTGGCCCGCGTGGGCAAAGTGGCGGCAGCGGCCACCACCGTGACGCTGATCCGGGAGTTCGGGGTCGACGAGATCGTGTTCACCGGCCTGGCCGGCGGCGTGGGCGCCGAGGTTCGCGTGGGCGACATCGTGGTGGCCGACCGCACCGTCCAGCACGACCTGGACGCCCGCCCGCTGTTTCCGCGTCACGAAGTGCCACTGCTCGACCAGACCGAATTTCCGGCCGATGCAGTGCTTACCGCCGCATTGCGCACCGCGGCCGAAGACTTCCTGCGCGAAGACCTGGCCACCGAGGTGCCAGACGGCGTGCTGGCGCGCTTTGGCGTGCATCAGCCGCGCCTGCACGTCGGACTGATCGGCAGCGGCGACCAGTTCATCAACGCGCCGCAGGCCGTGGCCGATCTGCGGCAGGCCCTGCCAGCGCTGCAAGCCGTGGAAATGGAAGGTGCCGCGCTGGCGCAGATCTGCCACGAATACGACGTGCCGTACGCACTCATGCGCACGGTGTCCGATCGCGCCGACGACACGGCCCATGTGGATTTCCCCGCCTTCCTGCGCGACGTGGCCAGCCATTATTCGAGCGCCATCCTGCGGCGTTATCTGGATGCGCAGGGGTAATGGTAAAAACACCGCCTGAGTACAGCAGCAGTTTTTCTGGATATTGCCATTTCAATCCATTGCATTCGCGGTCGATGCCCCATCATTATCTGAACGGGATAATATTGCGCCGGAGATATCCAACCTTGATTTAGCCCGTTGCCGTATATCCTCCTCATTGCCATGACGCCACCGCAACATTCCGGGCGCTGCCGGCATCAAAAAATGACAATGAGGAATATCCATGCAGCCATGCAAGAGGAAGGTCTCATTCTTAATCCCCGGCATTCCGTTCTTTCTATCCTGCACGCCCGCGTCGATATTATTATTTCCTGCCACTCCCGCTAATGCCCAGCCGGTCGAGGCCATTGCAAACGGAGACTGGAATGCCGCGGGCACCTGGAGCAACAACGCGGCGCCCGCCGCCGCAAACAGCTATCAGATCGGCAGCGGCTTCACGGTCTTCAGCACACCCATTACTGGCGCTTCTACCGTCACCCGGACGTTCTCTGGCGGCACACTTGCCGTGGCCGCGGGCGGTACGCTGGAACTTCGCAGCACGAGCGCAGGGGGCAGTGCGTTAGCCACATACGTCACGCCCGTTATTGGCTTGGCATCAGGCAGCACCTTGCTGCTCAGCTCCTCGGTCGGCAATATCACGCGGACCATCACGTCCGGCCTGCAACTGGATAATAGCGGCGAAGTGCAGTTGCGATTCACGGGCAACGGTTACACCAATAGCCTGATCCTGTCGGACACGGCGTCGCTCAGCGGCGGCGCAAACTTCGTGCTCGATATCGATGCTGCCAGCGTTAACGGAGAGAGAAAGTACCTCAATGTACAAAGTGCCAATAACGCCTATTCCGGAAACTGGGCCGTCACGTCACGAAACTACTTCCGCAACGTGCGACAAGGGATGCTGATCGCCAGTGCGCCCAATGCGCTGGGCACGGGTATGGTTGTTCTCACGGGTTCGATATTGGATGGCAGGGTCGACGGCGCACTCAACTCGCTGCGGGGCGTGGAAGTCGGCGTCGACTCCACTGTCCGTGTAGGTGGCATCTGGGAGAATCCCGCCGCCAGCGTGGCACTCACCGCCTCAGGCAGCGACATGGCCATCACCGCCAGCTCCGTCAGCATCGGCAATCTCGCCGGGGTGAGGGGTTCATCGATATCCGCGGCCGAGGACACACCGACGTCCCTCCGGCTCAACACCACGGCCGATTCCCATTTCGCTGGTGTGATTTCCGGCAATATCGCGCTGACCAAGACGGGCAATGCCACCACGATCCTGAGCGGCAACAATATCTACACCGGTGGCACCACGATCGAAGCCGGCACGCTGCAACTTGGAAATGGTGACCTGACCGGCAGTGTGGCCGGGGAAATCGTCAACCACGGCACGCTCGCTTTCCAGCGGCTTGACGACATCGTGCTGGAAAATCCGCTGTCCGGACCCGGAACGCTGATACAACGCGGGCCGGGAACGCTGTCGGTCAACGACGTCCGGGAATTGGCCGGCCCCACGGTGGTGCAAGGCGGCACGCTGGCGGTCAATGGGTCCTTGAGCTCGCCCACCACGGTGGAGGCGGGAGGCACGCTGGCCGGCACCGGCACGTTGGTGGGCAACGTGCTGAGCCGCGGCCTGATCTGGCCAGGAGACGCTGCCACGCGACAGACCACGCGGGGCGCGCTGACCATCCAGGGAGATTTCACCGGCGACAATGGCCTGCTGCGCATCAACAGCGTACTGCGGGGCGATGATTCGCCATCGAGCCGTCTGATTCTGGATGGCGGCGCGGCCACCGGCCATACAGGGGTAGTGGTGGTCAATATTGGTGGCGACGGGGGGTTGACCACCGCCAACGGCATCCGCGTCATCGAAGCCCGCAATGGCGCGACCACCGCACCCACTGCGTTTGCGCTCGATAGCCGTGTCGTGGCCGGCGCCTACGAGTACCTGCTCCTGCGGGGGGACCGTGGCGGCAGCGACCCGGAATCGTGGTATCTGCGCTCCGTGCAGGAGCCTTCGCCGCCTTTCCCTCCTTCTCCCGACCCCACACCCAGGCCGCTCTTTCGCCCCGAGGTGGCCGCCTACCTGGCCAACCAGCGGCTGGCCAGCCAATTCCTGGTTCACGGCCTCCATGATCGTGAAACCAGCCTGAACAACACCGGAGCCCCCGCACGCTCGACGGCCAGCCCGGCGTTCGCGCCCCGGGGCTGGGCCCGGGTTACCGGCCGGTGGGAACACAGCGAAAGCCGCAACAACGTGTTCGGCGTGAACACCGACGCCTATACCGTCCAGGGCGGCACCGACCTCGTGGATTTCATTCCGACCATTTCCTCGGCGCGCATGCGCGGTGGCGTGATGGCGGGATATGGCTGGGCCAGCAGCACCGCCAGTGCTGCCGGCAATACGGCCAAGGCCAGGGGCAACGTCGAAGGCGTCAACATCGGCACCTATCTGACGTGGTTCCAGGACGATGCCTCGCGTCTGGGCGCCTATTTCGACACCTGGTTCCAGTACGGCTGGTACGACAACAGCGTCAAGGGCGACCGGTTGCCCACCGTCGACTATCACGCCCAGAACCTCGGTGTGTCCGCCGAGGCGGGCTATGCGCTGCCGGTCTACCGGGACTGGATCGTCCAGCCGCAGGCCCAGGCGATCTATATCAACTATCGCGAGGGCGATATCAATGAACCCAACGGTACCCGTGTGCGCGGCGCCAACGCCAACGGCGTCATCACGCGCCTGGGCGCCCGGCTATATCGTGACCTGCTGCGGGAAGCGGGCCCGCGGATTCGCCCTTATGCCGCCGTGAACTGGTGGTACACCAGTACCGACAGCAGCATTACGTTCAACCAGTTGCCAGTGGGCGACCTGTATCCGCGCAATCGCTTTGAAACGAAACTGGGCGTGGAAGCCACGCTGGGACCCAACTGGGCGGCCTGGGCGAGCTTATCGGGGATGTGGGGCGAGCGACGGTATTCGCAGTACGGCGTGAGACTGGGCATGCGCTACGCGTGGTAGCCGCCGGCAGCCCGCGCCGCGCCGATTCCAGACTTTGCTGCAGGGTTGACCTTACCGTCGCGGCCGCGCAACGCCCCAGGCGCCCACGAGCACGGCGGCGCCGAGGATGGCGGCGCCCCAGCCCAGCACCTGCCCGTCGGTGAACAGGTGCGCCGCCCGGCCAGCGTAGAAAGCCCCGAGCGCGCCGCAGATTCCCAGCAATAGCGCGGCCGGCACGGTCACCACGCGGCCGGCGGGGTGCAGCAGCCGTCCGCCCAGCCCGACCACCGCGCCCACTATCGCCATTCCGAACATACGAACTCCCGTGTCTTTTGATCCACACCAATGTGGAAGCATCGTAACGATACTGCAGCGGGAACAATCCGCCCGGGTTTCCTGCAAGTTTGTAACGGGGCGGTATAATGGCCAGCGCTCCCGGCACCGTTCCGGACAGCAAGCCAACCCCACAAATGCAACTGCTCGCGATCGGTATCAATCACACCACGGCACCCGTCTCGCTCCGCGAACGTGTGGCGTTTCCGCTTGAGCAGATCAAACCCGCACTTGGCGCGCTGCGCACCCACCTGGCCGGGCGCAGCGGCACCGAGGCCGCCATTCTCTCCACCTGCAACCGTACCGAGATCTACTGCGCCACCGATGTGCTGCAGCCGGGCCAGGACGGTTTCGAGCATACGTTGCGCTGGCTGGCCCAGCACCACAACGTGCCCGCCGGGGAGCTGGCACCGCATTTGTACGCCCTGCCCCAGTCCGAAGCCGTGCGCCATGCGTTCCGCGTGGCCAGCGGGCTCGACTCGATGGTGCTGGGCGAAACCCAGATTCTCGGGCAGCTCAAGGATGCCGTGCGCACCGCTGGCGAAGCCGGCGCGCTGGGCACGTACCTGAACCAGCTGTTCCAGCGCACGTTCGCGGTGGCCAAGGAAGTACGCGGCCAGACCGAGATCGGCGCGCATTCTGTCTCGATGGCCGCCGCCGCGGTGCGCCTGGCCCAGCGGATTTTCGAAAGCGTCTCGACGCAGCGCGTGTTGTTCATCGGCGCCGGCGAGATGATCGAGCTGTGCGCCACGCACTTTGCCGCGCAGCAGCCGCGCCAGATCGTGGTGGCCAACCGCACCGTGGAACGTGGCGAGAAGCTGGCCGAACAGCTGGCCGAGCAGGGCCTGACCACGCAGGCCATCCGCCTGCAGGACCTGGGCGACCGCCTGCACGAGTTCGACATCGTGGTGTCCTGCACCGCCAGCTCGCTGCCGATCATCGGCCTGGGCGCCGTGGAGCGCGCGGTCAAGCGCCGCAAGCACCGCCCGATCATGATGGTCGACCTGGCCGTGCCGCGCGACGTGGAACCCGAAGTGGCGCGCCTGAACGACGTGTTCCTCTACACCGTGGACGACCTCGGTGCGGTGGTGCGCGAAGGCAACGCGCTGCGCCAGGCCGCCGTGGCCCAGGCTGAAGCGATCATCGAGTCGCGCGTGCTGAATTTCATGCACTGGCTCGAAACGCGCAGCGTGGTGCCCGTCATCCGCGACCTGCAGGCCAGCGGCGAGGCCATCCGCCAGGCCGAGCTGGAACGCGCGCGCCGCATGCTGGCGCGTGGCGACGATCCGGCCGCCGTGCTCGACGCCCTCTCCGGCGCGCTCACGCGCAAGTTCCTGCATGGCCCCACGCACGCGCTGAACCACACCCAGGGTGAAGACCGCGAGGCGCTGCTGCGCCTGGTGCCGGGCCTGTTCCGCCACAGCAGTCACTCCGAGCGCTAGCCGCGCCGTCCATCCCCGCGTTGGCGTTCGCCAGCGCTGTCGGGCATCCGTCCGTCGCTCCGCCCCGTGGCCCCGCCACCGCGCCTCCAGCATCCGATTCCGCTACCGATGAAACCCAGCATGCTCAACAAGCTCGACCAACTGGCCGAGCGACTCGACGAAGTCAACGCCCTGCTTGCCAGCGAGACGGCCACGGCGGACATGGACCAGTACCGCAAGCTGTCGCGCGAGCACGCCGAGCTGTCGCCGGTGGCCGAGCAGTATGCGCAATACCGCCAGGCCCAGGACGACCTGGCCACCGCCCAGGCGCTGCTGGACGACCCCGAGATGAAGGAGTTCGCCGCCGACGAGATCGGCGCGGCGCGCGAGCGGCTTGAAACGCTGGAGACGTCGCTGCAGACGCTGCTGCTGCCGAAGGACCCCAACGACGACCGCAACCTGCTGCTGGAAATCCGCGCCGGCGCCGGCGGCGAGGAAAGCGCGCTGTTCGCGGCCGACCTGCTGCGCATGTACACGCGCTTTGCGGAACGGCAGCGCTGGCAGGTGGAGGTGATGAGCGAATCGGCGTCGGACCTTGGCGGCTACAAGGAAGTGATCGTCCGCATTGCCGGCGCCGCCGCGTTTTCCAAACTGAAGTTTGAATCGGGCGGCCACCGCGTGCAGCGCGTGCCGGCCACCGAGGCCCAGGGCCGCATCCACACCTCGGCATGCACCGTGGCCGTGATGCCCGAGGCCGACGAGGTGGGCGAGGTGGAGATCAACCCGTCGGACCTGCGCGTCGATACGTTCCGCGCCTCGGGCGCCGGCGGCCAGCACGTGAACAAGACCGACTCCGCCGTGCGCCTGACCCACCTGCCCACGGGCATCGTGGTGGAGTGCCAGGACGACCGCAGCCAGCATCGCAACAAGGAAAAGGCCATGAAGGTGCTGGCCGCCCGCATCAAGGACGGGCAGCTGCGCGCCGCCCAGGCGAAGGAAGCCAGCACCCGCCGCAACCTGATCGGGACGGGCGACCGCAGCGACCGCATCCGCACGTACAACTTCCCCCAGGGCCGGGTGACCGACCACCGCATCAACCTCACGCTGTACAAAATCGACATGATCATGGACGGCGACCTCGACGAACTGCTCTCCACGCTGGCCGCCGAACACCAGGCCGACCAGCTGGCCGCGCTGGGCGAGGAAGGTTTGTAACCTAGGTAAATGCTTGAAACAGCACTGGCCTGGTAAATCGCGCTGTCTATAATCGATTTCGACCAGACCACCCCGATGCGTCACTTTTGAAAAACTTGCGCGGATGGGGATCGAAGTCTGGATGGATGTCACTCCTCCAACAGACACACAAGGACGAAATCATGAAAAAACTGCTCGCCGTGCTGATGATCACCGCTGCTGTTGCCGCCTGCAGCAAGAAGGAAGAAGCCCCGCAGACGAACGCCGACAGCGCGATGCAAAACGCGGCCGAATCGGCCAAGGCCGCCGCCAGCGATGCCGCCGCAGCCGCCGCGAACGCCGCCGATGCCGCCAAGGCCGCCGCCAGTGGCGTGGCTTCGGACGTCTCGGCCGCCGCCGACAAGGCACGCGTGGATGCAGGCAACGCCATGGCCAACGCCAAGGAAGCCGCCAAGGACGCCGTCAACACCACCGCCGACAAGGCCAAGGACGCCGTCAACAAGTAATTCCGCTAGTGCTGGCGGGCGTTCAGGGAACCCGGAAACGGCTTACACTGGCACCTGCTTGCAGCATTGCGCACGAACCCCGTTGGGCACCCGCCTGGCGGGGTTTTTTGCAGGCTGCGCAAGGTCAGTGCTGTTCCCCCAGACGTATCACGATGTCTTCCAACGATCCTGGCGGCTTGCCGCCCCTGCCTTCCCACCTCACGCTGCGCGAGGCGCTGACGCTGGCCGCCATGGCCGGCCTGCCGGCGCTGGAGTCGCGCATGCTGCTGTCGCACGTGACCGGTTTCACGCGTACGCAGCTGATCACACGCGATGATGAGCCGCTCAATGAGGCACAACGTGATGCATTTTCCACGCTGCTGGCGCGCCGGCTGACGGGCGAGCCCATGGCCTACCTGCTGGGCGAGCGCGAATTCTTCGGCCGCACGTTCCGCGTGACGCCCGACGTGCTGATTCCGCGCCCCGACACCGAAGTGGCTGCCGAGGCGTCGCTGGCGCGGCTGACCGGCATCCATGCGCCGCGCGTGCTGGACATGGGCACCGGCTCGGGCATCCTGGCCGTGACCATCGCCCGCGAGCGTCCCGACGCCGAGGTCTGGGCCACCGATGTGTCACGCGGGGCGCTGATGGTGGCGCAAGACAACGCGCGGGCGCTGCAGGCCGACAACATCCGCTTCCTGGTATCGGACTGGTACCGGGCGCTGCCCGAGGGCCTGCGCTTCCACCTGATCGTCAGCAATCCGCCCTATATCGCCGCCGGCGATCCGCATCTGGTGGAAGGCGACCTGCGCTTCGAGCCGATCGACGCGCTGACCGACCACGAGGACGGCCTGTCGGACCTGCGCAGCATCGTGGCAGGCGCTACGGCGCGGCTGCTGCCGGACGGCTGGCTGCTGATGGAGCACGGCTACGACCAGGGCTATGCCACCCGCCACCTGCTGACCACGGCCGGCTTCGCAGAGGTCTTTACCGCACGCGACCTGGGCGGCAACGAGCGCTGCAGCGGCGGCCGGCTGCCCGCTTGAGATCCGCGCCGAAGCTCCGACCTGAACGGCTGGCACGATTCCGGTAAAATCCGGAGCCAATCCCCCAAGCAACCGGAACGTTTTCATCATGAGTGACGTACAACAGAAGATCGACCAGATCGTGAAGGGCAGCCCCGTCGTGCTGTTCATGAAGGGCACCGCCCAGTTTCCGATGTGCGGCTTCTCGGGCCGTGCGATCCAGATCCTGAAGGCCTGCGGCGTGGACGCCCCGACCACGGTCAACGTGCTCGAGGACGACGGCATCCGCCAGGGCATCAAGGAATACGCCAACTGGCCGACGATTCCGCAGCTCTACGTGAATGGCGAGTTCGTCGGCGGCTCGGACATCATGATGGAGATGTACCAGAACGGCGAACTGCAGTCGCTGCTGAAGGCCTGAGCGCCTTTGAAACCGACATGCCTGTGAACGCTGGCGGCACGCCGCAACGGCTGATCGTCGCCATCACGGGCGCTACCGGCGCCATCTACGGCGTACGGCTGCTGCAGGTGCTGCGCGACGTGAGCAACGTGGAAACCCACCTGCTGATGTCGCCGGCCGGCGTCATGAACCTGCAGCACGAACTCGATATCGGCCGCGCGGAAGTGGAAGCGCTGGCCGACGTCGTGCACAACGTGCGCGATATCGGCGCAACCATCGCCAGCGGATCGTTCCGCGCCCAGGCGATGATCGTGGCGCCATGCTCGATGCGCACGCTCGCCGCCGTGGCGCACGGCCTCTCCGACAACCTGATCACCCGCGCGGCCGACGTCACGCTCAAGGAGCGCCGCAAGCTGGTGTTGATGGTGCGCGAAACCCCGCTGAACCTGGCCCACCTGCGCAATATGACCGCGGTGACCGAGATGGGCGGCATCGTATTTCCGCCAGTCCCCGGGTTCTATCAGATGCCGCAAACCATCGCCGAACTCGTCGACCACACCGTGGGCCGCGTGCTCGATCTGGTAGACCTGCGCGACGTGGGCGAAACACTGGCTCCCGGCTGGCCGGGACTGAACGGCGGGCCAAGCGAGTAAGCCAAGCAAGGGCTGTGACAGCGAGTCGCGATGGTGTTGGCTGGGCACGATGATTTTGGCTCCCCTCTCCCACAAAGTGGGAGAGGGGCTGGGGGAGAGGGCGCAGCGGCTCAAATCGCCGCTGTCGCATCTTGAGGCGCCCGCCCTCTCCCCCGGCCCCTCTCCCGCACGCGGGAGAGGGGAGAAAACCTCGGGCGCAGCGGCTCAAGTCGCCGCTGTCGCATCTTGAAGGGCCCTCCCTCTCCCCCGGCCCCTCTCCCGCACGCGGGAGAGGGGAGAGAACCTCGGGCTCTTACCAGCCGCGGTAATACCGGCGGCCGTGGCCGTAGTAGCCGCCGCCGTAGTAACCGTACGCGGGCCGTACCACCACGGCGGGTGGGGCCACATAGACCGGTGCCGGGGCCACGGCTACCGGGGCCGGTGCTACGGCCGGACCATACGGCGTGGGATACACGGCGCAGCCGCCCAGCATGGCCGCGCCAGTTGCAACCAGACCCAACACCATCGCTCTCGTTTTCATACAACGTCCTTTTCTGTCCAGGCATTGGCTCATGTCAATGCGCTGTCGTTAAGAACGTTATACGGGCGGGTCTGGTAATACAGCGTCAAGCTGCTGTAACCCTTGTTACGATTCGCAACGCCTTCGTGAACGTAAAGCCTCCGGGCCGCGCTTACACGTCGAACTGGATGCCTTGCGCCAGCGGCAGCGTCTCGCCGTAGTTGATCGTGTTGGTGGCGCGGCGCATATAGCCCTTCCACGCGTCGGAACCCGACTCCCGTCCCCCGCCGGTGGCCTTTTCACCGCCGAACGCACCGCCGATCTCGGCGCCGCTGGTGCCGATGTTGACGTTGGCGATGCCGCAGTCGCTGCCCGCCGCCGACACGAATATCTCCGCCTCGCGCAGCGACTCCGTGAAAATGCACGACGACAGCCCGTGCGCCGCGGCATTGTTCAGCGCGATGGCCTCGTCGAGCGAGGTGTAGGGCATCAGGTACAGGATAGGCGCGAAGGTTTCGGTGAGCATGGTGTCGTGCTGGGTGTCGGTCAGCACCAGTGCCGGCCGCACATAGCTGGCGCGCGGAAAGCGGTCGGCCAGCAGCCGTTCGCCGCCGTGCACGACGTTGCCCTGCGCGCGGCAGCTGGCCAGCGCGTTGGCCATGGCATCGCCCGCCGCCGCGTCGATCAGCGGACCCACCAGCGTGCCGGGCTGCAGCGGGTCACCCACCGGCAGGCGCGCATACACCTGGTGCAAGCGCTGCGTCACGGTTTCGATCAGGTCGGCGTGCACGAAGGCGCGCCGCAGCGTGGTGCAGCGCTGCCCCGCCGTGCCGGCCGCCGCAAACGTCATCGCGCGGATCGTCAGGGCCAGGTTGGCCGATGGCGCGACGATCGCCGCGTTGTTGCCGCCCAGCTCCAGGATCGCGCGCTTGAAATGCGCGGCGCAGGCCATGCCCACCTCGCGCCCCATGCGCGTGGAGCCCGTGGCGCTCATCAGCCGTACCGACGGATGCTGCACCAGCGCCTGGCCCAGCTGGCGGCCGCCCGTCAGCACGCATGTCAGGCCCTCGAACTGCGGCGCGTGCGCGCCGATCACGCGATCGAGCAGGCCCTGAACCGCCAGCGCGCAAAGCGGCGTTTTTTCCGACGGCTTCCACACCACGCCATTGCCGCACACCAGCGCCAGCGCCGCGTTCCACGCCCACACCGCCACCGGGAAGTTGAAGGCCGAGATCACGCCGCACAGCCCGTACGGATGCCAGGTTTCGCGCATGGCATGGGCCGGGCGTTCCGAGGCGATGGTCAGCCCGTGCAATTGCCGCGACAGCCCCACCGCGAAGTCGCAGATGTCGATCATCTCCTGCACTTCGCCCAGCCCTTCCTGCAGGATCTTGCCGGTCTCCAGAGAGACCAGCCGGCCCAGCGCCGTCTTGTGGACCCGCAGCGCCTCGCCCAGCCGCCGCACCACCTCGCCGCGTTGCGGCGCCGGCGTCAGCGCCCAGGCGCTCTGCGCCGCGTGGGCCCGTGCGATGCGGGCATCGGCATCGGCCGGCGCGCAGACCGGCAACTGGCCGAACACCTCGCCATCGATGGGCGAGCGCACGGCCAGCGTGCCCGCGGTGGCGGCGGTGGCGGCGGTCCAGGGCGGCTGCAGGCCCATCGCCCGCCAGCAGTCCGCAAACGTGGTGACCAGATCTTGCGCCTTCATGCGAGCGTCTCCTGCAAGGGATGCCTGGCATAGTGCCGGCCGAAGCGGTTGGCCAGGAAGCGGTCGAGCGGCATCGATTCCTGCTTCACGAAGCCGCACTGCGGCAACACACCGGTGGCCACGAGGTCCAGCGCGGTACAGATGCCGGCGGCCGTGGTCAGCTGGATGGCGTTGACGTGGCCGATGCCGGCGAAGTTGTCCACGCCGCCGATGCGGGCCGAGAACGACGCCTGCGTCAGCGGCCCGCGCCGGCCCTCGCCCCGCACGCCGGGCGGATGTCCGGTGGCGCTGGCGAACACGATCACCACGTCCTGGTCGGTCAGCGGAATCGCGTGTTCGAAGATGTCGCGCAGCCAGTCGCGCCGCTCGCGCATGCGCAGGTCGTTCAGCAGCAGTTTCATCTGGGCGCAGTGGCCGGGATAGCGGATGGACTTGTAGTCCACCTGGCGGGCGCGCCCGGCCAGCGTGTCGGGCAGCGTGCCCAGGCCTCCTGACGTATTAAAGGCCTCATATTCCACGCCGTCCAGCGCGAACGTCTCGTGCCCCTCCAGCGCGGGCAGTTCCACGCGCCGGCCGTCGACAATGGCCTCGCACGGGTTGCAGTACTCGTTGATCAGCCCCTCGGTGCTCCACGTCAGGTTGTACTTGAGCGCGTTGTTCGGATAGCGCGGCAGCGCCCCCACCCGCATGCGCAGGTCGAGCAGTTCGCCGCCGCCGCGCAGGAAGCGCTGCGCCAGATCGTGGCCCACCACGCCGATGAAGCCCGGCGCCAGCCCGCACTGCGGCATCAGCACGGCGCGCGCATTGCCGGCCAGCGCCTGGATGGCGTGCGTGGCCGCCACATCCTCGGTGAGGTCGAAGTAATGCACGCCGAGCCGGGTGGCCACGGTGGCCACCTGGATGGCCGCATGGAACGGCAGCGCATTGAGCACGGCATCGGCACCGGCCAGCAGTGCGGCGCAGGTGCCCGGTTCGGTCGGATCGCCGGCGCGCACGGCAATCGACCGGGGCAGGCCATCGAGCCGCCGGGCATCGTGATCGACCAGGCAAACCCGGTAGTCGCCGCTGTCAGCCAGCATGGTGGCGATCACGCGACCGATCTTGCCGGCGCCCAGCACAACGACCGAAAGCGGACGGGGGGCACGGGTCAGGTCACGCACGGCGGCGGGGCCCAGCGTGGAAGGTTGCATGGATGTCTCCGTCAGCAAAGGGTTGTCGTTGACGGAAGTATGGGCAGCCGCGCGCACGTTTTGTAGCGGCAAGATTGACGAAAGCCCGGCATAATCGGTCGGATCGACATCGTATTTCGACGAATCGTCAACACGCCATGGCAGACCTCGACCAGACCGACCGCCACTTGCTGGCGCTGCTGCAAGCCAACGCGCGCGAGAGTGCGGCCAACCTGTCGCGCGTGCTGGGCGTGGCGCGCACCACGGTGGTGGCACGCATCGCGCGGCTCGAACGCATGGGCGTGGTGGCCGGCTACGGCGTGCGGCTGGGCAGCCAGATGGAAGACAACGCCATCCTGGCGTTCTGCGGATTGTCGGTGCAACCGAAGGCGGCGCCGGCGGTGGTGAAGGCGCTGCAGCGGTTCCCCGAGGTGGAGGAGCTGAATTCGGTCAGCGGCCCGGTGGACTACATGGCCGTGATCCGTTGCGATACCCACGCGCGGCTGGACAAGCTGCTCGACGAGATCGGCATGCTCGATGGCGTGAATCACACCACCACCTCGATCGTGCTGGCCCGGAAGATCGACCGGCGGCGCGCCGCGGGCTAGCGCGCGCCCGGCGCCGCGTTCAATACCCCTGCGCCAGCGCGGGCGAGACCGCCGCGCTATCCTGCTCCCCTCGCCATCGATTCGGGATCAGGAGAACAACCATGACAGACAAGATTCGCGTTGCCGTGGGCGGCGTTACCGGCTGGGCCGGCGGCGAGCTGGCGCGGGGCGTGGCGCATGCCGCCGACATGACGCTGGTGGCCGGGCTTTCGCGCGGTGCGGCCGGGCAGACGCTGGCCAGCCTGACCGGGCACAAGGACACCCCGGGCGTGGCCGCCGCCAGCATCGAGGAGCTGGGCCAGACGCCCTACGATGTCTACGTGGAATACACCAAGCCCGTCGTCGCCAAGCACAACATCCTGCGCGCGCTGGCGCATGGCGCGCACGTGGTGGTTGGCACGTCGGGGCTATCTGACGACGACTACGCGGAGATTGACGCCGCCGCGCGCCAGGCCGGGCGTGGCGTGCTGGCCTGCGGCAACTTCGCGATCACGGTGGTGCTGCTGCAGAAGTTCGCCGAAATGGCGGCGCGCCATCTCGACCATTTCGAGATCATCGACTATGCCAAGGCGGGCAAGGTGGATGTGCCGTCGGGCACCGTGCGCGAACTGGCGTTCCGGCTCGGCCAGATCCAGCAGGCCGCCCAGGTGGTGCCGGTGGACCAGGTCAGCGGGCCGAAGGAAACACGCGGCGCGACGATGTCGGGCGTGCAGGTGCATGCCGTGCGGCTGCCGGGCTACCAGCTGGGCGTGGAGGTGATCTTTGGCGCCGACGGCCAGCGCCTGCACCTGAAGCACGAGGCCGGCGACGGCTCCAAGCCTTATGTGTCGGGGGCGCTGCTGGCCATCCGCAAGGTGCACACGCTGCGCGGCGTGGTGCGCGGGCTGGACAAGGTCATGGAAGGGGTCTGAGCCCCGGCCGGGCCATCGCCGCACGGCGGTGGCACCCGCGGCGGCTGTCACGCCGAGGGCGGCTTACCAGGTGCCCGGATTGACCGGCCGCGCCGCGGCCTTCTTGTCGGATTTGTCGGCCTTGTCGGCCTTGTCGGCGGCCTTGTCCGCTTTGTCGGCGGCCTTCTCTGCCTTCTCTGCCTTGGCGGGCTTGTCGCCCGCCTTGCCGGCCGGCGGTGGCGGCGCCAGCGCCTTGGCCACCTCGGCGTCGCGATTGGCCATCAGCGCCCGCGCCTGCGGCAGCAGCAGCTCGATCGTGCCTTCGGACGGATTCTCGGGAATCGCGTAAAGCTCCACGGTCAGCGGCTTGCGCATCCATCCGGCGTGGATGGTCTTCACGCCGGCACCGGCCTTGTCCTTCATGTCCACCGCTTCCTGGCGGAACGGCTTGCCGTAGCGGGCGTTGAGCGCCTGGGCCGCGGCGTCCTGCGAGCGGATGCCGTCGGTGGGCACGATCACCCCCACCAGCGCGTTGCCATCGACCAGGGCCACCAGGTGCGGACCATCCATGAACGTCGGGCGCTTGTCGCGCGGCACGCCAACCTGGCGCATCACGCCGTCGCCGCGCAGTTCCACGCAGTACGCGCTTACGTCCTTGCCGTCGGGGCTGCGATGGTCGGCACAGTCAGGCAGCGCCGGCAGCGGGCTACCGATCTGGAGCGTGTCGAGCATCGTGGAGAACCGGTCCTTGCCGTCGGGTACGGCGGCAGGCTGGGGGGCGGCCTTGGCGGCATTGGGGGCGGGCGCCGCAGGGGCGGCAGGGGCCGCGAATGCAGCGGGGGCGACAAAGGTCGCCAGCAGGGCGGCAGCAGCCAGCCCGGCAAGAGGAAATCTCAAAACACACTCCTGAAATCGGCTCCGCATTGGAGCCGGCTCCGTGGCGCGGGTTCCTGCCGGGGCGCTTCGCTTCAGCGAAGTGACGCCAGATCGACAGCGGCCATCAGAGCAGATGCTTCACGGCCTTGAAGCATACCAGCGCCACGCCGATCAGCACGGCCCACAGCATCAGCCGGGGCAGCGGACTGGGCGGCAACTGGCGCGGCGGGGTGCGTTGCCCGACCGGTGCGCGCATGCGCGTGTTGCTTTGCAGGCCGCGGGTGTGCCAGATGGCGGTGTCCACGCCAAGTTCACCCTGCCAGGGCGCGGCCGGCTTGGCCTGCGCGTTGGTACGCGCGGCGTGGTTGCCGCGCGCTGCGTTCAGATGCGACGTGCTTGGGCGCGTGCTGCCCGGTTGTTGCGTGGCCATTTGCTGCTCCCCCGAAGGCATTCGAATGTCAGTTTGGTCCGACGCGTCATGTGCCGCCGGTACACAGGCACGCCGTTCGATCTACTGCCAACGGTCAGTGCGCGGCACATGGTATGACATCGAAATTGGTGCCGCCATGGGGGTGCGATGCCAAACCCACACTTCCCACGTGCGGCGCGGGAAAGACTTTGTAACCACCTGTAACGCCTGCCGGTTTTCAGGTCATGGCGAGGCGGATTTGCGGCCGATTGCCATCGCCTCGCGCCGGAAAGCGTGGCCCATGTGGTGGTAGAACGGGTGCGGATTGAACTGGCGCGACAGGAACGATGCCAGCAGCGACGCCGCCAGTAGGTAGATCGTCAAATCCTGGGTGCGGGTCATCTCCATGACGATCACGCTGGCCGTGATCGGCGCCTGCGTGGCTGCCGCCAGAAACGCCGCCATCGACACCAGCGCCAGCACGCGTGGCTCGGCCATGCCGGTCATGAAATGCGCCACGTTCGCGCCGATGCCCGCGCCAATGGCCAGCGACGGCGTGAAGATGCCGCCCGGAATGCCGGCGAAGTACGACACCACGGTGGCCACGAACTTGGCCAGCCCGAACCACAGCGTGGCGTGCGGCTCGCCGTTGATCAGGCCCGACGCCTGCTCGTAGCCGGTGCCGAAGGTGGCGCCGGCCGTCGCCCAGCCCAGCACGGCCACCACCAGTCCGCAGCAGAATGCCACGCCCACCGGGTGGGCCGTGGTCCAGCCACGCCATGCCGCAGGCACCAGCCCCGGCACGCCGCGAATCAGCAGCTTGGCGAACAGCCCGCCCATCACGCCATTGACCACGGCGCAGAGCAGCACCGGACCCCAGGCGTCGTGCAGCACCAGCATCGGCACCTTGACGCTGAAGTACGGGTTGTTGCCCAGCACCGCCAGCGACAGGAAACCCGCCGTCAGCACGCCGGACAGCACCAGGCGGTCCCATCGCACGGCGGTGCCCCGGCCCAGTTCCTCGATGGCGAATACCACCCCGGCCAGCGGCGTGTTGAACGCCGCCGCCAGCCCGCCCGCGGCGCCGGCCGCGATCAGCGCGTTCGGATGAAAGCCGATGCGGAAGCGCAGCTTGTGCTGGCACCACTGGCCCCAGGCCAGCATCGCCGCGGCCCCTACCTGCACCGACGGCCCCTCGCGTCCCACCGAAGCGCCGGCCAGCAGCGCGCCGGTGGTCAGCAACACCTTCCACATCGATTGCCGGAACGAGACCAGCACGGTCTGCGCGGCGCCCGCCGGCGGCAGCGTCACGGCCGCGATCACCTGCGGGATGCCGCTGCCACGCGCCTGCGGCGCCAGCCGGATCGTCAGCCAGCGCAGCGCGGCCAGCCCGAACGGCAGCATCACGAAGGCCAGCCACGGCGTGGCGGTGGTCAGCTGCGCGTTCCAGCGCAGCGCCACTTCGGCGATATAGGCAAAGACGATGGAGAACAGCGCCACGCAGCCGGCGCCGCACATGAACACGGCATAGCGCATCGATGTGCGCGAGATGCGGCTGACCTGGCGGGTCTTGCGATGCGCCGCGCGCCGGGCCTGCAGCCGCAGCTCGCGCAGGCGGTTGCGCTGGGCGGCGGCGTCCGGTGCGGGGTCTGGTGCGGGCTCGCTTCGGGCCTTGGCATCGGCCGGGCCGGAAGCCGATGACGGGGCGTCGTCGGGGCGGTCGGGGCGGGAATCGTTGGGAGCGGAAGCGTGGGGCGGAACAGCGGGCTGGCGGGAATCGGGTGGCTCGGCGGGATCGGTCATGGCGTCGATGCGATGAGCATGCGGGGGCGTACAGAAAGCACTCAACTATACGCCCCGCCCTCCGTGCCGCGCACGCAAACTCAGTCCAGGCTGATATTGCCGGCGCGGATCACCTTGCCCCAGTTGTCGCGATCGGCGCTCACGAACCGGTCGATTTCCGCCTGGCTGCGCGGTGCCTGCACCACCAGCCCCAGCGCGCCGAAGGTGGTGCGGAACCCCGCCTCCGTCAGCACGTGCGAGGCGGCGGCCTGCAGCTTCGCCACGGCGTCCGGCGGCGTCTGCGCGGGCACCGCCAGCCCGAACCAGGTCGAGGCCTGGAAGTTCGGATGGCCGCTTTCGGCCACGGTGGGCACGTTGGGCAGCACGTCCAGGCGGCTGCGCGTGGTCACCGCCAGCGCCTTGAGCTTGCCGGCCTTGATGTGCGGCAGCGAGGTGCTGACCACGTCCACCATCAACTGGGTGTCGTTGGCCAGCAGCGAGGCCAGCGCCGGCGCGCTGCCGTTGTACGGCACGTGCGTCAGTTCGATGCCAAGTTCGGACTTCAGCATCTCGGTGGCCAGTTGCAGCGGATTGCCCAGGCCCACCGACGAATAGTTGAGCTTGCCGCCCGCCGCCTTCGCGTACGCGGCAAAGTCCTTGATCGTGGCAGCCGGCACCTGGTTGTTGGTGACCACCACCAGCGGCACCTCGATGCCGATCAGGATGACCTTGAAGTCCTTCGGGTCGTAGCCGGTCTTGCGGTAGAGCATGGGGTTCAACACCATGCTGGCGCTGCTGGCCATGAGCAGCGTGTAGCCATCGGGCTGGGCCCGCGCCACGCCCTGCGTGCCGACCATCGTATTGGCGCCGGGGCGGTTCTCCACCACCACGGGCTGCTTGAGCTCGCGCGCCATGCCCTCCGCCATGGCCCGGCCGAACTGATCGGTCGAGCCACCGGGCGTGTAGGGCACCACAAGCTTGATGGGCCGTTCCGGATAGGCGGCCAGCGCCGGCACGGCGGACGCGGCCACGAGCGCCACGCCCAGCGCCACGGCACGGATGCGGGTGATGATCGAATGCATGTTGTCTCCTGCTTTTGTTTTGGTGAACCACTTATTTGCTCCCCTCTCCCGCTCGCGGGAGAGGGGAGCACACACACACACTGACGCATGTACGCGGGCTCAGACCCGTCGTTGCCGCCCTGCCCAGTGTTGGTCGCGCAGGCGGCGTTTGGCGAGCTTGCCGGTTTCGTCGCGCGGCAGTTGTGCCACCACCTCGATCGAGCGTGGCACCTTGAAGCCCGACAGCCGGCCGCGCAGCCAGTCGATGACGGCTTCCGGTGCGATGTCCGCGCCCGCCTGGGGCTGGATCACCCCGTGCAGCCGCTCGCCGTACTCGTCGTCGGGCACGCCGAACACCACGCAGTCCGCCACGCCGGGGTAGCGCACCAGTTCGTGCTCGATCTCCGCCGGATAGATGTTCACGCCGCCCGAGATCACCATGTCCGAGGCGCGGTCGCAGATGAACAGGTAGCCGTCGGCGTCGAGGTAGCCCATGTCGCCCAGCGTCACGCGCCCGTCGATGTCGATGGCGCGCCGGGCCGCGTCGTTGTTCAGGTAGGTGAAGTCGGGATACGCAGGCTGGCGCACGTACACCAGGCCCACCTCGCCCGGAGCGCAGGGCCGGCCGGCTTCGTCGATGATGCGCACGCTGCCGGCATCCACGGGCCGCCCGGCCGTGCCGGGCCGCGCCGCGGCGTCGGCGGGCGTGGCCACGGTGACCAGCCCTGCCTCGCTCGACGCGTAGGTTTCGTGGATCACCGGGCCGAACCAGTCCAGCATCGCGCGCTTGACGTCGGGCGCGCACGGCGAGCCGGTGGACGCGACGAAGCGGACGGACGAGAGGTCGTAGCGCGTGCGCACCTCGGGCGGCAGCTTCAGCAGCCGCACGTACATGATCGGCACCAGGTAGAGCACGTCGATGCGATGCTTCTCGACCAGCGCCAGCACTTGCTCGGCATCGAAGCGCGGCGCCAGCACCAGCCGCTCGGCCATCTGCAGCGCGTTCTGCACGTACACGCTGGGGGCGCTGTGATAGAGCGGCGCCGACATCAGCGCCCGGCAGCCCGGCACGATGCCGTAGGCCTGGCTGATCAGCGAGCGCAGTTGCGCCTGCGCGCTTTCCAGATCCGCCAGCGGCACCGGCTGGCGCAGCACGCCCTTGGGCCGGCCCGTGGTGCCGGAGGTATAGGCCAGATGCCCGCGCGGCGCCACGCGCGGGCCGTCGTACGGCGCCTGGGCGGCCAGCCACGGCTCGTAATCGATCGCATCGGGGTGCGTGCCGCCCACGGCCAGCACCGTTACACCGGCCGGCACGATCGATGCCACGGCCGCCAGCAGGTCGGCATGGACGATCAGCACGCGCGCGCCGCTGTCTTCCAGCAGGTAGCGCACTTCCTCTGGCATGAAATGCCAGTTGATCGGGCAGTAGTAGGTGCCAGCGCTGCGGCACGCGAACACCACGTCGGCGAACACCGGATCGTTGCGCAGCAGCACCGCCACCACCGCGCCCTCTTCGAGCCCAAGCCGCCGCAGCCCGCCCGCCAGCCGCGCGCCACGATCCACCACCTCGGCGCCAGGGCGATGCAACGATTCGAACCAGAGGTCTGCGGGCATGCGGTGTCTCCTTGTTTTAACGACATCTTCACTGATTGACAAAGCACTGTAGCGAGGCGCGCCGGCATCGACAATCCCGTCCTGTGGAATCACAATGTTGCGTCAGACTTGACATTGCTATTTCGGACCGTCGCATGGATCTCAATCTTGTGCAGGCCTTCGTCGACATCGTCGAAGCCGGCAACCTGGCCGAAGCCGGACGCCGGCGCGGCGTCACACGGTCGCAGATCAGCCGCCAGCTGGGCCAGCTGGAGGAACAGGCCGGCACCATGCTGCTGCGCCGGACCACGCGCCGGCTGGAGATGACCGATGCCGGCCAGTCGCTGTACGCGCACGGGTTGCGCATCCTGCAGGAAATGGCGGCCGCGCAGGCCGAGATCGACAGCCTGGGCAAGACATTGCGCGGCCATGTGCGCGTGAGCGTGCCGACCGGCCTGGGGGACGCCTTCATCGCCCCGCTGCTGCTGCGGTTTGCCGAGCAGCACCCGGGCATCTCGCTGCGCGTGTTCTTCGCCAACCGCGTCACCGACCTGATTGCCGCCGAGATCGACGTGGCGCTGAAGGTCACCTCGCTGCCGCCGCTCGATACCGTGGCGCGCGAGGTGTGCGCCATCCGCTGGCAGCTGTGCGCTTCGCCAGACTACCTGGCGCGCATCCCGCCGCTGCAGAAGCCGTCGGACCTGGCCGAATGCCGCTTCCTCTGCCCGCCTTACACGTCGCGGCGCTTCCTGCTGACGCTGGGCCGCGATGCCCCGTGCGGCCCGGAGCGGCATGACGTGGAAATCACGCCGTATCTGCAGTCCGAGCATTTCCCCTTCCTGATGGACGCCGTGCGCAAGGGCCACGGCATCAGCCTGCTGCCGCTGTACATGGGCTGGGAAGACGTGCGGCGTGGCGCGCTGGTGCCGGTGCTGCCGGACTGGAAGCCCGAGGGGCTCGGCAACCGCCTCTACATCATCACCACGCCAAATCCGCATCTGTCGATGGCCACCCGGGCGCTGATCGGCTTCCTGCGGGAAGCTGTCTCCGGCCTGCCCGTGTTTGCCACTGTCTGACAAATTCTCCGCAGGCTTTCAATTTGCAAGCTATGATCGTCCTTACCGGCAAATAGCTTGCAAATCAAAAGTAAAAAGGGGAGACGATGGCACATACGGACTTTGCCAATATGCCGTGCCCGGTGGCACGGTCGATGGCGATGCTGGGCGAGCGGTGGGCGATCCTGCTGATGCGGGAGGTGTACTACGGCAGTTCTCGTTTCGACGAGTTCGAGAAGCACCTCGGCATCGCCCCCAACATCCTCAGCGCGCGGCTCAAGACGCTGGTGGAGCATGGCCTGCTTGAGAAAGTGCCCGCCCCCGGCGGCGGCGCGCGGCAGGTGTACCAGCTGACCCAGATGGGCCGCGACTTCTTTCCGGTCTACGTGGCGCTCAAGGCGTGGGCCGACCGCTGGCTGGCCGACGAGAAAGGGCCGCTGACCGTGCTGGAAGACCGGCGCGACGGCAAGGAGATCGTGGCGGGCTGCCTGACCCGCGCCGATGGCAGCACGATCACCGCCGACGACCTGCGCGTGAAGCCCGGCCCCGGCGCCGGCAGGTATCTGCGCGAACGCTTCGGCGAGCCAGCCGTGGCCCCGGGTGGGGAGGTGGCCAATGAGCAAGCCTGACGCGTTGACCCTGGACCGCCCGGCCGCTGGCACCGCTCCCGTCGCCGAGCCGGTGTCCTCCACCGAGATCGCCCGGCGCATTGCCGTGCTGGCCGCACCCACCAGCCTGGTGGCCTTCCTGCAGGCCGGATCGCAGCTGATCGAAACCTGGCTCGCCGCGCGGCAAGGCACGGAAGCGCTGGCCGGCTGGGCCGTGGTGCTGCCGTTTGCGCTGCTGCTGCAGCAGATGTCGACCGGCGCGATGGGCGGCGGCGTGGTCTCGGCCATTGCCCGCGCGCTGGGCGCCGGCAAACGCGAGGACGCCTCGTCGCTGGTGATGCACGCGGTGATCATCGCGCTCACGGCCGGCCTGGCCTTTGCCATCGCGCTGGCCGGATTTCCGCGCGAAGTGCTGGGCGCGGTGGCCGGCGCGACGGCGGCGGAAGCGGCGGCCACCTACGCCATCTGGCTGTTCGGCGTGGGCGCGGTGCCCGCGTGGCTGGCCAACACGCTGGCGTCGGTGCTGCGCGGCGGCGGCCGCCATGCGCTTGCCGCGCGCGTGCTGGGTGGCATGTGGATCGTGTTTCCGGTGCTGGCCTGGTGGTTCACCGAACGGCTCGGCATGGGCCTGGCGGGCATCGGCGCCGGGTTGGCGGTGGCGTCGTGGGCGGCGGCGCTGGTCATGGGATGGGTGGTGATGCGCGGCGGCGCGGGCTTCGTGCCGACGCTGCGCGTGCGGGTGTCCGGGGCGCTGTTCCATCGCATCCTGTCGGTGGGGCTGATCGCGTGCGCGCTGGCGTCGGTGGCCAACCTGACCACGATCCTCGTCACGGCGCAGTTGCGCCACTACGGCACCACGGCCGTGGCCGCCTATGGCATCTCGGCGCGGCTGGAATTCCTGATGATTCCGCTGGCATTCGGCGTGGGATCAGCCCTCACCGCGCTGGTGGGACGCTCGGTGGGCGCCGGCGACTGGCATACCGCGCGCCGCACGGCCTGGGTGGGCGCTTTGCTGGCGCTGCTGCTGGCGGGCAGCGTGGGCGCGGCCGTGGGGCTGGCGCCGGCGCAGTTCGCCAGTTTGTTCACCCAGGACGCCGAAGTGGCAGCCATCGCCGCACGGGCATTGTCCTGGGTGGGGCCGGCATTCGGCGGCTTCGGGCTGGGCATGGCGCTCTACTTCGCCTCGCTGGGCGCCGCGCGCATGCGCTGGCCCATCGTGGCCGGCCTGAGCCGCATCGGCCTCGCCGCCGGCGGCGGCTGGCTGCTGGCCAACGTCGCCGGCATGGGTCTCGACGGCCATTTCCTCGGCGTGGCGCTCGGGATTACGGCGTACGGCCTGGTGACGGCCATCGGCGTGCGCAAGGCAGAATGGTCGCCGCGATAGGGGGCCGGCGCCCGAGGCTTTTCTCCCCTCTCACGCCAGGCGGGAAAGGGCACGGAAGAGAGGGCGGGCGCCTCGAGATGCGACAGCGGCCATTTGAACCGCCATGCCCGCTCCCCCAGCCCCTCTCCCACGTTGCGGGAAAGGGGAGCCAAGGCCATTAACGTGACGCTGGCATCGTCGCCTTCGCCTCTCCCACCAGTCCGGCGTCCCTGACGTCGGCGGGCACCGCCGGCCATCCGCCGCCGAGCGATTTGTAGAGCGTGGCGGCGCTGGTCAGTACGTCGACCTCGCCCTGGATCGTGGCCAGTTGCACGGTGAACAGCTTTTGACGCGCGTCGGTGACTTCGAGATAGCTCGAATAGCCGCCCTCGTAGCGCGCGTTGGCCTGGTCGGCATAGATCAGCAGGCTCTGCTCCTGCTTGCGCAGGCTGGTCAGACGGTTGCGGGTCTCCACGCCGCTGACGAGCGACGTGTTCACATCCGCCAGCGCGTTCAGCACGCTCGACTGATAGCCCAGCATGGCCTGTTGGCTGACCGCCTCCGCCGCGTTCACCTGCCCGCGAATCGCGCCGCCCTGGAAGATGGGTTGCGTCAGGTTGGCGCCGAAGCCCCAGATCTGCGAGGCGCTGTGCCACAGCGCACCGGGCGAGGTGGCCACCGCGCCGAAGAATCCGGACAGGTTGACCGATGGCAGGAACAGCGCCAGTGCCGCGCCCACCTCCGCGTTGGCGGCCACGGCCTGCTGTTCGGCCTGCAGCACGTCGGGTCGGCGCGCCAGCAGGGCGGCAGGCAGGTCCGCGCCCACCGGCGGCGCCTGCAGCGCCTGGATCGGCTTGCCCCGCTCCACTGGCCCCGGCTCGCGGCCGAGCAGCAGCGAGAGCGCATTCTCCGCTTGCGCCACCGAGGCACGCAGCGTGGGAATCGTGGCCTCGGCCGAGTAGAAATCGTTCTCTGACTGCGCGAGCTCCACCTGCGAGATCACCCCGCCCTGGTAGCGCTGCCGGAAGATGTCCAGCGCCTGGCCGCGCGTGGTCAGCGTTTCCTGCGCAACTTCGAGCTGCGCATCGAGCCCGCGCAGCGTGGCATAGCCCTGCACCACCGACGCAGCCAGCGACAGCACCAGCCCGCGCCGCGTGTACTCGGCATTCCACAGGCTCGCCTCGGCGGACTCGGCCTGCCGGCGGATGCGGCCCCAGAGGTCGATCTCCCAGCTGGCGTTGAGCAAGGCCTCGTACGAATTGCGCGGGCCGCCGAATGACGCGAACGGCGTGCCGTTGAAGGTGCCGCTCTTCTGCCGCGCGGCTGACGCCGTGGCGTTCAGCTGCGGATAGAAGCCCGAGCGCGCGATCATCAGCTGCGCGCGGAACTCGTCGATGCGGGCCGAGGCGATGCGCGCGTCGTAGTTGTTGCGCAGCGCCGTCTCCACCATGGCCGTCAGCACCGGATCATCGAAGCCGTTCCACCAGTCGCCGTCGGCCGCCACGGTCAGCACGCCGGTATCGATGCGGTACGACTGCGGCTGCGCCGGCTCGGGGCGCTGGTAGTCTGGGCCGATCGCGCACGACGTGGCGAGACCGGCGGCAAGCAGCAACGTGGCACAGCGGCGGGTACGCTTCATGACGGTTCTCCGGCGGACGGCGAGACCGGGGCACCGGGTGCCGGCTTGCCCCTGCGCGCGGCCCACTTGTCGGCCGCCGTGCCCACCAGCCACGAGAACAGCGGCACGAACAGCAGCGCCAGTGTGGTGGCGGCGATCATGCCGCCGATGATGCCGGTGCCGATGGAGTGCCGCGAGTTCGACCCCGCGCCCGAGGCGATGAACAGCGGCACCGCGCCCAGGATGAACGCGAGCGACGTCATCACGATGGGCCGCAGCCGCAGCTTGGCCGCTTCCACGGCGGCATCGGCATGCGACAGCCCCTCCTTGTGCTTCATCACCGCGAACTCGACGATCAGGATGGCGTTCTTCGCCGCCAGCCCGATCAGCGTCACCAGGCCGATCTGGAAGTAGACGTCGTTCGACAAGCCGCGCAGCAAGATTGCCAGCAGCGCCCCGAAGATGCCGAACGGCACCGCCGTGAGGATCGACAGCGGCAGCGACCACGACTCGTACTGCGCCGCCAGGATCAGGAACACCATGACGATGCCGAACACGAACACGATGGTGGTGGTGTTGCCGGACTTCTTCTGCTCGAACGCCTCGCCGCTCCACGCGAAGCTGTAGCTGGCCGGCAGTGTCTCGCGCGCCACCGCCTCCATGGCGGCCAGCGCCTGGCCCGAGCTGTAGCCCGGCGCGGCATCGCCGGTAATCTTGGCTGCCGGGAAGTTATTGAAGCGCGACAGCAGGTCTGGCCCGCTGCCGTAGTGATTCCGCAGCAGGCCAGACACCGGCACCATCTTGTCGTCGCGTCCGCGCACGTACAGGTATTCCAGGTCGTTGGGCGTGCCACGATATTGCGGCTCGGCCTGCAGGATCACCTGCCACACGCGGCTGTACTGCGAGAACTGGCTCACGTAGAGCGAGCCGAACTGCGTCTGCAGCGTGCCGTACACGTCGGCAATCGGCACGCCCATGGTTTCGGCCTTCTCCTTGTCCACCTCCACGCGCATCTGGCGCGAGGCCGACTGGATGGTGCTGGTCAGCCGGCCCAGCTCCTTGTGGTTGGCGGCGGCCTTGATGAAGTTGCGCGTCACGCCCTCCAGCTCCGCCGTGCTGCCCGTGCCACGGTTCTGCACCCAGAACTCGAAGCCGCCCTGCGAGCCCAGGCCCGGGATCGACGGCGGGTTCACCGGGATGATGATGGCCTCGGGAATGCCGCGCAGCTTCGGCGTCATCTCGTGCAGCATCGCCGGCACGCCCAGGTCGGCCGAATCGCGCTTCTTGAAGCTCTTCATGCCGACGAACACCGTGCCGGCATTGGTCTTGTACTGGCTGTCGATGAAGCTGTAGCCCGAGAGCGCCGACGCGTCTTCCACCGCCGGATGCTGGCGGAACATGGCCGCCACCTGCTCGGTGACCTTCTCGGTGCGGTCCAGGCTGGCGGAGTCCGGCATGATCACGGCCACCAGGATGTAGCCCTGGTCTTCGGCCGGCACGAAGGCGGTTGGGATGTGCGAGAACATCTGCCAGACAGCCACCATCATCACCGCGAACAGGCCCAGCGCCAGCACGATGCGCCGCATGAAGCCGCGCACCCAGTTACCGTAGTGGCCCACCAGCCAGTCGAAGCGCTCGTTGAACCAGACAAAGCCGCGCCATGGCGTGTGATGGCCGGGCTTCAGGATCATCGCGGCCAGCGCCGGCGACAGCGTCAGCGCGCAGAACCCCGAGATCACCACGGACACCACGATGGTCAGCGCGAACTGCCGGTACAGCTGGCCCGTGGTGCCCGACACGAACGCCACGGGAATGAACACCGCCGACAGCACCAGCACGATGGCGATTACCGGGCCGGTCACTTCCTCCATTGCCCGCAGCGTGGCCTCGCGCGGCGACAGCTTGAACTCCGACATGTTGCGCTCGACGTTCTCCACCACCACGATGGCGTCGTCCACCACGATGCCGATGGCCAGCACCAGCGCGAACAGCGTCAGCAGGTTGATCGAGAAGCCCAGCGCCAGCAGGCCGCCGAACGTGCCGATGATCGACACGAACACGGCCAGCACCGGAATGACCGTGGCGCGGAAGTTCTGCAGGAAGATGAACACCACCAGCACCACCAGGATCACCGCCTCCACCAGCGTGTGCACCACCTCCTCGATCGACGCACTGACGAACTCGGTGGTGTCGAGCGAGACCTTGTAGGCCATGCCGGCCGGGAAGGTCTTCGACATCTCGTCGAGCGTCTTCTTCACGTCCTTGGCCACCTGGATGGCATTGGAGCCAGGCTGCTGGTAGACCGCGATGATCGTGGCCGGCTTGCCGTTCAGCGCGGAGCGCAGCGTGTACTGCTGCTGGCCCACCTCGGCGCGGCCCACGTCGCGCAGGCGCACGATGGCGGCGCCGTTGTTGTCGGCGCGCAGGATGATGTTCTCGAACTGCTCGGGCGTGGTGAGCCGGCCCGGCGTGACCAGCGGGAACGACAGCTCCACCGGCTTGGCGTTGGGCGCCTGGCCGACGCTGCCGGCGCCGAACTGTTCGTTCTGGCTCTGCACCGCGCGCTGCACATCCTGCGCGGTGATGTTCAAGGCGGCCATGCGGTCTGGCCGCAGCCAGATGCGCATGGCGAGGTCCGCCGAGCCCATGATCTGCGCCTGGTTGGCGCCGTTGACGCGCTTGATGGCGTCCAGTACGTACAGGTTCGCGTAGTTGTTGATGTACTGCTGGTCGAAGCGGCCATCGGGCGAATAGACGGCAATCAGCAGCAGAAAGCTCGACGAGCGCTTCTGCACGTTGATGCCGGTCTTCTGCACCGTGTCGGGCAACTGCGGCAGCGCCAGGTTCACACGGTTCTGCACCTGCACCTGGGCGGTGTCGGGGTCGGTGCCGATGTCGAAATAGACGTTCAGCGTCATCGACCCCGTGGGCGACGACGTGGACTGCATGTAGATCATGTTGTCCGCGCCGTTGACCTGGGTCTCGATCGGCGCGGCCACGGTCTGCGCCACGGTGTCGGAGTCTGCGCCGGCGTAGGTGGCGCTGACCGTCACCTGGGGCGGCGTGATGTCCGGGTACTGGGCGATCGGCAGCGCGAACATCGCCACGCCGCCCCCGATGACGATGATCAGCGACACGACCATCGCGAAGATGGGCCGGTTGACGCAGAAGGCTGAGAGCATGGCGGCCTCCCGGTCAGGGCTTGCGCGCGGCGGGTGCCGACGCGGGCGGTGCCGATGGTGCGGAGGGCACCGCCGGCGCGGAAGCCGCCGCCGGCGCCGAAGCTGCTGCCGAAGCCGAAGCGGCGGGCCGGCTGCCCTCGCCCACCGCCGCCAATGGCGCCTCGCCGGTCACCTTCACCAGCGCGCCCTCGGTCAGCTTGCCGGCGCCGTCCACCACCACCACCTCGTCGGGCGTCAGCCCCTTGGCGATGCGCCACATCGGGCCGGACAACTCGCCCACCATCACCGGACGCGGCATGGCCTTGTTGTCCTTGTCGACGACGAATACGAGATCGCCCTTGGGCCCGTGCATCACGGCGCGCTGCGGCACCACGATGGCGTTCGGGCGCCGCGCGCCGTCCACCAGCACGCGCACGAACTGGCCGGGGCGCAGCACGCCTTCGGGGTTGGGCATCAGCGCGCGCACGAGGAACGTACCGGTCTGCTGGTTGTAGGTGGCATCGGCAAACGTGATGCGGCCTTTCTCCGGATACTCGCTGCCGTCGGCCATGACCACGGTCACCGTGTAGTGCTGGTCTTCGGGCACCACCAGAGACTTGTCCAGCCGCTGCGCGCGGAACTGCAGCGTCTGCGGCTCCGAGACACTGAAGTTGATCCGCATCGGCTGCAGCGTTGACACCGTGGTCAGCAGGCTGTTGGTGGTGCTGACGTAAGCGCCCTCGGGCAGCACCGCGAAGCTGGAGATGCCGTCCACCGGCGATCGCACATAGGTGTAGGACAGGTTCAGCTGCTGCGTCTCCACCTCGGCCGTGGCCTGCTCCACGCCGGCCGCGGCCTCGTGGAAGTTGCCGGTGGCGTCGTCGAGATCCTTTTGCGACAGCGCGTTGCGCTCCGCCAGCGGCTTCACGCGCGAGAGGTTGGCGCGCGCCACTTCGAGCCGCGCCTTCTGCTGCTGCAACTGCGCCTTGGCGGCATCGAGCTGGGCCTGGAACGGCTTGTGGTCGATCTCGAACAGCAACTGGTTCGCCTTGACCACCGCGCCCTCGGTGTAGTTGCGCTTGATCAGGAACCCGGCCACGCGGGCGCGGATGTCGACGGCCTGGTCGCTCTGCGTCTGGCCGACGAAGTCGAAGGTCACCGGCAGGTCTTGCGCGCGGGTCTTGAAGACCTGCACCGGCACCGCCTGCTGCGCCGCTGCGGGCGGCTCCGACTTGCCGCAGGCGGCCAGCAGGAGAATGGATGCTGCAATGCCTGCAAACCGGCGCGTTGCCAGCGCCGTTCGAACTGCCCGCGTCATCAGCCGCTCCCTGGCGAACCGGGCACGCAGTGCGCCCGTGTAGTCGGCAGGTTATGTCTGCGCAATCTCTGCGGCCACTAAATCTTTTATTCGGTGCGTTAAGGGATTTCGGTTTTTTGGGGGGCGGCGCGGTATGTTCATGCGCGTTGTGTTCTCTCCTTTGCTGCAAGGCGGGAGAGCGGCGGGGGGGCGGGCGCGGGAGTACTAATCAGGCGTTTCGCAGAAGTTGCGCTGGCCTTCTCCCCCGGCCCCTCTCCCGCCAGAACGGGAGAGGGGAGCGAAGCTTGGGGTGCGCCATCGTCTTTCCGCTACCTTCGGAACCCGTGAAACCGTCCGCCGCCGAAGTGGCCGCCGCCGCCCGCGAAGCGGCCTTGCCACTGCTGGGCGGCCGCGCTGTTGAAACGCTGTTGTCCGAGTTGTCGGGCCTGGCGCTGCTGGTCGAGCCGGCCCTGCATCTCGTTGTTCTGCTGCACGGGCTCCCAGCCGCCGGACGTGTGCTTCTGCCAGCCGTTGTCCGTGTGCTGATACACGTTGCCGTCGTGGCCCGCGTAGACGTTGCCGTTGTTCCAAGCCACGGCGTTGTCCTTGTTCGGATTGGCAACAAAGCCCCGGCTGCCCGCCGTGTACTGGCCCGTCTGCGTATTGCCGGCAATGCCGGCCTCGCCGGCGGCAACGCGTCCGGTCTGCGCGTTGTAGCCCGCCGCCTGGCGGCCGGCCGCATAGTTGCCCGTGTATTCATTGCCGGCCACGCCGCCGCGCCCGGCGCCTTCGCGTCCGGTTGACGGATTGGCGAACGACCCCTGCCGGCCCGCCGCGTAGTTGCCGGAATACGGGTTGAACGCCCCGCCCTGGCTGCCCTGGAAGCGCGCGCCCGTGGCCGCGTTGTAGCCGGCGCCGGCCGTGCCGCGCCACTGGGTGCCCGTCCACGCGTTCCAGCCCTCGGCGTGGGTGACCGTGCCCTGCCCCCAGCGGCCGTAGAAGTTCGCCTGGTTGATGTTGACGAAGCTGCCGCCGCCATACCAGTACGGCCCCCAATAGGGCACGGCAGATCCCCAGATGGCGCCGGCCGCGAAGCCGAACGCAAAGCCTTCCGCCACGCCGATGCCAAACCCGGCGCCATAGCCATACGTCACCGGATAGCCGTAGTAATACGTGCCGACATAGGGCGGATAGACATAGCCGGTGCCATAGACCACGGTGCCGTCCGGGCTGACCACCACGCCGAGGTAGCCGGGCGTATAGCCCACCACCACCGTCGTCGGGGTGACCGAATAGATGCGGACATAGGTCACGTAGTACAGCGGCGAACTGGGCGGAATCGTGTAGATGGCCGATGGCACCTCGGTGGCCACCTGCCACGGGCCGCCGGGTGCGCCCGCCGCGAACCAGACGCCGTTGGCCACGGCGTAGTAGTGCGTACTGTCCACCTCGATCACCGGCGTGCCGGTGTTGACCGCGTAGCGCAGCGACGTGCCCGTGATGGCCTCGAAGCGCGGCTCGCCGTCATAGGTGGCCGTCATGGTGGCCTTGCTGCGCGAGACGGCGGCGGTCTGCGGCACGGTGGCCGCGATCTCGGCCTCGCGCGCCTGCGGCGTGCCGGGCACCGACACCAGCGCGTTCGCCTTCGGGTCCTGCGGCGAGATCTTCGCGAACTCCGGCGGCAGCTGCGCGCCCGGCACGTGTTCCCAAGGGCCATTGAGCATGGCCGCACGGAACCAGCGGCCCGAGATCAGCACGTAGGTCTGGTTGCTCGACGGATCGATGAAGACGGCGTGGTCGGCATTCGACATCGTCAGCAGCCCCGTGCCACCCACCGGCGTCATCTGCGGCTCGCCCGAGGTCAGGATCAGCTCGGTGGCGCGCGTGGCCATCAGCACGGCCGGGGCGCGCGGCGGCTTCTTGCCATCCGCGGGCATCAGCGGGTCGGGCTTTGGCGCGTCCTTGGCGGCGGCAATGCGGCTGGCCGCGCCCAGCAGCGCGGCGGGCGGGCTTGCCACCACCTCCCAGGCGCCGCCGGCCGAGATCGACCGATACCAGTAGCCCGCCGCCTGCAGCCAGAGTTCGCCGCCGGCCTCTCGCAGCAGCAGCGCGCGACTGTTGATGGCCCGCTCGAACGCGGTGCCGGCAACCGGGCGCCAGGCCGGATCGCCATCCACATGCACCAGCAGCGTGGGCGTGGTGGCGAACAGTATCTGCGGCGCGTCGTTCTTCACCGGCACGCGGGCCGCCTTGGCCAGCTGCTGCGACACCGCATAGCTGGCCTGCAGTTCTTCCAGCGGCACGGTCAGGCCTTGCGGCTGCAGGCGCCCGATCAGCGCCTGGCGCAGCTTGTCGGCGGCTTCGGGGCGCGTGGGCACGTCCACGCTGTCGATCTCGATATGCGACAACTGCACCAGCGCCGACGGCTTGTCGATATCGGCCTGCGCCGAGAAGCGGGCCACGCCATAGGTGGGTGTGCCGTCTTTCGGACCGATGGCCACGGCGGCGCGCCCCGACATGCGGTTGCCCTCCCATTTTTCGATTTCGGGCTGGTACAGCTCAACGTGCTCGCCCGCCGCCTCGAAGTTGCGCGGCCAGCCGAGCGGCGCCAGCTGTTGCGTGGCGCCGGCATCGCGGGACGCTTTGGTCGGCGTGGCTGGCGTGGCCGCCGCCATCGCTGGCGGAACCGCGGCAACCAGTGCGGCAACCAGTGCGGCGACAAACGTGGCGACATACGCAGCGACATGCGCGGCGACATACGGCGCCTGGGCCAGGCGGGACGGCTTGGACATGGAATCTCCGGCGATCAGCCAATCAGCGACAGTTGAATCTAAATTAGTGCGCTTGCAGGAACAATGCGCGACGAAAACATTCATCGGCGCTGCCAAAATCCGACAGATCACCGGCACGCAGGCGGGGCATGGCGCACATCTTGCTCGACGAATGCGCCCTTGAAGCGCAGCCGCGCAGCCTCACCTACACTCGAATCCGACTCCGACGCCCTCGCCATGAGTACCAGGCGCTCACGCCGTTCCCTGCTGGTTCCCACCGCCATCGTCGCGCTGCTGCACGCCTACATCGGCGTGCGGCTGCTGCCCGCCCTGCCGCTGCCGATGGCGGTGCACGCGCTGGCCGTACTTTGGCTGGTGGCCTCCACGCTGCTGATTCCCGCCGCGCTGATGGCGCGGCGCCTGGCCTCTTCGTGGGCCGACAAACTGAGCTGGACCGGCATGCTGGCGATGGGATTCTTCTCGTCGCTGCTGGTGCTGACCGTGGCGCGCGACATCTTTCTGCTGGTGGCCATGCTGGCGCACTGGCAGCCCGCCGGGCTGGCCTTCTACAGCGCCACGGCCGTGGTGGGGCTGGCGGTTGCCGTCTCGGTGATCGGCTTCTTCAATGCGCGCGGCCTGGCCCGGGTAAAGCGGGTGGACGTGCCGATTCCCGGCCTGCCCGCCGCGCTGGAAGGGTTCTCGATCGCGCAGATCAGCGATATCCACGTGGGGCCGACCATCAAGGCGCCCTACCTGAATCGGATCGTCGATGCCGTGAACGGGCTCAAGCCCGACGCCATCGCCATTACCGGCGACCTGGTGGACGGCTCGGTGCGCGAACTGTCGGCCCACACGGCACCGTTCGCGCGGCTCTCGGCGCCGCATGGCGCGTATGTGGTCACCGGCAACCACGAGTACTACTCGGGCGCCGAATCGTGGATCGAGGAACTGACGCGGCTGGGGCTGCGCGTGCTGATGAACGAGCACGTGGTGGTGGCGCGCGGCGATGCGTCGCTGGTGCTGGGCGGCGTGACAGATTTCACGGCGGGCGGCTTCATCGAGAGCCACCGCAGCGATCCGGCAAAGGCGCTGCACGGCGCGCCGGCCAATGCGGCGGCACGCGTGCTGTTCGCCCACCAGCCCCGTTCCGCGCCGGCGGCGGCGGCGGCCGGCTTCGATCTGCAGCTGTCAGGCCACACGCACGGCGGACAATTCTGGCCATGGAACCTGTTCGTGCCGATGCAGCAGCCCTATGTGCATGGGCTGAACCGGCATGAAGACATGTGGATCTACGTGAGCCGCGGAACGGGCTACTGGGGGCCGCCGAAGCGGTTCGGCGCACCGTCGGAGATTACGTTGGTGCGGCTGGTGAGGGGGTAAGGCTGGTGTGGTGTGGTTTGCTCCCCTCTCACACGTGTGGGAGAGGGGCGGGGGAGAGGGTGGGCGCGTCAAGCTGCGGCGTGTGGGAATTTGAACGGCGGCGCCCTCTCCCCCAACCCCTCTCCCGCCTGGCGGGAGAGGGGAGTCAAGCCGTGCAACGCGCCAATCAGCGCATGATCGGCTTGTAGCGGATGCGCTTCGGCTTGGCGGCTTCCTCGCCCAGGCGCTTCTTCTTGTCGGCTTCGTATTCCTGATAGTTGCCCGGGAAGAACTCCACATGCGAATCGCCTTCGAAGGCGAGGATGTGGGTGGCGATACGGTCCAGGAACCAGCGATCGTGCGAGATCACCATCACGCAGCCGGCAAACTCCAGCAGCGCATCTTCCAGCGCGCGCAGCGTTTCCACGTCCAGGTCGTTCGACGGTTCGTCCAGCAGCAGCACGTTGCCGCCCGCGATCAGCGTCTTGGCCATGTGCAGGCGGCCGCGTTCACCGCCCGACAGCGTGCCCACGGTCTTCTGCTGGTCGCCGCCCTTGAAGTTGAAGCGGCCGATGTAGGCGCGCGACGGGGTTTCGTAACGGCCCACGGTCAGGATGTCGGAGCCGCCCGAGATCTCCTCGAACACGGTCTTGCTGCCATCGAGCGCATCGCGGCTCTGGTCCACGAACGCCATCTTCACGGTCGGGCCGACCTTGATCTCGCCGCTGTCCGGCTTTTCCTTGCCGGTCAGCATCTTGAAGAAGGTCGACTTGCCGGCGCCGTTCGGGCCGATGATGCCGACGATGGCGCCCGGCGGCACCTTGAAGCTCAGGTTCTCGATCAGCATGCGATCGCCGAAACCCTTGCTGACGTTGTCGAATTCAATGACTTCGTTACCCAGGCGCTCGCCCACCGGGATGAAGATTTCCTGGGTTTCGTTGCGCTTCTGGTATTCCTGGCTGTTCAGCTCGTCGAAACGGGCCAGACGCGCCTTCGACTTGGCCTGGCGGCCCTTCGGGTTCTGGCGCACCCACTCCAGTTCCTTGTTCAGCGCCTTCTGGCGGGCCGACTCGGTAGCCTCTTCCTGCTTCAGGCGGTCTTCCTTCTGCTCCAGCCACGAGCTGTAGTTGCCCTTCCACGGAATGCCGTGGCCGCGATCCAGCTCCAGAATCCACTCCGCGGCGTTGTCCAGGAAGTAGCGGTCGTGGGTGACGGCCACCACGGTGCCCGGGAAGCGCGTCAGGAACTGTTCCAGCCAGTCCACCGATTCGGCGTCCAGGTGGTTGGTCGGTTCGTCGAGCAGCAGCATGTCGGGGCGCGACAGCAGCAGGCGGCACAGCGCCACGCGGCGCTTCTCGCCGCCCGAGAGGTTGCCGATCTTGGCGTCCCACGGCGGCAGGCGCAGCGCATCGGCGGCGATTTCCAGCTGCAGCTCGGCGTTGTTGCCGTCGCTGGCGGCCAGGATGGCTTCGTACTTGGCCTGATCAGCGGCCAGCGCGTCGAAGTCGGCGTCCGGCTCGGCGTACGCGGCGTAGATTTCGTCGAGCTTCTTGCGGGCTTCGAACACGCCGCCCAGCGCTTCTTCCACCGATTCGCGCACGGTCTGCTCGGGATCGAGCTGCGGCTCCTGCGGCAGATAGCCGATGTTCAGGTTCGGCATCGGCGTGGCTTCGCCTTCGATCTCCTTGTCGAGACCGGCCATGATCTTGAGCAGCGTGGACTTGCCCGAGCCGTTCAGGCCCAGCACGCCGATCTTGGCGCCGGGGAAGAAGGACAGCGAGATGTCCTTGAGAATGTGACGCTTGGGCGGAACGATCTTGCCCACGCGGTTCATGGTGAAAACGTACTGTGCCATGAGGTGCCGTCTGGTTGAATTCGGTTGGAATGCAGGGAATGGCGGGAGTGTAGCAAACGGGCGCGCCGCTTTTGCCGGCGTCACGCCGATCGGGCATGGCCGGTACAATGGCGGGTTCCGCATTCGCGCCGTTTTCAACCGGATTTCCATGAGCAAACCCGCCCTGACCCTCAAGTTCAAGTGCAAGAAGTGCACGAAACCCGTCACGCTGTATCTGCAGAAGACTTCGGCCTGCTCGCACATCACGCCGTACCAGGGATTCTGCAAGTGTGGCGAGATGATGCGCCACGCCACCGGCGAGAAGGATGCCGTCGAGTCGTTCGTGAACTCGCTGGACAACAGCTGGATGCACCACCACCATCACCACCACTGAGATGACCGAAGGCTGGCGGCCGGGGATCAAGGACCCGATGCGTTTTCTGGGCGGCTATCCGCCCCATGTGCTCGACCAGGTGCGCGCCGCCATGACGGCCGGCACCCTGGGCGACCACATCGCGCGCCGCTATCCAGATCGGCACCAGATCCAGACCGACCGCGCGCTCTACGACTACACCGCCGAGATCAAGCAGGAATACCTGCGCAGCGCGCCGCCGCTGCACAAGGTGGGCTATGACGCGCGCCTCGATACCGCCCAGCATGCACTCGGCCTGCACACGGCCATCTCGCGCGTGCAGGGCGGCAAGCTGAAGGCGAAGAAGGAAATCCGCGTGGCCTCGCTGTTCAAGGACGCGCCGCCGGAATTCTTGCGCATGATCGTCGTGCACGAACTCGCGCACCTGAAAGAGTCCGATCACAACAAGGCGTTCTACCGGCTGTGCGAGCACATGGAGCCGCACTACCACCAGCTGGAATTCGATACGCGGGTGTATCTGGCGTGGCGCGAGATGGAGAAGACGGCGGGGAATGTGGCTGGGAATGTGGCGGGGAATTGAGCTGTGCCTGCGCGTGGAGCCGTGCCTGCGCGGTGGCGGCTCGATGCGCGACACATCGCCGATCTGGTCAACCTGCGGCTCGCCGCTCCGCAGACGGAAGAGGCGAGCCGCGCAGGCACCAAGCGCGCCAGATCAGTCGCAGCTGTAGCGGAACTTGTCGTTCAGCGCCAGCGGCAACACCAGGGTGCGCAGGTTCAGCGCCTTGGCCTTCGCGCACAGCGTCTGACGCGTAGTGGCGTCCTTCCACTTGGCCTGGTATTCCACGTTGAACACCGGCTTGCCCTGCACCGTGAACGCCGAGTAGCCGCTGCACTCGTTGTACTGGAAGCACTGCTCGTTCACTGCGAAGTCGAACGACGACGCCAGATCGCCAAGCTGGGCGACGGCGTTTTTCAGCCCGATGGCCAAGCCGCGCGCATGGGCCTCGGTGGCCAGGAAGCGGTTGTAGTCGAGCTGCGTCGCGGCCGTGAGCGGAAAGCCGGGCTTGTTCGTATAGCCGTCGACGTTGTCAGCATCCACGCCATCGCAACCGCGCGACTTTGCCAAGTCCATGCGCGCCTTCATGATCGTGCGCACGTTGGCCGAGCGCGTATCGAGCCAGCGCTCGCCCGCCCAGCCGTCGAGCGCGTTGCCCATGTCGGCAGCCTTGAACTTCGAAAAGTCCGAACGCCAGTTCTCGCTGCTGCCCGCCGAGAAATAGCAGACCACGCGCTTGCCCTGCGCCTTCAGCGCGTTGATGGTGGCTTGCGGGGTATCGAACAGGTCGATGTCGTAGACCGTCGCGTTATAGCTGGTGTTGATCGTGCCTTGCAGCTGCAACTGCCATGTGTCCGTCGACGACGGTATCCAGCGCGTGGGGTCGATGATGGCGGCGCTTGCCGCCGACGTCGTCATGGTGGCGCTGGCCTCGGAAACGCGCACCACCGATCCACCGTCGTCATCGCCGCCGCCGCCGCATGCGGCCAGTGTGGCGACGAGAACTGCCGCGGCCGTTCGCGCCAGGCGACGGCCTGCCAGTTTGCTTTGCATGTTTTGACCTCTCCTGTGTACCGAACAAAAAAATAAACCCGCTTTGTATGCCCTTCTCGGGAAGGGTCGATCTGGCGTGACGCCGATTATGCAGGAGACAAGTGTCTATGCCATCGCGATGTCATCGAACTCCGCAACCCTTACGGGACTTGCCTCCTTTAGCGTTATCGGAGTGCACGTTTCAAACTGAAGCTTGGCTCCAGCCAACGCCCCCATCCGGGGTCAATGACTGATTGAGCAGTCATTCAGTAACTAAAACGACATATTTATTCCCTAGTATCGGCGGCGGCTCTCCCCGCCGGCCCCGTATTCACGGTGGCCCTCCCCATAAAATCTGGAGGAATACATGTCGTACATCACCGACAAGCTGCGCGCGCCGCGCCGCGATGCCGAAGGCAACAAGACCGTGCCGGGCCAAACGCTGGAAGAACTGGTGGCCGCCAATCCGGCCCGCCGCCGTGTGCTGCGCGGCAGCCTGGGCGTTTCGCTGCTGTCCGCATTTGGCGGTACCTCGCTGCTGGCTGCCTGTGGCAGCGATGACGACAACGGCGCCGCACCGGGCACGACGCCCGCCCCCGCGCCGGCCCCGGCGCCTGGCCAGCAGCCGCTGGACTACAGCGTCAACTTCCAGTCGCTGCCGTCCAAGATCACCGCCAACCAGGTGACCGTGCCCGATACATACGAGTCGTACGTGCTGTTCTCCGCCGGCGATCCGGTTGCCGCGGGCGCTGCGGGCTACCGCGGCGCCTTCCAGACGTCGATGGAAACCGAGCAGCAGGCCGGCGGCAACCACGACGGCATGCACTACTTCGAAATTCCCGGCGTGGACCCGCAAAAGGGCGGCCTGCTGGTGATGAACCACGAGGCCCCGGACGCCGCCATCCTGCTGCCCACCGCCTACGATCCCGCCACGGCAACAGCCGAGCAGAAGCGCATCGTGCTGTCGTCGGTGGGCGTCTCGGTGATCGAGATCGAGCTGGTGGCCGGCAAGTGGGCGGTCAAGCGCAACTCGCTCTACAACAAGCGCTACTCGGGCAACACGAGCTATCGCGTCTCCGGCCCCGCCGCCAGCACGGTGGGCCCGGTGGTCATCGGCACGCTCAACAACTGCTCCAGCGGCCATACGCCGTGGGGTACGTACCTGACCTGCGAGGAAACCACCGACAACTACCTGGACCCGACGCAACCCGACACCGGCTACGGCTGGGTCGTCGAGATCGATCCGCTGCAACAAATCTCCGGCCTGCCCGTGAAGCGCACCGCCATGGGCCGCTTCGACCACGAGAACACCGCCTTCATGGCCGACGCCAGCAACCGCGTGGCGTTCTACATGGGCGACGACGGCACGCCGGGCTGCATCTACAAGTTCATCCCGACCAGCGCGTTCGACGCCACCAATCGCCTGAACAACGCCAGCCTGCTCGACAACGGCACGCTGTACGCCGCCAAGTTCAACGCCGACGGCACCGGCGAATGGATCGAATTGACCCAGGGCAAAAACGGCCTGGTGGCTGGCGCCACCGATCCGGGCAACTACACGCAGACAACATTCGCCGCCGCACCGATCGACTTCAACACCCAGTCCGACGTACTGATCAACACCAAGGCCGCCGCCCGCGTGGCCGGCGCCACGCTGATGGACCGCCCGGAGTGGATCACGGTGGGCCAGGACAAGACGATTTACTGCACGCTGACCAACAACGGCAGCCGCGCAGTGACCGACGCAGCCAACCCGCGCGCGAACAATCCGCATGGACACATCCTCCGCTGGAACGAGGACGGCAATTCGCCGCTGGCCATGAAGTTCAAGTGGGAAATCCTGCTGCTGGCCGGCGACCCGTCGATTGCCGCGGCCAACCAGAAGGGCAACATGGTCGGCTCCACCTTCAGCAGCCCCGACGGCATCCGCGTAGACCCGAAGGGCCGCCTCTGGGTGCAAACGGACGCCGGCACCGGCTCGTCCGTGACCAACGTATTCGGCGCCAATTCGATGCACTACGTCGACCAGGTAACCCGCGAGGTGCGCCGACTTCTGGTGGGACCAGTAGGCTGCGAAATCACCGGCCTGGCTTACACGCCGGATTTGACGACATTCTTCGTGAACATCCAGCACCCGACCGGAACGGGCGCGGCTGGCGGAAACTGGCCAGATGCCAACCTGCCGTCGCGGTCATCGACGGTGGTGGTGCGGCATAAGGGAGGGAAGCCGGTGGGGGCGTGATCGGCTGGCGTGACGTGCTGTCGAGTGAAGGCGCCGCGGGGGCTTGGGTTCTTGCGGCGTTTTTCTTGCTTTGGATTTTGGTGTTGCTGAGATGGGCGGCTTGAACCAGACGCGCGCAAGAAGCAAAAAAGCCACGCTTTTCGCGTGGCTCTTTCACATGAATCTGGTGCCGGCTGCAGGACTCGAACCCGCCACCTGATGATTACAAATCAACTGCTCTACCTGATGAGCTAAGCCGGCATGTTTGGTGCAGTCCGCGATTCTACTGCATGCGGTGTGTCTTGGGTATGGCTTATTTGACCACCTTCAGGGACGGCTTCTTGCCGCCGATGCGCGGTACGGGCGGCGGGGTCGGGTCGTCTTCCGTGCCCGCGCCCTCCTCCGCCGTCACAGGCGTCGGGGTGTCGCTATCCACCGATGCCAGCTTGGGCGGCGGGTTGTTCTCGCGTTCCGTGGCGGCCTGCGTTTCGGGCAGGCTGCGCTCAACCGGGAAAGCCATGCCCTGGCCGTTTTCACGTGCGTAAATGGCCAGCACGTTTTCCACGGGGACGTCGATCTTGCGCGATACGCCACCGAAGCGGGCGCTGAATGCAATCCACTCGTTACCCATGTCCAGGCCGCTCGTCGCGTCGAAGCTCACGTTCAGCACGATTTCGTTGTTCTTCACGAATTCGCGCGGCACGTTGGTGTTGCCGTCGACAAAGACTGCGATGTACGGCGTGAAACCGTTATCCGTGCACCATTCGTAAATGGCGCGGATCAGGTAGGGCTTGGTGGAGGTTTCTGGCATTACGCTTGAACGGTGGCGTCGCGTGCGTCTTAGCGACGCATGACCTTTTCAGACGGGGTCAGTGCTTCGATATAAGCGGGGCGGCTGAAGATGCGTTCCGCGTACTTCAGCAGCGGGGCGGCATTCTTCGACAGCTCGATGCCGTAATGGTCCAGGCGCCACAGCAGCGGGGCGATGGCCACGTCGAGCATCGAGAACTCTTCGCCCAGCATGTACTTGTTCTTGACGAAAATCGGCGCCAGCTGGGTCAGGCGGTCGCGGATAGCGGCACGGGCGCGCTCGTGGTTCTTCTCGGCGGCCTTGCCCTTTTCGTTTTCGAGCACGTACACGTGCGTGAACAGTTCCTTTTCGAAGTTGAACAGGAACAGGCGGGCGCGGGCGCGCTGCACCGGATCAGCCGGCATCAGCTGCGGGTGCGGGAAGCGCTCGTCGATGTACTCGTTGATGATGTTCGATTCGTACAGGATCAGGTCGCGCTCGACGAGAATCGGCACCTGGCCGTACGGGTTCATCACCGAAATATCTTCCGGCTTGTTGAACAGGTCAACGTCGCGGATTTCAAAGTCCATGCCCTTTTCGAACAGGACGAGGCGGCAACGTTGGGAAAACGGGCAGGTGGTACCCGAATACAACACCATCATGGTTTGGATTCCTTGGGTGTGAAGTGCGCCAAATTCATGGAAATTTGACGAACTTGGTGATGCTAGGTCTGGACAGGGCAAACATTCTGCCGGATCGGACCATCGAAAAGCAAATTAGTTACAAATAGCCGGCTGGCGGGCGATGTGCGCGCCGAGGCCCTTCCACCCGGAACGCACAAAACAAAGGGCCGGCGCGGTGCTGCACTGCTGCAACTTCCGCGCCGGCCCTTCTGGCGGCGTGCCTTCGGTGTTACATATTCCGTTACAACTTCGGGCAATACACCCGCCAGGCAAACTTACTTGATGTCTTTCCAGTAGGCGGCGTTCAGACGCCACGCAAACACGGCCAGCACGCCCAGGAATAGCAGAACCCAGACGCCCAGGCGCTTGCGGTGGCTCTGCGCCGGCTCGGCCATCCAGTTCAGGTAGTTCACCAAGTCAGCCACGGCCTGGTCGTACTCCTGCGTGTTCATCTTGCCTGGCGTCAGCTGTTCCCAGCCGGCCAGCTTGTGCACCTTCTGGCCGTGCTCTTCCACTTCGGCAAACTTCGCCGCGCGCTGGCCCTGCAGTTCCCACAGCACGTGTGGCATGCCCACGCTCGGGAACACCAGGTTGTTCCAGCCCGTGGCGCGCGAGTCGTCACGGTAGAACGTCCGCAGGTAGGTGTAGAGCCAGTCGTTGCCGCGGGCTCGGGCAATCACGGACAGGTCCGGCGGGCTGGCACCAAAGAACGCCTTGGCATCCTTCGGCGGCATCGCGATCGTCATCGTCTCGCCCACCTTGTCGGCGGAGAACAGCAGATTCTGACGGATCTGGTCGTCGGTCAGGTCCAGGTCCTTGAGCCGGTTGTAGCGCATCATCGACGCGCCGTGGCAGTTCAGGCAGTAGTTGACGAACAGCTTGGCGCCACGCTGCAGCGACGATACATCGCTCGTATCCAGGGGAGCCGGCTCCAGCGGATAGCCTCCTTCTGAAGCCATCGCGGGCAGCGCGGCAAGGCATGCGCCGACCAGTGCGAAGATCGAAAGCAACTTTTTCATCTTGTGTCCTTGTCCTCTTGTAGGGTCGCGCAGCGTCTTAGTGCGGATGGAACGTGACGCGCTCCGGCACCGGCTTGAACGTGCCGGCACGGCTCCACAGCGGCATGGTCAGGAAGAAGGCGAAGTACAGCAGCGTACCAAGCTGCGACACCTTCTCGCCCACCGGCGACGGCGGTTGCACACCCAGGTAACCCAGGACCAGGAACACCACCACGAAGACGATCAGGATCGACTTGTGGAAAGCGGGACGATAGCGGATCGACTTCACCGGCGAGCAGTCCAGCCACGGCAAGAAGAACAGCACGATCACCGAGCCGCCCATCACCAGCACGCCCCAGAACTTGGCATCGATGAAGTAGAAGCCCACGGCCAGGATCACCAGCACGGCGATCGAGCCGATGCGCACGCGTGCATCCTTCGTGCGCAGGAACACCATGCCCAGCACGACGGCGAAGAACAGCCACAGCACCGGCAGGAAGTTAGACGTCGTGGCCCGCAGCATCGAGTAGAACGGCGTGAAGTACCACACCGGTGCGATATGGGGCGGCGTCTTCAGCGGATCAGCCGGGAAGAAGTTGTTGGCTTCCAGGAAATAGCCGCCCACTTCCGGGAAGAAGAAGATCACGGCCGAGAAGATGATGAGGAAGCCGGCCACGCCCACCAGGTCGTGCACCGAGTAGTACGGGTGGAACGGAATGCCGTCCAGCGGTACGCCGTTCTCGTCCTTCTTTGCCTTGATTTCCACGCCGTCCGGGTTGTTCGAACCCACTTCGTGCAGCGCGATGATATGCGCCACCACCAGGCCCAGCAGCACCAGCGGCACCGCAATCACGTGGAAAGAGAAGAAGCGGTTCAGCGTGGCATCGCTCACCACGTAGTCACCACGGATGAACAGCGACAGGTCCTGGCCGATCACGGGAATCGCCGAGAACAGGTTCACGATCACCTGCGCGCCCCAGTACGACATCTGGCCCCATGGCAGCAGATAGCCCATGAACGCCTCGGCCATCAGGCACAGGAAGATCAGGCAGCCGAAGATCCATACCAGTTCGCGGGGCTTGCGGTACGAACCGTACAGCAGGCCGCGGAACATGTGCAGGTACACCACCACGAAGAACGCCGATGCGCCGGTGGAATGCATGTAGCGCACCAGCCAGCCCCACGGCACCTCGCGCATGATGAATTCCACGCTGGCGAAGGCCACCGGAATGCCAGCCGCGTTGAGCGTGCCGTCCGGCTTGTAGTTCATCACCAGGAAGATGCCGGTGACGATCTGGATCACCAGCACCAGCAGCGCCAGCGAGCCGAAGAAATACCAGAAGTTGAAATTCTTCGGCGCGTAGTACTTGGAGAGATGGTCTTCCCAAAGCTGTGTCGCGGGAAAACGGGCGTCGATCCAGCCCAGCAGCCCGGTAGTCTTGACTTCTTTTTCGGCCGCCATGATCACGCTTCTCCTTTCTCGTCCTTGCCGATCACGATCTTGGTGTCGGACAGGAACTGGTACGGGGGTACGTCAAGATTCTGCGGGGCAGGCTTGTTCTTGAACACGCGGCCTGCCAGATCGAAGGTGGAACCGTGGCAGGGACACAGGAAGCCGGGGTCCGCGCCAAGCTGCGGGTTGGCGCCAGAGGCGAACGGGCCCGAGGGAGAACAGCCAAGATGGGAGCAGATGCCGACCACGACCAGCAGGTCCTTGTGTTCGGCGCGCGAGCGGGTCTCGTTCTTGCAATAGTCCGGCGTCTTCATGGTGAAGGGAACGTCCGAACCGGGATCCGCGACCTCTGCGTCGGTCTTCTTGAGCGAGGCAAGCATTTCGGGGGTACGGCGCAGGATCCAGACCGGTTTGCCGCGCCATTCAACCGTCATCATTTCGCCGGGTTTCAGGCCGCCCACGTCGGCTTCGACGGGCGCCCCGGCGGCCTTGGCCTTTTCCGACGGGGCAAAGGTGCTGACGAACGGTACTGCTACTGCAACGCCTCCTACGCCGCCCGCGACAGATGTCGCGATCAACCAATTGCGGCGACCTTTGTCTACGTTCTTCACGTCTTGCTGGTCACTCATTCCAAACCCCAGGGGATGTCATCAATTGAATCCTGCGTCAACAAAAAATTATACCTGAGGCACATCTGGCGACGATAGGCGAACTACTGATAGCCGTGGCGCCGATAATCGTTCATGGGATCGGATGTGGGATCGCAGCACAGAGCGTTCTAATGCGGCATCCAGACTTGCACTCGAGGTTGCGATGATGCAGGCTTTGTCAAATACAAACGTTAATCTGGAACAACAAATTGGAGAAAAACCGATGGGAATGATGAGCGAGTTTCGAACTTTCGCGATGCGCGGCAACGTGATCGATCTGGCTGTGGGTGTGATCATCGGCGCTGCGTTCGGGAAGATCGTCGATTCTGTCGTCAACGACCTGATCATGCCGCTGGTGGGCCGCGTCCTGGGCAAGCTCGATTTTTCCAACATGTTCATCATGCTGGCCGAGCCGCCGCCGGGTGTGCCGCACACCCTCGATGCATTGAAGAAGGCCGGCGTGCCGGTGTTCGCCTACGGCAATTTCCTGACCATTGTGGTCAACTTTGTCATCCTCGCGTTCATCATTTTCCTGATGGTCCGGGCGTTCAACAAGATGCGCGAGAAGGAGCAGGAAGCCCCGAAGCCGGCCGAAACGCCCGAGGACATCAAGCTGCTGCGCGAAATTCGCGACAGCCTGAAGGCCCCGCGCGCCTGATCGCGCCGGATCTGGCTGGCTGAAAATTCCGGGCCTGGCTGCTCAGACCGGGTTCGGAATATCGATGAAGGTGTGGCGCAGGTCGAAGCGTTGCGCCAGATGTTCGCCCACGGCCCGGATGCCATATCGCTCCGTGGCGTGGTGGCCCGCCGCGATATAGGCTACCCCGCTCTCTCGCGCCAGATGCGTGGTGGGCTCCGACACTTCCCCGCTCAGGTAAACATCGACGCCCGCCGCGACGGCCGCCGCGAAATACCCCTGCGCGCCGCCGGTGCACCAGCCCACGCTGCGAACCATCTGATCCGGATCGCCAAGGGTGAGCGGTTCGCGATCGAGCACGCCACCCACGTGGGCGGCGAAGGCGTGCAGCGGCATCGGCTGTGGCAACGTGCCCGTCCAGCCGAGTTGGTCGTCGCTGAAACGACCGTTGGGTGCGATGCCCAGTTGCAGGCCCAGTTGCGCGTTGTTGCCCAGTTCCGCGTGATTATCCAGCGGTAGGTGGAACGCCAACAGGTTGATGTCGGCCGCCAGCAGTTTCTTCAATCGTGCGTGTTTTTGACCGATGACACGTGCATCTTCGTTCTTCCAGAAGTAGCCGTGATGCACCAGGATGGCGTCGGCACCGGCTTCGATGGCCGCGTCGATCAGCGCCAGGCTCGCGGTGACGCCAGTGACGACGTGGGTGACTTCCGGGCGACCTTGCACTTGGAGCCCATTCGGGCAATAGTCCTTGAAGCGGGAAACTTCCAGCAGGTCGTTCAAGTACAATTCCAGCTCTTTGGTTTTCATTTTCTGGTCAAAACTCCGATATGTTGCGCCGATTCTGGCTGTTCTTCGCTCAGGCCGTCACGGTCGTGCTGGCCGTGTGGTTTGTGATAGCCACGCTCAAACCCGAGTGGCTGCAACGCGGTCGGGTGGCCGTGCAGTCGGGGTCGCCTATCGTGGCACTGAAGGAAGTCGTGCCAAGCGTGGCTGGCTCCGCAGCCCAGGGTTCCTATAGCGATGCCGCCAAGGAAGCCATGCCCGCGGTGGTCAACATTTTCACCAGCAAGAACGGCACGAAACGGTCGCCCAATCCGCAGGCGGAAGATCCGTGGTTCCGGTTCTTCTTTGGCGACCGGCTGCCGGAACGCCAGGAGCCCGTGTCCAGCCTGGGTTCGGGCGTGATCGTCAGCGCCGAGGGTTACATTCTAACCAACCACCATGTGGTGGATGGCGCCGATGAAATCGAGGTGGCGCTGACCGACGGCCGCAAGGCTAACGCCAAGGTCGTGGGCTCCGATCCCGAGACCGATCTGGCCGTCCTCAAGATCACGCTCAAGGATCTGCCAGCCATTACGCTGGGGCGCATCGAGAACGTGAAGGTGGGCGATGTGGTGCTGGCCATCGGCAATCCGTTCGGCGTGGGCCAGACGGTGACGATGGGTATCGTCTCGGCGCTGGGACGCAGCCACCTGGGCATCAATACGTTCGAGAACTTCATCCAGACCGACGCGGCGATCAACCCCGGCAACTCGGGCGGCGCGCTGGTGGATGCCCAGGGCAACCTGCTGGGCATCAACACTGCCATCTATTCGCGCTCCGGCGGTTCGCTGGGTATCGGTTTCGCTATCCCCGTCTCGACGGCCAAGCAGGTGATGGAGTCGATCATTTCGACCGGCAGCGTGACGCGCGGCTGGATAGGCGTGGAGCCCCAGGACCTGACCCCGGAGATCGCCGAGTCGTTTGGCCTGGACGCGAAGGAAGGCGCGCTGATCGCCGCAGTGGTCCAGGGCGGCCCGGCCGACAAGGCCGGCGTGAAGCCCGGCGACGTACTGGTATCGGTCGACAACCAGGTGATTTCCGATACGACGGCGCTACTCAATGCCATCGCCCAGCTCAAGCCCGGCGCCGAAGTGAAGATGAAGGTCATTCGCCGCGGCAAGCCTGCCGAACTCGCCGTGATGATCGGCAAGCGCCCGCCTCCGCCGCGCCGCGCCATGCCGCTGGACGAGGAAGAGTGATGGTTTGCAGGCGGCTTCGCAGCCGCCCTTCGGCTGGCTGACGGTCAGCCGAACCATAGCGTTACAGCTTCATTGCAAAAGCCCCTGCCAGTGATGGCCGGGGCTTTTTTGTATTCTGGCAGGTGCCTGCCGGTAATTGATACGACCTGCAATATGGGCTGCGAACCGATGATGCGACCACGGTCGCGGCAATCGATCTCGCCTCGCACCAGCTGTGCACCCTCTGGAAGGAGGCCTGCGACAACGGCGCAGGACAGGAACGCAACACGAGACCGAATTGCGCGCGGATCTTCCCTCCCGCCCAATGCTGTACAAATGCCATCGGGAACGATCAGCCACGGCTGACGCCGAGCGCGTCCCTTGTGATGCGGGGCGTCCCGCGTCACCATTTCGGCCCACTCCGCATTTCATCCTCGCCAGCCAGGGACCAGTACGGAAGGCGAGAGCCGTGACGCGCGGCCCTATGCGTCACACCAATAACAAAACGCCGGCATCCTTGCGGATGCCGGCGTTTTGATCAAGCCGAATCTGAAGCGGGCTTACACCCGCGTCAAATTAGAACTTGTGGCGAACACCAACCACAGCGCCGAACTGGTTCGACGAGCCGCGGGTCGCGCCGAAGCCCGAACCTGCTGCGCCGGTACCCGACAGACCCAGGGTCGAGCCGTCCTTGTTCTTTGCGTAGGCAACGTTGAAGTATGCGTCGGTACGCTTCGAGAAAGCGTAGTCCGTCGACACCACGAAGCTCCACGGATCAGCACCGGTGTTGCGGAAGTCCTGGTAGTAAGCTGCGCCGGTCAGCGACAGAGCCGGCGTCAGTTGGTAGCCAGCACCCAGCCAGTACAGATTCGAAACGCTGGCGACCGTGGTGTTCAGCGTGTTCACGCCGCCCGGCAGAACAGCGCCATTCAGAGCGTGAGCGTAACGGTAGCCAGCGAACACCTTGGCCGGGCCGAATGCGTACGTACCTGCAACCGAAGCACGTTGAATCTTGGCATCGCCGAGAGCCGTCGTGTACGGGTTCGCGCCGATGTTGGTTTCGTCAAACACGGCACCGATCGAGAACGGGCCACCGTTGTAAATCAGACTTGCGCTGTACTCACGGCCCGTCTTGTACGAACCCGGGAATTCGCCACCGGTACCTTGGTACAGGGTCGTACCAACCGTCGAAGCGGTGCCGCCGGTGTTCGAACCTTGGCTGTACAGCAGCGAGGCGGTCAGGCCACCGAACGTGCCGGTGTACTTGATCGAGTTGTCGGCGCGCGACTGGAACTCGGTACCTTGCGAGGTGATCGAGTAGTTCGACGAGATTGCCATCGGGTCGAAGGCCAGACCGAAGTCATAGAACGGCGTTTGGTGGCGACCCAGGGTCAGCGTGCCGAACTGGCTTTGCACACCAACGAAGGCTTGGCGACCGAACAGGCGGTTACCTTGCCCCGACGTACCGGTGTCAACGCTGAAACCGCTTTCCAGGACGAACACGCCCTTCAGGCCGCCGCCCAGGTCTTCCACGCCACGCAGGCCCCAACGGCTGCCGGACATGTTGCCCGAGTTCAGACGGACTACGTCGTGGCTACCGGTTTGGCCGAGTTGGTTCGGCTGGTGGTTCTGGTACTCAATACCAGCGTCAACCACACCGTACAGGGTCACGCTCGACTGGGCATAGGCACCGCCGGCGGCCAGAGCGGCAACGGCAGCTGCAAACAGTTTCATCTTCATATCGACACTTTCCTTGTCAACTGATTGGGAAATCTTGGTTGCCCAAGTGCTTGGGCGACGCATTAACCTTCACGTCTGCGTCGTATTATGTGTCACCCCCCCAGCGCGTCAGAAGTCTTTTTCGCCGTAAACACGGTTTACCGACGCGTCTTGTTGTGACGAAGCAACAGCAAACAGGGAGGATTTCACCACTTTGGTGCAAAACAGCGCATTCAGCCCACCGGGATACAGGCCGTTAACATCTCTCGGGGAACTCAATCTGCTTGCGCTTCGCCTTCGGCAGAGGCGCCGAGGGGCTGTTTTGTCACAAAACGAGCCATCAGCAGGCCCAGTTCGTACAGGGCGACCAGCGGTACGGCCAGCAACAGTTGTGACATCACATCAGGCGGCGTGACCACGGCGGCGATGATGAATGCGCCAACAATCACGTACGGGCGGATCTGCTTGAGTTTTTCCAGTTCCACCACGCCAAACTTCACCAGCACGATCACCACCACCGGCACCTCGAACGTGATGCCGAATGCCAGGAAGGTCGTCATGGCAAAGCTCAGGTACTTGTCGATGTCGGTCGACATCTCGGCCCCGAGTGGCGCGTTGTAGTGCGCCATGAAGTGGAACACCGTCGGGAACACCAGGAAGTACGCGAAGGCCACGCCGCACAGGAACAGCACGTAGCTACTGCTCACCAGCGGCAGGATCAGCTTTTTCTCATGCTGGTACAGGCCCGGCGCGACGAAACGCCAGATCTGGTAGAGCACCCACGGCAGCGCGATGAGGAACGACACCAGCATCGTGACCTTCATCGGCACGAAGAACGAACCGGTGACATCGGTCACGATCATGCGGCCGTTCTTGGGCAGCGACTGCGTGAGCGGTGCGGAGAACAGGTTGAAAATCTCCGCCGCCCAGTAGACCAGGCCGAGAAAGACGATGATGACCCCGGCTACCGCCTTCACCAGCCGCTCGCGCAACTCGATCAGGTGGGAAATGAAAGTCTCTTGCTGGGACTCGCCGTCGGGATCGTGGGAGTCGTTGGGGTCTTGGGTGCCCGCCATGCTTACTCGAAGAAGGAACGGTTACGGCCGCTGGCCGGGCGATGACGCTTGACGCGGGCGGCGCCTGATTGCACCCACACGCGCACGTTCTGCTGGCGCTTGAACCAGATCGGCCGGGCGCCCTGCTTGACGCGCCAGCTCTTGCGGCCGTTATGGGATTTGTGCGCGCTGTCCCAGCTGGGCACGTAGCCGGCGCTGACGCCGCTGGCGTCGGATTCCGCCGTGCCGGAAGCCTCGACACCGCCCAGTGCCTCGTTCAGCGCCTGGGTGTGTTCGTTGACTTCCTTGTGGATGGTCTGCTCGACGTCGCGCGCGGCGTTCTCGAATTCCGTGCGCATCTTGCGCAGTTCCTCGAGTTCCACCTCGCGGCTGACCTCGGCCTTTACGTCATTGATATAGCGTTGTGCGCGACCGACCAGGGCGCCGACCGTGCGCGCCACCTTCGGCAGACGCTCGGGGCCGATCACGATCAGCGCCACGGCGCCGATCAGTGCCAGCTTGGAAATGCCGAGATCGATCATGCGAAAACCGGGACTGAGACACAGGACAGGCAGGCCGCGCCGTGCGCGGCCGCCGGGAGGATGACTGACAAGGAAAAATCGGCCGGCGGATTATTCCTGGCGCTGCTTTTCCTTGGCTTCCACGTCGATCGTGGTGGTGTCGCGCAGTTCCTTGGCCGCGGCTGGCTTGGCGCCAGGTTCCTCGGCGTTGCCGTCCTTCATGCCATCCTTGAAGCCCTTCACCGCGCCACCCAGATCCTGGCCGATATTGCGCAGCTTCTTGGTACCGAAGACGAGCATGACGATCACCAGCACGATCAGCCAGTGCCAAATGCTAAACGAACCCATTTCTTGCTCCTGATAAAGCCGCGGGCATCGGAATATGATCGCCCGGCCCCGTAGTTCCGTCCTTCAAAGGCCGCGTCGGGGCGACGGTACCCGACGCAACATCTGGCCGGGACATCGCTGTCCCAGCCCCTTTCTCATGCCCAGGCTGTCCCGAACTCGCGTTCAGAACGCCGGTGACTTCCACTGGTCGCGCGGGCCGCCGAGTACGTGGAGATGGAGATGGAACACCTCCTGTCCGCCGTCCGTGCCGGTGTTGATCACCGTACGGAACCCGTTGTTGCAGCCGGCAAGGCGCGCCAGTTCAGGCACCCTGAGCATTATTCTAGCAAGCACATCCGCATCGCCGGGTCCGCATTCCGCCAGCGAATCGACATGCGATTTCGGAATTACCAGAAAGTGTACCGGCGCTTTGGGATGGATATCGTGAAACGCCAGCATATCGTCGTCCTCGTACAGCTTGCTGGACGGGATCTGACCGGCCACGATCTTGCAGAAAATGCAATTGTCCTGGGATTTCATGAAGTTCTTGTTGCAGCCTGTCAGCACACTGCACGAAATTGTGCCGTCCCGCTGCCACTTTATCGTGATCCTGCGGTCCGGCCTCAGAACGACTCGCCCGGATACATTGGCCTGCGGTCGTTCAGGTACAGCCAGCCCTTGACGATACGATACAGTATCCACAGTGACAAAATGCAGAAAACGGCGATTGCCACCGGGAGCAGCAACACTGTCGCGAACATGATGCCGCCCACCACGTACCAGACGATCGACCACCAGAAAGTGCGAATCTGCCACGCGAAGTGCGTGGCATAAACCGTTCCCCGGGTGTCGTCCCGCTTTACGTAGTTGACGATGATCGCGATCAGCGCCGTGATGCCGCCCGTGAACCAGTGAATTGCATACAGCGCGTAAAGGATGTGCGTCAGCTTGCGCAATCCGTCGAGCTTGTCCGCATCAGCGGTTGTCGTCACCTGCGTGGTGTAGTCCGTCGCCATCGTGCCCTCCAGCGTTGCACCGCGTTATGCCGGGCCCGGAAATTTCCGGAGCGGCCGTAGGCTCAATGCTACTCCTTGCGACTGGCTTTCTCGACCAGCCCCGACAGCCCCTCGCGGCGCGCCAGTTCGTTGACCACATCAGCCGGCGTGGCGCCGATATGCGAGAGCAGCACCATCGTGTGGAACCACAGATCGGCCACTTCGTACACCACCTTGCCCACCGCTTCATCGCCGAGGCCGGCCGCGCGGGCGTCCTTGGCCGCCATCACGGTCTCGGTGGCTTCCTCGCCAATCTTCTTCAGGATGGCGTCGTCGCCCTTCCTGAACAGCCTGGCCACATAGGATTTGTCGGGGTCGCCGCCGTTTTCGGGCTTGCGCGATTCCAGCGTGGCGGCCACACGGGCCAGCACGTCTGCCGAGTCGGCCAGGCCAGTCGTTTGCGTGTCCTGGCTCATGGCTTGGCCGCGTAGATCGTCGACGGGTCCTTGAGCACCGGTTCGACGGTATGCCAGTCGCCCGACTCGACGTCGCCTTCGAACTTCTGGAAGAAACACGAGTGCCGGCCGGTATGGCAGGCAATGCTGTCGATCTGGGTGACCTTCAGCAGCACGACGTCCTCGTCGCAATCCAGCCGGATTTCGTGCACCTTCTGCACGTGGCCGGACTCCTCGCCCTTGTGCCAGAGGCGCTTGCGCGAACGCGACCAGAACACGGCCTCGCCCAGCTCAACCGTGCGCTGCAGCGCCTCGCGGTTCATGAACGCGAACATCAGCACGTCATTGGAGCCCGTCTCCTGGACGATCACCGGCACCAGGCCGTTGTCGTCCCACTTCACCTTGTTCAACCACTTCTTTGCCATGATCAGATCCGGACGGGGATGCCCTCGCGGGCCATGAATGCCTTTGCTTCGCCAACGGTGTGCTGCCCGTAGTGGAAGATGCTGGCGGCCAGCACCGCATCGGCGTGACCCAGCTTGATGCCGTCGGCCAGATCCTGCAGGCCGCCCACGCCACCTGATGCAATAACGGGTACGGGCACGGCGTCGCTGACCGCGCGCGTCAGTTCCAGGTCGAATCCGCTCTTGGTGCCATCACGGTCCATGCTGGTCAGCAGGATTTCTCCGGCGCCGCGGCGCGCCATCTCGCGGGCCCACTCCACGGCGTCCAGGCCGGTCGCCTTGCGTCCGCCGTGGGTAAACACTTCCCAGCGGGCCGGTTCGCCCGGTGCCGAACTGCGCTTGGCATCGATGGCCACCACGATGCACTGCGAGCCGTACTTGCCAGTCGCGTCTGAAACCAGTTGCGGGTTGGCGATGGCGGACGAATTCACGCTGATCTTGTCCGCCCCGGCATTGAGCAGCCTGCGCACGTCTTCGACGGCGCGCACGCCGCCGCCAACGGTCAGCGGGATGAACACCTGCGAAGCCACGGCCTCGATGATATGAAGGATCAGGTCGCGGCCGTCGCTGGTCGCGGTGATGTCGAGAAATGTGATTTCGTCGGCACCCTGCTCGTCGTAGCGGCGAGCGATTTCAACAGGGTCGCCCGCATCGCGCAGTTCGACGAAGTTGACACCCTTGACCACCCGCCCGTTGGTCACGTCGAGGCAGGGGATGATACGTTTGGCTAGCATGTGATTCCTTGCCTGCCGCGCCCGCCCGGGGCACGGCTGGTTATGGCGTCCTGCCTGGCGGCGAGATTCGGCCGTCAGTTACTCAGCCGTCAGCTTGTCCGCGTGCGCCTGGGCGTCAGCGAAGACCAGGTCGCCGGAATAGATGGCGCGCCCGCAGATCACGCCTTCCACGCCTTCGTGTTCCACGGCGCAGAGCTGGTCGATGTCGGCCATGTTCGACAGGCCGCCGCTGGCGATCACCGGGATCGACATCGACTGGGCCAGCTTGACCGTGGCATCGATGTTGATGCCCTGCAGCATGCCGTCGCGGCCGATATCGGTGTAGATGATGGCTTCCACGCCGTAGTCCTCGTACTTGCGTGCCAGATCCGCCACTTCATGGCCGGTCAGCTTGCTCCAGCCATCGGTGGCCACCTTGCCGTCCTTGGCGTCGAGCCCGACGATGATGTGGCCGCCGAACGCCGAGCAGGCGTCCTTCAGGAATCCGGGGCTCTTCACGGCGGCGGTGCCGATGATCACGTACGACAGGCCGTCGTCGAGCCAGCGCTCGATCGTGTTCAGGTCGCGGATGCCCCCGCCGAGCTGCACGGGAATCTCGTCGCCGACCTCCGCGATGATGGCCTTGATGGCGGCCTCGTTGCGGGGCTTCCCAACAAAGGCGCCGTTCAGGTCGACCAGATGCAGGCGACGCGCGCCCTGGTTCACCCAGTGACGTGCCATGGCGGCGGGATCTTCGGAAAAGACGGTAGCCTGGTCCATATCGCCTTGTTTGAGGCGTACACACTGACCGTCCTTCAGGTCGATGGCCGGAATGAGCAACATAGCGTAACGAGCGTGGTGGTTGTGTAAAAGGAAAAGGGCAGCGATGCCAGCGCGGCTGCGCGGGCGCTCAGGTCATGTCAGTTTTGCAGTGGATGCAGTCTGGGTCGGTGGCTCTGAACGACAGGTATCGCTGTTGATCTTGTGGCGCTTCTGGTAACAGGTGCTTCTGACGCTTTACGGATTCCAGTGCACGAAATTCCGGTATAGCTGCAAACCCATCGCGGCGCTCTTCTCCGGGTGGAACTGCGTGGCGAAAATATTATCGCGTGCCACCGCACTGGTAAACACGACGCCATAGTCCGTCTCGCCGGCAATATGCGCCGGCTCCTGCGCCTGCACATAATAGCTGTGCACGAAGTAAAACCAGCTGTTGTCCGGGATGCCCTGCCACATCGGATGGGCCAGTGCCTGCCGCACGCGGTTCCAGCCCATCTGCGGCACCTTGAAACGCGAGCCATCCGGCTGCGTCATCCCTTCCAGTTCAAAGCGGATCACCTCGCCCGGCATCAGGCCCAGGGCCGGAGTGCTGGCCGCCCCCGACCTGGCTTCACTGCTGCGTTCGAACAGCATCTGTTCGCCAACGCACACACCCAGCATCGGCTTCGACGCCGCGGCTTCCAGCACGGCCTGCTGCAGCCCCGAATCCCCCAGGGCGCCCATGCAGTCGGGCATCGCACCCTGCCCCGGCAGCACCACGCGGTCGGCCGCGCGGATCGCCTCGGGGCGGTCCACAACCTGCACGTCCGCTTCCGGTGCCGCGGCACGCAGAGCCTGCGCCACCGAGCGCAGGTTGCCCATGCCGTAATCCACAATTGCTATGGTAGTCATGATTTCAAAACAGGCAACAATGTCTTCAGCCCGTCCACAATGAATTCAACGGCCAGCGCCGACAGGATCAACCCCATCAGGCGCGTGCCGATATTGATCCCGGTCCTGCCAACCACCCGTGCGATGGGGTCCGCCGCACGGAATGTGCCATACACCACCAGCCCCAGCAGTACGCCGATCCCGACCAGGATCAGCAGCTCGTACCAGTGGTGCGTCTTGCCCGCATAAACGATCACGGTGCTGATCGAACCCGGTCCGGTCAGCAACGGCAGCGCCAGCGGCACCACCGCGATACTGGTCTTGGCCTCCGCCTCGTCCTCTTCCTCGGGCGTGGCCTTGGTCCGGCCGGTCTGGGCGTTGAGCATGTTCATCGCCATCATGATCATGATCAGCCCGCCGCCCACCTGCAGCGACGCCACCGAGATATTGAAGAACTCGATGATCTGCTGGCCCAGCAACGCCGACAGGCCCACCACGATCGCCACGGCAATCGACGCCGTCTTGATCGTCTTCAGCTTCTCCGTCTCGGTCTGCTGGCTGGTCAGGCTGATGAAGAACGGGATCGCCCCGATCGGATTGATCAGCGCCAGCAGCGAGATGAAAGACTTGAGCGTATCCATCGGATGCGGGTGTGTCGGGGTTGTCAGCGTCGCCGCAACCAGCCGGCTCGCCTGCTATATGGGGGCGCAGGTCAGTGTTTCAGGTCAGACACCAGTATGGGTCAGAGCGTACCCTTGGTCGATGGAATCTGGTTGGCCGCACGCGGATCCAGCTCCACCGCCATGCGCAACGCACGGCCAAAGGCCTTGAATACCGTTTCGCACTGGTGGTGGGCGTTGATGCCGCGCAGGTTGTCGATATGGAGCGTCACTCCGGCGTGGTTGACGAAGCCGCGGAAGAACTCGATCGTCAGGTCGACGTCGAAGCTGCCCACCCGGGCGCGCGTGAACGGCACGTGGAATTCCAGCCCCGGACGGCCCGAGAAGTCGATCACCACGCGCGACAGGCATTCGTCCAGCGGCACGTAGCTGTGGCCGTAGCGGGTGATGCCCTTCTTGTCGCCGATGGCGCGCGCCACGGCCTGGCCCAGCGTAATGCCGACGTCCTCCACCGTATGGTGATCGTCGATATGGGTGTCGCCCGTGGCCTCGACCTCCAGGTCGAACATGCCATGCCGGGCAATCTGGTCCAGCATGTGGTCGAGGAACGGCACGCCGGAAGCCAGCTTCTGGCGGCCGGTGCCATCAAGGTTCAGCGAAACGCGGATCTGCGTTTCCGAGGTATTGCGGGTGACCTCTGCAACACGCATGGTGGGGTTAATCCTGCAATGAGGCACGGAATGCCTCAAGAAACTGCGCGTTTTCTTCGGGGGTGCTGACCGTCACGCGCAGACAGTTGGCCAGCAATGCGTGCATTTTACTCACGTTCTTGATCAATACCTTCCGCGCCAGCACGCGCTCGAACGTCTGTGCCGCATCCGGCACGCGCACCAGCAGGAAGTTGGCGGCGCTCGGGTAGACCGTCACGCCCGGGATGGCTGCCATGGCGTCGGCCAGCTTCGCGCGCTCGGCCCGCAGCTGCGCGGCCTGGTCATCCAGCACATCCACATGTTCCAGCGCGAACAGCGCGGTGGCTTCGGTCAGTACGTTGACGTTGTACGGCGGCCGCACCTTGTCCAGTTGCGACAGCCATTCCGGCGACCCCGCCATGTAACCCAGGCGGATACCGGCGAGGCCCAGCTTCGACACCGTGCGCATCACCAGCAGGTTGCCGAACCCGGTCAGGCGCGGCATCCAGCTTTCCTGCGCGAACGGCTGGTAGGCCTCGTCCACCACCACCAGGCTCTGGCACACCTCGCCCTGCGCGGCGCGCACGATCGCTTCCATGTCGGCGGCATCGAACAGGTTGCCGGTAGGGTTGTTCGGGTAGGCCAGATAGATGATGGCGGGCTTGTGCTCGGCCATCGCGGCCAGCATGGCGGCGCGGTCCAGCGTGAAATCCGCGCGCAGCGGCACGCCGACAAACCCGAGGCCCGCAAACTGGGCCGACATCGCATACATGACGAAGCCCGGCACCGGCGCCAGCACCTTGGCGCCCGGCTTCGATGCGGCCAGCGAAATGATGCTGATCAGTTCGTCCGAACCGTTGCCCAGCATCACGTCCATCCCGGCCGGCACCTTCATGACCGACTTGAGCTGCGCGCGCAGTGCCTCGCTGCTCGGCACCGGGTAGCGGTTCAGGGCCACCTCGCCCAGCCGCGCGGCCAGTTGCGCGCGCAGGTCGGGCGGCAGCCGGTACGGATTCTCCATCGCGTCGAGCTTCACCAGTCCGTGCGAGTCGGCGACATGGTAAGCGCCCATGGCGCGCACGTCGTCACGGATGATGCGTTCGATCAGGGATGGGTCTACGGCTGACATGATGGTCCTATGGTTTCGTGCTGGTTTCGTGCTTTTCAGGTATTTCTTAACGCTTGAATCGGTACTCGGCGCTGCGCGCGTGGGCCTGCAGCCCCTCGCCATAGGCCAGTTCGGCGGCGATCTGGCCCAGCATCTGCGCCCCGCCCTCGCTGACCTCGATCAGGCTCGAACGCTTCTGGAAGTCGTACACGCCCAGCGGCGATGAGAAGCGCGCGGTGCGCGAGGTGGGCAGCACGTGGTTCGGGCCCGCGCAGTAGTCGCCCAGCGACTCGCTGGTATAGCGGCCCAGGAAGATGGCGCCCGCGTGGCGGATCTTCTCGCTCCACTGCCGCGGATTCTCGGCGGAAATCTCCAGGTGCTCCGGCGCGATGGCGTTGGCGATCTCGCAGGCTTCTTCCATGTCGCGCACCTTGACCAGCGCACCGCGTCCGGCCAGCGAGGCGGCGATCACCTCGCGGCGCGGCATCGTCGGCAGCTGGCGCTGGATGCATTCTTCCACGCGGTTCAGGTAGGCCTCGTCCGGGCACAGCAGGATCGACTGCGCCAGCTCGTCGTGCTCGGCCTGCGAGAACAGGTCCATGGCCACCCAGTCCGGATCGGTCGTGCCGTCGCAGATCACCAGGATCTCCGACGGGCCGGCGATCATGTCGATGCCGACCGTGCCGAACACGCGGCGCTTGGCGGCGGCCACATAGGCATTGCCCGGGCCGACGATCTTGTCGACCTGCGGCAGCGTGGCAGTACCGAACGCCAGCGCGCCAACGGCCTGCGCCCCGCCGATCGTGAACACGCGGTCCACGCCGGCGATCTGCGCGGCGGCCAGCACCAGTTCGTTGCGCACGCCACCAGGCGTGGGCACGACCATGATCACTTCCTTGACGCCGGCCACGCGCGCGGGGATCGCGTTCATCAGCACCGACGACGGATACGCGGCCTTGCCGCCGGGCACGTACAGGCCCACGCGGTCCAGCGGGGTCACCTTCTGGCCCAGCATCGTGCCGTCGGCCTCGGTGTATTCCCAGCTATGGCTGCCGCATTCGATCTTCTGCTTCTCGTGGTAGGCGCGCACGCGGGCGGCGGCAGCCTCCAGCGCGGCGCGGCGCTTGGGCTCCAGGTCTTCCAGCGCCGCCTCCAGCTGGGATTGCGACAACTCCAGCGCGCCCATCGAGGCGGCCTCCACGCGGTCGAAACGGCGCGTGTATTCGAGCACGGCCTCATCGCCACGGCGGCGCACATCGGCCAGGATATCGGCAGCGGCGCGATCGATGGCCTCGTCTTCCGACGCCTCGAACGCCAGCACCTGGCGCAGGGCATCGGCAAAACCGGGCTCGGTCGAGTCGAGCCGGCGGATCGACAGGTTTTCCATATCGGTTTCGTTCATGACTGCTTGTCCTCGAGGAATCCCTGACGGATTCCCGGTCGGGTTCAACTTGTGCGTGCCTCAGGCGAGCGCCGCCGAGGCCCGTTCGAATGCTTCCAGAATCGGCGTCAGCCGTTCCCGTTTGAGCTTCAGCGCCGCCTGGTTGACCACCAGGCGCGACGAGATCTGCACGATCTCTTCCACTTCGACCAGGTTGTTCGCACGCAGCGTGCCGCCGGTGCTGACCAGGTCGACGATGGCATCGGACAGTCCCACCAGCGGGCCCAGCTCCATCGATCCGTACAGCTTGATCAGGTCCACGTGCACGCCCTTCTTGGCGAAGTGCTCGCGTGCGGTCTGCACGTACTTGGTGGCCACGGCCAGGCGCGCACCCTGTCGCACCGCGTTGGCGTAGTCGAACCCGGCCGGCACGGCCACCGACATGCGGCAGCGCGCGATGTTCAGGTCGATCGGCGCGTACAGGCCGGTCATGCCGTGCTCCATCAGCACGTCCTTGCCGGCCACGCCGAAGTCGGCCGCGCCATACTGCACATAGGTCGGCACGTCCGACGCACGCACGATGATCACGCGCACGGCCGGGTCCGACGTCGGCAGGATCAGCTTGCGCGAGGTCTCGGGGTCCTCGGTCACCTGAATGCCGGCCGCGGCCAGCAGCGGCAGCGTTTCGGTAAAGATGCGGCCCTTGGACAGTGCCAGCGTCAGCTGGTTGGGCGAGGCGTTGAAAGCGGGACTCATCGTCAGTTCTTCTAGGTTCGGGGCGGCTTGGGGCGGCGGCTTCTGGCTCAGGCGATCCGGCGGATCTTCGCGCCGACGGCCGACAGCTTGTCTTCCATGCGGTCGTAGCCGCGATCCAGATGGTAGATCCGGTCGATCGTCGTTTCGCCATCGGCCACCAGGCCGGCAATGACGAGACTGGCCGACGCGCGCAGGTCGGTGGCCATCACGTTGGCCCCCGACAGGCGCGGCACGCCGGTCACCACCGCGGTGTTGCCCTCGGCCGTGATGTTCGCGCCCAGACGGTTCAGCTCCTGCACGTGCATGAAGCGGTTTTCGAAGATCGTCTCGGTGATGCGCGCCGTGCCGTCGGCCACCGCGTTCAGGGCCATGAACTGGGCCTGCATGTCGGTCGGGAAGGCCGGGTATTCCGACGTCCGGAAGCTCACGGCCTGCGGGCGTTGCGGCATGGCCAGGCGGATCCAGTCGTCGCCGGTCTCCACCGTGGCGCCGGTCTCGCGCAGCTTGACCAGCACGGCGTCCAGGATCAGCGGCGGGATGTCGCGCACGACGATGTCGCCCAGCGACGCGGCGGCCGCGCACAGGAACGTGCCGGCTTCGATACGGTCGGCCACCACGCTGTGCTGCGCGCCGTGGAGTTTGTCCACGCCTTGCACGATCAGGCGGTCGGTGCCGATCCCCTCGATCTTCGCGCCCATCTTGACCAGCAGTTCGGCCAGATCGGTCACCTCGGGCTCGCGCGCGGCGTTTTCCAGCACGGTCTCGCCTTCGGCCAGCGTGGCGGCCATCAGCAGGTTCTCGGTGCCGGTCACGGTAATCATGTCCGTCACCACGCGGGCGCCCTTCAGGCGGCTGGCCCGGGCATGGATGAAGCCGTGCTCGATGTTGATTTCCGCACCCATGGCCTGCAGGCCCTTGATGTGCTGGTCCACGGGGCGTGCGCCAATGCCGCAGCCGCCGGGCAACGACACGCGGGCCTCGCCGAAGCGGGCCACCAGCGGGCCGAGCACCAGGATCGACGCACGCATGGTCTTCACGAGGTCGTAGGAAGCTTCCGGCGAATTGATGTCGGCGCCGTTCAGCGTGGCCACGCCATCGACCATGTCGGCCTGCATGCCCATCTGGCGCAGCAGCTTGAGCATGGTGCGCGTGTCCTGCAGGTCGGGCACGTTGGAGAGCGATACGGTGTCGGCGGTCAGCAGGCCGGCGCACAGGATGGGCAGCGCGGCGTTCTTGGCGCCCGAGACGCGGACTTCGCCCTTGAGCGGCCCGTTGCCCTGGATCTGGAATTTGTCCATGTTTCTGTCTTGTCAGCCGGCGGGGTTGCTTCCGCCGGTGTGTTGTCTTGTGAGGTGTCGACGCCTTATTTGGCGCCGTCGGCCTGCCATTCGGCCGGCGTCAGCGTTTTCATCGACAGCGCATGGATCTCGGCCCGCATGCGGTCGCCCAGCGCCGCGTAGACGCGCTGGTGCCGCTGGATCAGGCGCTTGCCCTCGAACTCTCCGCTGACGATCGTGGCGAAGAAGTGCTGGCCGTCGCCCTCCACGTGCAGATGTTCGCAGGGCAATCCTTGGGCAATGTAATCCCTGACTTGTTCCGGAGTAGGCAGCATGTCTGTCTCTGTGAATTCGGTGATTTGCGGCAAATCAGTGCCGCAGCTTGTAACCCTTGCGCAGCAGGCGCAGCGCCAGCGCGGCCAGCACCACGAATGCCACGACCACCACGGCCAGGCTGTGCAGCGGCGGCACGTCGGACACGCCGAAGAAGCCGAAGCGGAAGCCGTCGATCATGTAGAAGAACGGGTTGGCGTGCGACACGGCCTGCCAGAACGGCGGCAAGGAATGAATCGAATAGAACACGCCGGACAGGAACGTGGCCGGCATGATCAGAAAGTTCTGGAACGCGGCCAGTTGGTCAAACTTCTCGGCCCAGATGCCGGCGATCAGGCCCAGCGTGCCCAGGATGCCCGCGCCGGCCAGCCCGAACACCAGGATCCACAGCGGATGCGCGAAATGCAGGTGCGCAAACCATGCCGTCACCAGCAGCACGCCCAGGCCCACGCATAGCCCGCGGATGATCGACGCCGCCACATAGGCGCCGAACATCTCCCAGTGCGACAGCGGCGGCAGCAGGATGAACACCAGGTTGCCGGTGATCTTGGACTGGATCAGCGATGACGAACTGTTGGCGAACGCGTTCTGCAGCACGCTCATCATCACCAGGCCTGGCACCAGGAAAGCGGTATAGCTGATCTGGTCATAGACGCGCACGCGGTCTTCGAGCACATGGCCGAAGATCAGCAGGTACAGCACGGCGGTCAGCACCGGCGCGGCCACGGTCTGGAACGATACCTTCCAGAAGCGCAGCACTTCCTTGTAGAGCAGCGTGCGGAAGCCGATCAGGCCGCCGACTTTCATCGATGCCAGACGCTGTTCCTCGCGCTGGGCCACATTGACCTCGACGGGATTCTTCATGCCGCGGCCTCCATGGCGGCGTTCGGCGTGCTGCCGGGCATCTCGCCCTCGCGGCGCATGATCTGCACGAACACGTCCTCCAGGTCGGCCTTGCTGATTTCCATGTCTTCGATTTCACAACCGGCTGCGCGCAGCGCGGCCAGGATGGGCTCCACAGCCTCGTAGCCCGACAGCCGCAGGCGATGCGCGCGCTCGCCCGGATTGCCCGGCGTGCGCAGTGCGTCGAGCTCGGCCGGCAGGGTACCCTTCGACAGGGTCAGAACCAGTTGCAGGCCCGCAAACTGGTTGAGCAGGCTGCTGGTGCGGTCCAGCGCCACCACCTCGCCGAACTTGAGCATGGCGATGCGGTCGCAGAGTGCCTCGGCTTCTTCCAGGTAGTGGGTGGTCAGGATGATCGTGTGGCCTTCGCGGTTCAGGCGCGAAATGAATTTCCACAGGGTCTGGCGCAGCTCCACGTCCACGCCGGCGGTGGGTTCGTCCAGCACGATCACGGGCGGACGGTGCACCAGCGCCTGGGCCACCAGTACGCGGCGCTTCATGCCGCCCGACAGCTGGCGCATGTTGCTGTCGGCCTTGTTGGTGAGATCGAGGTTGGCCATGATCTCGTCGATCCAGTCGTCGTTGCGCGGCAGGCCGAAATAGCCCGACTGCAGCCGCAGCGTCTCGCGCACCGTGAAGAACGGATCGAAAACCAGCTCCTGGGGCACCACGCCCAGCATGCGGCGCGCCATGCGGTAGTCGTCCACCACATCGTGGCCGAGCACGCTGACCGTACCCGAATCGGCGCGGTTCAGACCGGCCAGAATGGAAATCAGCGTGGTCTTGCCCGCGCCGTTGGGGCCGAGCAGGCCGAAGAATTCGCCGCGCTCGACGCTGAAACTGACACCCTTGAGCGCCTGCAGGTTGCGGTAACGCTTGCGGACATCGGTAATTTCGATGGCTTTCATGGCCGAATGTCTTGGGATGGGGCCGCTTGGCGGTCAGCCTTACCTGGATTTGGGGGGCGCCCCTGAGGTTAGCCGCGCAGCACCTGTGGATCGTGTCAGGGCACTTGGGGGCGACTTGGGGACGAACAACCCGGAATTATAGGGGATGAGGGGGTTCCCCCGCTCTGCCCGGCGCGGCGCCAGGCCCTCGGCCCGACGCCGTGGCATCGCATGGCCGCACGCAATGGCGCGCGCGGCGACGGATGCCGGTTCAATGTCGGTGGTGGTGGTGTTCCGGGTGGGTAGCCGTGGCGGTAGCCAGGCCCAGCAGGCCTTCGACCCCATAGAGGGTGGCCAGCGAACGCAACTGCGGCGACGCACCGGCAATAGCCAGCGACTGGCCGCGCTCGGCGGCAGCCCGCTGCCAGGCCAGCAGCACGGCGACGGCGGAGGAATCCACCTGCGTCAGCGCGCTGCAATCCACCGTCACGTCGCCCTGCTGCACGCGCGACAGGCCGTCACGCAGCACGATGGCGGCGTTGCGGTTGGTCAGCGAGGAGCCAAGGGCAGGCATGAATGGATGCTGGAAACGTGAAACGGGCTTATCGAAATGAAAACTCCCGCCCGGAGGCGGGAGCGTCTGGCCATTGTAGACCAGTTTGGCCGCGCCGTGCTGCGGCGCAACCAGAATCGCGCCGATCGGCCGCTCAGCTCTTGGCGTTGGCCAGTTGGCGGTTGCGGTCCTGCAGCGTCTTGATGACGCCGTCCACACCCTGCTGGTTGGCGATGGTGTTGAAGCTGCCCTTGTACGCCTCGGTCAGCCAGGCGCCCAGCACGTTGATGTCATAGACCTTCCAGCCCTCGGGCGTCTTTTCCAGGCGATAGTCCATCTGGATCGGCTCGCCCTTGTTGATGACCTGGGTGCGGATCGTGGCGTCGGTGTCGTCAGCCGTGCCGCGATAGGGACGGAACTGCACCTTCTGGTCGCGGATCTGGGCAATGGCGCCCGCGTAGGTACGGATCAGCAGCGTCTTGAACTCGTCGGTAATCACCTTCTGCTGTTCCGGCGTGGCCTTCGACCAGTTGCGGCCCATGGCGATCTGCGTGGTGCGCGTGAAGTTGGCGTGCGGCAGGATCTTCTGCTCGACGAGCTGGGTGATCTTGCCGATATTGCCGGCCTGCATGTCCTTGTCGGACTGCACGGTGGACATCACGTCGTTCACCACGCCCTTGACCAGGCCGTCCGGCGTCGAGGCGTCGGCCTGCTGCGCCTGCGCGGCGCCGGCGCCGGCAAAGGCAACAACAGTGAGGAAGGGAAGCAGCAGTCGCTTGATCATGTGAATTTTTTCCTTTCTTTCCGGGGACGTCACCTGCAGGGTATCGGCAGGTTCGCGCCCATCCGACAGGGCAACAACGCACCGCCATCGGAAATCATTGAAACACAGGCGTCAGCCGGGCATGGTACCCGTACATGCATTAAACGCCACTTTCATACACTTTGTTTCAGGCCTCACAGCGCGCTCACAGGCGCGGCCAGGCATTGTCGTGACTAGGCTGGCGGGGCAGACCTTGCGGGCTGCCCACGGCGCATCAGCCCTCTTTGGTATCGGATCCGACCGGCGCGGGCTTGCCGCCATCCTGATCCTGCGGCGCCTTCTGCTGGGGTTGCTGCGGCGCGTCCTCGTCGTCCTGCGACGGCGGATTGCCGTCGTGGATCAGGTATTCGCGTCGCTGCAGGTATGAATCGCGCAGGAACGCGTACTTGTCCAGCGCGGCCGCCTCGATCAGGCTGGTGGCACCCAGTAGCTGGGCCCGCCCGTCGACCACGCGCACGGTGGACACCGACAGGCTCGCGTACCACGGCGAAATATAGGTGGTCGGGTCCATGAAGCGGTCCACCACCATGCCGGTGCCGTCACGCACGCTGCTCGGTCCGAACAGCGGCAGCACCAGGTACGGGCCCGGCGGCACGCCCCACACGCCCATGGTCTGGCCGAAGTCTTCCTTGTACTTCGGCAGCCCGGCCGGCGTGGCGATATCGATCAGGCCGCCCAGGCCAAGCACGCTGTTGATGGCCACGCGCATCGTGTCTTCCGCTGCCCGCGACGGCTTGCCTTGCAGCAGGTTGTTGGCCGCCGAGTAGACATCGCTGACGTTCGAGAAGAAGTTGCCCACCGCCGTGCGCACCGGCGACGGGATGTAGTCCTGGTAGCCCTCGGCCACCGGCTTCAGCGCGTACTTGTCGAGATTGTCATTGAACGTGGAAACGCCACGGTTGAACGGCTCCAGCGGGTCTGCCGGATTGGCGTTGGGTCCGGTGGCGCAGCCGGCCAGGGCCAGCGCGACCAGCGAAACCGCGGTCAGGCGATGAAAAGTGCTCATTTGCTACCGCCCATTCCCGGCGCGGCCGGCAAGGCCGCCGCACCCGAGCCGGACGCATTCGACGAAGAAGGGGAAGGAGACGGGGCCGGGGCGGACGCGTTGCCGTTGCCGCTGTTGCCGCCGCCGGCGCCGGCATCGGCCGCCTTGTTGTACAGGAACTGACCAATCAGGTTTTCCAGCACCACGGCCGACTGCGTCATCGTGATCTTGCTGCCCTGGGCCAGCATCTTGTCGTCGCCGCCGGCTTCCAGCCCGATGTACTGCTCGCCAAGCAGTCCCGACGTCAGGATCTTGGCCGACGTGTCGCGCGGGAACTCGTACCGTTTATCCAGATTCATCGTCACCGTGGCCTGGTATTGCTTGTCGTCGAAGTTGATCGACGCCACGCGGCCCACCACGACGCCGGCACTTTTCACGGGCGCACGCGGCTTCAGTCCGCCGATATTGTCGAACTGCGCGGTCACCGCGTAGGTGTCCTGGAACGACAGGCTGCTCATGTTGCCGGCCTTCAGCGCCAGGAACAGCAGGGCGGCGAAGCCCACCACCACGAACAACCCCACCCAGTAGTCGAGCGAATTTTTCTTCATGCGAGTCTCTTGTCGAATGCTTGTCAGCTGAACATCAGCGCGGTCAGCAGGAAATCCAGGCCGAGCACGGCCAGCGACGCCATCACCACGGTCCGCGTGGTGGCGCGTGAAACGCCTTCGGGCGTCGGGTTCGCCTCGAACCCCTGGTACAGCGCGATGAACGTCACCGCAATGCCAAAAGTGAAGCTTTTGATCACGCCGTTCAGCACGTCGGCACGCACGTCCACGCCGCCTTGCATCTGCGACCAGAACGCGCCGGCATCCACGCCGATCAGCTGCACGCCAACCAGGTAACCGCCCAGGATGCCCACCGCGCTGAAGATCGCCGCCAGGATCGGCATGGCGATGACACCGGCCCAGAATCGGGGCGCGATCACGCGCTGCAAGGGGTTGACGGCCATCATTTCCATGGCGGTCAGCTGCTCGCCGGCCTTCATCAGTCCGATTTCAGCGGTCAGCGACGTGCCGGCGCGGCCCGCGAACAGCAGCGCCGACACCACCGGCCCCAGTTCGCGCACCAGCGACAGCGCCACCAGCAGGCCCAGCGCCTGCTCGGACCCATAGCGGTTCAGCGTGTAGTAGCCCTGCAGGCCGAGCACGAAGCCGACGAACAGGCCCGACACGGCGATGATCACCAGCGACAGGTTCCCGACGAAGAACACCTGGTCCGAGATCAGCCGGAACCGGCGCAGCAGCGCCGGCGACAGCGCCAGCACGGCCAGGAACATGCGCGTGGCACGGCCCAGGCCGCCCACGAACTGGCGCACCGCCGCGCCGATGGTAGTGAAGAAGCCGGTCAACGCGCGCCTCCGGCCAGGAAATCTTCGGCCAGCGTGGGGCCGGCGTAGTGGAAAGGCACCGGGCCGTCGGCCTCGGCGTGCACGAACTGGCGCACGAACGGGTCGCTGGACGCCCGCAGGTCGTCGGGCGCCCCTTCGGCGGCAATCCTGCCGTTCGCAATGAAATACACGTAATCGGCGATCTGGAAGGTTTCCTGCACGTCGTGCGAGACGATGATGGTGCTGGCACCCAGCGCGTCGTTGAGGTCGCGGATCAGGTTGGCCGTGAGGCCGAGCGAGATCGGATCCAGGCCGGCGAACGGCTCGTCGTACATCAGCAGGGCCGGGTCCAGCGCAATGGCCCGCGCCAGCGCCACGCGCCGCGCCATGCCGCCCGAGATCTGCGCCGGCATCAGGTCCCGTGCCCCGCGCAGCCCCACCGCGTTGAGCTTCATCAGCACCAGATCCCGGATCATCGATTCAGGCAGGTCGGTGTGCTCGCGTAGCGGAAATGCGACATTGTCGAATACCGACAGGTCAGTGAAGAGCGCGCCAAACTGGAACAGCATGCCCATCTGGCGGCGCACCGCGTAGAGCGCGGCCTGGTCCATGGCGTCGATGTCGGCGCCGTTGAATGTCACGCGGCCGCGCTGCGGGCGCACCATGCCGCCCACCAGCCGCATCACCGTGGTCTTGCCACAGCCCGAACCGCCCATGACGGCCACCACTTTCCCGCGCGGAAAGCGCATGGAAAGGCCGGATAGGATGGGCTTGTCGCCGGCCGCGTATGCAAAATCGACATCCGCGAGTTCGACGACGTTGGGGCCTGTAAAAGCCTGGCCAGACGGGTTCGGCACGGTAGCGGTCACAATGTCACCGGATTTGGACAGGCCGCCATTATAAGGGCTACTACCTATCGGTCGCCGTCCCGTGTGGTGATCTCACCATTGCATGACCGACAACAATCGCGACGCATTGGTGTGGCGCCGGCTTAATACACATACTCACTAGATCACACTCAGGGTTCGGCGCGCGGTCCCGCCTGGCGCAGAATGGCCTGCCATTGCACAGATTCCGAGCGGATGGCGGTGGCAAAGGCGTCGGGGGAATCGCGAACGGGCGTGAGGCCGGCGGCCATCAACTGGGCCTGCACGCCGCGCTCGCTGGTCACACTGTCCAGTTCGGTGGCCAGTCGCGCCACGATTGCCCGGGGCGTCTTGGCCGGGGCCATCACGCCATACCAGGCCAGCGCCCCGTAGCCCTCCATGCCGGTCTCCTGCAGCGTCGGCACCTGGGGCGACAGCGGCGAACGCACCGGCCCGGTCACGCCCAGGATCCGCAGCGCACCCGAGCGCACATGGGTCTGCACCGCGGCCCAGGAACAGAAACAGGCGCTGATCCGGCCGGCGAGCATTTCCTGCACCACTGCGCTTTCGCCCTTGGCCATCACCAGCGGCACGCTGGTTGGCATACCCCGCACCGCATATTCGGCATATAGATGCGACGGGCTGCCCGGCTGGCCATAGCCGTAGTTGTACGACGCCGGGTTCGACCGCACGGCCGTGACCCACTGCTGGGGTGTCGTCATCGGCAAATGACCATCGATCACCAGGAACACCGGCGTAGCGGCCACCCGCGCGACGGGGGTGAAATCGCGCATCACGTCATAGGGCACCGGTTCCAGTCCGGGCTGGATCAGCATGTTGGCCTGATGGAACAGCAGCGTGTGGCCGTCGGAACTGGCCTTGGCCACGAGGTCGCCGGCCATGGTGCCGGCCGCGCCCGGGCGATTGTCCACCTCGACGGGCACGCCAAGCCGCTGGGATAACCGTTCCGCCAGCAGTCGCGCAACGGCATCGGCAACGCCACCGGCCGGAAACGGCACGATCATGCGCAGCGGCCGGGCCGGGAACGAGACCTGACGGGCCGGCGATTCCGCGCGCGCGGCAGACGGGATGCTGGCAAGCTGGGCGACCGCGGGAGGCTGAGCGAGGGCCGTCGCCGTGCATAGCGCAACGGCAACCACACACCCCGTCCATCTTGCAGCGAGTATTGGCAACTTCGCTATACCTCGCCAAAGCCGCATGCAATTGCGTACTTCGGGCATCAATTTCCTCCGGGCCGTACCCACCGTTACGGCGCCAAATCGGCTGAAAGGGATTTCGAGGCAGTCTCTTTTTATCTAGTTTGAGAAAATTGTAAGGACATTGCCTGGCAGCGCACAGACCGCGTAAACGCTCTCCGGGCGGACCCCAATGTGAGCGCCCGTATAATCGGCCGATGTTTGAATTCACCCTGCGGCCCATGCGTGCGGCCGACCTGCCCGCCGTGCTGGCCATCCAGGCGCAATGCTATGGCGATGCGCTGGTCGAGTCTGCCGATGCCCTGGAAAGCCGGCTCACGTTGTCTCCCGCTACCTGCTGGGTCGCCGCCTTGGTCACGCCATCGCAAAACGGCCATTCCGCCCCAGCCCTGGCCGCCTACCTGTTCACCCATGCATGGCCAGAGGGGTCGCTGCCACCCTGGAACGGCCGGCTTGCCCGCGACTGGCCCGAAACCGAGCCGCTCACGTGGTTCGTTCATGACATGGCCGTGGCACCGATCGGCCGCGGCGCAGGGCTCGCTGCCCGCCTCCACGAGGCGGCACGCAACGTGGCGATGAAGAACGGTCTACGGTCATCGCGCCTCATCGCCGTCCAGTCAGCCGATGCATACTGGCGCAGGCTCGGGTACGCACCGCTGGCAGCCGGCAGCCATGCAGACAAGCTGGCAGCGTATGGCGAGGGTGCGGTGTTGATGGGGTGTGTGCTGTAGGTCGAAGCTTGCCGAACCCGCAGGCCAGAACAAAAAACCCCCGCAGCCTTCCGGCGTGCGGGGGTGCTTTCCAGCAAGGGCCGGAACCAGCGGCTTAGCGCGGCAGTTCGGAGTGACCCATCAGGAATGCGTCCACCGAGCGGGCGGCCTGGCGGCCTTCGCGGATGGCCCAGACCACCAGCGACTGGCCGCGGCGCACGTCGCCGGCGGCGAAGACCTTCGGCACGTTCGTCTGGTAGGCGCGTTCGCCTTCGGTCGATGCCTTGGCGTTCTTGCGCGCGTCAGTGTCCACGCCGAAGGCTTCCAGCATCGAGCCCACCGGGTTGGTGAAGCCCATGGCCAGCAGCACCAGGTCGGCCTTCAGCACGAATTCGCTGCCCGGCACTTCCTGCATCTTGCCGTCCTTCCATTCCACGCGGCAGGCCTTCAGCGCCGTGACCTTGCCGTTCTCGCCGATCAGTTCCTTGGTGGCCACCGACCAGTCGCGCGAGCAGCCCTCGTCATGCGACGACGACGTGCGCAGCTTGATCGGCCAGTACGGCCACACCAGCGGCTTGTTCTCTTCCTCCGGCGGCTGCGGCAGCAGTTCGAACTGCGTGACCGATGCGGCACCATGGCGGTTCGACGTGCCCACGCAGTCCGAACCCGTATCGCCGCCGCCAATCACGATCACGTGCTTGCCTTCGGCACGGATGTCGTTGGCGCCGTCGCCGGCCACTTCCTTGTTCTGCGGGATCAGGAATTCCAGCGCGTAGTGGACGCCGGCCAGCTCGCGGCCCGGCACGGGCAGGTCGCGCGGCACTTCCGATCCGCCCGCCAGCACCACGGCGTCGAACTGGTCCATCAGCGCCTGTGCCGAGATGGTTTCACGCGCGTAGTTCTTGATGCCGGCCGGCAGCGCGCCGTCGGTCACCATCACGCCCGCGCGGAAGGTCACGCCTTCGGCCTGCATCTGCTCGATGCGGCGGTCGATCAGGTCCTTCTCCATCTTGAAGTCGGGGATGCCGTAGCGCAGCAGGCCGCCGATGCGGTCGTTCTTCTCGAACACGGTCACGTCGTGGCCGGCGCGCGCCAGTTGCTGCGCGGCTGCCATGCCGGCGGGGCCCGAGCCGACCACGGCCACGGTCTTGCCGGTCTTGTGCTTCGGCACCTGCGGCGCCACCCAGCCTTCTTCCCAGGCCTTGTCGATGATCGCGTGCTCGATCGACTTGATGCCAACCGGCAGTTCGTTGATGCCCAGCGTGCAGGCAGCCTCGCACGGTGCCGGGCAGATACGGCCCGTGAACTCGGGGAAGTTGTTGGTCTGGTGCAGCACTTCGATCGCCGACTTCCAGTCCTGGCGGTACACCAGGTCGTTGAAGTCGGGAATGATGTTGTTGACCGGGCAGCCGTTGTTGCAGAACGGGATACCGCAGTCCATGCAGCGGGCACCCTGGACCTTCGCTTCGCTGTCCGAGAGCGCGAACACGAATTCCTTGTAGTGCTTCACGCGCTTGACTACCGGTTCGTAGCCTTCGTTCTGGCGCGGAAATTCGAGAAAGCCTGTCGCCTTACCCATGTTGCATCCTTGGTCTTGCTGGCGCGAGGCGGCCGGGCCGGCCTCGCGTGGGGTCAGTATCTTGTTGGCGCCGCAGGCGTAGCCGCGGCGCCTCTCGTGGTGTGGCTGCCGGTCAGGCGGCTACCGCTTCGCGATCGCTGTCGCGGGCGGCCTGTTCCTTTTCGAACATCTCGCCCAGGGCGCGCTTGTACTCGGTCGGGAAGACCTTGACGAACTTGCGGCGCGCCGTGGTCCAGTCGGCCAGCAGCGCCTTGGCGCGCTCCGAACCGGTGTAGCGGAAATGCTGCTCGATCAGGTTGCGCAGGATCACTTCGTCCAGCTGGCGCGTGCCGTTGAACTTGTGCCATTGCGATTCCGGCTGGCCCTTCTGCTGGTCGGCCGACGCGAGCACCGCCTCCAGCGCCACCATCGACGTGTTACAACGCTTGTCGAACAGGCCGTCCTCGTCATAGACGTAGGCCACGCCGCCCGACATGCCGGCCGCGAAGTTGCGGCCCGTGCCGCCCAGCACGACCACGGTACCGCCGGTCATGTATTCGCAGCCGTGGTCGCCGGTGCCTTCCACCACGGCGGTGGCACCCGAGTTACGCACCGCGAAACGCTCGCCGCCCACGCCGTTGAAGAACGCCTCGCCAGCCAGCGCGCCGTACAGCACGGTGTTGCCCACGATGATGTTGCGGGTCGGGTCGCCACGGAATTCGTGCGGTGCGCGCACGATCACGCGGCCGCCCGACAGGCCCTTGCCCACGTAGTCGTTGGCGTCGCCCACGAGGTCCATCGTGATGCCGTGCGCCAGGAACGCGGCAAACGACTGGCCGGCCGTGCCCTGGAACTGGATGTGGATCGTGTCGTCGGGCAGGCCCTCGTGGCCGTACTGCTTGGCCACCACGCCGGACAGCATCGCACCCACCGTGCGGTTCACGTTCTTGACCGGCTGGATGAACGACACGCGCTCACCCTTGTCGATGGCCGGGCGGGCCTTGGCGATCAGCGTGTGGTCCAGCGCCTTGCCGGCTTCCACCGACAGGCCGTGATCCTGCACGTCGGTGTGGTAGCGCGGCACATCGGCCGGGATCGGGGCCTGGAAGAAGATGCGGCTGAAGTCCAGGCCGCGTGCCTTCCAGTGTTCGATGCCGTTACGGATGTCGAGCAGGTCTGCGCGGCCGATCAGTTCGTCGAACGTGCGGATACCCAGCTGGGCCATGATTTCACGTGCTTCTTCCGCAACGAAGAAGAAGAAGTTCACCACGTGCTCGGGCTTGCCCTGGAATTTCTTGCGCAGCGCCGGATCCTGCGTGGCCACGCCCACCGGGCAGGTGTTCAGGTGGCACTTGCGCATCATGATGC
>Ga0102589_1000312_pt1 | contig 117553 bp, 122 predicted proteins | sample AraplaMF_Col_mLB_FD_76858 | JGI IMG/M metagenome (GOLD analysis project Ga0102589, IMG submission 76858) | Arabidopsis root microbial communities from the University of North Carolina, USA - plate scrape MF_Col_mLB | ecosystem: Host-associated > Plants > Roots > Endosphere | place: USA...
GGTATAAAAAATATTGAAAGCAAAAAATTAATTAAATCTTTCTTAGAACTTTTAAATAACCAAATTCCATAAATTCGAAAAAAATTCATGACGTTACCACCAATCGCAACATATTAGTAAATATTTACATTTTATATATTCGATTGAAAATAGGAAATTCCTTGAAATTAATAAAAAATGAGCCACTTCTGTGACTCATGATCTTCAACTAACGCGCCAGTTGGTTGAATAAGATTACACCTTTCTAAGCTCGTAACCATTATTCATATTAATGTTGTTTTGTTTGAAAAAAATGATTTTTTCACAGAGATTGTGTAGAACAAAATGAAAAAGGAAAAAATCATATTTCCAATGTAAGGTTGTTGGCTATGTTGTATGGTTAAGTACAAACTTATGCTTCCGAAAAGTACAGAATACGAAATCATAAACCAAAATCCCCATTTCTTTAGCCTAATATAACCAAAAATCATCATCAAAGTTATAAAAGCTACTATCACTCTAAATAATGGTTCAGATACGTTTGAAACTCCAAATCTATCGGCTATGCCAATCGAGTTAGTAGATGCATTATAAAAAACGGAACTAATAAGTAAAACTATGGCACCAAAAATATAAAAATAGCTAATCACTGAAATGCCTATAGGTTTTTTCAATAATTCCGCCTCCTAATATTATTTGTAATTATTATAATCCAAATATTGGTAAATTTGTAAAAAACCTTATTGAACTATTCTCCGAGATAAAAAAAAGTGCTGATCCCTCAGCATCTTTTTTTGTTGAACTAACGCGCCAGTTAGTTGCTTAAGGTAATATTTTGGGTACTACTTTTTTTTATTATGCAATTCAAATGACTCTTCAGATTCATTCCATTTTACGTGTACTTGTATGACTTCATTCTTGTGTACTTTTGCCCCACCTTCGGAACCACCTCGGGAAGTAAATACTCGTTCTTTAGGAGGTTTAGGGAATTCCGCCTTTGATTCCCCACCACTGCTATTTGTCTTGAAGGAATACTCTAGTTTTTTCATAGATGATAGCTCTTTTAAAGAGCCCTTATACTTTAATACGAGTTCATAATTATCTTTATTAGAATAAGATATTACCCCTTTATTATTTTTCCATGTTTTTTCTGTTCCTTTATAAATATATTCAGCTTCCCAATGTTCACTTTCTCCAATAAATTTATAATTATAGTTAGTGGTCTTATTGTCAGTAACCTTACCTGTCGTTTCTGTACATGCTGTTAAAGCCAGTATTGTAAATAAGAATAGTATGAGTATTTTTTTCATTTTACTACCTCCTTTTCAAATTTAAATTTACCATATAATCCCATTTTATCTATGGGTTTTATTCGACATTAATTGTTAAAAACCTTGTTCAACTAATCTGCCATTTTGTTCAATAAAAAATGACCGACAAAATTGTCTTCACGGTTTCACGTTGTACAACTAAAGCTCTCGTCAGTTGAATAAGGATTAAATTTGTCTAATCACACAATCAAAAAAATAACTATTTATTATCTACTATTAATACTTATAAGACTTGGTTGATATAATTTAATGTAATGAAAAAAATAAGAACAATCATCATAATAATAAATTCGTTGGAATTATTCTGTTTATCTTTCTCTTTCTTTTCCTTCAGTATCTCTCGATATTTATTTTGAATTGCTTTTTGTTTTCCGCCTCTATTCATATAGACCTCTTTTGTAAATTGAAGGTTTTATAATCTACGTTTAATACTTATCAATCGTTGCACCTAGTACCGAAGTTCGGATAAAATTTAGATTTTTAAATCGTTTTAATTCCTCTGCAGTACCAGTAATAACGGCACCATTATATCGAATATTGCCATCTGTTACTTGTGTATTTTCCTTTATTCCTATAAGTGCCTCTTTAATCAAATTTTTGTGGCTACCTGTTTTGCTCATCTGTTCTAATCTATTCATAAAACCAAGTTCGCTAGGATAGGGTAGTGAATTTTCTGTACTAACATCAAATCCAAATGCACCACCTCCACCTTTTGTTTTCAAATGATCACTATGAAGCTCTCTTTCCATTCTTTTCATTTGAGCTTTTGATGAGGTATCAACCCATAACCAATTAACATTTTTCTGACCTAGCTGATTTCTTAGTTCTTCTAATGTCATCGGTTTTTTAAATGAAATGGCAACTTCAATCAATTTATTCTTATCTAAATCAGTAGCAATATCTAGTTCATGTGGTAAATAGTCATAAGTTAGTCCCGGATAATAGAAATCAATTTTTCGCTCATTATTATATTCATTATAGCGGACATAACGTTTTGCCTCCTTATTCAGTGAATTAACTTCAACCATTCCACTACCTTTATCAATCATATGCTTTCTTCCAATTAGAGGAATTTTTTCAGTTTCTGTATCCCAAACGATTGTACGATCTCCGATAACCTTCGAATAGGTAGTTTCTTTCGTAACACTGAGCACGCCATAGCTATATGATTCATCTCTAACCGATAAATTTGCACCGTAAATTGAATCGAAAAGAAATTCATTAGTATCATCTATGCGTTTATTTAAGATGTATCGATTTCCAAAAAATAGAACGAATAAGAGAATTAAAGTCGTTATAACTGTAATAAAAATATACTTAACCGTTTGCTTTCTTTTTGATTTTTTGAGCGCAATTTGCATAAATGAACTATTAACAAAATCTATTTCATTTTCCTTATTTAATTCATCTTTATCACTCATAATTTAGCCCCTTATAAATTTTTTCTAGCTGTTTTCTTGCTCTAAATAAATTTGTCTTTACTGAATTGACTCTTATGTCCAATAATTTGGATATTTCATCGTATGATAAGCCAGATTGATATTTTAATAATAAAAGCTCTTTAAAATGTGGCTTCAATCTAGAAAGTGCAATTCCAAGTTCCTTGTTTCTTTCCTTTTCGAGAAAAACCATTTCTGGAATCTCAACATCATTTTCTTCTAGCAATCCTTCATTAAGATACAAATTAAACCGTTGCCGTTTCCGACATTGATCATAATGGAAGTTTAATGCTACCCGAATAAGCCAGCTACGTATTTTGGAAGTTTGTATTGAATTGTAGTAAAGCAGATACTTATAGGCAGTTTCTTGAACAATATCTTCTGCATCAATATGTGAAATACCTAATTTAAGCAAGTACCTGTACACGATATTAAGTTCTGAATTTAGCTCATTATTCATATTTAAGTCATCCATTATCGTCCTCCTGTATACTAGACGTATAACATAGAAAAAAGTATACAATAGTTATGTAAAAATTATTATTTTCTGAATTATATAATTAATAGAAATTATAAAAAAAAGAACTGCCGAAGCAACTCTTTGATCTTCATAACGCGCCAGTAAGTTGAATAACTATTGTTTTAAATTTAAAAATTAAGATTGGTATAAACTAAAAACTTCATTCCAATTCCAATGTTCATAATACAAGGTTCCCAAATCAATATTCTTAATCCAGATTTTCTGATCTTTTCCATTTGTTCCTGCAATCAAAACCTTAGCTTGCTTTCGATTCGTTCTTATCCATAATATTTTTTCGCCATCATTTATACTTAAAACATAAAAATCTCCTTCATTTGCTATTGGATATGTGATTTTCTTTTGTTTCTTAGTTTGAAGATTAATATGATAAATACTAGGCAACGGTCTCTTTGTAACTTCGATTAGATCACTCTCTACTGATCGTGATACATAAATTTGATTATTAGTTTTCCATGTCAAATCTCGATCTACATAACCTTTTGGAGTATAGCTAAATTTAGAATCATTATACGTTTTTATAATTTCTAGCTTCTTATTTACTGTCGAAACTCGATTAATTCCTTTAATATAAGCTAATAAATTTTCACTTTTTGCCCATGCAAACCATTCCTCATAATGTAACATCTCATTAATTTTATGAAAACTAGCTCCATCATTTGAAAGAACACAAATTGTATTACTATCAGCAGACAAAGATGCAGTAGGAACTAACTGAAAAGCGATCCAGTTACGATCATACGACCATTTAAACTGACTTGTTCCATAATAATGATCATTTTCTGCAACTCGTATTGTATAAAAATGTTGTTGCTCATATTGATTGTTATGTTTAAGAATAAATTTAGATAAAACTATGTCTGAATAAACACTTTCACCTGCTTTAGTAGAAGTTAAAAACCCACTTCCATCAGGTAACCATGAATACTCGATAACTCCAGAAGAAATCTTATGCTGTTGGTTAATAAATTTAACATTAATCATCTTTAATTCATTATCGGATTGAAACCCCAGGGAATTTTGATTTGGTGCCCATTGAAAATTATTATTTATATTTGAAGAAATCCTAAAATGTTTCTTTGTCTTTATATTATAAATCCAGAGGTCTCCTTTAAATAATGGGGTAAATTCTTCTTTGACTCCACTTATATATGCAATCCAGTTGCCATCGTAGGACCATTTTGGAAACCTCACGTATTTACCATTTGTGATTCTCATTTCACTTTCTTCAATTTTAATCCATAAATCGTCATTTTTTATATATGCTGCTTTAAATACATTATTTGTTTCCGCAGCAACAAAAGAAAACTGTTGAACCCATAATATAAATATTGAAAGAAATAAAAAAATCTTTTTCCTCATGAAATCTCACCTCTTTAATACAATTGCATTTATTCTTCCCCATATTCACATTCTTACAATAAAATCTACCTGTTGGGCAGTCTCTAAGTGAAAATGATATTGTTTTGAACAATAAAAAAGATCGACGTAAATGTCGATCTTTTAATCTAACTAAGGCGCCAGTTAGTTGAACAAGATACTTATGAACTTGTCTTTTTTTATTGGTTTGCAATTAAACTTGCTATATCTGAAAGATGTTGTTTAATATCACTTAATTGAGCTCCTATATAAAATAAAGCACCAACGCCTACTAATAAACATACTGTTTTAACAATTCTATATGATTTTTCATCCATGTTAATTTACCACCTTATTTCGCTCTTATTTCTTCCGCAGAAGTTTCTTTTAATTTATTATTCAACTAATTATTTAAATATCCCTTTTCTTATTGAACTCTCTGCCAAATACTGAAATAGGAGCTGATTGATAAACAGCTCCTAAGTGTTAAGTGTTATTCAACTAAAGCGCCAGTTAGTTGCATTAGAGTTTAACGGTTATCAAATTAAACTGCCACTTTTTTTAGTTCCAAGATCAACCTATTAGTTTATCAGAGTCCTTCAAAAAAAAAGGAAAAATATAACAAATACTGAATATATTAATTAAGAAATTCTTATTATGGAGGATAATTACTTGAAGAAAATTATAAACGTTCTATTTTTAATATTAGTAGTATTCGCATTAGTGGCATGTGGAACAAATAGTGTTGTATCTGATGGTAAGAAAAAAAGTAAAGAATTATCGCCTGAACAATCAATAAAGAATTTTATTAAATTTAATTTGGAATATACTCAAAATGAAGATATTGAAGGTGTATTATCTCAAACTGATTGTACAACAAATAATTGTGCAGAATTTAAGTCTACAATGGAAAAACTATTTGAGACTTATGATTTAAAGTATGAACTTATCAATATTAAATTTAAGAATATAACTAGTAATGAAGCAGAAGTTATAGTTACTCAAAAGACAACTAAATTAAACGGTCCAGAATTTAGAGATAATCAGGGCGAATTCTTGCATACATTAATAAAAGTTGATAAAAGTTGGAAATTTAAAAACACAAAAATTAATAAAGTCGAGTATTTGGATTGATTAAAAAAATAAGCTAAAGAAAAATACTTAGTGCAAATTATAAAGTGAAAAAAGGATAGATAAAGCAGAATAAGTTTCTGCGATACTTATCCTTTTTTTGTACTTACAATTGATCTCTTTTACTAAAACAACAATTACAGTACTCTATTGAACTAAAGCGCCAGTTAGTTGCATTAGGAATATTTAATTATGCTTAATGTCTAGTACTACTGCCATTTCTTTGCCAAATCTGTCACCATGATCAATAAATCCTAAACTTGAATATAAATTATGTGCTCCTATGTTTTCAGGATGATAACCAACAACAATTTTTTTTGCATTTGGTAGTTTAGCAATTTCATCGATCATTAACTGCGTCGCAATTTTACCTATGCCTTGTTGTTGAAAGTTCTTATCCACCATTATTCTATATATCCAATAGCCATCAAGCTCTTCTTCAGTAGTATTAAACATTAAAAATCCAACTGTTTTACCTTCAAAATGAATGGCAAATGGCTTTAGTGAAGTTTCAAATTTCGATTGAGCAATCGAGATTGCATTCGGTTCGATGTGACTCTTTTGATCTTCAGATACCTCTAATTGACAGCATTCATACCAATTTTCTGCATTTAATTCCACAAGTTCTACGTTTTTCTTCTGCATAGTTTCCCCTTTGTTTCAGTTATTTGAGCAAGATATACTCTAATTATAATTTTAACAAATATTTCCAATATTTAATTGAACCGTTTAACCTAATTTAACTATCTTGCCAAATAGTTGAACAAAAAAAGCCGCATTAGCGACTCGTGATCTTGTTGAACTAACGCGCCAGTTAGTTGAATTAACTTATAAAATACACCGATGTTCTTGTCCCGCCAATTATGAAATATAATTTAAAAATTCATTTAATGATGTAAACATTACTTCTGGTTCCCAATCACCTGCACCATGCATTGCCGTCATTACTGGGTAATTTTTATTTGCAATATCAACAAAAATCGGATCTCCTAAATCTTCATCATAACCTATAACATACCAAGTTTCTTTCCAGTCGCCTTCAGCATCACCTACTAAAGAATTACCATTGTCATCTATACTGTATCCTAGCTGACCTTCGTTAAATTCATCTCTTGAAAATAGTTGAATAGATATAGTTTCAATTTCTGGGTCATCAACTTCCATCTCTATATCAAGACTTTCTAATGATTCAATTTTACTCATAATTATTTCTAAATCCTTATTTAGCAAAATGTTTCCCTCCAATGATGCTAGTTATCGTTTATTGTAAAACATTTTGACCATATGTAAGTTCTTGTTCAACTAACGCGCCAGTTAGTTGTATAAGGAATTTAATTAGCCTTTAACAAATCTTACTAATGTCTTCTCTGGTAATCTTACTAAATTAATATCAAAGTTATTAAGTTCAAGAGTTAAATCGCCTTCCCTCTTGTTTGCTTCTTCACCAACCCAGCAGCTATACAATTCAAAAAAATCACCTTTTTCAAGATACATGTCCATGATTTTACATAGTTTAATTAACTTCTCTTTTGATTCTTTACATATACTTTCGTTAATATCTTCCGAAATCTCTATACCCCAATGGCTAGATACTTCATAAGTATATGGTGTATTGAATTGATATTTTTTTACATCTTGACGATTATATTTATTTGAAAAACAATCCCCAATTACTACTAAGTCATCTGAATCCTCAACAGAAAGTGGTATTTGTACATTTGTACCAATATAACTTGCTAAACTCAATTCAATCACTTCTTTCTAAACATACATTTGAGTCCATTCAATAAAATGGTTAACGGATCATCATCCTTTTTCAACTAATCGTCAGTTAGTGATGAAGAAATTACTGCTCTTGGTTAAACCATTTCACTATTTCTTTACTAAAAATAATAAATAATCCAATTAACAATGTAATAACTGGAATCCAGCTAACTCCTTCTACCTGTATAAAACTAGTATCATCAGTATTTATACAGATAGCACTTGAATGACATATAGTTTTATTTACACTTTCAACTAGTGGAATGAGGAAAAACATAAATAAAGATAATAAAACAAAAACTGCTCCTGTTGATTTTTTCAAAAACTTTTCCTCCTCTTAATTAAATGTTTCCTTTTCTAGTTGTATAATCTATAAAAATATATATACAGAATGAATCATTTATACCAATGGTTATTTCACTAACGCGCCAGTTAGTTGAATTAGAAATAATATAAATGCCTATCAATTTTATTTATGATGATTTTAATTTTTAAGTATAGAAAGAGGAACTATTATTAGCTTATCACGGCCTCTATCTAGTTTATTTAGATGATAACTTTATTTAAACAGTTTGATTGTTTAATCTCTCAAACTCTTCTTCGATTCTAATTGTATCTATTCGTTCAAATAACGGTTCCACATTAGACAAATGTAACGATTTAACCAAAAATGATCTCCATTCAGTTTCTGTTATATTTATCATTTCTTTAACCTTTCTGCTTGAAAAAGGTAGGAACGGAGTTAGGATATGTGCTAAATTGGCAATAAGATAAACGCAATTTGCTAGAGTTTCATTGCATGACTCTGTATCGTCTTTAATCTGTTTCCAAGGCTGTTGCTCATCAAAGTATTTATTCGAAAACCTAACAAGCTCGAAAACTTTTTCCAAACCCTGTTTGAATGAAGCAGATTCAATACAATATCCTACTTCATTGTACAAATGATTAACCTTGTCTTGAATATTAGAAGTAATGACATTTTCAGGAATAACACCATCAAATGATTTTTGAATAAATTTCAACGTCCGATTTACAAAGTTTCCATATGCCCCTAATAATTCACCATTATGACTATAAATGAACTCTTTCCAAGAAAAATCCGCATCTCGGCTCTCTGGTGCGTTAATTGTTAAGAAATAGCGTATTGAATCTGGATCGTACCTTTCTAAAATATCTGGAACCCAAACTGCCCAATTTTTACTCGTGGACAACTTCTTTTTTTCTAAAGTCAAATACTCGTTAGAAACTATATGTGTTGGTAATGGTTTTTTTCCAAGTCCAGCAAGAATCCCAGCCCATATAATTGAATGAAACGGTATATTATCTTTCCCGTGAACGTAATAAGATGTAACGGAAGAATTCCAAAAAGAAGAATCGTCATCTTCATTATAAGTTTCTTTCGCCCACAGTTTACTGGCTGTGTAATATCCTGAAACTGCCTCGATCCAAACGTAGATTTTTTTATCCTCATAGCCAGCCACCGGAACACTTACTCCAATAGGCAAATCTCTTGAAACTGCGCGATCTTGCAAACCTTCCTTTAAGTAACGTTTGGTAAGTGAAATAGCATTTTCCCTCCAAAGATTCCTATTTTCTGCTTCTTGAGTATAGTTTTCTAGAATCTTTTGAAAAGAGCTTAAGGAAAAGTAAAAATGCTCTGTGAGTCTTGTTGTTGGAGGATTCCCGCATATTTTACACTTTCTATCAAGCAATTCGAGTGGTTCTAACACACTTGAACAAGCATCACATTGGTCGCCACGAGCATTTGCACCACAACTTGGACAAATCCCCTCAACATAACGATCAGGTAAAAATTGCTGATCATGTTCACAATATGTTTGTTCAATTTCCTTTTTATAGATGTATTCTTTTTCAAGTAACTCTAAAAATATCTCTTGAACAATTTTATGATGATGTTCTGTGTCAGTTCTTGTATAAGTATCATACGTGAATCCTAATTTAGAAAAACAATCTTCGAATTCCTGGTGATAATGATCAGCAATCTCTTTTGGAGAAACTCCTTCTTGTTTTGCCCTAATCGTAATAGGTGTTCCATTACAATCGCTTCCTGAAACATATAAAACTTTTTCTCCTTTTAAACGATAATATCTTGCAAGAATATCCCCAGGTAATAAACTTGAAATATGTCCTAAATGTAATGAGCCATTAGCATAAGCCCATGCTCCTCCAATAAAAATACTCATAATAAAAGCCTCCCTTAGACAATTTAATTTTAAAAACAAAAAAACCTCGCCTTAACTGTTATAGTTAAGGACGAGGTTTGAATTACCACGTGATACCACCTTATTTTGCAAATGATTCACATCATCTGCCTCAACAAGTACGGAGCATTATAGATACTCTTATACTGTGACTTTGATAACGAGTGCCAAATCTCGTCGTATCCTACTAATACTAAAAGTATTTTCAGTACGAAGCTCAGAGACCATTGTTCAAATGTATGTTTTGCTTCTTTTCAGCTACCGAAGCTCTCTGGGAAAAACAATATCATTTTACTTTTTCTCTTCATTGCTTTTATTTGATTATTACAAATATTTTATTTACTTTTTATCCTAATGTCAATATTATGCTTTTTTTATTTCTCTTATATTCTAAATGCCAATCCACTAAACTGCTAGATTATAAATTAGGAACCGATCAACGTCCATCGGCTTACGATTGTTATTTAACTATTGCACCAGTTAGTTGAACAGTCTACTTAAATTCTTTTTGCCTATATACTTTTTGAATAAAATTTAGAACTAGAACTGATGTAGTAATTAATAGACATAAACCAATAATATTTATTCTAAAACCATTCTTAAAGAAATTAAAAGCATTTAAAATATTTGTGTTAAACAGGAGACCTATAAAAAAGTAAATAAAGTACACAGCGACAATCACAATTAAAAAAAGGATTTTCAATTGCTTATTTTTTTTAGAAAATATAACATATAAGAGCACCCCTAAAATTCCAATAAAAGGAAAAATCTGTTCAAATAAATCCACTATAATATCCCACATCCTCTTGCATAATGACTATTTTCTAAATCCAATTTTATCAAATCTCAACATCTTGGAGTATCTTTTTCTTATATTCCTTATTCAACTATACAGCCATTTACTTCATAAAAAAAACGAGCTGCAAGCAACTCGTGATATTCAACTAATGCGCCAGTTAGTTGTATAAGAAGTTCACTTTGTACTCCATTTATTAGCTTTTCTTACTAACTCATTTACGAACTGTTCTTTACCTAATTGATATTCTTTGGTGTCATCAGGAAACTGTTTTGCTAATTTAATTTTTAGATCACCATAACTTTTGGCATCCATTGGGTGTTTAATCAAATACTCTTTAAAATCTAAATGGGTCTTAATATTTTCATTACCCACTTGAAATATATGTATATGATGAGTTCTATTTTCCTTTCCCTTTGGAAAATATCTTCTGCCAGGTATTCCGTTTTCACCACGAGGTTCATACCCAAGCAGCTCGAACTTATCATTATACTGATCAATTAATACAATATTATTTACTACTATTAAAATATCTACAATTGGTTTTGCGAAACCGATAGATTTAACTGATGTACTCCCTATATGGTAAATATCAATTAATTCATCATTAAGTATATCTCTTAGGATTTCGGCTTCATTTCGGTATGATATTTCCCATTCTGCTGTCCATGGAACTATACTTGTTTTTCTCAATAAATCATCCCCAATTTTTTATTGATTATTGAACTAAAGCGCCAGTTAGTTGAAGAAGTTTCCTATAACTAAAACATTTATTAAACTAGAAAAACCTCCAATTAGTGCAAGTACTGTTACGAAAATCCCTATCGGAATTTCTTTATTTTTTGAACCTAATGATTTACAAATTATATCATCAAGAAGATTTATGAAATTTAGTGTGATAAAAAATAATATTATAGGTACTACAATGTTTTCTGACGAAATGCGGAAGACTTCAGTTACTAAAATAATAAATAATCCAATCGATGTCGTTATTAACGTACTTAAATCTTTATTCGACTTCCCCTTAAATAACCATCTAAAATAGTTTTTTAGTAATAACAAGTGGTTTCATCCCCCAAAAAATTATAAATATCCTAACTATGTAATCACTTCGCATCCAAACTTAAATTCGGTGAAATATTCCAATTTGCACTTTAATTACTTCCATATATTTACAAAGTATTCCTGCCTAATAAAAAATGAGCCACAAAAGTGACTCATGATCTATAACTAACGCGCCAGTTAGTTCAACAAGGAATATAAAAATTTAATAAAAAACTTTAGTTAGATTTCTATTTGAATCATTGTTATTTTGCCCACTTTATCTACCCATAAATATACATTCTTACATTTATGTGCTAAATATCTAATTGCAATTGAATCTCTTAACGATTCTTCTAAATTCATACTTACAGTTGAAAACGATACTAAGTGTTTGTCTTTAGATGTTCTACTAATCCCTTCTATTACCATATCGAACTCATGATCTTCGTATTTTTCAATATACTCTGGAATAATTTTGTAGCACGTTGATGGACTCCATTCATATGGATCTTCACTAATTTTGCCAAAAAGATCAGAAATAATAGGATTTATGCCCTGTTTTTGAATTTCACTTAAAGATTCCTCTTTGGGATTAGATAGCATTACTTCTGTTGGTAAATCATCCTCATACACAACTCTAGTACTATTAAAATGTAAAATAACTTCATCTATCAATTGGTTATCTATATTTTGATCAACAAAAATGGAAGTTTGCCCATTCTTATCTTGATTACTTAACATTAAAAAGAATTCAGTCAATAAAGAGAAAACAATCTTATTGTTTACTTTAGGTTTAAATTCACTAATTCTAAAATTCAAACTGATTTCGTCAAGTTCTGCTTCTACTTCAATCTCTTCTTCAAATAGTGCTAGCCATTCCATTCCCATACCACCTAAATTTTCTTATTTTCAAATTAATTATAACTTTTAAAATTGGCTAAATATAGCTTTAAAAAGCAAAGATAAAATAAAAAATAGTTGCCGAAGCAACTATTGCTGTTCAACTAACGCGCCAGTTAGTTGAACAAGAGAATCAAAATATATTAGATTCTTCCCTCGCTTTATTAATGATTAAATTAATAAACTCAGTTTTTCCGTTTGTATATGAAACTCTATCATATGGATATTTTTCAGCTAATCTAATTTTTAATTGATAGTACTCGTTTAGCACAAAAGGATTATTTCTCAAGTAATCTCTAAAAAAAATATTGTTTTTCCAAAAGTCACTATCAAATTCATATATATGCAGATGGTGTGTTCCTGCTCTATATTCACCTTTCCTAAAAAAACGCCTTTCAGGAAACTCTTGATGCCAAACGAATTCATATCCAATATCTGCAAATGAAGCAATAAATTCATTGATTTCATTTAAATCCTTAACGCCGCACATAATATCAATGATTGGTTTTGATCCTAAATTCTCAATAGAAGTACTACCAATATGCTCTATTTGAATTAATTTTTCACCTAAAACATTTCTTATCTTAATTTCTTCTTGTTTATATTCCAATGCCCATTTCTTCGAGTAATCCTCAATAACTACTTTTCCATCCATTTGGTTCTCCTCAAATATCCTAAGTCTCTTGTTCAACTAATGCGCCAGTTAGTTGAATCAAAGGATATATTTTAGTGCAGCTTGTTACTTAGCCTAGTTCCTAAAAATGATGTAATGAGTAAATAAAAAGGATAAAAAAGTAAAAAGAACATCATTATTAATCCTGCCCCGAAATTATCATCATCTATATTATTGTTAGTAAACAAGAATCCTGTTAATACAATGTACAGAACGAAATATGGAAACCACAAAACAGTTGAAAGTAGAGCCCATAATCTACACTCTAACCATTTTTTTGTAAGCCAAGGAGAAATAACGAACAATGCAATCAATAGAATGATCGCACTCAATCCTATTAAGCCCTGGGGTTGTTCGTTACTGTTTTGTAATTTAATAAATAAGAAACCAAAGAACCCGTAAATAGCACTAACTCCGTTAAGTTTCAAAAAGTATTTCAATTTATACACTCCAATATTAAAAGTAATTAATACTCCTGGAATCCTAGCGTCCTATTATTCTTGTTGAACTAAACATCTCATTGATTCTAGAATATCTTGGCTCAATGATTCTTTGATCAACTATTATCATGTTACTTTATAACGAAGCGCTTTTAGTTAGATATTTTTTCTTTAAATTAATGATTATTCTAAATGGGATATAACCTAATACTCCGCCTAATATATTTAATATTAAATCATCAATATCAAAAGTACCGTAGCGAAATAAAAGTTGAAAAAGTTCATAAGTTAAACTTAAAGTAAAAGTTGCAATTATGATAACAGTTAAATTGTTAAATCTTTTTATTAATATTGGAAGCATGAAACCAAAAGGTACAAAACCGATAATATTTCCAGCTAAGTTAGTAACCCTAATATCTAAGTTAATATCTGCCAAAAACAAATAATAAATAATAGTTTTAAATGGAATAAAATTATGATCTTGCCAGTTAATTCCGGTGTAATCAAACATTTCGGTAAAATGTAAATTACTGATTAAAATAGTAGGAGGAAGATATTTAAATAATATCCTATAGGTAAGAACAAATAGGTAAAAACAAAATAATAATGATATGACGATTTTCGCAAAAATTCTCACAAATTTAATACTCCTTAAGTTATTAAGTCAAATTAAATATACCATAATTTACCAATTTAATTATAGATTTTATTCATTTATTATCTCTGCCCAATAGTGAAACAGAGGATGATCGATTAATGGTCATCCTCTGTTTGTTATTCAACTAACGCGCCAGTTAGTTGAATTAGAGTAATTACACTAATGAATCAATACTTAATTAATCACCAGCAACATCAATCTTGCTAATCGTCGGATTATTAATTTTATCTATTAATTCTTGATACAGCTCGTGCTTATGTTGTGGAATGAACATTTTGTATCTCTTCAAATCATCAATTAGATTAATTAGAGATTGACCTTTATACTCAACAAAATCAACGTAATAATCACTTAATTTTCTTAATTCTAAATAACTTCTCCATAATTTTTTGGAGTTAAATATTTCATTATGTAAGCCTTCATTTATTTCATAATTTTCTACAAATTCTTCTTTATTATTATAAAGTGAGACATCTAATCCCATTTTGTTTCCCCCCATTAACTACATTTGTTTTCCATTCTTCAATAAATGTTTACTTAAGTATTTTATCATTTTATTTGTATAAATTTACCTTTACATCAATAAATGGTCTAATGTAGGATGCTTGACAAAAAAAATTGATAGTCCTAATATAGTTCTATGACTATCAAACAAAATACCTCAGATGATAAGCGTGTTAAAATATTTAAAGCATTGGCAGAAGTAAAACGAATTGAGATACTCCGCTATCTTTATCATGAGAAATATAAAAACTCTTGTGGTGAAATCGGTGATGCAATAGGGATGTATAAGTCAAACGTTTCTTACCATCTTAAGATAATGATTGAAGCAGATCTTATTATATTTGGACGTGAAGGGCAACAAAAAATAATTCAAATTAAGGAGGATACTTTTAACGAATTTTTACCAGGTTTCTTGTCAACATTATAGTTGTCAAGAAACCCTAATTTTTAAATTATAGTTTTAAAGTTTTAGAACCATTAAACAAAAGTGCAATAAAATAATTTCTTGTAATTATGTAAATTTTAAACAGATAGTCATCTGAATTTCATCATATTTTTTGTTTTTCGTAATAATAAAAGTGCAATTTTAAAAAATTATTGATACAAAACTATAGAAAAAGGTGCATATAATGGATACTCATAACGAAAAAATTTCAAAGTGGTTACTATTTACTTTATGTTTTATTGTAATGTTAGGGCCAATGAATGCTGTTATATTTAACGTTGCTCTATCAGACATATCAAATGACTTATCAGTAAGTCCATCAAAAGCTAGTTGGGTTGTTGTAGGTTATTCATTGGTTGTAGGAATCGGTTCAATGGTCTATGGAAAATTTGCCGATCGTTATAGCGTAAAAAAACTCTTAATAATAGCGATTCTTCTATTTATTTTAGGTTCTTTAGTAGGTTTTATTTATCGAACATATGAATTTGTTATACTTGCAAGGTTATTACAAGCAAGTGGTGGTGCTGCTTTTATCGCATTAGGTATGATTGCTGTTACAAAAATTTATCCCGCTGAAGAAAAATCCGGGGCCTTAGCAATGATTAGTTCGTCAATTGCTTTAGCCGTTGGGATAGGACCTTTAGCCGGGGGAGCAATAACCAATACTCTTGGTTGGCCATATTTATTTATTTTTATGGTGATTTCGATTTTCGGTATTTTTTTACTTTTAAAATTCATGCCAAAAGAAAAGGCTAATCGAGCGAATGAACCCTTTCATTTTGATGTTATCGGTGCAATATTGTTATTTGGTTTGATTACCTCATTTTTATTAGGAGTAAATATAAATGGTTGGCTTTTTGTTATTTCTTTACTATTACTTTTCTTATTTAGATTTCGTATGATAAAAGCAAAACATCCCTTTATAGATCTAGATTTATTTAAAAACAAGACATTCTTATGCTTAATGGCAGTTGGTTTTATTATAAATGTAGCTCTATGCGCGAATTTAATACTTCTACCTTTACTTTTATCAAGCAAACATGATTTATCTCCATTTACTATAGGTATATTTATATTCGTGTCTTCTTTATTTGGAATTTTATCTAGTTTTATGACAGGTAGAATTGTTCCAAATATCGGTAACATTAAAATGATTCATATTAGCTCATTAATAATGATTATTGGTTTCTTGCTGTTAGGTTTATTTCCGAATGCAAATCTGATTATTATTGTGCTTTCAAGTATATTAACTTTTATGAGCTACTCAGCTATTCAAGTTTCATTGAACACATTTTTACCTAAAATATTAAACCCAGCTAAAATTGGGGTAGCTCTTGGTTTATATAATCTAATAAATTTTGTGGGGATGGCATTTGGACCTGCAGCAGCAAGTAAAATAATGGAATCTACAAACAGTTTTAGCTTAAACTTTAACTTAATTGCCATTATTATTTCTCTGCATTTTATTCTGCTTATAAGAATATCTTCTTTACAATCTAAAACAGCTTAAGTATTTTAATGTTGATAATTTTGAACTTGAAAGTCATGACATTCAATTTTATTATTCGAAGTAAAAGATCCTTCTATTTAGAAGGATCTTTTCATTTAAGTATCTACAAGTTTAAATAACAAATAGACTGCGGGTTCAGCCTACCTACTCTTCAACTAATGCGCCAGTTAGTTGAACAACAAATTCATTTAAAATGGGTATCTTTCTAATGATATTGTTAAACTCTGCAACTCTTCAATTTCATCACTTTCCCATTTTTTCCTATCGATTTCTCTTAGCACTTTTTTTGAGGTTGAAAGTAAAGAATCTCTAAGTTGTTTAATATTACAAATTAAAATACCCTCATCATAACAGGTTAATTCAATATCTTCATTGCTAATTTTCTTTGCTAATACAACTGGTGATCCATCCATAAAGTTAAATTCATAGGTTCTTCCTATTTTCGATAATATCAATGCCTTCATTGATTTAATCCACCAAGATAAAATGATTACTACAAAATCTGACCAATTTTCATCTGGATAATATCTGTAAAAATCGATTTCAAAATAGATTATTCCAGTTATATTAATAGACTTATTTAAAGACTCCAAATCAACCTTAATCTCTACATTTCGTAACATTTGTATCATCCTAATTTTTTAGTGTTTAAAGCGATCTAAAGGTAGCCCATCTTTCTTAAGTTCTATTTCATGAGGTTCGTACCAATCATTGTTAGTTGAGTCATTACTGTTTCTGATGCAACTACCGAACGAACACCCACAATATCCTTCTTTTGCTGGTATTGCTTTATTAGCTATTTTCATAGCCTCTTTTATATTTGAAAACACAAAAGGCAAGTGAATACCTCCTTCTTCAACCCAGTGGAAACAATACTTCTTTGGGCACTGCATATTTATCACTCTTTCTATGCCAATTTATTTCAATTGTTAAGTATCCTACGTCTCAAAAGTTCCTCATTAATCTATATTCAATGTCCAACATTTTTTTCCTTTTCCTATTCAACTACCCTACCAAATACGTAAAAAAAAGCAGCTCATTGCTGCTTTTGATCCTCAACTAAAGCGCCAGTTAGTTCAATAACAATTAGGTTATTTTGAGTAAGAATTCATTTAGTAAACTTTGTTGTTACTTTGTTTAAAAGATTTACACAGATTGCGAGTACTATGTAAATTACTATGATTTTAATAATTAATCTTAAAATAAAATTTGTAAAGAAACCTGCTAACCAATTCCCACCGTAATATATACAAATGAAAGCTAAAACGATTGTAATAAGATATGAGATCAATACACCTGATATTTGGAATTTAGTTAGCCCTTTTAATAAGTTTCTATTTTTAAATATTATATAAATCGATATCAGAACGAAAATAACCAACATTAAAATATCATTCATAATTACTCTCCTTTTGGTCTCATTCTAACACAAAGTTTATTGTATTATCTTACCGATAATAATAAAAAAGTGCTGCTTTTGGCAGCACTTTTGCGCAACTAACGCGCCAGTTAGTTGTATAAGGTATTTACTTTAATTAATGCTTACAGTGATTATAAAAACTAACTATTTAAAATCTGAATAACTTTGTTTTTCGCCTTTTCATCTATACCTGATTTGAAATCAGTTTCTACGAGGTAAGGGGCAAGTTCACCCATCTCTTCTTCATCGTCAATAATCACGAACTTTTCTATTTCAAGATTGCAACTTTCCAAATATGCTTTAATCTCGGAACCCCTAATTTCGTGTTCGCCGTGAATTGGTGTTACATCAATAATGTTATCTCCCAGACCATTTTTCTCAAAAAGCTTTTGTAACTGGATGAGTGTCCTATCCTCTCTCCAAGAAGAAGAGATCACTATTTTGGCACCCGTTTTTGTAATAATCTCAAACAGATTTTCAACACATTCTTTATCAAATCTATACTCATTTCCTGCTAATAAGGATTTAGTCGTAACAAGTACACCGTCAATATCTAAGAAAATCAGTTTCATATTTCACCTACTATTCAAGATTTATCAAGTCAATATAGGTTTCCATTACTTATTATGCTAATTTTTATTGCTATATTAGATTAATTCCATATATTCACTTTAATTCCTTGTTCAACTTTTCTGCCATTTAGCACACTAAAAAAAGCCGCAAATATGCAGCTTTTGTTCTTCAGCTAACGCGCCAGTTAGTTTATAAGAAACAATATATATATAGTCATTTTTGAAATATTTTAACGAAAACTTCAATCCTATCTATGTTTAAACTTTGAATCTAAATCATAAAAAGGGTTTCTAATATTTTCACCAACTTCTTCTATAGTTTCTTCAATCTCTTTCCTTATTTCCATATCCATATTTTTATCTACAATTAATGACTCCTTAGCCATTTCGAAGCATTTCTCTAATCCAAGATTTACAATTAAATAAGTAGTTGTTTCTACCTCATCAAGTGAGGTTGTATTCCACAATTTGCAAAGAGTAGAATCAATATTATTTCTAATATCATCTCTTAATATTTCATAGGTGTTTGATTGTCTATCTGCCAATTCAACAAGTATTTCTAGAAATAGTGAATCATTTATTTTATTTAAGTTATATTCATTTAATACTTTTTCGAACATTATCGCTAACTTTTCAACAGGTAAAAAATCTGGTAATTTGTTGTATTCGGTAATAACCATAGCATTTATCAATTCATCTAAGTTTTTTTGTATAATATGTTTTCTGAACCGATACAAGAGGACAGTTAATAGAGCAATTAGTACAATCCCCCATATGTACATACCAAACACCTCCACGAAACTCTCTCTAGAAAAGTTTATTTATATATATTTCTACACTATTATACTTAGTCCTTGTTCAACTAAAACGTAAGTTACTTGAATAAGAAAAAGAGCTGCCGAAGCAACTCGATGATCTTCAACTAATGCGCCAGTTATCTAAATAATTTTTTATTCTGCAATACATATATTCCTAGGCCAACAATTGCACCTAAAATACCTATTACTAGTATTACTCTAATTAATGGAACTAAATAATCTAAAAAATTTACAAATGTTGAGACAGTTGTACCATAACCATCACTCTCTTCGACTTTATACGGTACTTTAAATAGACCTATTGTTAACCCAATAATCATTCCATAAATAAAACCAATATTAATAGACTTAATCATAATTTCTCCTCTAATTCTTGTTGTCTTATTAATATTACCATTCCTTAATAATCTATTGTGACATTTACTGCAATAAAAAAACGAGTTGCTAGCAACTCGTGATCCTCAACTAATGCGCCAAATAGTTAACCAATTGCCTCAATAAGTTTATTGATTTTAATTGCTTCTTCGCAAATATCTTTTAATTTATTTGAAAAGTACCTTACTTGCTGGTCTTTTAAACTATCAGTACTATATTTTAAATGTAAACCATCACATATTAATTTTAATTGAATAATTTCTTGAATTGAAAAAACTTTTTCTCCGTATTGATCTAGACCTATAAGTAAATCAAATTGTTCTTTTGGCCCATTTTCTTTATTTCTTTTCCAGTATTGTTCTTTATGACAAAGATAATCCTGTAACTCTTCGTTAAACATTACGTGACTTTTAGAATGACTGCCTTTTATATAGAAATCTATACCTTCACCATCGGTCCAGAATCCATCTAAAACTGAAAGATCAAAGAGGGATATCTCCGTTCCTACCTCATCATATACCTTCATACTTTCTGTCTTAAAAAATAAACTTGCTCTTCTACCTTCATTAGTTTCACACTTAGTATATAATTCGCCATTTTTTTGAAAATTTATAAATTCTGTATTCCACATCGTTATCTTTAATTTCTTAATCTGTTCTAAGTCCATTATATCTTCTTTCTTGAACTTAAGGGTGAACTCTTCACATTTTATTAACTCACATTTAAAATACGAAAAATGATAGTGCTCTTTGAATTCAGACATGTCGATAATTAGTATTATTTTATTATCTGTTTCATACACATCGTGTAGTTTTCCTTGGTAAAAAGTGTTTAAAACATCTCTTTGGACATTTTTATCCATAATTCGCCCCAAATCTTGTATATTACAATTTTTTCAGTCAAGCCTCTGTTTTCCGCTCAATTATACCACTTCCATACGGAACTAAACTGCCCTTTACTTCCATAAAAAAAGAGCCGCCAAAGCAACTCATATTAACTATTGCGCCAGTTATTTGTACAGTGTATGTACTTTTTTAGTCATTTCATTTCAATCACTCTCATATGGATTTGCATATAAGTCTATTTCTATTGATGCTCCAATCTTTGAACAAAAATTAATGACCTCTTGATCATAAACTAATGCTGGGCAAAATCCATTTTCTATAATCGGAACTTGCATAAGAATAAACTGACAATCATATTTCTTTTTAATCGTAATCAATTCATTAATCTTGTTTAATAGAGGTGCGATTACTTCCTTAGCCTGTTTACTAGCATCTAATGTCTCAACATAATCTGTCCTCACTTGCCAACATGTATATGTTCTAAACCGTCTACTTGTTGAGATTATTTTAGTATTGTTTGTTCTTTTGATTTCTTCACCTTTAATAAAAGAATTAGTTGGATTAATACCTAATAATTCAGTTACATATTGTATCGGAAAGTCATCGCCTTTTATCTCAAAATAAGTCATTATATTTGTTTGATCCATATTTCCCTCCTCTATGTTGTTCAACTAATGTGCCAGTTATTTGAACAACGAAATAAATTTTTAAGTTATTTAATTAGATCTAGATTAAATAGAATTATACCAACCATATAGCCATTCAATTGGCATTTTAAGTGTTTCAAGATTTATTTCCTGAAGTTCTGTATGATTAAAACTATTAGTTATATACATTTCCCATTGGTCATCAATTTCTAGAATAACCTTTGTTGCTTGCTCATCTAATGGATTATTCTTTATGTCATTAATATATATTTCATTTGAATAACGAAAACTCCAATCTACAAGTGCCTTATGAGTGATCTGTTCATCAATTGATAATTTCAATGCTTTTTTTAGGTTATTATTTGTGAAACCCCAATCATCTAACATATTAATCACCTACTTAATAAAAAGAATGAGGAAGCAACTATCTTGTTTTTTTAAACTTTTTATCTATATACCTATCACCTACATAATAAACTATAATTGCAATAAAATACCCTATCCAATATTCAAAATTAAAATGTTGGCAAATTTTTAAAGATAGCCACAGCATTGGTATAAAAATAAATAAACGGATGAACAATCCTATTACAAAGCTGATATACCTCATATGATTCCCCTTGATTCCTTTCTTCTTTGTATTAACTAGATCTATACTCTTAATCGACTTTAAATATCGTTGAGCATAGATGTATTGAATATAAAACTTTAACCACCAAAGATTATATAAATTCCTAATATGATTATAAATAATCCAATAATTATATATACTAATTTAATCACCCATATAGGCATGTAAGGGAGCACTATTCTAAGAAATTCGTCAAACCAACCGTTACCTGCTATTACGTACTTAGAATGTTTATCGAGTTCCTGTTCATTTTTTGTATATCTTAACCCCTTAATTAGAAAAAATATTCCTCCAATAATTATGAATAAGCAAAACAAATATAGCCCCAAATTTAATTACCTCCAAAATTAAACTAACGCTATTTTTAATCCTAGATTAGTTTACCTAGTAATATTAATTTAGACAAAAGCAAATAATGGTAAAAATTAATAGTAATCAGAAAATAACAAATTGAATATTTTTAGTTATTTAATCTGCTAATCCTTAATATTATAGGGCTAACAATAAATATTAAAATACAAACCTATTTGTGAAGTTATTCACTTAAACTATACTGCCATTTAGTTTAAGTGATAAGATTCACAATATATGATAGTTTTCTTACAATATATTTTTCATTTACTCTTCCTCCTACAATCTTCTACCCATCTACATATACACAAAAAAACGACCCAAACCTGAGTCGTCTCTACCTATCTATTAATCAACTTATTCCTAAATTGCTTCGGAGATTCATTCGCATACTTCTTAAACACCCTACTAAAATAATTCGGATCCTTATATCCAACCTCATAACTAATTTCCTTCAAGTTCAATCGGTCATCCTGCATTAACTTCTTCGCTTGTTCAATCCGCACCTTCATGACAAAATCACTAAATGTTTCACCAGTTTTCTTTTTAAACATTTTGCTAAAGTAAAACGAATTTAGGTTTACATGGTTTGCGATTTGTACAAGCGAGATGTCTTCTCTATAATTCTCATATATATAAGCCTTTGCAAGTTCGACAAAGTGGTTAATCCTTGTTTCCTTTTCTTTACTCATAATTTGGATTAACTTTATCATTTGTTGTACAGATATTTTCTTAATTAGGTCTACTTCGTCGATATCTGGAAATTCGAATGTTGTTACGAGATAGTTTTGCTGTTTTAGGAATTGTTCCAGATGATTGAATAATATGATTAATTCTGACTTCAATTGCCTTGTATCTAAATGTAGTTCAAGTGTTAACCTGTCATAAATTCGATTAAATTGTTCAAGGGATAAATCAAAATCAAGCATGTTAATCGCGCTACAAATTGCTAGTAATTCATCATTTGTAATCTTTACAAATTTTGAAGATAATTTGGTTTCTGTAGCCTCGTTTAAACCAACATTAAATAAATACATTGCTTCAAAATAAGATTTTCTCCAACCATCTATACCTTTTTGGATGGATCCAACTTCACATCGGATAGAATATCCTGTTTGCTTATGAACATATTCTCTTAATTTTTTTGCACCATTTTTAATTTCAATTTCTTGAATGAGGTGCAATCTATTTAATTCAATCGACTCAAAAATAGCAATTTTCCCTTCAACAATTGGACTAACGATACAGTTATTTTCCGACTTCATATAGTGTTTTACACATTCATATATTCTTTTTAAATCTAAATCTTGTAATTGTTCATGTGAATCAATACATACAACCTTGCTAAAGCCATACTCTACCTTGAAGTCTAGTAAATTAGTCATCTCGTTTGGGCTTATATCCTGAATTGTATTTAGCATAATCATTAAAGACAATTCATTTTCTGTTAATGGTCTAAAGTGGGAGAGCATTTCAATATGATGTAATTCCTCGACTCTTTTTTGATGATCATGTTCGATTTCTGTAATCAATCCTTTTAATAAGGAAATAATATGATCTCGCTTTGCCGGTTTTAAAATATAATCCTTTACTCCTAAAGAAATTGCGGCTTTAGCATATGAAAAATAATCATAAGCCGATACAATGATTATTTTAGCTAAAGGTAATTTCTTTCTAATGACTTCCACTGCTTCAAGCCCTTGAATCCCTGGCATTTTTATATCCATAAAGATAATATCGTAATGATTTTTTTCTGTACATTCTATCGCTACTCGTCCATTTTCAGCGTGATCAATTTTAAATAAATCAGGTAATCCCTTCTTGATCGTAAGCTCTAACCCTTCTCTTTCTAAAGGTTCATCATCTGCGATTAACAACCGATACATAATGATTCCTCCTTTCGTTATGAACTGCAAGGTATCGTTAAAATAATTTTAGTTCCTTCATTAATTTTGCTCTCAATTGCAACTATATCTTCTTTTCCATAATATAATTCTAAACGTTTAAATACATTGATTGTTCCTAAGCCAGTAGATTTTCTTTTTTCATGTATCGTATTTGTTGTATTTAATAAACTTAATTTTATTTCTTCGGTCATTCCTTTTCCGTTATCATACACGGTTATGGTAATCATATCAGTAGACTTTTTTATTTCTAACCCAATAACTGCACCTTTTTCCATGTGCTCAATTCCGTGTATAAATGCATTTTCAAGTAATGGTTGGATTGATAAACAAGGAATTAACTGTTCTAGACATTCATCGTCAACATCAATCTCGAAACTTACACGATCTCGAAATCTAGCTTTTTGAATTGAGAAGTATTCCTTTGCATTTAGAATTTCATCTGAAATCGTTACAGCCTCGTCAAGCTTCCGAAGATTATATCTCAATAAATTAGAAGTAGAAATAGTTAAATCACTCGTTTGTTCTGCTCCTTCTATATAAGCCAATTTTGAAATAACATTTAAGGTATTAAATAAAAAATGAGGATTAATTTGGCTTTGAAGAGCCTTTAACTCAAGTTCTTTAACTAGACGGTCTTTTTCAACCATTTCTAAATTTTTCGACATTAAAATTTTTAAATCATGCATCATTTCATTAAATATCTCGCCTAGAATTCCTACTTCATCCTTTGTTGATGTAGTAAATGGACCAACCTCAAAATTCCCTTTACCAATTTGTTTAGCCATATAAATGAGTTTATTAATCGGTAGAATAATACTTCTAGACAACCATATCGCAAATATAATACTCATAACCGTTGTAATAATAAATAACATAACCCCAAGTTTATTCATAGAATTCGTATATTTAACGACATTATTATAAATTGGATAATATGTATTTAATTCAATATCAACTAAGTTTTGACTATCCTCTTTGATAAATGAGGCAATCTTTTCTACTTCCTTATACTGCTCAACATAATTTGAATAATTTTTTTGAATGAGACTATTTGTAATGCTGTCTTCTTCTTCCAAAAATGAATTTAATGTATAGTAATAGTTTTCTATATTCAGTAGATTATTTTTTTTGACACTTTGTTTAATTAATTCGTTTTTTAACTGTTTCAGCTTTTCCTTATGCTTGATTAATAATTTATAGTTTTTTGAGTCCTGATATATGATATAACTACTTAAATATCTTAAATTTTTATCTGTTTCATTTGAAATTTGTTTATAAATATAAATTTTATCAATCATGAGATTATAGCTTTCTTGCACTTTTTTTCCGCTTTCAAAAATAAAAAATGAAACAAGATTTAGAAGCAAAACAATAATTGGTATAAATATAAATAGCTTCGTACGTATTTTCAATGCCTTACCTCCTGAAGGACATTATCACTAGTAATGACCTCGGTTGGCGTATAATTAATCTTAACAGTTTTCTCTCCCTGTATTGATTTATAGAGCAATTCCACACCTTGAAACCCCATATCATAAGGCTTTTGTACGATTGTAGCTTTTATTTTATGATCAATGATTCCTTTCATTGTTTCTTCTAAACCATCAAAACCATAAATTTGAATTTCACGATCAAACACATTGTTTGTTGCATTTGAAATTCCAATCGCATCTAATGCACTAATTCCAACCATAATATTGATATTATTATATTTTCGTAGCATTCGTTCAGCTTGGAGTGATGCTTGTATTTTTGAAATATTCGAACTAGACCTATCAATCACATGCAGATTTGGATATTGACTTATCACATTTAATAAACCATTCAACCTCATTTTTTGGCTTTCAGATGTTTCACTACCAATAATAATGCCAATGTTTCCTTTCCCATTCGTCATCTGAGCAACTGTTTGTCCTAATTGAATACCTGCTTTATAATTATCTGTACCAATATATGATTTTCTTAAACTATCTGGTGCATCGGTATCAATCGTAATAACAGGGATATTTTTCGAAATTGCTTGATTAATAATAGGAGTAAACTTTTGATTGTCTAAACTTTGAACTATAATTCCGTCAACTTTTGAAGCAACCGCTTTTTCTAAAAGTTTTAATTGCTCATCGACACTCGTTCGAAGTGGAGCAACATATTCTATATTTATATCATATTTTTTCGCACTATCTTTTGCACCCTTATCAACACTTTTCCAATATGGGTTGTCGTACTCTTGACCAATTAATATAAAATGTTTTTTCCCCACCTTCGTATCTTCACTAATAGACAAAGACTCTATTGCACGCTCAATTTGATTAGAGCTAGCTTCATACCTTAGAAGAACATAGATGAACAATATTAGTAATATCGTAAAACTTAAAATCCATTTATCGAATTTCATTCTTCCTCCCACCTTATATTTCTATCTTATTCATTAATGAATACGTTTACAATATTTTATTATTTTGCTTTCTAGTTTTTCACTTTGCAAAAGCTTGAACTATTATTATTCTGTTGAGATACTTAATTTTTTTGTATTTCTACACAAAGAAAAAGCACACTACATGTGTACTTTTTTAGGTGAATTTGACATCTCTTTATGACGATTTCATTCTTTTTCTACAATATTTCCTAAGAAATAACGCTTTATTACATTATTTAGATGAATGTATCGGTAAGCTAATTTCAAAGGTTGTACCTTCATCCTTCTTACTGTGCACGCGAATCTTCCCACTATGCTCTTCTACAATCCACTTGGCTATAGACAACCCTAAACCAATACCAGATTTTGAAGTCCTTGATTCATCTTCTTGGAAAAATCGGTCAAATATCCTTGATACGTTTTCTTCTTTTATTCCAGCGCCACTGTCTTGAACTTTTATAACAATATTATTTTTTATTTGTTCGCAGCTAATTTGAATCGAATCATTTTCTTTTGTAAACTTTAAAGCATTATCGATTAAGATGACAAGTAATTGATGTATTCGTTCTTGGTCTCCATAATAGAAATGAGTATTATTTATTAATAATGAAATTTCTTTATCTTGAAATGACACAATTTCAGAGAAGTGAGAAATAACTTCTTCTAATAATTCATTAAGAGAAAACATTTTTTTGTTCAGCTGAATTTGCCCTGAATCTGATCTTGCTAAAGTTAAAAGACTGGCTACAAGTTTTGAAAGCCTTCTATTTTCTTTTAATAGAATTGAAAAGTCTTGTGCTTTTTCTTCAATTGTAGCATTAGGACTTCTTAATATTAGCTCTAGTCTAGATTGAATAACGGTTAAAGGTGTTCTGATTTCATGGGATGCATCTGAAACAAATTCTTGTTGCTTTTGCCATGCGTTTTTGATAGGAATTAGCGCACGTTCGGCAAGAATGTTTCCAGCTATCACAGACAAAATACTACCGATAAACCATCCAACAATTAAGATAATTAACAAGGTGTCTAATAACTCTTTTTCAGACTCTATATTTCGTAAAAGCTGAAGTGTTATTTTCCCGTACCTAGTATTACCTTGAATTGAAATTGTTCGGTAGTTCATGTTTCCAATTTTATCATCGTACAGCTCATTTATTTTTTTAGGATATTTCAGTTCATCCTCTAAAAAAATAGCATTTCCACCTGGCAACGGATTTGTACGTTGTTTTTTTTCATCCCACATGATCATTAGTATTCTAGGATCTCGATTCGGAATTTGCAACCCAGCTGGATTATCGCTTTTTTGAATACGTTCGATTGTCCATAATAAAGATTGATCCACGTCCTTATACAAGCGCGTATTTGTATATGTGTAGATAATGATAGACAGAATTCCGATCAATAGACTAAATACAACAGAATTGATAATCGTTAACCGAATTTTTGTTTTCTTAAACATACTTCACCTAATCTTCTTTCATAATATATCCAATACCTCTTACTGTTTTTATGGCAGTCCCATATTTGAATGGCTCTAACTTTTTACGAAGCTGATGTACATAAACTTCAACGATTGCGACAGTTGTATCAGAGTCAAATCCCCAAACCCGATCAAAAATTTGCTCTTTCATTAAAATCTTACCTTGATTTTGAATTAAATACTCCAATAATTCAAATTGCTTTATTGTTAAGTGGATCGTTTCTCCATTTACTTCGACTGGATGTTCCTTCCCTTTTAAAACAATCCCTTCATACTTTAATGAACTATCAATTGAAAGCTTTCCACTTCTTCTTAAAAGAGCATAAATTCGAGCAAGTAATTCCGGGCCTTGAAATGGCTTAACAAGATAATCATCTGCACCTAAATTCAATCCTTCAACTCGATCCTCGAGAGAATCCTTAGCTGTCAAAAATAAGACTGGTGTAGGAATACCTTCTTCTCTCAAATCCTTTACAATCTCAAATCCGTTTTTATGCGGTAACATCACATCTAATACAATCACATCATATATATTTTGCATTGCTAAAAATAATCCTTCATCACCATCAAAAGCCGAATCGACTGTGAAATCAGCCGATAATAACTCAACAATGGATTTTAAAACTTCCTCATGATCTTCAACGACTAATATCTTCATTTATCTTCTTCCTCCAAAATGCTAAAAAAGAAGCGCTCCTAAAGGTTACGCTTCATTTCTTAATTTACTCAAATCGCAATGCTTGAATTGGTCTCATATTAGAAGCTTTATATGCCGGGAATACGCCAAACATCACCCCAACCAATAAAGAAAACGTAAATGATAGGATGATGACAGGAATTGAGAAAGAAATTGCTGTTCCTGAAATCACCGAATATATTTTCGCTAAGCTTACACCCAAGCCTACTCCTATCATACCACCAAACGAACTCAATACGATGGATTCTATTAAAAATTGTAGTAAAATATCCATTTTTTGAGCACCAATCGCTTTTCTAATGCCAATTTCTTTCGTTCTCTCAGAAACTGAAACTAACATTATATTCATAATTCCAATCCCACCAACAACTAATGAAATACATGCAATTCCACCTAACATGATTGACATTGTATTTGATACAGAGCTGACGGTATCAATTACATCTTGTTGATTTGTCACGCTAAAATTATCTTGGCTACCACCAAATAGTACCGATAGTGAGCTCTCTATATTAGCTTTTGCAAAGTTTACTACATTTTCATTTTGTGCTTGTACATAAATTGAACTGATCGTTGTATTTTGAAGTAGTCTTTGTGCTACTTTAATTGGAAGTAACACAATATCATCACCACTTTGTCCTAGTGAGCTACCACTTGATTCAAGTACACCTACTACTTTATATGAAGTTCCATTAATTTGTACTGACTCTCCAATTGGATTAGACAGACCAAATAGTGTTGTCGCCGTATCCGATCCTAAAATAGCAGTTTTTAACCTCTCCTCATTATCAAAATCTGTAAAAAATCGTCCTGAACTTACTTTAACATTTCTTACATCCTGATAAGAGCTTGTAGTACCTGTTACAGACACTTCTGAAGAAGTCTTCCCATTTTTAACTGTAACTCGCCCTGATACAACTGGCGCAACTTCTTTTACGCTATTTAATTCTTTTAGTGTCGACAAATCCTTCTCTTTAAATGAGGATGAGTCCGTGTTATAGAAATTTATAGTTAATAAGTTTGTACCGAGTTCACCAATTTGATCTGAAATTTGCTTACTTGACCCTTGACTGATTGATACTAAGATAATGACCGAAGAAACCCCTATAATCATACCTAGCATTGTTAAAAATGCTCTTAGTTTGTTACTAACTATACTTTTTACTGCCATTTTGATTAATTGTGACATTCCCAAGTGGTATCCCCCCTTCCTCACTTAGGCATCCATCCTCAATTCTTACGATTCTAGAAGCTTCCTTCGCTATTTTATCGTCATGTGTGATGAGAATAATCGTATGTCCCTCTTTATGAAGTTTTTTCATTAAATCTAATATTTCTCTACCCGTCTTTTGATCTAATGCTCCTGTTGGCTCATCTGCTAATAAAATATCAGGTCTTCCTGCAAGAGCTCTAGCAATTGCCACCCTTTGTTGCTGTCCACCTGAAAGCTGCGATGGAAGATGATGCATCCTCTCTTCCAAGCCAACCTCTCTTAATACTTGTATTGCCATATTTGTTCGATTTTTTTGCGAAAGTCCTCGATAACTTAATGGTAATTCAACGTTTTCTAGTGCACTTAACTTAGTTAATAGATTAAAATTTTGGAAGATAAATCCAATTTTTTGATTGCGAATAAGTGCTAATTCTCTATCATTCATTTCCTCAATTGCTTCTCCGTCAAACAAATAACTCCCTGAATCTGGCTGATCCAAACACCCAATCATATTCATAAAAGTAGATTTTCCTGACCCCGATGGTCCTACAATCGCTACAAAATCTCCTTTGTTGATGGTGATTGAAACATTTTTTAATACTTGAAGTGTTTCACCACCAAATTCATAATATCTGTTCATATCAGTAATTTGAATTAGATTACTTTCCACTATTATCACCACCACGGATCATCATTCTTTGACCACCACTGGGACCTGTAAAGTTTCCTCCCATTTGAAATCCGCCACCTGGACCAAAATTATTAGAATTAGATGATTGAATTTGTGGTAGTATGACCTGTTGACCAGCTTGAATTCCTGATACAATTTCAACGTAGTTTTCATTCGTAATGCCGGTTTTAACTTCAACTGTACTTGTTGTTGCTTGATCTTCTGAATTCGAAGATGAAGTATCACTAACGATTACGTATTTTACATTATTTCTTGTATTAATTGCTTCAACTGGAACATATGTCACATTTTCTTTCTTTTGAACTAAGACTGCAGATTCAGTTGTCATACCCACTTTTAAATTATTTGATTTATTTAGTTTAACTTTTACATTGAAAGTTGAAACGCCATTTGAAACTTCACCTTCTTTTGATACCTCACTTACTTTCCCCTTATAAGTTGTATCAGGAAAAGCACTTACGTCAACAGTTACACTTTGTCCAACTTTTACTTTTGCGATATCTAGTTCATCAACACCAATTGTCGTTTCTAAATTTTTATAATCAGTAATATGCATGACAACTGTTCCTTGATTCACCATATCTCCTTCTTCAACAGCAATAGAAGTGATTGTTCCTGAATATGGTGCTTCAATCGAATCGCTACCATCAGTAAAACTGACTAACTCATCCCCTTCTTCAACTGTTTCATTTTTGGAAACAAGAATTTCATCGACTTCAGAATTTGTTTCTGACATCAAATCTTCACTATTTGTAGCTGCAATCGAACCTGAACCACTTACTTTTACTTCTAATGTACCTTTTTGTGCTAGCTGTGTTCTCGTAATTGTTGAAGTTTCTTGTGCCTTTGGTTTTAAATAAAAATACCCGCCTGTACCCACACAAATAATAATGACTAATATTCCTATGATCCACTTTTTCATTTTTTCTCCCCCTTAGTTAATAGATGGTTGTCCTTGATTTTGTTGATTGAACATATCACCATTAGGAGAATTGAAGTTACCACCATTAGGAAAGTTTGTTCTGATCATTTGATTTCGATTTATGTCTTTAAAGCTTAAGTAACCAATTCCAGCCAAACTAAAAATCCCTATCACTAAATTTGCGATTAATAAGATTGCTACTAATTTTGGGTTCAAATCAAATTTTGATTTATTTCTTACATTTTTCTCCAGCTTATTCAGCTTTTGTGTGATTTCATTTGTTTCTATGTTTTGCATAAATAACACTCCTTTTAATTGATTAATTGCATTATGTAATAGATTCCTTAATTTTTTCTTAACATATTTTCTATGTAAAAAAAGATTGTTCATTTCCGCTCCAGGTGTTCTCTTTCCGAAGGGCGTGCGGGGAGCCCCCTCGTCGATCCGATCATCCGCTCCAATCAATTTCTATCGTTATAATCTACTCGTAACAACTATAAAAAACTTAAAAATGACAAAAAAAAGAAGCTATATTTAATAGCTTCTTTCTTATCCTAGTTTTACTTTTCGAACAACTTGAATTTTTACATGTTTCGGGATATCCCCTTTAATTGTCACTTCTCCATTTTGTAATTGAATCTTTGCGCCCCAACCATTTTTAAACTTTCTAATTTTCACATGCATAAGTCGCATTTCAACTAAGCCTAATCCCGATTTGTTTTTTACTTCTAGCTCTTGTGTTCTAGCATTACCAATATTATGTAGAAGAAGTTTAACTTTTAAAACTGGTTCTTCTCCACTTTTTACAATTACATATGCGTTACCCACTTCATCTTCTTTAAATTGATCGTACGATACTGAAAAACTATTTGTACTTAAGTAAATCTCTCCCTGCTCATTCACTTTATAAACTGGTGTAAACATATGTCTCTTCTCCTTGTTGTAAACTTAATTATGTATAAAACAACATATCTCCAATAAAAAATTGACGTTTAAAATAATGAATTATTTAAACGTCAACTCTAATAATAGTATGGCTTAACTATTTAAAAATGTACTTTCAAATATTTAATGGGTTTAAATGAACTATCTTTTATTTTTGTAAACAAAGATTATATAAGTTTAGTCAATTTTATGTGTAAATGCAATTTTTAAGTACTTTTTTTCATAACCTTTTTTTCAAAAATTTATTGATTTTTTTTTACGCAAAACTTTGGTTTTATCCATAGATATTTCATCATAAATATGCTATTGTTCAAATGAATTATTTAAAAATTAAAAATCAACTAAATAATATTTTATCAGTATTCGAACTCATTAAATAACATTAATAAAGGAAGAAGGAAAATCAGTTGATTTACAGTAAACAGGACGTTCTTCATAATGAATCCCAGAGCATTAAAAACGGTGCTGCACAAACGATTGCACTTAGTTTGTCTAATAACTATTTCATATTGTTTGCAATTGCAATTTTAGGTGCATCTAATTACCAAGTTAGTTTAATCTCTTCATTGCCTTCTATTGTAGGAATGGCTGCAATGCTTCCGGCTGCGTTTATCGTTAATAAACTTGAAGAAAAAAGAAAATTTACAGCTTACTCCATTTTATTTACGCGTTTGTTTCTTCTTCTAATGGTATTTCTTCCATTTATAAAATCAGATCATATAGCGTGGTTATTCGTTATTTTAATTGCAATCATGAATTTGCCAGGAACGTTTATGAATTTAAGTTGGCAAGCATTTATTGGAGATTTGATACCTGCAGAACGAAGAAATCTATTTTTTGGTCAACGAAATAAGGTTTTAACATTTATTGGTATGATTGCAACGCTAATTGTAGGTTTATGCATGAAAGCCTATCACTCATCAAATGCCCTTCCTTATCAATTACTATTTTTAGTTGCATTTATTTTTGGGATGTTTGAATTATATTATATTTTGAAACATAAAGAGGAGAAGTCTAATCTTCAACTAACAGAGCATTATTCTCCCTTCTCAAAACATCTTTTTCAATACAAACCTTATGTAACCTTCTTGATTTGTGCGCTATTTTTTAACTTTGCTTGGCAAATGGCATGGTCCCTTTTTTCGATTTATCAAATTCGAATTGCACACGCAACTGCATTTTGGGTAAGTTTATTTACTGTAAGTAATCAATTATCACAAATCGTCAGCTATCCTTGGTGGGCAAAAATGGCAAATCGATATAGTAACACACAATTATTAATATGGATCTCGATTGGTATGGCGACAGCACCAATTTTAAACATTCTTTCTACAAATTTTATTTACTTATTTATCGTCAATTTCTTTTCAGGATTTTTCGTATCTGGAACTGTCTTAATTCTCTTTAATAGTTTATTAGATGCAACTGAAGAAGATCACCGTACTTCCTATATTGCTAACTATAATTTTTTACTTTCGATTATTGCATTCATTGCACCACAAGTTGGCGTATTTTTACTTGAATCTTATAGTATGAATTTTGCAATGGTTATTTCTACAATTTTTAGAGCTCTTGCGGGTGTACTCTTTGGTATAATGGCATATAAAATGGCACATTCAAAACAATTAGATTATAAACAAAATAAAATTTCAATGTAACATAATGATGAATGACAACTTTATTCTTTCCAAGATAAAAGAGTTCTATTTAAGAACTCTTTTTTACATCAATTTATTCTTAACTGCTTTTATCATTAAAAATCTTGGTTCACTTGATAAAGTATGAAATGCTTTTGGATTTATATTTTTTAGTTCAGGTATAGGTTGTGGCTCAATGAGAGAAGATAGCGTAAAGTGATTTACGGTTGTTTGGATGATTTCATGTAGTGGTCTTCTATAAAATACAACTTCAATTTCTTTTCCTGCTTTCATCCATTGGTCAGTGAGTAACTCTTTTGAAAAGTAATTTTCAGATTTAAAGATCGTGTAATCTGAAAAAGGATGATGAACTGAGAACAATAATACTCCATTTGGCTTTAATACTCGCTTAAACTCTGTAAATACTGAATTCCAATCCTTTATGTAGTGCAGAGTTAAAGAACTGATAATCATATGAAATGTTTCGTTTGGGAATGGAAGTGTCTCCTCTAAATCATGACACAATATGTTCGCTTTATTACCTACTCTTCGTTTTGCAGCTTCCACCATGCTTTTACTAATATCAATTGCAGTAACATTGGCACCTCTTTTTAATAAGGCATCTGTATACCAGCCTGCTGCACAACCCGCATCTAAAATTTGATATTTCTCGAGATTCTTTTCTAACTGTTCCATCATTGCAGGTCTTTCATAGTGCGTATTATATGGGCTTTCATGGTCTACAGTGTTTTCATAAGCAACTGATAATTGGTTAAAAGATTCAATCACTTGTTTTTTCATTAACACTCCTCCTTACAATTCAAAATCCACTAAGTGACAATCACTACTATATCATGGTTCGAATTGTAATAAATAGAAAAAAGAGAGCTCTACAAACTCTCTTTTTTTGTGTGTTATCTTATGGCTTTAACATGACTTCTAAACAACTCTTACTTTTCAACCTCTTCGCGTAAGTGCTCTACAGGAATCTCATAGCATGTTAATTGTGAACCTAAAATGATACTATTTTCATTTGTAGCTTGCTGTTCTTGTCTTTTTGCATGAGCTGCTTTAAAAGAGTCTGAATTTACCCATCCTTGGAAATGTTCCATTGTCTCCCAAGTTGTACAAACTCTCACTTCATCGTACTCTTCAAGATCCATTGTTTTTAGAACTTGCATACGAATAAAGCCAGGAAACTTATGAATCCCTTTTGAGATTTTAAATCGCTCAACGACTTGATCTCCATGCCCTTTCACGACACGAATTGCATTGGTTGTCATAATCATTTTTGATGTCACTCCTCTATATGAAAGAAATCGAATTACTTCTTTAACTATGTACTCGTTCACGTTCTACTTCTTTTAATTTACCTACATTTCTAATAGGTTTAAAAAACGGTCTATCCCCATCATTAAATATTTCTACATCAATCTTAAATATATCATGGAACATTTCTTTGCAAATCACGTATTGTGAATTCCCATCATATTCTATGCAACCATTTTTCAATACAATTAATCTGTCACTATATGCGGCAGCTTGATTGATATCATGTAATACCATAACAATTGTCATGCCGAATCGATCATTTAACATTTGAATCAGTTCCATTACTTCTAATTGATGAGCAATATCTAAAAATGTAGTTGGTTCATCTAATAATAACACATTAGGGCGTCCTGCAATGGCCATAGCAATCCAAGCTCTTTGTCTCTCTCCACCCGATAATGACTGAAGAAATCGAAATTCATAAGATTGTAAATTGGTTACTTCTAGTGCCCAATCAATTATCTTTTCGTCTTCGAAATCTAATTTTTGAAACCAGCCTTTATGTGGATTTCTACCAAATGAAACGAGCTCTCTAACAGTTAAATCTAACTCATTATTATGAACTTGTGGTAGCATCGATAGTTTTTTCGCTATTGCCTGCCTACTTAGATTTTTTATCTCATCTCCATCTAATAAAACGGCCCCTTCATTTGGCTTAAGTAAATTAGTGACAATCCTTAGCATTGTAGACTTTCCTGAACCATTCGGACCAATTAAACTAACAATTTCTCCTTTTGTAATTTCGAAATCGATGTTATCTAGTGAAAAGGATTCTGAGTGTTTAAAGGAAACTTTTTTAGTTAAAAGCACGTGTTTTTCCTCCTTTATTTAAAATATATAAGAAGAACGGTCCACCAAGGAATGATAGTAAAACACCAACCGGTAATTCAATTGGATCAAACCAACTACGTGCAATTGTATCTGCAAATACTAAGAATACGCCTCCCCCTAATGCCGATAAAGGTAAGACATAACGGTAATCATTCCCAACAACCATTCGCATGATATGTGGAATAACAAGCCCGATAAAACCAATTAATCCTGAAACACTAACTGCAATACCCGCTAAAAATGTACTGATTAATATCAGGAAGAAACGACTACGTTCAACATTGTGACCTAATATTTTAGCTACTTCATCACCTAAACTTAGGATTTTAATATGCTTTATCGCAAAAAGTGATAATACTAATGCTGGTAATGCGTAAATTGAAACCATTCTAGCTTGGTCCCATGTTACACCAGAAATTCCACCAGCCATCCAAGGTAAAACTGCTTGAACTCTGTCACTAAATAATAACATTAGTGCACTCATCGCTGCGCCAATTACTGAGTTAACTGCGACGCCAACTAGTATAATTCTTGAAGGTGAAGAACCGTTTTGCCAAGCAAGACCATAAATTAACATAGCTGTTACAAATCCACCTGTAAAAGCAGCGATTGGTAATAAAAGAATATATTGTGGGAGAACAATCATAATGATAACTGCCATAAGTGCAGCACCTGCTGACACACCAATTATTCCTGGATCTGCAAGTGGATTTTTCATTACCCCTTGCATAATTGATCCCGATACGGCTAAACACATCCCTACAATTAATCCAACTATTATTCTAGGTAATCTCAAATCCCAAACAATTGTATGAAGCATTGGATCTTTTGAACTTGTTAAACCTTCCCAAACTTCATGTAGATTTAGCTTAACACTTCCAGTAATTGTCGAATAAAGAGCAACTATTACAATTGCAACTACTAAAAATATGTATGTTGAAACTCTTTTCTTTGTATATGGATGTACTCTTTTTTCTTTACTAATCGTTGGATCAATTTGTGCTTCAGCTACATTTGATTGCCTTTCCATCATTCATTTCCCCCATAAAATTCAAAAATAAAAAGTAGATTTCCCACAATGAGAAAGGGTGCCTTATAGACCATTTTTCCTCTTAAAAACACTCTTTAAGAATTCATTATTTATTTTTTTTTGCTTTTACTTTTAATAATTCTTTGTTCATAAAATCCATTGCGTCTGTAATTTTAATACCTGGGCTAGAAGCAAATAAGTCACTTGGTAAAAAGACGATATTTTTCTTTTTAACAGCATTTAAATTTTTCCAAGCGCTAGAAGACATTAACTTAACCATTGCAGCTTTCGTTTTCTTTGGATCTGTATGCGTAATCATGAAAATAACATCTGGGTTAGAAACGATAATTTTTTCTGTACTTAAATTAGCATAACCAGGAAAATCTTTTACTTCAGAAAAGCTTGAGGCAATATTAATTCCACCTGTTTTCTTTAAAACATCACCCGAGAATGAGCTTGGTAATGCAACTAAAGAGCTAGTACCTGAACCAAATAAAATAACTGCCTTTACATTCGTTTTACTCTTACTATATTTTTTAATTCTGCTATCAATTTTTCCAGTTAACACTTTTGCTTTTTGTGCTTTATTTAGTACTTTTCCTAACATAGTAATGCTTGACTTTATGTCATTTACAGATGCTCCAGAAGTAATAATAACTTTGATTCCTAAGTTTTCTACTTTTTTAATATTTGCTTTAAAAGCAGTACTTGCAATGACTACATCTGGTTTAACACTTGCAATCTTTTCATAGTTTGGAGAATAAACTGTACCAATTTGAGTAATATTTTTTAAACTTGAATCCACAGTTGATACTGTTGTTGGACGACCTACGATTTTTGATCCTAAAGCTTTCACTGTTCCAAGATCTCCTGAACTTAATACAGCAATTCTTGTAGGCGCTTTACTAAATGTAACTGTACGACCAGCGAAATCCTTTACTGTAATTTTTCTACTTGCTGCTTCTGATGTAGATGTATTAAAAGCTATTAAACTAAAAGTTAATAAAACTGATAACATACTTAGTATAAATTTCTTCATGAATATGTCTCCTTTAGTAATTATTAATGATTATCATTATCAATTATGCCCTTCGACTTGATATTAGTTTACGATGAGAATGATTGTCAATTACTTTTTTTCAAGTTATCTGATATATCAATCGACATTAACATTCATCAATTTGCACTATCCTTAGATACTCCTCTCTTTTCTTCTAAAGATTTAAAATAGTAAAAATATTTATATTGCAATTGAAAATGATAATTGTTATCATTCAAATTAGCTTTTATTGGAGTTACTTTTTAAAAGCTATTATTAAAATACTTTTGTACTCTTAGGAGGATATTCATGCAAAAACAACTGAATATTGAAACGTTTAAACAGAAATACGTTGATTTTATCAATGAAACAAAAACGATCGTCATTAGCACAAAAGATCGAAATGGTGATCCTTTTATTAGTTACGCACCTTTTGTAAAACATGAAGAAAGTTTCTATATATTTATTAGTAAAATTTCGGATCACTATCAATTTATAGAAGATAATGAGAATATTTACATCATGCTAATTGCTGATGAGTCAAAATCTCCTAATCTATTTGCTAGAGAACGAGCACGTTTCCAATGTACTTCTGAAAATATTGGAAATGAGGATCAAGAAGAAATTTTTGATAAGTTTGAACAAATTCATGGTTTACCAATGATGAATATGTTACGAGGAATTGATATGTCACTATTTAAATTGACTCCTTCAGAAGGACGCTATGTAATTGGCTTCGGCGCTGCATTTGACGTAGATCTTGCTGCAAATAAATTTGCTCATGTCGTTGTAGATAAAAACAAGTAATACCACACATCATTGATACTACATAATAGACCACTTTCACATAACATCTTCTGCTTAGTGAGAGTGGTTTTTATTTTGCAGAATATTTTCAAAAAACTAATTGACAATGGTTATCATTATCAATTATGATTACATCGAAAATGAGAATTATTCATCAATACACTTATGTACCTTCACTTTAATAACCATTATTTAATCTATTTATCTATTTTTGAGGGGAGAATTTCAAATAATGAATGTAAAATCTGTTTATCATATAGCTGCTGCAGGCGCAATGATTGTAGCTGCCCTTTTTACTGCTAACCCTTCTTCATCAGAAGCTGCTATTAATATTTCAAAAGTTGTTAGCGAAACAAAATCACAAATGAAAAAAGCATATAGTTCATATATCACACCACTTGAGAAGACTGGTACACTAGCTAAAAAGTCTACAGTCGTTACTGAATACAATAAAGCGAAAAAACAATACATTACTTCCAAAAAAACAATTGAAAAATATGCAAAAAGTAATAAGAAAAAATATTTAACAGAATTAAACAGTGCATACAATACATACATTACAGATCGAGTAGAACCTTACTTAAAAGCTGCTTCAGTGTATGATGCATCAACAAATATTGAGGCACAGCTTCAAACGGCTGTATTGAATGAGGATATTGAATCTTTACAAATCGCTCATGAAAAACTAGCAAAATACATTACTTCACGACAATTCGCAACTTACGATCAAGTTTATGATTTAAAAGCGAAAAAAGCATTCTTTAATGAATTTTACGATCAGACTGCTAAATATAAAAAATACAATTATGATATAAAAGTATCAAATAAACTTGAGCAAGCTACTAGCTTACTAGAATCTGGAAAGTTAGAACATGCTTATAGTGTATTAAAGACAACTAAACCGTTATTGAGCCATACTTCAACAACATTCAATACAGAATTAACAAAAGAATATACAGATTTAGTAGAAGTATATATGGATGCAACTAAACCACCTGTTGCTGAACTAAATTATATTGAAGCAATGAATGGTAAACTTACGCTTGAGTTTGATATGGCAGTAAAATCACTGACTACAGATAATGTAAAAGTATCTGTTATCATTAACGCAGGCACTGAGCAAGTAATAACTCCACAAAGTATCACTTTAAGCGAAGATAAAACTACTGCAACAATTACTGTAGAAAATATTAAATCCACTTCAGCAGTTCAAAAAGTTGAATATTGGATCGAGTATAATGGAGAAAAATTATCAGCCGATATCATTGAAATTCCAGCTACTTAATTATTAAAACCGAGTTTGATGTCTTTTCAACCTCGGTTTCTTTCATTGCCATTAAATATAATGAAGAACTATATTATTTAATAGGATAAAAAAACCTAATCTCTCACAGTACTTACATGTGAGAAATTAGGCTTTGTTGTTATATTTTTAACTTCTTATTTACTTGTTTTAGTAGCTATATATTTTTTAACGACTTCAAAAACATATTCCTGACATGCAGCAGCTGTGTTTGGATTGTATTTACCACCGTTCACTTTGTTATTAGATAATACTCTAATTCCTAAGAACGCAACATCGTATGCTTTAGCAATTTGTGCTGCTGAAGCACCTTCCATTTCCTCAACAGATGTACCATACTTAGTATGGAACCATTTAATTCGGTCTACTTCATTGTTCCAAACGTCTGCAGAACCAATCGTTCCTTCAACAATTTTTCCCTTTGTATATGTTTCTTTCACTGAATTTGCTACAGCAAGTAACTCCTTATCACCGTCGTAGAAACGAGGCTTTTCAGCATTAGGATCTTCCCCCGCACTACCTTCAGAAGCCATTAAGTCCATCGGTTTCCAGGCAGTTGGATCAATTCCTTCGTTTTCTTCTTTAGATACAGTTTTTAAAGAGCCAATATTGACAGTTTTTTGTCCTAAAACAATATCAAATACATTTAAATTTGGATCATGTCCACCAGATGTTCCTTGATTGATTATAGCAATAGGCTTATATTTCTCAATAGCTACAGCTGTAGCAGCTGCAGTATTTTCCATCCCCTTACCAGTTTTTGCAACGATAACTGGATAATTATTTAAGGTCCCTTTGTAAAATACAAAACTTCCAGACTTTTCTTCTTTAACATTCTTTAATTTTTTTGCAAAATTTTCAGCTTCTATCGGCATTGGGCCTTGAATAATAATAGGCTTTAATGTTTTTTTCTTAGCAATTGAAATGGTTGGTTTAGAACTAAAACCTACAAATAAAGCGAATATGAATACTGTAATAATTCCTAATAAAGTGTACTTCTTCAATGGTTTTCTTTCCATAACCAATCTCTCTTTCATTCTAATGTCCTCCTAGATGTTTGTTATACTCGAGGTTTTGTTCTCATGAAAAAAGTCTAGAAAATGTAGAAAATATCTACTTTCTAGACCTACGATAGTTAAAGTATCCATAATAAAGCAAACAAGAAAAATGAATGCAGTACCATGGCGTCAGTGGTTACCAACCATGAAGCACTATACTTTAACTCGTAGTCTAGTTCTTTCATTGGGAACCAGGTAGAGACGCTCAGACCATATTACCGAGCATATACGAGTAATGATTTATAAAGTTTATTACTTTGATAATATAACAAACTTATCATTCGAATTCAACAAAAAAGTGAATAATATTACTGATATATTATCTTATCGTTCGTGTTTAACGAGAATATTAATTCGAAATCTGATTATTACAAACTTTTTTTTACATTTTAATGAATTACTTTAAATCAAAAACTGTGACTGATGTATTATATATCTCGCTTTCTATACTTTTTTACCAGTAAACAAATTAATTCATTATTATTTCTCTTGCCACTACATAAATTTGATAATATTAAATAAAAAACAAGGAAGGGATCCTGATATGACAATAACATTTAGATTTTATGAGAACTCTTCAGACCTTGATTTGCAATATTCTTTTTGGAAAAACATGACCAAAAACTTACCATATGCATGGAAGCCAACATTATCCCCTAAATTATATGAGTCTCAAGTAGAGTTTAATGAAAAGTCACGTGTATTCGCTTTTGATAATGAAAAATTAATTGGCTATATGAGCTTCTCAGGAAAAGGTGATTTTGTTTCACTAGGATACCCTTGGGTATTACCAGAATTTGAAGGTTCAGCAGTTCAGGATGAATTATTTGAGAAAGTATTCGGTTTCGCTAAAAGTGACGAGTATGGTGGAAAAGTCTTTGCTCAGAGATTTAGAAGCCAGTGGAATAAGCAAATAGATTATTTCTTATCAAAGGGTTTCCAAATTACAAGTCAATCTCAAATTATTGGAGCTCAATATCCCATTTTATTAAAAAATATTCAACAGATTCCAGACTTCTCTTTTGAAATAAAAGACAACTTTCAATTTGATGAGTGGAAAAATATCAAATTGAAGCAACAAGCATTAACGAATGAACAACTCTCAATGTTAAGTGAATATTACGGTTCAATAGAATTTGACTATGCATTAGAATGTAAAATTGCAGATGAACCGATTGCCTATTTTGGCATGACAATTCGAGCTGATACAAACTATTCCGAAATACTTGCTGTAGCACTAGACCAGAAAGCCGTCCCAATTTTCTATGACTTACTAACACTAGTACATAATGAAAATATTAAGCGAAAAGTAAAAACAGTTACGATGTCTAAATCACATCTTCCTAAAGGAATAATTCTCGAAAAATTAGGTTTTACTGCATTAACTGAAGATGTCATGATGTATTTGAAGAAAGAAGAACAAGTGTAATATAGAAGCAGGCAATCTGAAAGAGTCCGTTTACTATAAAGTGTTTAATTTAAAAAGCCTAAGTTCTCTCTAATTAAAGTGAGACTTAGGCTTCTTTGTTTGAGACTAATTAAAAATAATCATCCCCTAATATCTACGGTGCAAAAGTAATGATATTTAAATCACGATTTATTGCGATAGCAGAAGTAATGTTAGAAGCAGTTGTTACAATTATTCTTACACTAAATGTGGATGTTGTATTGGCAGGTGGAACATTAACCTGTGTAGTAGCTAAAGGAAACCTCTGCGTTCCTGCTGTTGGAGATGCTCTATTAAATATTCTTGTATCAATTAAAGTAGCGTCCCTATACAACCGCATTTCAAATACGATTTGCCAGTTTGCTGTGGTAACTATTTCAACACCTAAAGCATAATCAATTTTTAGTCGTTGGTTAGCAAGAACAGCTTGAGTTAAACTAACTACGGTTACCTCTGTGTTCAGTGGTGGGAAAATCGTTATTGAACCTGAATTTTCAGCAAAAGCAAAAGTCGGTTGAGTACCGGTTGCTCCTGTTACTCCGGTTGAGCCCGTTGCTCCTGTTACTCCTGTCGATCCAGTTGCCCCTGTTACTCCGGTTGCTCCGGTTGCTCCGGTTGCCCCGGTTGATCCGGTTGCTCCTGTTTCTCCGGTTGAGCCCGTTGCTCCTGTTGCCCCAGTTGTTCCCGTTGCCCCTGTTGCTCCTGTTGCTCCGGTTACCCCAGTTGATCCGGTTGCTCCCGTTTCTCCGGTTATTCCTGTCGCCCCTGTTGCTCCCGTTGCTCCGGTTACCCCGGTTGCTCCTGTTACTCCTGTTGCTCCTGTTTCTCCTGTTATTCCGGTTGAGCCTGTTGATCCGGTTATTCCTGTCGCCCCTGTTGCTCCCGTTGCTCCTGTTGCTCCTGTTGCTCCTGTTACCCCGGTTGCTCCTGTTACTCCTGTTGCTCCTGTTTCTCCTGTTTCTCCTGTTATTCCGGTTGAGCCTGTTGATCCCGTTGATCCTGTTACCCCGGTTGTTCCCGTTGCCCCTGTTATTCCGGTTGAGCCTGTTATTCCGGTTGCTCCTGTTACCCCGGTTGATCCGGTTTCTCCTGTTTCACCAGTTATTCCTGTTGCTCCGGTTATTCCTGTTGTTCCCGTTGGGCCAGTTACTCCGGTTATTCCTGTTGCTCCGGTTTCTCCGGTTACCCCGGTTGATCCGGTTGCTCCCGTTGCTCCTGTTGCCCCAGTTGTTCCCGTTGCCCCTGTTTCTCCGGTTGATCCGGTTGCTCCCGTTGCTCCAGTTACTCCTGTTGCTCCGGTTAATCCTGTTGCTCCAGTTGCTCCGGTTACTCCTGTTGCTCCCGTTGCTCCTGTTGCCCCAGTTGTTCCCGTTGCCCCTGTTTCTCCTGTTGCTCCGGTTGCTCCCGTTGCTCCAGTTACTCCTGTTGCTCCCGTTGCTCCTGTTGCCCCAGTTGTTCCCGTTGCCCCTGTTTCTCCTGTTGCTCCGGTTACCCCGGTTGATCCGGTTGCTCCCGTTTCTCCGGTTGATCCCGTTGCTCCAGTTACTCCTGTTGCTCCCGTTGCTCCTGTTTCTCCTGTTACCCCAATTGCTCCTGTTTCTCCTGTTACCCCGGTTGCTCCGGTTGATCCGGTTGCTCCTGTTCCCCCGGTTGATCCTGTTTCTCCGGTGATTCCGGTTGATCCCGTTATTCCTGTTGATCCTGTTGATCCGGTTGGGCCTGTCGCTCCTGTTATTCCTGTTGATCCTGTTGCTCCGGTTGATCCTGTTATTCCTGTTGATCCTGTAATTCCTGTTGATCCTGTAATTCCTGTTGATCCTGTAATTCCTGTTGATCCCGTTTGGCCAGTTACTCCAGTTACTCCTGTCGCTCCAGTTACCCCGGTTTCTCCTGTTGCTCCTGTTGTTCCCGTTTCTCCTGTCGATCCTGTTGCTCCTGTCGATCCCATTACCCCGGTTGGGCCTGTCGCTCCTGTTATTCCGGTTGCTCCGGTTACTCCTGTTATTCCGGTTGATCCTGTTATTCCTGTTGATCCAGTTTCTCCTGTTGCTCCTGTTGCTCCCGTTTCTCCTATTTCTCCTGTTGATCCGGTTCCCCCGGTTGATCCTGTTGCTCCAGTTACTCCTGTCGCTCCTGTTACTCCAGTCGCTCCTGTTTCTCCGGTGATTCCTGTTGATCCTGTTATTCCAGTTGCCCCTGTTTCTCCGGTTGATCCTGTTGCTCCCGTTGCTCCAGTTACTCCTGTTGCTCCTGTTGCCCCAGTTGTTCCCGTTGCCCCGGTTACCCCGGTTGATCCTGTTTCACCAGTTACTCCGGTTACTCCTGTTGCTCCCGTTACTCCTGTTTCACCAGTTATTCCGGTTGATCCCGTTGAGCCTGTTGCCCCAGTTATTCCTGTTGCTCCCGTTGGGCCTGTTACTCCCGTTGCTCCCGTTGGGCCTGTTGCACCTGTTACCCCAGTTGATCCTGTTGATCCTGTTGATCCCGTTATTCCAGTTGCTCCTGTCACTCCGGTTGAGCCAGTTACACCAGTTACTCCTGTCATTCCAGTTGGACCTGTGGCTCCTGTGGCTCCTGTGACTCCTGTGGCTCCTGTTGAGCCAGTTATTCCAGTTACACCCGTTGAACCTGATTGACTTGGCGGACCTGGTGGGAAAGCTTGTCCTATTGGACTTGGTGGACCTAGCGGTACTATTGTTTCAAATATTTCAGCACTCGCTAATGTCATTAATTCATTCGTTTCGGTTAAAATACTTGCACCTAATGAGCTAGTTTGACTTAATTGAACCGTTGATACTGTTGGGACTTGTATTCCTTTATATTTAACATCATCTATGTTAATTGTAATTTTCGTTCCATTATAAAGCTTTATTTGTACTTCTTTCGCTTTCTCCCATTTGATACTTTTAAGAAAGTCCTTAATTTCGTCTTTTCTTTCCTCGTGGTCTTCATCTCTGTCAAACGATAACTTGTATGTTTTTCCCTTATAATATTTTACGATAATTTTTTTGATATCAATCATTAATAATGAATCAATGGCCAGCTTTACGTTTTTGTATAACCCCAATTGTTAGGGCACCTCCTACATAAAGTTCTTTTAAGCGTTTTGTACTTGATAAAACAATAAAATATTTATTTCATCATAATATTGTATTGCTGGAATCATAATTAGTTTGGACGAATCAAATAGAGCTTGGACAAAATATTCATACCATTACTTATTCATAACCTAGTATTCATACTTTTCTTTTGAATATGAATATATATAATTTATTTGAAGTAATACATATCGATGGTCAATCTAGTATTCATTTTGAAGCTACGAGATTTCCTCTCCAACTTAATAGGTTTAAAATTTTCACAAAAAAAAACGATTAACAAATAGAATATTGTTAATCGTCCTTTTATCTAATCGATTTAGTATATTAATTACAGCAAGTTTCTTCTGTTTCAACTTTCGCTTCACAACAGTTTTTTGACACTTCTGTTGACTCTTTCACTTCTTGAATCGTAATTGTACAACAATCATCTTTTGAGCCACCAACAAGAATTTTAAATCCTTTAAACATTTGAATTCCTCCTTTTAAATTATTATCTATATCAACCTTTGAAGGTTAATACCTTAAAGTAGGTAAAACAGTGTCCCTGACAATGTTGACATTGTAAATACCGAGAGTAAAAAAGCAACTACTAGTCTCTTATGGAAAATTGAATTAAGTAGTGTTATCTCAGGTAAACTAGCTCCAGTAGAACTAATCATAATTGCCATTACTGGACCTAGAGCCATTCCTTTTAAAACCATAATTTGAGCAATAGGTATCATTGTAGAAAGTCTTATATATAATGGGATTCCAATGATTGCTGCAATAGGTATTAACCACCATTGTTCTCCACCAAAATAAGTTGTGATAAAGTTCGTTGGAACAGCTCCATGAATCACTGAACCAATCAGAGCACCTATTAATAAGTAAGGATAAACTGATTTCATCAAGGTTATTGTCTCATTCCAAGCAAATCTCCAGTCTAACTTCCCATTTGGTACTTTTCCACCAGATATAATTACGTTTTTTACTGCAGATTCAAATCCAAGTGCTTCAAGTAAAAATCCAATAACAATGGAGAAGAATGTAGTAATAAGAGTATAAATAATAGCTACTTTCCAACCTAACAGTGCTCCCATAAGGGTTAAAATAGTCGGATCAAGTACTGGAGATGCAAATAAAAAAATCATAACGTAACCAAATCGCATTTTTTTGTTTAGCATTCCTACGACAACAGGGATTGTAGAACAAGAACAAAAAGGTGTTATAAATGCTAATAGTATCGCAACTGATGCTCCAATAATCTTGTTTGAGTCGAATAGATACTTTTCCATTTTTTCATAAGGGATAAGACCCTGAAGGATATTAATCACAAATGAAATTAGAAAAAATAAAAGTGTAAGTTCAAAAGCAATTGATAAAAAGCTCAATAATACATCTTTCCACATGATAGTTCCCTCCATATTATTTGCAAAATGCAAGTATTGTTTAAAAATAGTGCTCTCCTTACTTAGGAGAACAGCAATTTTTTTCAGACTTTCTCATCGCATCATCTAATAATTTTACGGATCGAATGACTGACTCTTTTTCATAGTCGCTTAAATGAGACAAAATTTGGTTTAAGTAAGTATTCATTTCATGGTTAATACTATCTTCAACCATTGTACCTTTTTCAGTTAGTGATAAAATATATATTCGATTATCACTAGGATTAGGTGTTTTCTTTACTAGATCTTTTACAACTAAAGCTTTTACTTGTCGACTAAAAGTAGTGATATCTAAACCAAGTGCATTCGCTACATCTTGCATCGATGGATTTTTTTGTCTTGAGATTTCATATAAAATGTGGCTTTGCATTGTACTAACCTCTTGACCGCAGCAAGATTCACAACATTGATCATTAAGAAAACCAAAGCGACGTACAACCATTTGGAACATACCTCGTAAGTTATTATTTTCCATCTGTTTTCACCTCTAATTTAGTTATATGCTATTTATTTGCAAAATGCAACTATTAATATTTGCGTTTTGCAAATATTTTTTTATTTGCAACTTTATCGAATAACAATTAATATAAGTACATACTTATATAAGTGATTGGTTATATAAATATATATATTGAAGGAGAATCAAATGAAATCAAAACCTAAATCAGTTGAAGACATATCAAATATACTCAAAATTTTGAGCGATAAAACACGTTTAACAATGGTTGCAATTCTAGATCAACAAGAATGCTGTGTTTGTGAATTTACAGAAACATTTGATATGAGTCAACCAGCAATTAGTCAACATTTACGTAAACTGAAAGATTATCAAATTGTAAATGAAACGAAAAAAGGACAATGGGTTTATTATTCATTAAACAAAGAATCAATGAACTATCCAATGATTAAAGGCATTTTAGACCATACTCCTGCGCAAGATAACCTAATAGAAAAGTTAATCTCTAATAGTCCCGTTAGACAAAAATGTTGTGAGGAGGATGCGTGTAAGTGAGGACAGAATCAAATAAACGTTTAGGCTTTTTGGATCGCTATTTAACATTATGGATTTTTTTAGCGATGGCGGTTGGTATACTTCTTGCCATCTCGACTACTGAATTTGTAGATAACCTAAATAAATTCCAGGTTGGAACAACTTCAATTCCATTAGCAGTAGGACTTATCTTAATGATGTATCCACCGCTGGCAAAGGTTAGATACGAGGAAATTGGTAGAGTATTTAAAGACGTTAAAGTATTATTTTTATCCTTAATTCAAAACTGGCTCATCGGTCCTGTACTTATGTTTTTATTAGCTATTATCTTTTTAAAAGATTATCCAGACTACATGGTTGGATTAATCATGATTGGTTTAGCACGTTGCATTGCGATGGTCATTGTATGGAATGATTTAGCTGATGGAGATCGTGAATATGCTGCTGGATTAGTAGCCTTTAACTCAATTTTTCAAATGTTCTTTTTCTCAGTCTATGCATATTTCTTTGTATCATTTTTACCAAAAGTATTTGGTTTAGAGGGAATGACAATAAATATTTCAATGCCAGAGGTTGCAAAATCAGTATTCATTTATTTAGGAGTTCCATTTTTGGCTGGCTTATTTACAAGATTAATCCTTGTAAAACTAAAGGGAAGAGAATGGTATGATAAGGAATTCATTCCTAAAATAAGTCCGATTACATTAATCGCATTACTTTTTACAATTGTTGTGATGTTCTCATTAAAAGGAGAAGTAATTGTAGAACTACCTTTAGATGTCGTTCGTATCGCAATTCCTTTATTAATTTATTTTATCATTATGTTCTTTGTCTCTTTCTTCTTAGGGAAGAAATCTGGAGCAAGTTATGGTGTTTCGACTACTTTGGCTTTTACAGCAGGTAGTAATAATTTTGAATTAGCCATAGCTGTAGCTGTCGGTGTATTTGGAATTAATTCTGGTGCAGCATTTGCTGCTGTAATCGGTCCACTTGTTGAAGTACCAGTAATGATAGCTTTAGTTAATGCAGCACTATGGTTAAGAAGGAAATATTATACGAAAGAATCAACAATATAATTCAATTAAGGTGGAGTAAAACATGTCAGAAAACAAAAAAACAATTTACTTCTTATGTACAGGAAACTCTTGTCGTAGTCAAATTGCGGAAGCATGGGGAAAAAAATATTTAGGTAACGAATGGAATGTTTTATCAGCTGGTATTGAAGCTCATGGAGTGAATCCAAACGCAATTAAAGCTATGGATGAAGTTGATATTGATATTCGATACCAAACTTCTGACATTATTGATAATGATATCTTAAACAATGCAGATTTAGTTGTTACGTTATGTGGTCACGCAAATGATGTTTGTCCTGTGACACCGCCACATGTAAAACGTGTACACTGGGGATTTGATGATCCTGCAGGACAAGAGTGGAATGTGTTTCAAAGAGTACGTGATCAAATTGGTGAGCGCATTAAAACGTTTTCTATTACTGGTCAGTAAATGTGAAAGAACCTTCTATTTACAATAGAAGGTTTTTTTGATCAATTAATTTAATCTACATTTTCTTTGAAGATTAACCTTCCATTAATATGTTGTTATTTTATTTTTAGTTTAATATTACACAGAAACTTAATAATAATTGAATATAACTTTGTTAATAAGGTAGATAATAAGGCAAAAAGGTGTGTCTCAATGGACTTTCCTACGATTCAAACAAATTTTTGGGATGCAGTTCTTGCAGTTCCCATTGTATTGGTAGTCACTCAACTACTTAAAGTATTTTTAAAAATAAAAAAACCATATGTACCTATGCTCGCACTTGTTTTAGGACTCTGCTTTTCTATTTTCATTAGTCATAGACAACATTTGTTTTCTGGTATTTTTATGGGGTGGTTTTATGGTTATGCAGCAATCGGTTCTTATGCTTCCTTAAAAACATCAGTCCTATCGTTTAGAAAAGAAAATAAAAGTGAATAGCTTTGGAAAAATAATAAATAGAGTTGCTCAGGCAACTCTATTTTTTCATTTAGTTAAATGAATATTTATATTCTAGTTATTCAACAATAAAGTCTTTACTCACCATCTCATTTCCATTAAGTAAGAGTGTTATCGTGTGCTTACCACAATAGTGCTTTCTAGTAGATAAGTCTTTAAAAGAATGTGTTTTATTGTATTGTAATGGTTTCGTTTGATCGACATGATTCTCACTTACTTTAAAAACCTTCTTTGAACGACTACCGTTTGCTTTCACATAATCAATTTTATATTCAATGCGAACTTTGGAAGGTGTAATCTGGTTACTTGTCACTTTAAATGAGAATTGCAGGTCTTCTCCAATGCTTAATTTCTCTGGACTTAATATAAAATCTTCAATCGAAACTGAAGCAGCCGAATCAAATCCAAAGATTGACATCGCTTCCTTATTCCCTTGTTTTAATAATGTTCTACATGCATGCTTAACAATCCAGTTTGTATAATCGTTTGTTCCATGCCAACTTTTCGCAAGATCTAATACAAGATTTGGATGGTCTCTTGAAATATCATTTAAATTATTCGCTACACTTTTTCGTACGTAAAGAGATTCATCTTCTTTTAAATTCTCTAAGATTGGTAATATAGGGGATGGATTATTTTTTAAACTTTTTAGCACCATTCCCCAAGGTAATCTTGGGCGACTTCCTTCACTTGCTAACCTTCTTATATGTTCATTTGGATGTTTAGACCACTCTAACATTTGAGTCATCATTTTTTCTTCATCTTCCACAATGAAAGGTCTAACTGCAAATTCTGATGTTGAGTGTTGCGTAAACAACGCTAGTGCTTCAATCGATGAATCCCAGTTTGATAGACCATATACTTCTACAAAATCAGGAAAGAAGATACAGCCTAAATTATTTTTCGGAAACCTATGTACAATTTGCTTTAGTATGCCAAGCGCTTCAAGATAATCTTTTGGTAAAGTATCACCTAAACAAATTGTGATATGTCTCATTCTTTCTTTCAGTGTTTTATCAACCCAATGTTCATTAAAAATTAATTCAGTAAATTTCTTATCCTCAAACTTTGAATAAACTTCTTTAATTGACTGAGCAATTTTAGATATAAATTCTTCATTATAAATATCTTTTAAAGCGTTAGCCATATACATTCTCCATTATCTTTATTTAAATTCACCTAAAAATGTAATCTGTTGTGATATACATTCCTTTACTTTTTGAATATGATTCCGATCAACAACTGCCATGACACAAGTAGCCGGGCCTGCTGATTTTTCTAATAAAGTAGAATCAGTCTCGTAAATTAGAATGTCCTTATTATGAGTTTGACTTAATTGTTTTAATTCATATTTCACACCTTGAGATCCAACTGGCAAAATATCCTTTACATTCGGAAGAACCGTTAACTGTTTTAACGTTTGAATATTAACGATTTCGTTTAAATTTTCATTCATGTCTATTAATACTTCTTGTCCAACTTTAGGATATCCAATTAAGATGACTACATCACCTTTATTTACAAGTGGTCGTTCAAAAGGATTATAGATTTCTCCCATTACTGTAATACCTAATGCTGTTTGTAAAGTAGGAATATTTTCTTCCGTACTTCCAGTAATGTTAATATCTAGCACTTCATTAAAAAATTGAACCTCATTATACTCCTTTATCGCTCGTTTAATTCCTGTTAAAATACGATTTCCTCTACCATCCATCTCAACACATAAAGTATTAATTAGCAATGTCGGTTTTGCGCGAAATGCTAATGTTTCAAATAGACAAACGCGTGAAGTTAAATAACCAACGATTGACTCTTCTACCTTTACAATATCTAAGTCACTCATTCCAATGCCACCACAACTATCACAAGCAATTGTAAAATATCTGGATTTGTCGATTTGTAATAAGGTTAAATCTCTATACATGGATACGTGCACGATTCATCACCCTTAGAATTATGTATGCAAAAATAATGTTCACTGCTGAAACTAGCGTTAAAGGAAGTACCATTAACTTAAAAAAGCCAATGACTGTCATTGTGTCATTTAGGTATCCAATTAAAATACCACTTATAAATGTAGCGATTGGACCATTTAAAAAAATCGCTACGCTGATTGCAATTACATGTTTGGAGTGCTTATATAACACACCAAATATCCAAACGATACAAAACATTTGGAATGCAATCAATATATGCATGGGTACTGTCAGTGGAAAACCAGATGTAAATGAAGAAAGTAAATGTCCTACTGCTCCAACGATTGCACCTGCAACTGGAGATAAAAGCATGGCTGCCAAAAATGCTGGCATAGAATCTAACGCAATCGTAGAAAAAATTTTAATATTAGACAGTACTGCACTAATTGAAATAAAAAGTGAAAGTACGACAAGTCTTCTAATCTCCAAATTCCTCATCCCCATATTCAAGTTGACTTATATTTTTGATATATCCAAAACCATCATTATATATTATTTCTATTACACACCCATTACTTGTATAAAACTTCCAAAATTCCTTTAAGTCTAAATCTAATATTGCTAAAATGATTAATTTGATAATGCCACCATGAGAAACAATGACTGCATCTTCATCCCTATCGATTAAATCCTTACAAAACGCGCTTACACGTTCAAAACAATGCTTTAAACTTTCACCATTTGGAATTTGAAAATGAATACTATCTTGTATCCACGACTCTACTATATCTGGATATAGTAGAATTAATTCTTCATATGTTTTATCTTCAAAGATTCCAAAATTTGTCTCACTTAACCTTGAATCTATCATTTTAGAAGTTTGGAGTAGTCTTTCAATCTCGTCGGCTAGCTTCGTACATCTTTGAAGTGGACTAGAATACAATGAATATGACGATGTAGGAGAGATTATCTGAAAAAGCTTCATCATAACTTCTATAATTTGCTGTTCTCCATGCTCTGATAACACATAATCCGTTGCTCCAGCATATACCTTTTTCAAATTACCTTCACTTTCAGTATGTCTTACTAAAAATATCTTCATATGAATTTACCACCAATTATGACAAGACATAAAAAGCACAACTGAGAAAATTCAATAGAAAAACCAATGACATCCCCAGTTATTCCATCAAGTTTACGATTGATTCTTTTAATAACAAAAATCATGATTAAGAATGTAAAAATAATTGCTACAATTACCTCTAACTGGTTAACAACAATACTTCCTGCACAAATAAGGACTGTAAATAATGTGAAAACTAAAAATGATTTTGTATTTTTCGCCTCTATTATAAACTGATTTCCAAAGCCTTCTTCTCTTGCATAAATACTCATTCTACATGTCCATAACGCGATCAAACGACCTATGATTGGAAATAAAATGATAGCAAAAATGGTGCTTTTTGATATAAATAACCAATCTCCTAATAAAAGCACGATTAACGAAACAACGCCAAATGTTCCGATTCGACTATCTTTCATAATTTCTAGTATTCTCTCTTTTGAGCGATGACTAAAAATACCATCACAAGTATCTGCTACACCATCAAGATGCAATCCACCAGTTAAAAAAATATAGAATAAGATGATGAAAAATGCACTAATTTGGTTTTCTATATTAAGTAAATGTAAAAGAATATGTAATCCGCCTAACAAACAACCAAAAATAGTACCTACTAAAGGAAGCAGTTGAATACCTTTTCCAAGCTCTGATTCTATAAATTGAACATTCTTTACTGGAATGGTTGAAAAAAAACTAAGGATCATCTTAAATCGATTCATTATTTTACCTCTATTTAATTCGTAATGGAATACCGGCTGTTACGAGTATCACTTCAGTTGCTTTTGAAGCAATCAGTTGATTCATTCTCCCCGCAATATCTCTAAAAATGATACCTAAACGATATGAGGGTACAAGACCAAAGCCAACCTCATTGGATACAATGCATAATGTTTTCTCGTTTCGATTACATACATCAATTAGCTTTAAAACTTCTTCTTTAATACTTCTTTCAAGCTGATCAATTTCTTCATTTGTAATATGATCAAAATCAGTATAATGATCAAACATGATATTTGTCATCATGATCGTTAAGCAGTCAAGTAAAATATGATTTACATCTTGAAAATGACGATTCATTTCTAGTAATTGAAAATCCTTATACTGCTCAATTGTATACCATTCTTTACACCGATCTTGTTGATGTCGTTGAATTCGATTCATCATATCCCCATCAGTAGGAATTGCAGTCGCAATATATAATACATCATTCAAATTTCCTTGCATTTCTTTCATCCGTTGTTCAGCATACGAGCTCTTTCCACTTCGTGCGCCACCGATTACAAAAATCAAACTGATTCACCTCGAATAAACCTCAAATTTTCGTAAAAAACAAATACCCCTTAAAGGGGTATGAACTTATTTATTGTTAAAATAATCGTAAGCTACATCCTGAAACCTCGTCAAGGACTAGTCTGCAAGTCTGATGATTAAACTTAACAAAAATCTTTTTCAAAAAAAGAAGGTTACTCTCTAACCTTCCATCTTCACCTTTTATATGTTTGATTTTCTTGTATATATACATCAACATCTATTTCTTTTACTGAATCATCTTTTATTTCATTTATTTCTTTTATATCCCATTGCTTTGAATGAAATCGAAAGGCCTTTTCCGTTATATTCAACAGATCTGCATCTATATCTGTAGACTTAGTTAGAGTTAGCTTTACATCATCCTTAATTTTATCTTCAATCAATTTTTTTATTTCCTTTGTTCCAAGAGAATCTTCATTTTGTTCTACAATTGCTACAGCATGGATTTTAATTTTATAATGAAGCTCTTTTTCGTCTAATACCTTTATACTAGATTGGGATTTACTAATATCTAAATTAACCTTTTCCTTTTCAAAACTAATGTTTATCACATCATTCTTTTGATCTAGCCATCTGACACCAACTAGATCTCCTGTTGTAACAAATCCATTATATTTTTTATCTGATAAAATATAGGCACCATTCACATAAGCAATTTTTTTCTTTACAGCTTCTTCATAATTTTCTTCATTCATTGCTAACGAAGGTATCAGTACGGATCCTACAGGTTCATCATATCTTGAAACATATTCCAAGTATTTAATATTTGAAATGGTTAAGTTTTTTCTATCTTGTTGAAGCTGCGGCAGATCAAGAACTGTATATAATGTTGGTAGATTAAAGAAACTCTCACTAGTAAAAATGTCTTTAATGTCTTCCTCTGTTCCAAATAACCATGTATTATATCTTAATAATGACTTCTGACTAATAAATGCTTTCACATTCTTCAATTGTTTTTCTATTATATTCTTACTCAGTACGATACTGATTACATGTCCTAAATAGATTGGTAATGGAGCTTCCTGTTCTAATTTACTTAAAGCTGACTGAATTGATGCACCGGATGCTTGTCCAATTAAAACTGGTGGAGCTTCAACTAATGATCCACCTTCCTGTTTAGCAATATTTGAGAAGTTTAACGCCTGAAACGTGACGATATATTGATTATCCTTAAAATCAAAACCTAGACCAGTAACAAATGTCTGACCTTGAACTAATCTCCCTCCCCAACACCCTGATAACATCATTAAATGAAAAATAAGTAGCATAATTCCAACCGTTTTTTTCATTTTTCATTACTCCTTCTTCCGTGTGTCATCAATCGGATTTAAGGCTACATGACGTTTTTTCAAAAATTTTTGAGGGAGTCTAAAAACCAAACCTAAAACATCAAATTTATTAGGCTTTGAGGCGGTTAAAGCATATGATTGATTAAAGCTAGTTAATGAAGCTACATTTGTAAGAATAAGGAAAAATGCAGAGAAAAAACCTAATAATCCTAAGGCAGTAGAGCATATTAGGACAAAAACTCTAAGGATCACAATATTTCCAGCTATATTTTGGTTAACAAGTGTATAGCCAGAAATAACTGTTATTGCAATAACAACCAACATCGTAGGAGAAGTTAATCCTGCCCGAATCGCCGCATCTCCAATAAATAACCCACCTAATACTGCGACTGTTTGACCAACTGCTTTTGGTAAACGAACACCCGCTTCTTTAAATAATTCAAAAAAGGCAAGCATGATAAATGTCTCAATAGTAGCTGATAATGGTAAACCCAATCTAGAGACAGCGATTGTTGCAATATAAGGATAAGGAACCTGATCCAAGTGATATGTTAATAAGGCTAAGTAAAATCCTGGTAATAAAATTGTTGTTAATAAAGCCATCATTCTAAGATAGCGAACTAAATTAGAATAAAAAAAACTGCCGTGTATATCTTCAGGTGAATAAAGAAGCTGATTAATACTAGTTGGTCCGACTAAGCAGGTGGGATTCCCATCCACTAGAATTCCAAATCGCCCTTCATTTAATGATTGAACCATATAGTCAGCTCTTCCAGTGTGATCCATTAATGGAAAAATGGAAAAAGTATGGTCGTATAGATATTCTTCAATTTCATAACTACTGACAACAATATCAAGTTTAAGTGAACTTAATCGTTCTTTTATAGTGGAGAGGATTGCAGGATTTAGAATGTCATCCATATAAAGTAATAAAACCTTTGTCTTGCTTCTTTCACCGATTGTATACTCTATACTTTTTAATGACGATGTCTTTAACCTCTGTCTAATTAATGCCATATTATCAAATATATTTTCAACGAAACCATCCTTTGGCCCTCTTACCGATGTTTCGATATTTGATTCCTCTGGAGACCTTTTCGCAGGATTAGCCATTGGTATTAAGAAAATATCATTTAAAAATGAGCTCATAATAACTAAATCCCCTGAAAAAAGCCCCTCTTCAATCTGATTCATTACATTTTTTTGACCATCAATTTTATTCGTTTCAACAATATTACTGATCAATTCATAATTTAGCATGTTTTCTTTTTTGACAATTTCATATACCTTCGGAAGTACTTGGCTAACGAATTCTGTATTCACTATATTATGGCAATAAATTGCTTTAATAAAATGTAATGTTTCTCCATCATTATAAGATTTTGTACGGATCTTAATGTCTGAAGAATGCTCAAAAGAGTCTAGCAGCTCAATCAAGTTTAATTGATTTATTGAAGTTGAGTTGTTCATCATGAAGTTTCACCTTTTACTGTCATAATAATCAATAAAAATACCATTGTTATACACAAAAATATTAAATTAATTAGAAAATAATAATAATGTAAGAAATTAAAAAATGAGGTCCCTCCCCAAGGGATCATTGCTCCTACCATAATAAACAAATATAAAATTGGAAGACTCCACTTTTTCGTTCCGGTATGATTAAAAATACTGTTTGCAATAAAAGCACTAAGACTAATACGAATAAAAGTACCTGATATCCACTGGAAAATAGAAAGAAAGTCTAATCTTGTAATATGTAATCCTAGCGTTAAGATTCTCCACTGTTCATAAGCTGGGTTTCTTAGTCTTTCTGCCTCACTCACCCCAAACTCTGTCATTGAACCGATTAACGGTCCTAGTATTAACATTAACAAAACACAACTGACAACGATTAACCACTTTTTCTTTAAGCGATCAGATAGAAAAGGTGTTAAAAATAAGATAAAAAGAATTTCAAAGAACCCCGAACATGTATATATAAAACCTTGAAAATAATCTTTATAACCATTTTCAAAAATGGGGAATAACAATTCATAATTTTTATTACGAGTATTTCCAAAACTGACTAAAAAGCCCAAAAACGATACAAGTGGTAATATAACCCATGCAATCGAACTAATTGTTCGTATGCCCTTATAAGATGCGTAAAAACAAATAAAACTAAACAGAAAAACAACAACAAAATCAGGTACATCTTGTGTATAATTTGTATTCGCCCAATAAAAAGTAGTTTTCAGCGAAATAAAAGCAGTAAACAAAAAATAGATAATATAAATAGCCGCAAAAAGATAGAAAAATGGTTTCTTTAACACCTTATATAATATAGAAAGTAAATCTTCATTGTTCATTTTCTTATAAACAAAGAACAACAAGAAGCTCCATATTAAAAATGGAATAATACTAGAAATAACAGTTAACCATGAATCTCTATGCGATGAAGATAAAATGCTTGGTAAAATTAAAACATGTAACATAAAACCAGTAGACATGATGAGTAAAATATATATATGAACAGATTGAATCACCTTATTATTCATGACAATCCCCTTAGAAACTTTTATTCAAATAATGTAACCAAGATAAATTACATTTATGTAAATAATTCCAGTTTTTAAGCAAAAAAGAGAAGCCAGAAATGGCTCCTCTCTTACACTACTCATATACTGACTTTAGTTCCTATTACTTCAGACCTAACTCAGCTAAAATACTGTCCAACGTTGCACCTTTATAAGAATTTTTAGCTTTTGGCGCATTTGAAACTGTTGGATTTTTCTCGCCGAAGTTTTTAACGATATAATTCATATCTTTTTCATCAATCACTTTGTCAAAGTTTAAATCCGCCGATCCTTTATTTGTCCCCCAATATTTTTGAATTTCGATCGCATCTAGGACATCAATTACATTGTCTTTATTCACATCTCCTGCTGTGGCTAAATCTAATAAATAACGAAGCTGTCTACCCATTACATCACCACGAATTGTATCAAATAAAGGATCCATTTTTTGAGACATTGTAAAGTGTCCTGGTACATCTACCTTTAATGTATATGGTTTTGAATCAACCTTAACTCCGTCAAATGCGTAGTCACCTTGTTTTGAAGTAATTGGCGCATCTAATTCCGTTTTCCCGTCGTATGAAGTTAAAGTAATTTTTGCACCAACTGTTCTTTGATCCAGTGCATAATTTGTTTCACCTGTAGTTGGATTCTTTGTACCTTCAGCTTGTAGAGTTCCTGTAAGTTTTGAAACTGTTGGTTTTACTTGATAGTCTTCAATATACGTAAATACATTATTTGTTTCTACATTTGATTGGTTAATCGTAGATCCGCTAATATTCCACGACTGAATAGCAGTACCTGTAGTAAAGCTTTTATCAAGTGTTTTTACATCGAAATTAAATAACTGTAAATCTTTTGGTAGCTTATCTACACCTAAATACGTAAAAGTAAACGTGTATTCTGATAAATCAGCTGAAATGGCTTTAGATGTTACTGAAATCTCTGCATCACCATATTGTTTAACTGCATTATTCACTTTTACATTTTCAATGCTTCCTTGATTATTACTTACACGCATCGTTATTTTAGTCGTTTTCAATTTTTGTACATTATTTGAACTGACTGAGTAATTTACAGTATCACCTGTTGTAATGTTCGATTTATTTGCTTTTAAATAGTAATACGGTGTTGTATTTTTAACAAACACTACTTTGAGTTGAGAAGTAGGATTTAGTGCAGCATCCATACCATAGAATGTTACTGGTAATGTTGGATATTTGCTATCAACTAAAATTTGATCTTTATAATCTCCACTTTTATCTACATTAATTGGAAGTGATGGGAAGAATGAGTTATACGTGTAAACAAATGTATTATTTGATTGGTCAACAGGGATACCATATTGATTTGCTGCTTCATCAATCTCCGGATCATTTAAATTTAAATGGAAGTCATATAAAAATTGTCCGTTTTCATCTAGTTGACTATCTTTATATTCGATTACCTTTTTCTCTAGTTTATCAAAGCTAGATGTTAAAGTTGGTACCCCATATTCCAGCATAAAGTCTTCTGCAGCAGCAAAAGTTTTTCCACTTGGACTAGTTCCAACTAATCTTAATTTATAATGTCCTGGTTTAATTAATTCGTATTTACTACTAATTGGATTTTTTTCATCACCTGTGAATGGATAGTAAGTAGCTCCAACAAGTCTACCAATATTGTAAACTTGATTTTCTGCCATTACTGAAGTATTGAATGAACCAATTAACCCTAAATCTTCCCCAGTTGTCGGATCTTGAATCACCACATCTAATGTTTTCATATGAGTTTTTAAAGCAACTTTTCCATCCATGAATGGATACGCATAAGTTGGATTCGTAATTTTATTAGAGTAAAGTGGGTTATACAGATCAAATGTTTGAATACCTTCTTCAACAACACGTACGCCAAATGGGATTTGATATTGTTCTGTTGGATCGGCATTATTTGTAAAAGTAATATAGCCTTCATATGTTCCTACTTCAGCAGTTTTTGGAATGTTTAAGCTATATTTTACTGATTTAGAGCTTATTCCATTTAATTTAACTGATGAAGGTCCACTTAAAGTAACGTTATTTGAAACTGCATCTTTTGAACCTCTTAATCCTGTTTGATACTTCACATCTACACTAAATGTTTTCGCTTTTTCACTTCGATTTTTCAATGTAATATTACGAGCTTCTGAAATATCATTCCCATCAAATCCAAATGAACCAAAGCTCATTCCACCAGTTAATTCAGTAATCATTTTTTGTTTACCATTAACAATTGTTGGCGTTTTATCAATAACTTCTAATTCTACATTTGAATGAATTGCTTCATACGCATCAACTCGCCCGCTACCTACTTCAAATACACTATAAGCATTTGATAGTGGGTCCGCTGTATTCATTAAGATTGATTTAATATCTGCTGGTTCAAGCCCCTTATTTGATTGAAGTAATAAAGCTGATACACCTGCAACATAAGGTGTCGCCATTGACGTTCCTGATAAACGCTCGTACGCGTATTGATAATCCTCTGGTTTTGTTCCATCACCTGTCTTATTGTTTACATAAAATGGAACAGTTGAAAGAATTGATACACCTGGTGCAGTTACTTCTGGTTTAATATCATAATTCACTCGAGACGGTCCTCTTGAGCTAAATGCAGCTAATTCATCTGAGGCAGTTTGGATCTTAGAAAACTCACCGAATGTAAACTCATTTTTACCAGACTTAATCGCTTCTGTAATGGCTAAACCTTCCTCGTATGAAACTGAGAAAGCTGGAATTGCATCTACAGATTCACCTAAGAACGCTTGAATTGCTCCTTCATTTTTGTTATCCACATTGTTTGCCATTAAAACGCCTACAGCACCAGCCGCTTTTGCATTTTTAATTTTATCGATTAAGGCAATCGTGCCACGTTGGATGTAAGCAATTTTTCCTTTTACATCTTTACCTGTAAAGTCCGATGGATTCGCTAAGCCTACATCGACTAGTTGATATGCTTTCCCTTTCAAGGTTGTTAAGTCATCTGAGTAGTTTTGTGCTAGTTGTCTAATATTGTAGTCACTGCCGTTTTGCACACCGCTATATTGATAAAGATCAATGGCCACTGATGACGCGCCAACTGTTAATGCTAATGCTGCAGCTCCAGGAGAACCTAATGTATCCATTTTGTCTCCACTATTCCCTGCTGCTACAACAGTTGTTACCCCACTTAGTACAGCATTATTAACTGCTACAGAAGTTGCATATAGTGGATCATTTAGTGAAGCACCTAATGACATATTAATAACATCCATGCCATCCTTCACTGCTTTATCAATCGCAGCAATAATATCATCACTTGCGCCACTTCCACCTGGTCCAAGTACACGGTACGCATACAGATCAGATTCTGGTGCCGCACCTACTTGTTTATACTCACTGTCTGATACACCACGCCCACCGATGATACCTGCAACGTGAGTACCATGTTCAGTGTAGAAGTCAGCACCATTTGCAGAACCTGGTTTTCCAGCCTTTACCCAATCTGAATATGTAGTTTCCATTGGATCGCTATCATCATCTACAAAGTCATACCCGCCTTTATATGCGTCTTTTAAATCTGGGTGATTGTAATCAATTCCTGTATCAAGGATACCAATTTTAATCCCTTTTCCAGTTAATCCCTCGGCATGCAACTTGTCTAATCCATCATATGGCGTATAGTTCGCAATATTAAACTCATCTGCTTTTAATTCTTCAGTTTTTTCAGGCTGTTTAGGAGGATTAATTGTAAATTTTTCATTGCTCCAAACAGTTTTAACAGCTTTTGATTTTAATAGGTTCTTTATTTGATTTGCAGGTAGATCCATCGCGACACCATTAAATGCGTGCTTATAAGAGCGTTTAATCTTAAAATCTACCTTCTTATTATTTTCATCCGTTAATACTTGTCCCACATCTTTACTAAAAGTTGCATGGTCTTGTTCAGCTAGTTTTGATGCTTCTACCTCTGTTAATGACCTTCCTTCAACCTTAGCTTCGACTTGAGCAACTTTTGCTGGTTTATTAGAAAACTCTACAATAACGGAAGTTTGTCTAGAAGTCGTTTGATCAATTTCATCAGATATTTGAAGACCTGTTTGTTCGTTCGTTGAAAGTTCTTTTAGTGCAGCTCTTTGCTGTGAAGTTAAATTAGCAAGTATTGTTTCTGTCTTTGTTTTACTTGCTGCGATTGACACATTTGTTACTTTTGATAGTGGAGCCATAACAAAACTAGATGATAGAGCTAAAACCGTAAAGCTTTTTAAAAACTTATTCTTTTCTACTCTTTTCCCCATTGTTCATCCTCCTAAAAATCTCTCAACTAAAAGTAAAGCCTAATGATTTTCGTTTCTTGAATACGAAAGGGATCAAACCCTTCAGTATTCTTTTTCATTCTTTTCACCAAAGCTTACTTTGTCTATTTCAATTATCAAGAATATCCAAATTATGGTCAATTGGGTTAATGATTCCCTAAAATAGCAATGGTTCACATTATTGTTTTTAAAAAATCGGCATAATATCTTATTAAAAATGATTAAAAAAACCCAAAATAGCCCAATTTTCTAATAAAAAAAAGAGAAACCAATCTAAGGTTTCTCCTTTCAAGTCCAATTACCTATCTTACAAAATTCACACTACTTTTTCCCCTGTCTTACTTCATTCCAAGCTCTTTTAAAATACTTTCCAATGTTTTACCTTTATAAGAGTTCTTAGCTTTTGGCGCATTATCTACAGTTGGATTTTGTAACCCAAAGTTTTTCACAACGTAATTCATATCCTTAGAATCTACTACTTTATCAAAATTAAAATCAGCAGATGCTTTGTTAGTTCCCCAGAAATCTTGTAACTCAATCGCATCTAAAACATCAATGACATTATCTTTATTCACATCGCCCGCCGCTGCTGTTGATAAACTATATCTATACCACTTACCAAGTGTTTCCCCACGAACTTCATCAGATAAAACAACTTTTTGGTTCATCGTAAAATGACCAGGTACATTTACAGTTAATGTATAGGCATTTTTATCTGGTTTAATTCCATCAGCATTATATGAACCGTATTTGTCGATGATTGGCACATCAATAACATTTTTTCCGTCGTATGAAGTAACTGTTACTTTTGCATTAGCTTTACTAAAATCTATTGCATAATTCATTTCACCTGTAACCGGATCATTTCCACCTTCAACTTGTAATACTCCTTGTATTCTTGAATAAGTTGGCTTAATTTTAAAATTTTCCATATAAGCGTAGACATCATTCGTCTCTACATTTCCTTGATCAATCGTAGAAGCACTCATTCCATACCAGTAAGGACTTTCCTTTGTAAACTTATTAGATGTTTTTAAATCAAAATTAAACAACGGTAAATCTTCTGGTAGTTCTTTATCTCCTAAATAAGTAAATGTAAATGTGTAATTAGTTGTTGTAGATGTTACATTAACCTCAGCATCACCGTATTCTTTAACTGAATCATTAACAACAACATTCTCAATTGAAGCATAATCATATTTTTTCATCGTAATTGTAGTTGTTTTTAAATTTTTAACATTATTAGAGCGCACAGTATAGTTTACAGCATCACCTGTATTAACGTTTTGTTTATTCGGTTTTAAATAGAAATACGGTAAATTGTGATCAACAAACACAACTCTTAACATATTAGATGCGTTAGCAGTAAAGTTTCTCGCTGCATCAAAACCATAAAACTGAACTTGTAATGGAGCAGATTGTTTTCGAACTAAAATTTGATCATTGTAATTTCCGTTTTTATCAGTCTTGATTGGGTTCGCTGGAAATGGACTGTTATAAAACGATACAACTGAATTACTTGATTGATCGACTGGTAAACCTAGCTTACTTGCTTGTTCAGTTTCAGGATCATTTAACTGAATGTTAAAGTCATATAAAAATTCACCATTTGCATCAAATTGACTATCTTTGTATTCAATAACCTTTTGGTCTAAAGAATCAAAACTAGTCTTCATCGTTGGAGCTCCTAAATCAAAGATGAAATCCGATACTTTTGAAAATGATTTCCCTTGATTATTTGTCCCAACCATTCTTAATTGATAATGACCTGGTTTCGCAAAGCTCGGATCATAGCTAATTGGATTTTTAGAGTCACCTGTGAATGGATAATAAATTGAATTAAATCCTCTTCCAATAAAATACTCTTGGTTTTCATTTAGTGTAATCGGTGTAAATGAACCAATTAAACCTAGATCTTCGCCTGTAGTTGGATCATGTAATAACACATCCAAAGTCTTCATTTCAGATTTTAAAGAGAATTCAAAACCAAGAAACGGAAACGCATTAGCAGGCCAAGAAGTATCAGTTGAAAATGAAGGATCTGCTTTAAAGAAATCTATTCCTTCATTCACTACTCTTCCACCGAATGGAATTTGATATTGTTCTGTTGAATCTGCATTATTCGTGAACGTAATATATCCTTCATATGTTCCTTTTTCAGCTGTTTTAGGAATGTTAAATTTAAAATTGATTGTTTTTGAGCTAATTCCATTTACCTTCACTGAAGTAGGTCCATCTAACGTTACATTGTTTTTTGCTGCATCTAATGATCCTCGAGTGCCTGTCTGGAATTTAACATCTACTTTAAATGTTTTCGCTTTTTCACTGCGATTTTTTAGGATAACATTTCGTGAATCAGTTACATCTTGATCATCAAACCCAAATGAACCAAAGCTAATTCCGCCTGTTAATTCTTTTATCGTTTTTTGTTTTCCATTCATAATAGTTGGTGTTTTGTCCATTACTTGGAATTCCACATTTGAGTGAATTGCTTCATATGCATCCACTCGACCACTTCCTACTTCAAATACACTATATTCCTTAGATAATGGGTCTGCTGTATTCATTAAAATTGATTTAACATCAGCTGGTTCAAGATCTTTATTTGATTGAAGTAATAATGCTGATACACCTGCTACATAAGGCGTAGCCATTGAAGTACCTGATAGTCGTGCATATGCATACTGATAGTCTTCTGGTTTCGAACCATCAACCGTTTTATCGTTTATATAAAATGGAACTGTCGCAAGAATCGATACACCTGGAGCAGTTACTTCTGGTTTAATATCATAATTCACTTTAGAAGGACCTCTTGAACTAAATGCTGCTAATTCATCAGCTGCTGTTTGAATTTTACTGAAATCACCAAATGTGAATTCTGTTTTACCTGCTTTAATGGCAGTTGAAATCGTTTTTCCTTCTTCAAATGTTACCGAAAACGAAGGAATCGCATTCATTGATTCACCTAAAAATGTTTGAATTGCCCCTTCTGCTTTGTTCGCTTCATCATTCGCCATAATTACACCTGCAGCACCTTGAGCTTTTGCATATGCAACTTTAGAATCTAATGTATAAACGCCTCGATTCATGAATACAAATTTCCCTTTTACATCTTGACCTTTATATCCATTTGGATCACCAAGGCCAACATCAACAATTTGAATATTTTTCTCTTTTAAAGCTGATAGATCATCTTTATAATTTTTCGTTAATTGTCTTAACTTATAATTTTTCCCATCAATAGAACCATTATATTGAAAAATATCAATAGCAACAGATGAAGCACCTACCGTTAAGGCTAATGCCGCAGATCCTGGAGAACCAAGTGTCCACATTTTATCACCGCTATTACCTGCAGCTACAACAGTCGTAACACCGCTTAACACAGCATTATTAACGGCAATTGAAGTTGCATAAAGCGGATCGTTTAATGTTGCGCCAAGAGACATGTTAATAACATCCATACCATCTTGCACTGCCTTATCTATTCCGGCAATAATGCCTTCACTCGTTCCACTACCATAAGGACCTAATACACGGTATGCATAAAGGTCTGCTTCTGGTGCAGCACCAAAAGATGAATACTCACTATCTACGATTCCACGTCCACCGATAATCCCTGCTACATGTGTACCATGTTCCGTATAATATGCACTTCCGTTTACTTCTGGTTGTCCTGAACTTTTCCAATCTTCATATGTTGTTTCCATCGGATCATTATCGTTATCAACGAAATCATATCCGCCTTTATATGCATCCTTTAAATCTGGATGGTTATAATCCATACCCGTATCTAAAATACCAATTTTAACGCCTTTACCTGTATAGCCTTCTGCATGTAATTGATCTAAACTGTCATATGGAGAATAGTTCGCTACATTAAATTCGTCCGCTTTTAATTGTTCATTTCCTTGGTTCTCCGCGGGTGGATCAATCGTAAACTTCTCATTACTCCAAACTTTTTTTACAACTTTTGATTTTAAAAGATTCTTAACTTGATTTGCTGGTAGACTCATTGAGACACCACTAAAGGCATGCTTATAAGAACGATGAATTTTATAATTTATTTTTTTCTGTTTATCGTCTGTTAATACTTGTCCGACATCATTCGTAAAAGTAGAATGATCTTCATCTACTAGTTTTGATGCCTCCTTTACTGTTAATGTCTTCCCTTCTACACTTGCTTCAATCTGTGCTACCTTCGCAGGTTTATTTGTAAACTCAACGATTACATTTATTTGATTTGAAGATGTCAAATCAATTTCTGAAGAAATCTGTTGTTCAGACCCTTCATTAACTGATAGTTGGTGTAATGCACTTCTTTGTTCTGCTGTTAAATTTGCCAGTATATCTTCAGACTTCGTGTAACTTGCTGCTTTTGTAACCTCCATTGTTTGACCAAGTGGCGATAAAACAATACTTGATGATAGGGCTAATACTGTAAGGCTTTTTATTAATTTCGCTTTCTCTACACTTTTCCCCATTTTTCTTCCTCCCATTTATCATAGTCCAAGATCTACTTAAATTTTGAACGATGAATTTGAAATCAACGATTTTCTCTTGAACTTCAAATTCATTGAACAAACTTCATATGTATTAGTTTCATTATGAAAAATAAGAAGAGTATTATCAATTGGGTTAATTATCTAGGATTCTATCAAAGTCTTCCCTGTTTTCGACACAAATCAACAATTTTTCCTACGGGTATTTTTGATAAATAAACCAATTTTTTATTTTTCTATTTGATTTATAATGACTAATAATCTAATGTGTTGAAATATTTAAACGTTCAATAAAAAATACATAGATGTCTAGTTATGTCTAAACATCTATGTATTTCATAAAGAATTTCATATTTTTACACAATAACAGATTGGGCTAATTCAGTAGCTTTTTGATATTGGTTCGTCTCAATATAATATAGATAAAGCTGTTTTCCATATTGCTCGATATAAAAATTATTATTAGTCGAATAAAAATATGGCAGTGCTTCATCAACTAAAAATTGATAATACTTACTGTCATTTTTCTCAGCTTTCAATTTGAATAATTTAATTAAAATAGTATGCACTGGACTTTTTAATATTTTTGCTAAAGTAGCACCGATTTTGAGCTTCTTTATCAGAATGTCTTTTTGTAATAGTGCGCCTTCTGTACTTGCTTCAAGATAGTTACATAACCGTCGTAAATAAATAATAGATTGTTGATTTTCTGTTTCATTCATACTTTTCTCAAAGTATTCTTGTGCCTTATCATATTCTTGTCTTTTAAAATACTTAACACCAAGATTATTTAAGAGGATTGCTTTGCGATCACGTGCGCCTAATATTTCACAGTTATGAATTAAATCTGTATATCTTTTAACTGTTTCAATAAAATCCATTTCAACCTCACTACCATATTGAAGTAGCATGACTGTTTCAGCACTAATCGCTAATAAGTAGTTATTCGTTCTTTTAAAATATGCTAATGCCAATTCTGTATATTTATATGCCAATATTTTTGATTTTCCATAATGATAAGCAATACCTAAATGGTAATTGTATTCTTCATTTCTATATTCATCTATATTGATCTTTTTTAATAATTGAATCGCTTTTTGATGGTCTTCATTACTAGAACTAGCATTAATTTGAATATAATACATTCCTTTTAAGTGATATAGTAAGTTTTTTTCAAATGCAGATAGCTCTGTAAATTCTTTTTCCACATCATTTATTGTTTGAAATGCTAATTCTAAATTTTGATGATGAAAATAATATCGCGCCTTTAATAAATAATAATGTGCAGCATATTGGGTATAAGCAATAAAATGCATTTGATCCAGCTCTGCTTTTAAAGCTTCTATTTGTTGTCCCTTTTTCATAATCAATGCATCTAGCCACTGATGAAGTAGATTTTCAATGAGATGGAAGGACTGTATTTCTTGATGTATATCAATTCCTAGTCTTTCTGAAAATAACGTAATAATGTCGGGGGAATATGCAGTTTTTCCTCGTTCAATTTTGCTTACATGCGTCGTTGTACATATTCCTTCCCCAAGCATTGCTTGAGTAAGACCCATTTTTTCTCGATAAAATTTAATGATTTCACCTTCTAACATTATTCGCCCCCCTTAAACATCCTCTTTATCTTTTTATCTATCTATGTATTCTTTCTTGAAAATTAATATCCTCTAATACTTTTACGAATTAAGAAGATGTACCTAAGGGAATTAAAATTTGTTAAAAAAAGACAAAGAGTCCCAAAAAGGGACTCTTTCTTTTAGACTATTTTTTGTAATCATTTAGTAATTAAACTTGTCAGACATTATACAAATATATTTAGAATGAAAAAAATGCTCTACTTAATCATGCTTTCATTTTCAACTATGCACAGATTGAGCATTTTCTTACCTTCATCTAAGCTAAATACTATAAAATAATCATAAAAATATTTCGTTGAAAAAATTTTTTTCGTTAACTCAGACTAAAAAAGAATTTTTTCACAAGAAAGGGCTTTCATATTATTTAAAAAATCTGTTTCTTTCCTATATAATATATTTTGAGGAGTTTATTTTTCTATAAAAACGAACACTATTAAGTTAAAAACAATATAAAATTTATGTTTATTTATTAAACAATTTGAAGGGTGTAGAACTATGGAACAAACCAACAGTTTAGGCAAAATCCGTTCATACTATGCACGATTAAGTGACAAAGAAAAAAAGATTGCAGATTATATACTACAAAATCCAAAACATATTATTCACAGTACCATTACTGAAATTGCTGAGATTTTAAATGTCGCTGATGCAACCGTTTTCAGATTTTGCAAACGAATTGGTTTTAAAGGCTATCAAGCTCTAAAAATTGCACTCGCGACTGAAATTATGACACCTATTCAACAAATTCATGAAAAAATCAATGAAACCGACGATGAAATTACAATCGCCAATAAAATATTCAAATCTAATATAAGAACACTAGAAAATACAGCACAAATTTTGGAAGGTTCTTCATTTAAAAAAGCAGTAGAATTAATTCTTTCTGCAAACCGTGTAGAGCTTTATGGTATAGGTGGTTCATCAGTTATTGCGATGGACGCATTCCACAAATTCATTCGAACTGGCATAAAAGCAAACTCATACACAGATTCACATTTTCAACTAATGGCCGCTTCACAGCTTACAAAGGATGATTTAGCAATCGTCATCTCACATTCAGGTTCAAACAAAGACACAATTCGTATACTACAAGTATTAAAAGATTCAGGTGCCAAAACGATTGGTATAACTGGTTTTCCTAAATCGGCATTAAGCCAAAATGTAGACGTTGCACTGTATACCTCATCTGAAGAAACAGAATACCGTCCGGAAGCACTCGCATCTAGAATTGCTCAACTAAGTATTATCGATGCTTTATATGTAAACGTTATGATTTTAAACGAACACAAATCAAAAGCCTCATTTGAAAAAGTGCGTACCGCAATCTCTGAAACAAGGACGTAAAATAATAAAAGGCTTGTTTCATTAATGGTTTTTGGATTAAGAGTCAAAATTATTTTTAGACAAGTAATGAGAAGACCAAATCGACTTGATTTGGTCTTTTTTTGTTTTTAATTAAGAAATTGAATGACACGCAAGCGTACTCAAAATCCTATGGAAGCTACGGAACAGCTGAGACCCCACAGGCGAGTAGCGTCGAGGAGACTCAGAGCCTGCCCCATGGAAAGCGAGTATCTTGGAGTGGGATTCTACCCCCTTTTTTATATGAGTTATTTTTTTAATAGTTGAATGGAAGCTTTTAGAAATAACCGTGTTTTCATTATGATCTAGAATGGAACGCAAAGATGCTCGACTCCTATGGGAGCTGCGGGACAGCTGAAACACCACAGGTGCGTAGCCCGAGGAGGCTCGGCGCCCGCCCCATGAAAAGCGAGCATCCTGGAGTGGAATTTTACACTCTTTTTTATATGAGTATTTATTATTTTTTTAATATTTGAATGGAAGCTTTAGACATAATTTTGTTTTCATTAAGATCTAGAATGGAACGTAAGGATGCTCGACTCCTATGGGAGCTACGGGACAGCTGAGACCCCACAGGTGCGTAGCGCCGAGGAGGCTCAGCGCCCGCCCCATGGAAAGCGAGCATCCTGGAGTGGAATTCTACACTCTTTTTTATATGAGTATTTATTATTTTTTAAATATTTGAATGGAAGCTTTTAGAAATAATTGTGTTTTCATTAAGATCTAGAATGGAACGCAAGGATGCTCGACTCCTATGGGAGCTGCGGGACAGCTGAGACCCCACAGGCGAGTAGCGCCGAGGAGGCTCAGCGCCCGCCCCATGGAAAGCGAGCATCCCTGGAGTGGAATACTACACTCTTTTTTATATGAATTTATTTTTTTAATAGTTGAATGGAAGCTTTTAGAAATAATCGTGTTTTCATTAAGATCTAGAATGGAACGTAAGGATGCTCGACTCCTATGGGAGCTGCGGGACAGCTGAGACCCCACAGGCGAGTAGCGCCGAGGAGGCTCAGCGCCCGCCCCATGGAAAGCGAGCATCCTGGAGTGGAATTCAACGCATTCTTTTTTATAAAATAATCTTTTAATTCTATTTAACGATTCCACCAAGGATTTGACTTATGAATTTAACAATTTTTAAATGCACATCAGCCATTTCCTCCGGCGTATGAGGGACATCTCTTTCTAACCATTGTTCAATTACACCAAAAAAGGCCGATGAAATAAAAGCAGTAGAATATTCATAAGGTATCGTAAGCGAATTTTCAGTACCAATTAACTTTACTAATTTCTCATATAATGCAGTTTTTAATATATTTTTCATCTTCTTTGGAAATGCTGGATCACCTTTCGAACTAATCAGCACTTTGATAAAACGAGCATTTTCTGTTAAATATTCAAATACCTTTATGATTGGTGGATATTTTAAATCATTAGCGTAATGCTCAAAAAGCTCGGACGGATTCATATCCTTCAAAGCATCTTTTAAACCAACGAGTATTTCATTTTGATTTTTATCCATTAGATCATACTTATCTTGATAATGAAGGTAAAAAGTGCCTCGATTAAGACCAGCCTTCATTGTAATATCTCTTATTGAAATTGATTCAAATCCTTTTTCTTCAATTAATTCTACAAATGTATCCCTAATTAATTGTTTTGTTTTGGCCACCTTTATTTCACGTAATGTTTGTGTCATTTTTAACATCCTTATACATTTTTTCATTTCCCTAAACATATTCTGAGGAAGTGTTCATTAATGAACATTTTCTATTTAATTGGTTATTGTGATTGATGAGAATCCATTGTAATATTTCTTCATAAGAATAGTCAACACGGTGTTTAGTAATTTACGTAACAAATAAGGAGGCATATAAATGAATTTACTAAAACAAAAACAAGCGTTATTTGCTCCAATTATAGTATTAATTGTTGTCATTATCTTTTCACTCACTTTAGCTTCATCCGTTAACCCGACACCTAAAAACCTGCCCATCGCAATTGTAAATGAAGATGAAGGAATAACTGTTCCAACAAAAGGTGAGATCAATCTAGGTAAGATTATGGTTTCAAAATTAAATGAAGTAACAAACTCCCAAAAGGAAAGTGCTGTTAATTGGATTCAAGTATCTAGTGAGGATAAAGTTAGAGAAGGGCTAGATGATAAAAAGTATTATGCAGCACTAATTCTTCCAAAAGATTTAAGTCAAAAACAAGCTACATTAAAAACTATTAGTCCATCACCAATTGAGATAAAAGTATTGTTAAATCAAGGGATGAATGCTAATGCATCTACAATGGCTGGCCAAATCCTAAACAATGTAGTGAATCAATTAAGTATGAATATACGTACCGAAGTTTTAAGCGAATTAGAGAAAAATAACACTTTAATATCTGTAAAACAAGCAAGTGTTTTAGCAAGTCCAATACTAAACAAAATCGAAAATGTAAATGAAATTGGTACACATACAGCGAATGGTAATGCACCAGTCATTTTAATTACTCCTTTATGGATGTCTAGCTTAATTGGGGCTGTTATTATCTTCTTAGGTAAAAAGAAAACAAATATGACAACATCAGTTAATAAATTAAACGTAATCCTTGAACAAGTCGCTTTAGCCATTATTTTAGCATTTGTAGCTGGGTTCGGAATTACGTTAATGGCAGATTGGATTGGATTTACAATACCTAGCTTCATAGATACTGCGCTTTACTTAACGATTGCATATTTTAGTTTCCACATATTAATATCTGCAGTTATGTCTTTGATTGGATTTGGGGGAGTTGGCCTATTTGCTCTAATTTTCTTCTTTGCCGGATCAATTATAGGAATGGCACCAGAGCTTCTACCAAACTTTACACATGATTGGATTTATTCATGGGTTCCGATGCGATTTGGAGCTGATGGTTTAAGGGAAATCTTCTACTTTGGTAAGGAACTATCATTCAGTCATTCAATGGTCATATTAGTTTGGATTGCATCAGTTTCTACTATTATATTATTTGCATCTGCATTCAAACAAAATAAGATTGAGAAGCAACAACAGTTATCAATAAATGAATAATTATTTCGTAGATATAAATACAAAAAAGGACCATTCATTATGGTCCTTTTGTTCTGATAAGAATCTTAAGTGTTAAACAGTTTACCATTTAATGCATCTATATATCTGCTAGCAGATTTACTTACCACATTTTTTGCATTTTCTTTTACGACTCCATGAAACGCATTATAAATTCTATCAAATGCCATCTTGTTTACAGCATTTGAAATGTCTTGAACCTTACTTGCTGGAAGTGGGATTAGGTTTGGATAACTATACATAAAACTAACCCAATTTGGATCAGCAACGACTTGTATAATATCTCCAGTTAATAAAATTCCTTTCTGTTTATTTCCATTTTTCCACTCTAATACTGCACCTCCCTTAAAATGACCTCCTAAACGATGAAGCACAATTCCTTTATGTAGTTCATATGTTTCTCCAGACCAAAAAATAATTCGATCAGTGGTCCTTACAACCCACTCTTTGTCATCTTCATGTATATAAATAGGAACATCAAAAGCTTCTGCCCACTCGATCTGACTTGAATAATAATGCGGATGAGATAACGCTATCGCATCAATTCCTCCTAACTGATTTATCGCTTCTATCGTATGATCATCAAGTAAAGTGATACAATCCCATAAAATATTAAATCCATCCATTTGAATCAGATAGGCTGTTTGACCAATTCCAAATTTTGGACTCGTTTTTATACTATATAATCCATCCTCTTCTTGTATTATGTTATTTTGATATTTTCCTATTTTCATAGATTCTAATGTGGTCCATGATTGACCATTCGGGTTTACATATTGTCTTTCTTCATTACAGATTAAACAAGATTTCGGATAATTCATTGAGCTATCATATTGGATGCCACAAGTAGTACAAATAAAATTTTCCATCTTTAGCTTCAACTCACTTTCATAAAGATCTTAATGATTTCTAACAATAAAAAAGACATATAACTATGTCATGTCTCGAAAATGCTAACTTCGTATCCATACATTTATATGTCTAATAAAATCTAATTATTTTATATTTACTACTGTTCCTTTAGTCATTTCAAGCAGTTCATTTGGTGTTAGTTGAAAGATTGCTTTTGGATGCCCCGCTGCGGCCCAAATTTCTTCGTATTGAAATAAGTCTTCATCTATAAACGTTATGAGTGAATTTTTATGCCCGATAGGTGACACGCCACCTATTACAAAACCAGTGTGTTCACGAACAAACTCTGCATCTGCTTTACCCAATTTTTGATTCAGCTGCAATTCAATTTGTTTTTCATTAACTCGATTTACACCACTTGCAATCACTAATACAGGATAATTACTCTCCACTAATCGAAAGATAATTGACTTGGCAATTTGAGCCACTTTACAATTTAATGCATCTGCTGCTTCTTGTGCAGTTCTGGCACTTTGTGGCAATTCAATCACTTGATTGTTATACCCTGATTGAATAATCACGTCTTGTACAATTTGCGCACTTTCCTTTAAAACGCCCATCATCATCACTTCTTTCTACTATAATGTAGTAATAATTCTGTATACTGACAGAACATCCTTCTTCAACAGTACTATTTCCACCAAATTGAAGTCGGAAATTCTTTTGTACTAATATTCATCAATTCACCTATCTTAGGAGTAGCAATGTTCAAGTTATTTTGCTTCGCAGCTTTCGATACTCTTTCAATTGGGTCATACCAATCGTGAAATGCTAGCGTAAATGCACCCCAGTGAATTGGTATTAGTACTTCTCCCTTCACATCAATAAATGCTTGGACTGTTTCCTCAGGCAGCATATGGATCGCAGACCATCGTTCATCGTATTGCCCACATTCCATTAATGCAACATCAAACGGACCGTATTTTTCACCAATTTCCTTAAAATGCGACGCATATCCACTATCACCACTAAAAAAGATTTTATGCTGACCGCTCATAATAATCCATGAACACCACAAAGAAGCATTTCGATCAGTTAGACTTCTCCCTGAAAAATGTCTAGCAGGTGTACACGCAATTGTTAAACCTTCAAATGTAAATTCATCCCACCAATTATGTTCTGATATTTTGTCTGATGCCACTCCCCAACTTTCAAGATGCCCCCTTACTCCAAGTGGTACAATGAAATGTTTTACTTTCTGTTTTATTTTTTGAATTGTTCCATAATCCAAATGATCATAATGATCATGAGACAAAATAACTGCATCAATAACAGGTAAATCAGCTATCTCGAACGGCAAACCGCCACTATATCGTTTTCCTCCAAATTGAGGGAATGGCGATGGAACATTACCAAACATTGGATCAACTAAAATATTCTTTTTATCAATTTCAATATATACAGCTGAATGTCCAAACCAAGTTATTTTTGCTTCATTTTGATCTGACAAACTAAACTTCTTCACATCCGTCATTGGAATTGGAGCACTTGGTTTTCTATTCGGATTACTCTTTACAAAATCTCTTAACATTGTATAAGTGGTTCTCAAATCTGAACTCATACTAGTAGGAATTTGATTTTGAAATTTTCCATTCTGATAGTTCTTTAACTTTTGAAAGGTTTGTCGTTTCTCTTTCGAGTATGACTTACCGAAATGTGGATAGTTATTCATAAACAGAAAAGCAACCAAAACGACCACCAATAAAATAATAATAAAAACCATTTTCTACATTACCCTCCATGTATAGTACAGTTAAGAATCAAACCTTGTTAACGAATTTTTTAAAAGATTAAAATCTCTACTTTTTCTTAACACTACCATATAGTTTCATTGTTAAACAAATCTAAAGAATAACGCCTATACTTAGTTTTTTTTAAGTTTGTTAATGTGGTAAGAAATTAATATCTTTAATCGGCAAGATAGTTAAATAAAAATAAATTAGTATAATATAAAATATCGTTACTTTTACTATGAAGAGGAGATGATGAAATGATTAAAGAATCTCTTGAACGGTTTGACTGGATAAAGTTAAATATTGATGAATTGGAAATTAGTTCGCCTCAACATAAAGGACATTTTGTATCTCATTGCATTCCAAAAGGTTATAGTCATTACTGTAAGATTCTACATCCAATACATCGTGATAAAAATATTAGCGATGAACATCTCTTATGGAGTCAATGTCAAAATGACGAGGAAATTAATATTGGTGAGAGATTGTTATACAAGGACTTAGCAAAAAAATTTAATGTTAAATTTACCAAAGAAATAAGTATGGACACTTTCAGTCAAATATTTGGTAGTTTACCAAGATATATAATATCTCCAGATGAAGGAAATATGGAAATTAATTTAGTTATAGAATTAATGAAAATCTTTAAAAAAATGACCAACGAACAAAAATGTTATTTTCACTATTATTTTTTAAAAACAGGGGATTGGTACGGTGATGATCTACTCTTTAGTGGTAAATTAGAAGATGTTGTTAATTTATACGATTTAAATGGATTATGGGGATCACCTACTTATTGGTGGCCAGAAGATAGAAGCTGGTGTTTATGTACTGATTATGATCTTGATTTTTCATTAATAGGAAGTAATAAAATGATCCTAGATGAACTATTATCAAATACAGATTTAGAGTGTATTGAAGTTGATATTAATACAAGAATTGATTATAGAGCCGATTGGGGAAATGTCCCAATTAATAAAAAAAAGTAATCATACATTAGATAAATAAACAAAAAATAAAGGAACTTCGATTAGAACGAAGCTCCTATTCCAAATCTTCTCTATCAGATATCCAAGTATTAAATCTGAAATAATCATTTTTTATTGGGATTTTGATTTTATAAATCGATTTTTATATACTCTTGTTTAGGTGATTAGCGCGTTTCACACACTTCCTTTATTGTATTAATCATTTCAATAATCTCAGGTGAACTTTTATGTTTTGTTTGATAAGCAAGGTAGAGTTCGTTCGGTATTTTATAATTTGTTAATATCGTTTTTGCTTTCTGATCTTTCATTGAACTCTCAATTAAATAAGTTGGAATCAACGTAATTCCTAAACCCATTTCAACGCTATTCAATAAAGCATGTAAATTTGGGATAATATGCACCGGTCTGATTAGAGGTCGTTTGTTGAAAAATTCTCTCCAAAACCTTCTAATAATTGGTAAATCTAAACCATAGCTTAACCAGTTTTGTTCATTTAACCAATTTTCCATTTCAACCTTATTTTGAAAATCAGGAATAAATAATTCATTTGGAGCTACCAAAACAAACTCCTCTTCAAATAGACTAGTATATTCTATTCCTAATTGGTGATATTTTTTTGATGTAACAATCAGATCTACTTTATCCTCTTTTAAAGACTCGATTAATTCCGAAGCTAATCCAAAATGAGCAATAAAGCGGAAATTTTCATTATTTAATATGGGTTGAATTCGTTCCTGAAAAAACTCAATTGCCGATCCAAATCTAATGACAGGACAAGTAGGTGAAGTGATCAGTTTAAGTTCTAGCGTTTTATTCTCTAACGCTTCGATTAACGGCACAATTTCCGAATAAAACTCTTTCCCTCTTTCAGTAGGAATCATTTTACGTGAGATTCGATTAAATAAAGGTTGCCCAACTTCTGCTTCTAAAGCTGATAAATGCTGACTCATCGCTGGTTGTGTCATCATTCTTTCCTTGGCAGCTTCAGAAACAGAATTATGCTTGTAAATACTAATAAAACTCCGGTACCATTCAAAATCAACCATTTTATTTCCTTTCTTAACGAATAGTTTTTACCAATATCTATTTAAAAATGACTTAATATCTTTTACATCATAAAGGCTATACGAATATGAGTATAAACATTATTTTGCATCTTTTCAAAATCATTCATATTTTACTTATTTAAGAAAATATAAAAGGTTGATATCTTCTTAGAAGATATCAACCTTTTATTCTATTATGCAAGTTTTTCAATTACTGCATGAACAACTGCTAAAGTAGATTGTGGATTTTGACCAGTTATAAGATTACCATCTACTTCTACATGAGAACTCCAGTTTGGAGCTGTCACAAATTGTGCACCAAGCTCTCGTAGCTTACTTTCTAATAAAAACGGCATCATTTGATCCATCCCAGCTTCTTTTTCCTCAGCATCTGTAAATGCATTAACCTGTTTTCCGGAAACTAATAACTGACCGTTTGATAAAGTTACGCCAACTAGCCCCGCTGGTCCATGACAAACTGCTGCAACAATTTTATTTGCTTCATATAAATCACGAAGTACTGTTTGAAGTTTTAAGTTGTATGGTAGATCATACATCGTACCATGTCCACCTGGTAAGAAAACTGCATCATATTCACTAAAATGAATGTCTTCAATCTTATTTGTGTTCTGCAAAATCTCTTTCATTTCAATCATCTCTTGTGGTGTACTACTGTCAATACTATTTGGATCAACTGGAGCCATTCCACCAAGTGGACTAGCCACTGTTACATCGAAGCCTTGCTTATTAAATTCAACATAAGCTTCGGCAAACTCCGATAACCAAATCCCTGTTTCTTTTTCATTATTTATCTTAGAATGGCTAGTTACAACCATTAATACTTTTTTTGACATATAAGTTTCCTCCTAATGTTTTTATCTTACACACTGAATATTAAAACAAATATATCCATAAAACAAATTACAAAATAATGATTTATCTATAAATATATTTATAGAAAAAACTATGTTAAAACTTACGCTAAATATATAAAAAAGTAGGAACATCTATCTCTTAATATGTAAAGTTATGATATAAATATTTAGCAACAATATTCAAATCCGATCATTGATTCTGATTACTTAGACTTCACTACACATAAAAGATCTACTTTTTGTCGTTTTTTTTATTTTTAGAATGACAGTCTAGTTAAATAAGTTAATGTATAATATTGGAAACAAACAATTTTGTAAACTTTACTTTTTCAACTAACTCATGCGTTAGACATAATGAACGAAACTGATCCATTTGCTTAGCGTAAGTTGTACTAAATTAAAGAGTACTCACCTTAGCGTCAAACTTTCTTATTGTATCAAGTGTCCCATTCAGAAAATTACTATTCAATTAATCTCATTCTTTTTTCTTATAAATAAATACATATAACACAGTAACAATTCCAATCTCTTTTGAAACAACATACAATTGATTCGCGGTGATTCTGTGACAGGAACGAACAATAAACAATAATGAGGTGCAAATATGAAGCAGATTCAAAAAAAGAAGGTTTTGACGAATAGCGGTATGCTCGAATTCGCTCGATTAGGCGAAGGAATACCTACAGTCATCCTCATAAATGGAGGAAGTGGTCCAATTGAAGGATGGTATAAAGTATTTCACGAGTTAGCTGAGGAGACTTCTGTTTTAGCATATAATCGATTAGGTGTAGGAAAAAGCGATCAGCCTAATAGTCCCCAACATGGAAATTTTATTGTGAACACCCTAAGACAACTACTTAAGGAAATAAATGTTAGCCCTCCTTATATTCTAGTTGGCCATTCCTTAGGGGGGTTGTATGCCAACTTGTTTGCTAGACAATATCCAGATGAAATTGCAGGGGTCGTTTTGTTGGATTCTAGTCATCCTGAGGACTTAAGTATTAATGAAACACAAGGTCCACTCATCCGTGGTATGAATAAAATCTTAAAAGCATTCGACTCATTTTCGTCGCATAAAAAATGGAATGAAGTCAATTTTGTAGAAGAAACAGCTAGACAAATACAGCAAGCAGGTTCTTTTCCTGATGTACCGTTACTCGTAGTTTCTGGTGATAAAATGCCAAAGATGATGCCTGAGCGTGCTTTTCAAATCAGAAGAACGAATCAAATGAATCTTGTAAAACTTAGTAATCAAGGTAAACACATATTAGCTACTAAAAGTGGTCACTTTCCCCAGCTATCCGAACCAGAATTAGTCATTAGCGCAATTCAAGAGTGTATTCAAATGACGAAAAAAAATTAAAAGAGAGGCATAGAAGCCTCTCCTTATTGTAAATTGTGTTATTAGTTGATCTCTCGTAATAAATTCGCCATTTCAATTGCAGATATACCAGCATCCCAACCTTTATTTCCTGATTTTGTACCTGCTCTTTCAATTGCTTGTTCGATATTTTCAGTTGTAAGAACACCGAAAATGACCGGTATACCAGTTTGAAGTGAAATTGAAGCAACTCCTTTAGCTACTTCATTACATACGTAATCATAATGAGTTGTTGCTCCGCGAATAACCGTTCCTAGTGTAATGATCGCATCATATTTTTTTGTATCTGCAAGTTTTTTAGAGATAAGTGGTATTTCAAATGCACCTGGCACCCAAATTATATCTATATCTGATTCTTCTACACCATGACGTTGTAATGCATCTTGTGCACCACCAAGTAATTTTGATGTAATGAACTCATTAAAACGTCCAACAACAACTGCAATTTTCAATCCAGATCCTATTAAATTTCCTTCAATTTTCATATCAATCTCTCCTATTAATAGTTTAGTAAATGACCCATTTTTTCAAGTTTAGTTTGTAAATATTGTTCGTTATCTGCTTTCATTTCAGTTTGCAGAGGAACCCGCTCATTAATTGATATCCCATAAGCTGTTAACTCTTCAATTTTATGTGGATTATTTGTTAATAAATTGACTTTCGTAATCCCCAAGTCTTTTAACATTTCAGAAGCAATTTCGTAATTTCTTAAATCTGCTTCAAAGCCTAGATGAAGATTCGCTTCAACTGTATCAAGGCCTTCTTCTTGAAGTTTATAGGCCTTTAGTTTATTTAGTAAACCGATACCTCTTCCTTCTTGTCGCAAATAAATGATTACGCCTCTTCCTTCTTGTTCAATCATGCTTAAAGCAGAATGTAATTGAGGTCCACAATCACAACGACATGATCCAAACACATCGCCTGTTAAACATTCAGAGTGAACTCTTACAAGGACTGGCTTACCATCCTCAACTTTTCCTTTCACAATAGCCGCATGTTCCTTATTGTCAATTGTATTGGAATAACCAATCATTTTGAAATCACCATAATCAGTTGGTAATTTTATTTCAACTTCTCTATTTACTAGCTTTTCATTCTTTTGTCTAAATTCAATTAAGTCTTTAATCGTTATCATTTTTAACTGAAACTTCTTAGCGATATGAATTAATTCTGGTACTCTTGCCATCGTTCCATCATCATTCATAATTTCACAGATGACTCCAACTTGCCTAGATCCACAGAGACGTGCTAAATCTACTGCGGCCTCTGTATGACCTGGTCGCTCAATGACTCCTCCACTTTTCGCAATTAAAGGAAACATATGCCCTGGTCTGCGAAAATCTTTCGCACTTCCATCTTCATTTAATAACTGTAAAACAGTATTCGATCGTTCAAATGCAGAAATACCAGTTGTTGAAGTATGATGATCAATGCTTACTGTAAAAGCTGTCCCATGCGTGTCTGTATTTTCTGTTACCATAGGATTCAACTCAAACTGATTAGCAATTTCCTCTGATAATGGGACACAAATTAATCCACGACCATAAGTAGCCATAAAGTTAAGATTCTCTGGCGTCGCATACTCTCCAATGACAACAAAGTCGCCTTCATTTTCACGATCCTCATCATCACAAACAATGACAATTTTGCCTTTTTTTAAATCTTCAATTGCTTCTTCTATTTTAGAGAACATGTGATTACTCCTTTATAAATAGCCATTTTGGGATAAAAATGAAGTTGTTATATTTGATTCTTTTTTTATTTCTTGTAATCCAAGCATCTTCTCAACATATTTACCTAGTAAGTCAAATTCAATATTGATCGTATCACCTACGTTTTTACTTCCCAATATTGTATGAAAACGAGTATGAGGTATCAGTGATATGGTAATGACTTCATTTTCAACATTAAATATTGTTAAACTCGTACCATCAATTGTAATACTCCCTTTTGTTAAACAATATTTCGAATAAGAACTTGGAATTTTAAGTTTATAAATAACTGCATTTTCAAGAGGTTTAATCGCTAGTATTTCACCCGTTGTGTCAATATGCCCGGAAACAATATGTCCACCAAATCTGCCGTTTGCAGCCATTGCACGTTCTAAATTTACTTTATGATGATTTGATAACATTTTTAGATTAGTAGATTGATAGGTTTCTGGCATAACATCTACTGTAAATTCGTCTTTTGTAAAACTAGTCACTGTCAAACAGACTCCGTTTATCGAAATACTATCCCCTAAATGAACATCATCAAGGATTTTTTTTGCTTGAATTGTTAGGACTAATGTTTGTCCTTTATTGACTGTATTTTTTACAGTTCCAATTTCCTCTACAATTCCTGTAAACAAGTTAATTCACCTCGTTTTGAAGATGCATTCGAATATCAGTTCCAATTGTTTCGACAGATAATACTGTTAAATTAGTAACATCCTTCATCATTTCATTGCCTAAACCATTTAATAGATTACCATTGTGGATGCCACCAATCAGTTTGGGTGCATAGTACAGTATTAGTTCGTCAAATAAATTATCTTCTATGAAAGAAGTATGAATCTCACTTCCACCCTCTACATAAATGGAATGGTAACCCATTTCTGCTAGAAGAGAAATGACTTCTCGAACCTTAACCTTAGATTCACTTGTTTTTATTATTTCAATTCCTTTTTCTTGATAAGGAATTAGTTGTTTTCCAGTTATTTGATTACCGACAAAAATTATCGTTTTTGTATCAATCGTATTTGCTATTTTCGAATCGATTGGCGTTCTTAAACTAGAATCTAAAATGACTCGAACAGGTTGTTTAGTTTCATGTTCCAATCGTACTGTTAAAGATGGATTATCTTTAAGAACAGTTCCAACGCCTACTAAAATGCAATCATGTATACGACGTTCTTCATGTACTTTTTCTCTAGCTTTTGAACCAGTAATCCATTTACTATCCCCTGAATATGTGGACAGTTTTCCATCTAAGCTAAGCGCTGCTTTTAAAGTAATATGCGGTCTTTTTTTGTTTATAAACGTAAAGAAGCCTTTATATAGATTCTTAGCTTCCTCATGACAAACACCAACCTCTACTTCAATTCCAGCTTCTTTTAACTTTGAAACTCCTTTTCCACTAACCTTTGGATTGTCATCTTGAATGGCTATTACAACCCTTTTAACCTTCTTTTCAATTAACAAATCCGCACATGGTGGTGTTCTACCTTGATGACTGCATGGCTCTAATGTTACATAAACAGTTGACCCAACCGATTTTGTACCAGCCATATTTAAAGCATGAACCTCTGCGTGTGGTTCACCCGCTTTTACATGACACCCTACTCCAACTACTGATCCGTCTTTTACAACCACAGCTCCTACTGGTGGATTAGGACTTGTTTGCCCAATTGTTGAGCTCGCAAGTTCAATAGCTAATTTCATAAATAGTTGATCCAACTTATCACACCCTCTAATTCAAATTAATTTGAAAAAGTGAAAAAGCCCCTTAAGAATGTACTTAAGGGGCTTTAGATGTTTAAGAAAGGAAGCATACTTAAATAAACGCTTAAACAATTCATAGATTTACATGATTGTTACGTCGTTTATTGTTGTGCAATTGATTAAAAGACACAACAAATTAAGCCTATATCAATCGTAATTTGAAAAAATCAAACTCGTATTAATATATGCACTCCATCCTTCTCCCATCCAGACTATACTGTCGGCTCTAGATTCTAACTAGATCAGCAAACATATAAAAATCATATGCAGCTCACGGGCTTAGTATAAAAATAATTTTATACAACACCGCCGGTTGGGACTCTCACCCGACCCCGAAGGACACACTAATTATCAAATTTGTTTCATTATAACTAGCAAATTATTGAAAGTAAAGTATTATAGATTTTGAATTTTAATGAAAAAATTAAAATATAGTAATGTATTTCTATATTTTTCTAGTAAAATTCCTCGAGAAAAAATAAAAAAAGATCACTTAAAATTTTGTGATCTTTTTCCTTTATTCTATGCATTATTTATTATTTAAGCTTGGTATTTTTCGTTTTCACATTTTATTCTACATAGACATTTCTGATTGTTCTTACAAGTCATTTCCTACCTGACATAGCATTTTTTGCTCTTTCATTGACTCTTTTCTTTGTAGCCAAGTAAAGTAAACTGCTACTACAACAATTGCTAATAAAATATAAATTGACGAAAATAATAATATACCAAAAAAGCAAATTGCTAGAATTGCGGACCCAATTTTTAATAATAATGAATCGAAAATTCGCATACATGCTAAGACGCCGAGTAAAGCATTACATAGGAAGAAAGCGTTCGCAATTGCTACTAGTTGCTGAATGGAAATGATGTTCAGAAAGAAAAGTGTAAACACAATAAGATGAATACAAAACAAGCTTAGTAAACCGCGGGTAGCAACGTTATTTTTATTTTTGTGCGATAACCATATTGGCAATAAGCCATTTTTAGCTTGATCTGAAATCAGTCTTGATACTGCTCCTATGACAAGTAAGACAGTGCTAATACATAATGCGATTGTAATTGTTGATATGATTGGAGTGGCCCAATTTCCAAATAAGCTTTCAAGCAAAGGTGCTAGCGATTGATTTGCTGTACTTTGGGAATCTGAGTGAATCCATTGAAAAGCGAGTGCAACCGTAAGGCTGACAACGGCAATAATGGAAAAGCTTAAAGCAACTGCTTTTGGGATTGTTCGTTCAGGCGTTTTTACTTCTAGCGAGTAGCTACCAATGACTTCCCATCCAATTAATGCCCAAAATAACAGAAGTAAGCTTTGACCAAAATCAGAAACAGTAATTGGTTTCGATAATGTGATGTTCCCATCTACTGTAAATAATGTGTGCAAACTTCCCACTAATAGAGTTACAACAATAAACGTAGACATAATAAATGCAAACTTACCGACATCCGTTATATTTCTAGTTAAAATTAAATATACAAAACACAAAAGTCCTAGTGCTAACCATTTTTCGTGAAAAAGTGATTGTGATGTAAGGAGCTGTAAATAATGTCCTGCTGTTCCTAATACAGCAACTGGTCCGAAACAAACTGCAAGTAAAAAGAAAATTGCTGATAGGTTTTTTATTTGTGTCCCAAATGCTCTTTCAACTGCTAAAGGTACCCCTGAATCTCCAGGGATCATTAAGCTTAGCTTTCCAAACATATGTGCAAATAACATACTCAAGCCTAACATAATCATCCAAGCAAATATTGCGTAATTTCCAGCTGTATTAAAAACTGCTGGAGGCAATATAATGATACCCGAACCTAGAATAGGTCCAACCATTAAACCACTGAGCAATAAAAATCCAATTTTACGATTTTTCATAAATCACCTCAAAAGTTATTGAATCAAATACTAATCTCGTATACTTTAAGTATATGAAACATCATTAAATCGGTAAAATGAATAGTTATGATATAAACCATCGGATTTCCCGATAATTGGAGGTTACTATGGAAATTCGCCATTTGATTACTTTTAAATCGATTGTAGATATGGGTGGTTTCTCAAAGGCTGCAATTCATTTAGGATATGCACAATCAACTGTAACAGCACATATCCAAGCATTAGAACAAGAACTAGGCGTACCATTATTTAATCGAATCGGTAAAAAGGTGCAATTAACAGAAGTAGGTGAGCATTTCTTATCACATGCGATAGAAATGATTCAACTATATTCAAAAGCGAAGGATGTTTTTCAAATGGATAAAGAAGAAACTGCCACCCTCCGAATTGGTGCACCTGAGTCATTAACGATTTACCGACTCCCATTTATCATCCAGGCTTATCGAAAAAAATACCCAAAAGTAAACATTATTATGAAGTCTGGTTCATGCTGGGACCTACAAGAATCATTAAAACGGGGCGAACTTGATATCGCATTTTTCTTACAAGCTAAAGTTACTGATCCTGAATTAACGATGGAAACACTAGTTGAAGAACCACTTGTCATTCTATTACCACCTCACTCTGACTCAACTAGAACACTTTCTTCATTTACAATTCATGAAAATGAAAATATTTTACTGACAGAACAAGGGAGCTATCGAGATTATTTCGAAGCATTTTTGATTAGTAAAGGAATCCAAACTAAAACTGGAATTGAGTTTTGGAGTGTCGAAGCAATTAAACAATGCGTAATGTGTGGGTTAGGCATTTCTATGCTACCACTTGTTACAGCGCACCAAGAAATTGAACAAGGAAAAATGCAATCTGTTAAATGGGATACAAATCTTGGCAGTGTATTTACAATCATGTCATGGCATAAAAACAGATGGCAATCCCACGCGGCTAGAAAGTTTTTAGAAATTGTAAGAGAGCATGCTCGCGGGTGGAATTTATAGAAAAGCACGACCATTCCAAGTCAAACCTTCAATGAAGATTTTGATTAGGAATAGGTCGTGCTTTTTCATTTCAATTTTTATTTATACAGTACGACGTTCAATCAACTTAACTGACATCTCTACTTGCGATTGTTCATTAATTAGCGCTTGTTGTAATAGCTTTTGACCCATTTCTTTTATAGGCATTTCAACAGTTGTTAGTTTCATGTATTTGGCAATTGGTTGATTATCAAAGCTAATAATTGCTAGATCATCTGGGATGACAATGCCTTTCTCATTACAACAAGTTAGAATCCCTGCTGCTACTTGATCACTCGTAACTAGTAAAGCTGTCGGTCTATTTTTTAATTCAATTAACGTATTAACGATTCGTTCCCCATCTTCAAAATAACTACATTTCTTAATAATATGTTCATCATTGTAAGGTAAGTTGTATTTATGCAGGAAATCCTTATATGCTAAACTTCTTTGAAGACTATTTGTACCACTACTGCGTCCGATGCAATAGCCAATTTCTTTGTGTCCCTTTTTGTACATGTATTCCAAAGCAATGGTAAAGCTCTTATAGTGGTCAACAAAAGTTGATGAAATCCTTGTATACCTTGTATCCTCACATAAGATTACCGGCCCATATTCTAAGTAAGCTTCAACTACTTCTAAAGGGCAGATTCTTGAACAGATAATGAGAGAATCTATTTGTTTATGCTTCAACATTTCAAGTGCTTCCAACTCTCGCTCCTTATGATAATCTGTTTGAAATAATACAAGCTTATAATTTTTCTTAATCGCCTCTATTGAAATTCCCTCTATTAATAATCCAAAATACGGATGATTTGAATACGGTACGACTACACCAATTAAATGAGTTTTCCCTTTACTCAAGTTAACAGCATTTAAATTTCTTTGATAATTCGTTATTTCCATTGCTCGTAATACGGCATTTCTCTTTTCATCACTAACATAAGGTTCATTGTTTAATACCCTTGAAACAGTAGTAACTGAAACACCAGCAATCCTTGCGATATCTTTAATATTAGACATAATTTCACCTTTTCAAAAATTTTCTTGCTATGAAACCAGTTCCATACTTTACGCTAATTTTAATTGAAAAAGGAGGAACAAATATGAATATATTATTTGGTTTATTTTGTTTAATTTTTATGTGCAGTACAATCTTACTTTTTGCTTCTATCGCTATCATACAACAAGAAAAGCAAATGTTTAAAAAGAATAATTAGAAATCATAAACGTTTATTGAATACTATTTATTGCATTCGTAAATAATATGATGGGTTCTAAATAAAAGGAGGTCATTATAATGGATACAGAAAGAGCACTCGAAATAATTGCTTCACCTAATATGATCAATGTAACTTGTGATGGAGTTCCAATTTATATTCAACATGTAAATAAAAATGAATCAACCGCTAGAGTTTATCCCCTAGATCAGCCTCATAATGACAAAGAAGTTTCATTAAGTAATTTAACGGAACACTAAATCAATACAAAAACCTCCACTACTTATGGAGGTTTTTATTTTCGATTCTTATAAAAATCTTGTATTAGCGCTATGAACACTTGCATTGACTTAGTTTGCAATTGTATTGGTTCAGTTAAAATTGAGAAATTCCTTTTTATCGGTGTACCTTCTACACTCAATAATACTATGGTTTTGAGTAATTTTTCTTTTTTGACTGTTAGATCAGATAAATAACTGATTCCAAGGCCAGCTTCTACGGCTTCTTTAATTAACTGCGTACTGCCAAACTCAACTAATTTCATTGGTCTAATATTTAATTTTTCAAATAAACGATCTGTAGCCTCTCTAGTTCCAGACCCTTCTTCACGAACGATCCAGGTTTCATGCTCTAATTGTTCATATGTTACTACTTTATTTTTTGCTAAAGGATGATCTACTCCGGACATGATATACAACTCGTCAGTAGCAACTGTTTCCATAAATAAATTTTGGTGAACATACTCTCCCTCGACTATTCCAACATCAATATGATGCATTAAGACTGCTTGAGCGATTTCTCTTGTATTTCCAATTTGGACAGAAGGAGTAACATTTGGAAATTGTTGCTTACATTTTGCTAATATATGTGGAAGGACATATTCACCAAATGTATAACTTGCCCCAATTTTTAATAATCCATTTGCCTCATGTATTAAATCATCTACTAAAGTCGACATTCGTTTATACAGTCCTGTAATTTCTTTTGCATGCGAGTAAACTATTTCTCCCGCTTTCGTTAACTCAACAAATTTGTTTGTTCTATTTAATAACTTTGTTCCCAGATTTTTTTCGAGAATTTGAATTTGTTGACTGACTGATGGCTGAGTCATGTGAAGCTCTTCTGCTGCACGAGAAAAGTTCTTTTTCTCAACTACTTCAATAAAAACTAAAAGTAAATGATCCATCTATTCACCTCCTAGTATCGTTTTTACTTATGATAACTATCATAATCATTTATTTTTCTTATCGTCAATCATCACGTACGATAATGATATAGATTGAATTGTGATTAGGAGATGAACGATTTGGAACCGAATTTATTCATACAAGAAAATCCAAAAGAACCAAATGTATCTAAGGAGAAATTTTACTCATTATTACTTGGAATTGGATTTACGATCTTCATCGCATGTATCGGATTTGGATTATCTAAAATCCCGAAGTTCGGTTATATTGGACCGTTTGCATGCGCCATTCTCTTTAGTGTTCTTTATCGACAAATTTTTGGATATCCAGAAAAGATACGAATTGGCATTCAGTTTTCTTCCAAATACTTTCTAAGACTAGCGATTGTTTTATATGGATTAAAATTAAATATGAATGTTATTTTTCACCAAGGTCTTACGATTCTGATAAAAAGTATCCTAACAGTACTCTTTTCCTTTATTGTATTAATGTTGATTGCGAAATGGCTAAAAGCAGACATGAATCTTTCATTACTATTAAGTATTGGAACAGGTATATGTGGTGCTGCTGCTATCGCTACTATTTCACCAATTATGAAAGCCAAAGAAGAAGATACTGCAATTGGGGTCGGAATCATTGCACTAGTAGGAACGATATTTTCAATTATTTATACCTTCCTCTTTCCTATCTTACATCTTAGACCTTCAGTATACGGTACTTGGGTCGGGCTTAGTTTACATGAAATTGCAAATGTTGCTTTAGCAGCCGCACCAGCAGGAGAAAGCGCGTTAGCATTTGCTTTATTATCAAAACTATCAAGAGTTTTTCTCTTAATTCCTGTAAGTTTTTTATTTATCATATGGATGAATAAAAAAGGAATAAAGAAAGACGCTTCAGTAAAATTTAAACTCCCTTGGTTTCTAATTGGTTTTATCCTGATGAGCTTTTTAGGAAGTTTCTATATTGGTGAATTACTTGAAGGAAAGTTACTAACGACTCTGCTTAATTTTATAACATCTTTTCTGTTAACGATGGCAATGACTGGTTTAGGATTAAATATAAATGTAAAAGATCTACGAACGAAAGCAATTCGTCCTTTCATCGCAATTTCGATTACTTCTTTGTTACTATCTATTTTTACATTCTATTGTTTATAAAATAAATATGAAAAATACAACCAGAATCTCTTAACTTTTGTAGTATGTCTACAAACGGAAGAGACATGAAAAAATTCATGTCTCTTCCTTGATTATTATATTCGGATAATTTTACCACAATGTAATTTTTATACATTTATTTGAATTTTCAACCAAATAGAGACTAATTCCCTATATTTTTTTGCGTTTTTTTGAAAAAATAGTCGAAAAATTCTTTGTATAAACGGTAAACGTATGTTATTATAAAAATCAATTAATCCTAACAAATAATATTTTTTCGTTAGTAATTGTCAGAATTTTCTATTTTTTACACAAAACTATTAAAATAGTTAGGTTAATTTTAGGAAATTACAACAAGAATTTTAAGGAGGTTCATATGAGTTTATTTCGTAAAAAAACTGTCACAAGTGCAACTTCATCTAGTTCACTTAACAAGGTACTAGGTGCATTTGACCTTACAATGCTAGGAATTGGAGCTATCATAGGAACTGGTATTTTCGTATTAACAGGCGTAGCAGCAGCTGATTATGCTGGACCAGCACTTATTCTTTCATTTATTATTGCAGGTTTAGCCTGTACTTTCGCTGCATTATGTTACTCTGAATTTGCTTCCATGATTCCACAAGCAGGAAGTGCTTATACGTATAGCTATGTTGCTTTCGGTGAAGTAGTTGCTTGGATTTTAGGTTGGGATATGGTACTTGAGTATGGATTAGCATCGTCTGCAGTTGCTAGTGGATGGTCAGGCTACTTCCAAAGTTTATTATCTGGTTTTGGAATTCATTTTCCAACTGCATTAACAAGTGCATTTGATCCTAAAAACGGTACTTATATAGATTTACCAGCCGTGATCATTGTTTTAATCGTGACTTTCGTTCTTACAAGAGGTGTTAAAGAATCAGCTAAACTTAACACTGTAATGGTATTTATCAAATTAGCTGTAGTATTACTTTTCATCGCAATTGGCGTTTGGTATGTTGAGCCTACAAACTGGACACCATTTATGCCAATGGGCTTTGGTGGCGTAACAGCTGGTGCAGCTGTTGTAGTATTTGCTTACTTTGGATTTGATGCAGTATCAACTGCTGCTGAGGAAGTTAAAAACCCTCAACGTAACTTACCAATCGGTATTATTTCTGCATTAGCAGTATGTACGATTCTTTATATTGTTGTTTCATTAATTCTTACTGGTATCGTTCCATTCGCTCAATTAGGCGTAAAAGATCCTGTAGCATTTGCTTTAAGCTTCATACATCAAGATTGGGCAGCTGGATTCATTTCTCTTGGCGCAATCATCGGTATTACAACAGTATTAATGGTAATGATGTTTGGACAAACTCGTCTATTCTATGCAATTAGTAGAGATGGTTTACTTCCTAACAAAATGTCTAAAGTTAACAAGAAAACTCAAGTACCAGTAGTTAGTACTTGGATCACTGGTGGATTAGTTGCAGCATTCGCTGGATTGATTCCATTAAGTAAACTAGCTGAATTAACGAATATTGGTACATTATTCGCATTCTCAGCTGTATCACTTGGTATTTTAGTATTAAGAAAAACTCAACCAGATTTAAAACGTGGCTTTAGAACTCCTTGGGTACCAGTTATCCCAGTTCTAGCAATCGTATTCTGTGTATATTTAATGCTTCAACTTTCAGCATTTACTTGGAAAGGTTTCGTAATTTGGTTAATCATCGGTTTAATCATCTACGCTGCTTACGGATACAGAAATAGCCGTTTAAATCCAGAAAACAAGCTTAATGATTCAGAACACTCAGCTTAATTAAAAAATATCCCATTATAGATAACTATAATGGGATATTTTTTTGTATGTTAAGGTATGATATCTTAATAGTTGATTTTATAATGAATAATGTAAGATGGAATGCAAAGATATGCCAATCATGTTTAGGGGTGATTTGAAATGAGCTATATTATTGGAGTATTAGTGATTTCAATCAGTATTTTAATGATTTATCAAATGACCAAAAAGAATGGATCATCCTCAAATCAATTTGGGGTTTATGATCATATTAATTCTGGTAAAATCCCTGAGCATGTTGATCAAATACAAATCTTAGAAACAAAACATGAAATACCATACGAAGAAACACGACAATCTACAAATAACTTTGAATCAACGTGAAGGATTGGAAACAGGAGTTGATGAAATGTTCCCTTTAAAAAACTACTATGAATCTTTTATTAAGAAAGACATAATTGGACTGAAAAGAGAAGCTGCTTTAAAACGTTTGAGTAATTTACTTGCATGTCAAAAGATTACCAAGGATACCGTTGATGTTGTACATATCCGTTATTTTACTTGTACTGAAACGCTTCAGCCTACTGATACTTATTTGGGTACAATCGCGGTTAAATTTGCTAATGGATATGTTATAGACACGGCAATCTCTACACCTAAGGAAATGAATAATAAAATACCATTTATATAAGTTTCTCATTTCCAAAACAAAACGACTGCAGAAACATGCAGTCGTTTTTGTTAGCAACATTTCTTATTTATTATTGGGTTAAAGCCTATTTAGTGTATAGACTAGTTCCATAGTTATCAAAAAAACATACGATACATTATCCACCTCTCCTAATTGTAATATTGCTACATTCCCCTTAAAGGGAAGTTTTTCGAAAGCCCCAAAAATTTAAAATGAAGGAGGTATAATGAATGAGTAATGGATTTGGACATCATAACAGCTTTGCTCTGATTGTTGTACTATTCATCCTATTGATCATTGTTGGAGCAGCTTGTTTCGCAGGTGATCATTTTGGAGGCGGCTATGGAGCTTGGTAATACCTAAAAACTATAAAACCTCTTGAATTTTTTCAAGAGGTTTTTTTATTAGCAGTTTATTATTAAATTTAAGTGTTCAATACTTGTGGTTGTTTATAATTTCTTTGATCAACTATCTTTTGTCGCTTAGTATTAATATATTTCTCAAATCCTATGTAACGATCTAAACTTAATACATAGCTACGGTTTAAAGAAAGTAAAATTGCAAATGCACTAGTATAAAGCGTAAGACTGATTAAGTTCATATTGCCTGATAGAATAAAATTAATATGCATGAAAAGACAAATCAGTATCGAAGGCAGAATCATTAGACCTACTATCAATAAAATACCGATTGTAATTTGAACTACTGGAATCGTGTAATTAAAAAACATATAATGCTTTAAAGCAAAGTGTTGAATGAAATACTTATAAAATTCCGGTACATTGGGCTTTTCAACAGCCATTATTAAATAATTTTTAATAAAGACTCCAGGTTCACTGTACCAATTTTTTTCTGTTATTTTTGTGACTCCAGCAAATAACCAGCCTACTCCAAAAAGAATTCGCATCAGTGTAAATAATGCTTGAAATACGTTTTCTTTTAATTGATGCATAATTTTTCCCATTAATTTTAGTCTCCAATTCTTTTGCCTAAAAGAATCTTAATGCGATTCTTCTACATATCATCTTGTTACTAACTGGTAAATTATTTAAATTATATTAGTCGCCTTATTTGCCTCCTCATTTATTGAAAATGATTATCACTAACGTTAAAATATTAACAATAATGATAATCATTGTCAATTAGTTTTCATCTACTAAAATCTACCATTTTTCATCTATTTTATTTTTGTTAATTGAGCCACCAATCTCTACTGTTTGCTCGCTAAAAAACACTTGTTAACTTGAATACTATTATCATCAATGCACATACTATTTGATGTTTTAATTAATTAGAGGAGGTTATATGATGAATAAACAGCGAGCACAAGAAATCGCATCATCTGCAGTTATGGCTAATGTTACATATAATGGAGTACCAATTTATATTCAACACGTAGATGATCAATCAGAAACTGCTAGAATTTATCCGCTTGGGCAACCACAGAACGAAGAAGAAGTATCGTTAAACAGCTTATTAGAGCATTAATAAAAAAATAAACCTCCCAAATTGGTTTGGAGGTTTATTTTTTACTTACCAATATAGACTTTCAATGTATTGACATTTTGTACATACATTTATATGATCGTTTTTTTGAAATTCATGTTCACAAATTTTTTGGATACTCATTAACTCTTTTTTCAGTTGATTCACTTCTGACTCTAGTTCTTTTAGTTGCTTTGCTATTTGGATCACCCGGTTCATTCTAGGCTCCCCCATCCAATCATTGGTATATTTCCCCACCATTTTTTCTAAACTCATCAGCCTTTTCTTTGAGCCCCTCATCGATAACTAACTCAAATTCTTTTTCATTCACTAAATCCCTAATATCTTGAGAGATCCTCATACTACAAAATTTTGGTCCACACATCGAACAGAAATGAGCTGTTTTTGCTCCCTCAGCTGGTAATGTTTCATCATGGTATTCCATTGCTCTTTCTGGATCAAGTGATAAGTTAAATTGATCTCTCCATCTAAATTCAAATCTTGCTTTTGATAACGCATCATCTCGTTTTTGTGCTCCTGGATGGCCCTTTGCTAAATCCGCGGCATGCGCAGCAATTTTGTATGTAATAACACCTACTCTTACATCTTCTTTATTCGGTAATCCAAGATGCTCCTTTGGTGTTACATAACATAGCATTGCTGTACCAAACCAACCAATCATGGCAGCACCAATTGCAGAAGTAATATGGTCATAGCCCGGTGCTATATCCGTCGTTAGTGGCCCAAGAGTGTAAAAAGGAGCTTCATTACAAATCTCTAATTGTTTATCCATATTTTCTTTAATTAAATGCATTGGTACATGACCTGGTCCTTCGATCATAACTTGGACATCATGCTTCCAAGCTATTTTCGTCAATTCCCCAAGTGTTTCTAATTCAGCAAACTGAGCGTCATCATTTGCATCAGCAATCGAACCGGGTCTTAATCCATCACCAAGTGAAAATGTAACATCATATCGTTTCATAATGTCACATATTTCTTCAAAATGAGTATATAAAAAATTCTCTTTATGATGTGCAAGACACCACTGAGCCATAATTGATCCACCTCTAGATACAATACCTGTTACACGTTTAGCCGTTAATGGTATATATCGTAAAAGTACACCAGCATGAATTGTAAAATAGTCGACACCTTGCTCCGCTTGTTCAATTAAAGTATCTCTAAATACTTCCCATGATAAGTCTTCAGCGATTCCATTGACTTTTTCTAGTGCCTGATAAATTGGTACTGTTCCAACCGGTACTGGTGAATTTCTAATAATCCATTCCCGAGTCGTGTGAATATTTTTCCCGGTAGAAAGATCCATCATTGTATCTGCTCCCCAGCGTGTTGCCCAAGTCATTTTTTCAACTTCTTCTTCAATAGATGAAGTAACGGCTGAGTTACCAATATTGGCATTAATTTTCACATGAAAATTACGACCGATAATCATTGGTTCACTCTCAGGATGATTTATATTCGAAGGAATGACAGCTCTTCCTCTTGCTACTTCAGACCTGACAAATTCAGGAGATACATGTTCTCTGATTGCAATAAATTCCATTTCTGGCGTGATTAATCCTTTACGCGCATAATGCAACTGCGTAATATTTGCACCATCTTTTGCACGTAATGGTTTTCTATCTAGTCCTTGGAAGACTTCTATGTTTTCCTGAGCAATATCAGTTTTAAAGCCATTATCTTCAGGCTTTATTTCACGACCTTCGTACGCTATTACATCTTCACGTTCGGTAATCCATTTTCCTCGTATTGACTTAAGTCCTTTTCGAATATCAACTGTTTCGCTTTCATCAGTATAAGGACCACTCGTGTCATAAACACGTACTGGAGCATTTTCCTCTTCTCCAAATGATCCAGTTGTTGGACTTAATTTAATCTCACGCATTGGTACCAACAAGTCCGGTCTTGATCCTTTAACATATACTTTTTTACTTCCTGAAAAACTAGACATGATTGAAAAATTCATTTCGTTTACAGAATTGTTCATTATGATTTCCCCTTTTTAATGTGATTAAAAAGAACAAAATCCAATCCACTATAAGCATGAAAAAAAGCCGTATCTTATTGATAAGACCCGGCTAATGGTTAGTTTGACTACAGTAATGACAAATTGACACTACTGTAATAAACGCTAACTTCCCCACGCTGGTATGAACCAGATCAGGTCCTGAGGGTTAAGAAACTTAAAGCGCGTTTCTCTCTCAGCCCAACTTGTTGGACACCCCTAGTCAAACTATTCATTTGTACAGACTTAATATAAACCGATGATTCAATCTTGTAAATCATTTTATTTCCCTAAAATTTTACAATATTGTTTGAAAATGCATATCTATCCTTGGAAACATTCACTTTTTTCAATTTAAAAAATTATTTTTTATGATCACTTTCCGTGTCTATTTTGATAACTTTTGAAATAACATTTACAAACTATCATTTTTTTAATCTTGAATTATTTTATTTTTATGCTATGCTAAACTTAATTTTTATAGTGTGTTCATCACTAGGGGATCCCTTGATAAGGGCTGAGAATAAAGTAGTTACTTTTAAACCCTCATAACCTGAACAGGTTCGTACCTGCGTAGGAAAGTGGCGCAATGTCTTTTTATGCGTTTATTTGTGTAACTTACAAACCACTTTCCATTTTTAGGAAAGTGGTTTTTCTTGTTTTTAAAAGAAATTTTAAAGTACATACACCTATTTCTCAAAAAGGAGGAGCAGATTTGAAGCTAATTGCAGTGACGAATAATATGTTTACTGTACATGATCTTGCTACAAAGATTATCCAAGTACATGATGTTGTTGATTTTGTTCATATACGAGAAAAAGCTAAAAGCAGTTCGGAATTACTTACGCTTTTAAACCTTTTAAGGGATAACGGAGTCCCTATGAACAAGATCACCATGAATGACAGATTAGACTTAGCGTTGAATACCAATCTAATCAACATTCATTTGCCAACTCACGGCCTTCCAGTCAAGTTAGTAAAAGAACAATATCCAACAATGAACGTCGGTCGCTCAGTCCATTCAGTAGCTGAAGCTATTCAAGCTGAAAAAGATCAGGCCAACTATGTCATTTACGGACATTGCTTTGAGACAAATTGCAAAAAAGGTTTAAGTCCAAATGGAATTGACCCGTTAATTGAAATAAAAAAAGCTCTTACAATTCCAGTTTACGCGATTGGTGGTATAACTCCTGATCATCTACCTATACTAAAAGATTGTCAGATTGATGGAATAGCAGTCATGTCGGGCATTTTTTCTTCTGAAAATCCGCGCGATTCTGCTCTAAAATATGTGGAGAGGTGCACTAGTAATCTATGAAACAACATTTTGAAGTCATCGTAATTGGTGGTGGAATCATAGGATGCTCAATCGGATATTACTTGGCAAAAGAAAATATAGACGTTGCCGTTCTCGAAGCACAAACGATTGGTTCTAAATCTACTAGCGCTGCAGCAGGTATGCTGGGAGCTCATTCTGAGTGTAATGATTCAGAAATTTTTTTGCCTTTTGCAAGAAGCAGTCAATTAGCATATTTTCAACTAAAAGAGGACCTAAAAAAACTAAGTCATATCGACATCGAGTTGAAAACAGGTGGAATTTTTAAACTCGCTTATCATAGCGCAGAGAAAGTACAATTAGCTTCCCTGCTTTCTCAACCAACGGTCAATTGGTATGAACCAAATGAAGTTCAAAGAAAAATACCTAATATCACAAAAAATATAATTGGAGCAGCATATATAAAAGATGATGTAAGCGTCCTACCTACTTCTACCTGTAAAGCTTTTGGCAAAAGTGCACAAATACTTGGTGCTACAATACACGAGAATACTAGTGTTTTAGAGATTCAAAAAAATGAAAATACTTTTATCGTTCATTCTACAAAAGGACCATTTACAGCTAAAAATATCGTAATTGCAAATGGGGTTTGGAGCACTTCTTTTTTCAAGCAGCTCGGGTTAAGTAATCGTCTTACCCCAGTTAAAGGAGAATGTCTTTCGGTAACAAGTGAACATATGACATTGGAGCATACTATTTTTCATAATCATAACTACATTGTCCCTAGAAATAATGGAAAGCTTGTGATTGGAGCAACTATGATTCAAAACGAATGGGATGAAAAACCAAACTTACAAGGTATTGAATCATTAATTCATACTGCCAAAAAGATGCTACCCGATATTAGCAAAATGAAAATTGAATCTTTTTGGGGAGGCTTAAGACCACAAACATTTGATCAAAAACCATATATCGGAAAACACCCTGTTGATGACAACATATTTTTTGCAACTGGACACTTTAGAAATGGCATTCTTCTTGCCCCTGCAACAGGCAAAATGATTCGAGATTTTATTCTTAAACGAACGATCAGACCTGAGTGGGTAGAAGCGTTTAAAGTGAATCGATAAACTTAAAGAGAGGTGTATGATGTTTGATCATCCAATTAAATGGTAAAAGTATTCAGCTAGCTGAAACTATTTGCACAGTAGAAGATTTACTTCATTCTTATCAATTAGAGAATCGAATCGTTGTAGTAGAAGTGAATAAAGAAATATTGTACTCAGAACTGTACGGTACTACAGTTCTTTCAAACGGAGATATTGTTGAATTAATACATTTTGTAGGTGGAGGTTAATGATGTTAACAATTGGAAAACATACATTTCATTCAAGATTATTTCTAGGAACAGGCAAATACCCTTCTTTTAATATTCAAAAACAAGCTGTAGAGGTGTCTGAGACAGAAGTTTTAACGTTTGCTGTAAGACGAATGAATATTTTCGAGGAATCTCAACCAAACTTTCTTGAACAATTAGATTTAACGAAATATAAACTACTTCCAAATACCGCGGGCGCTAAAACAGCTGAAGAAGCTGTAAGAATAGCTAAATTAGCTAAAGCTTCAGGACTATGTGACATGATTAAGGTTGAAGTAATTGGCTGCGACAAGTCGCTTTTACCGGATCCAATTGAAACGTTAAAAGCCTCTGAAATGTTACTTGCAGAAGGATTTACCGTATTACCATACACTTCAGATGATGTCGTTTTAGCAAAAAGACTTGAAGAACTAGGAGTCCATGCAATCATGCCCGGTGCATCGCCTATAGGGTCCGGAAAAGGTATTCTAAATCCTTTACATTTAAAATTTATTATCGAACAATCCTCGGTTCCCGTTATTATTGACGCTGGAATTGGCTCTCCGAAAGATGCAGCGTATGCTATGGAGTTAGGTGCGGATGGTGTATTACTGAATACTGCTGTTTCCGATGCAACTGATCCTGTAAAGATGGCTATTGCTATGAAAATGGCAATTGAAGCAGGTAAGCTCGGCTTCGAAGCAGGAAGAATAAGTGAAAAAAATTATGGAGTGGCAAGTAGTCCAATTACAGGGTTGGTGAGTTCTTGATTGACCGATATAAAAAACAAGTATTATTTTTAGGAAATGGCGGACAAAAGAAATTACAACAGGCAAGTGTACTTGTGATTGGCGCAGGAGCACTCGGCTCATCAATAGCAGAAATGCTAGTCCGTGCAGGCATTGGAGAACTAACGATTGTTGATCGCGATTATGTTGAATGGAGTAATTTGCAAAGACAACAATTATATTCAGAAGATGATGCAAACAATAAGTTACCGAAAGCAATTGCAGCAAAAAATAGATTATTATCATTAAATAGTAGCATAAAAATTAACAGCTTTATAACTGACATCAATGCTAAAAATATTGCGGAATATGTTAAGGGGCAAACTGTATTAATTGATGCGACTGATAATTTTGAAACAAGAATGGTTGTAAATGATGCAGCTATAAAATATGGTACTCCATTTATTTTTGGCGCATGCGTAGCTAGCTATGGTATCACATTTCCAATTATTCCTGGAAAAACACCATGTTTAAACTGTTTATTAGAACATATACCAGCCTTACATGATACTTGTGATACTGTTGGTGTCATAAGTCCAATTGTTCAAATCATCACTGCTTTTCAAGTTACTTCTGCTTTAAAGCTTATCACTGGTTCAGAAGTATTACCTCTATTACAATCTTATGATGTTTGGAAAAATGAAAAAGCAGACATAAACATTGAGAAGTTAAAACATAAAAATTGCCCTACATGCGGTGATTTGCCTATTTTTCCATACTTACAAAGCGACGCAGCGATGAAAACAGATATATTATGTGGAAGGGATGCAATTCAGTTAAGAAATATGTCTTCTCTCTCCCTTTCTCTTGAAGCTTTATCAAAGAGATTAATGAATTATGTGAATGACTTAATTGTGAATCCATACTTACTTTCATTTACGTTAGAGAATTATAGAATTGTATTATTTAAAGATGGCAGGGCAATTGTTCATGGGACAAATCAACCTAGCGAAGCGATGACAATTTATAACAAAATCATAAACTATCGGTGAAGATTCAATATGACAAAAAAACAATTCTATTAATTTTATTTTCATTCAATTGACCCTATTAGATGATTTTTCATTGCTATATAATAAAAGAAACAGTATATCAGTTGATATGATCAAATGAAAATCACAATCCCAGTATATATCTTTGACAGCTCGATTACTGTAATTTACTCCTCATAAAGGAAATGCAAAGGAGAAGTATCCTTGTTAAAGAAACTATTTCTTGTGATTAATTTTATGATTCCAGTATTGGTAACCCAATGTAGTCCTGTTTCTAGTCAAGCACATAACCCTTTATTGGATGTTAAAAGCTATAAAATTTACTATGGCAGCATTAATGATTCTACTATTGATAAACTTAGCAGTTACGATATGGTCGTAATCGATTCTCATGAAATAACGAAAGATCAAGTTTCTGCTCTTAAAGCAAAAGGAACAATTGTACTAGGTTATATTAGTATTATGGAGGTACAGTTGTGGGATGCTGAGTTTATGAAAAATGTGAGAGAAAGTGATTATCTAAAAGTAAATGGAAAAAAAGTGTATATAAAAGAATGGGACACTTACTTAATGGATATATCAAATAAACATTATCAACAACTACTCATTAATGAAGTAAATGCTGAGCTCATTCAAAAAGATTTCGATGGTACCATCTTGGATACTGTTGGGGATATTGATGACTATTTTAGTAAAAACGAAAAAGTTGCTAAACCACTTCGAAAGGGTTACTTAAGACTTTTACAAATTATAAATAATAAATATAAAAACTTGTTATTATTACAAAACTGGGGCTTTCATACATTAGATACAACTTCAAAAGATTACGTTGATGCAATTATGTGGGAAGATTTTAATCAGAAAAAATTATCTTCAAGCAAATGGGCTAAAAATTGGATCAGTTACTTTCAAACAATGGAAAAGAAAAAGAATATGGCTGTTTTCACAGTTACACCTGATCGTAATAGTTCAAGCTACAGTAAAAAACTAGGGTTTATCCCATATCAAAACAAAAATAGTATTTATGATAAATAAAAAAAAGAGACAGACCTTTTCAAACAAAAAGTTTGGATAGCCTGTCTTCTTTTTTTATTCTATTATGATGCATAATCTCCACTATATTGAACAAGTGAAACGTCTTTGACACCTTCAATACTTGAAATTTTATGAACAAATGCCGTATTATCTACTTTCAGTTTTATTTTCACTGTTAATTCAGCCAGATTATTTCGTACAACTTTGGATTTCAATTCATAATTTAATCTAATTAAATGTGATTTTACTTGGTCATTCACTGCTTCATCATAATGAATGATTAATAGATAAGTAGTTTCCTTCCATTTGTTTTTAGAAAGGAAAAACACAGCTAATGCAACAAAAATAGAGCCAATCATTGCAACTGGATAGATGCCAGCTCCAATAGCAATACCTGATGCGATTGCCCAAAATAAGAATACAATATCTAATGGATCCTTAATAGCTGTACGAAAACGTACAATACTCAGGGCACCAACCATCCCTAAAGATAAAACAATATTCGTGCTAATTGTCATAATGACAAGAGAAGTAATCATTGTCATTAAGACTAATGTGACATTAAAATTGTGACTATAAACAACACTTCGAAATGATTTCTTATACACATAATAGATAAATAATCCGACTAGAAAAGAAGAGAAAGTACCAAAGAAAATCTCTAAAATCGTTACACTATTAAATGAATCCATGTTTAAGAAACTTTTTTTAATTATGTCATTAAAATTAACCGGATCACTCATTCATTTTTATTTCCTCTCTAATTATTCCTTATAAAAAAATTTATTAGCCTCTCTACAAATGACATATTTTGATATCGCTGAACGATGATGACTATCAAGCTGAAGTATATCACGTATATAATCTGGTAAATAAGAATTAAATTTCACTTCCATAATCATGATTGGAAATGTAAGGGTTTCGGTTGTTACCATATTTTCGTCAAATAGATCGATAGAATTTAGTCCTGCACTTAAACATTTATCAAATGTAACACGAACATCCTCAATATCACCTATATATGCTTCTCTTATATAATCAACAATAATTTTTGGTGACATATGTTCACTTCGTAAAAATAAATAATAATCTCTAGCTAAAGGGTCTTCTTTATCAAGTAAAAAATCATAATCCCATGAAAGGATTTTTTCATACTCATCTTTTGTAATTGTTAATGATTCCTTATTGATCATTTCTCCATAACGATTTTTCTTTTCAAGTTTTATGACATTATCACTTTTATTATAGATTCGAATTCTAAATTTCTTTCGTTTAAAAATGCCATAACTTTTCTCATAAAGATCATTATCTAGCGCATTATCAAAATATAGACTACGAATATGGTAACCATTATCATCAACAGAAAAACGGTCTTTTTTCAGGATGAATTTTAATTTTTCACGTAATATTTCATATTCACTCAAATTTATATAAAACTTTAGTTCATGACGTAATTTTTTCATATTATATGTCCTTTTTTTCATATACTTCGTTGCTTTTAAATAAGGCGATTCGTTAACAAAATCTTTTAGCAAAGAGCCATATTAATTCACTACAAATTTCTTAACCCCAAAATATTTCGTACCTTCAGGATCTTCGTAATTATCAAAAGCTAATCTTTTATGACCTTTTGAATCACTAGCAATCACTCGCCAGTAATAGCTTCCTTTAACTAAATCATTTATTGATATTGTTGTATTCGTCAAACCTTTTTTCTGAACAATACTATTTGAAAAAGAAGGATCCTTACTTATTTGAAATGTATAAAAAAGGTCGTCACCTTGAATATCATATGAAGCATCCCATTCAAACTCATAACCATTCTCTTTCTTAATTTCATTTAAGAAAAAGGGCATTGGAAACTCTATATTTTGATAATAAATCTTTTTATTCTCATCTGACTCATCTAAAAAATCGTAAAAAGCTTTTTCATAATCGGATACTTTAATATCTAAATGATCCTTATCAGGAGATTGTTTTACAAATTTACTAACTACAGGATAATATTCATCTAAGAATGTTTTCGTTTGTTTCTTAGTGATAATCTTTGATAATTCTTCTATTTTTAGTGACAGAGCTTCTACATTTTTAGGGTCTCTAAAAAAACGTTTATGAAGTACAGCTCCCCAATAATTCGATAATCCTTTTTGCCAATCTGGAAGCTCTTCTCGTGCTTCAACTTTTAAGGAAGTACTCCAACCACCATCATAATCCCATGGAAGAAAGTACCATTTATTTGAGTTTACTGGACTATATAAGTAAAAGTTTTGAGTAATTACATCCTGATTCCCCATCAAAATACTTGTTGCCATCCAGGTTAAATAATTTTCTTTATTGAAATGTTCATTCACTACATCATTTATATTTAGTGAATAATCATTAACATCATCTAACATTTTCAGAAGTTTTTCATGATCTTTACTACCCTTGATTTCAAGAATTTTTTCAAATTCACTTTTCTTAAAAGAAGGATTCGTTTCCAGTTTCAGTTGATTAGGATATCGATAAAATTCAAAATTAGTAGCCTTATATAAATTACCATTTGAATCAAGACCATGTGATGCCAAAAATCTCTCATTAGCTTGTTCAATGTGAGTATATAATCCATAATCTACAAATTTTCCCTTTGAATTTTTATCTGTTAAATCCCTTACATATAAATGTACAAATTGAGTACGCAAGCTTGTCAAATGGGGAATTAGCGTAAAATAATCAAATGATAACTTATTTCGTATTCTTGTAGAGTCGTAAGGATGTTTATTTAGATTAAGTGTTTTTTGACCTTTCCAAAGACCCGCACTGTCATAAAAATTAATTTTAAAAGATTTTTGTGCTGCAACTCTAGTAGATTTCCCTCTCAATTCAATAGAAGCATTTGGATTTATTTCATTAGATCCTAAGGCACCTTTTTTAATTCCTTTTTCTGTTCCCTCTTGAATAATAATATCAAGCTTAGGGGCTTCAGTATTGCTATCATGTATACTGTACCATTTGTCTAATTCATAAAATGATGTAGCATTATCCTCTGCTATCGTTACATAAAAAGTATCTACTGAATCTCTTTTTTCCATCTCATATAATCTGGAATCATCGTTTAGTTCGTCCGATTCCTCATTTGCCGTTTCTATTTTTGTAACTTTCGTTTGATCCATCACTTTAACTTTTTTTGATTCCATTGAACAACCCGTAGCAACTATCACGCAGATTGCCATCATAAAAGAAATTATTCTTTTACTCATCTTCATTCCTCCAACATATTAAAAGAGGATGTCTAAAAGAGCATACTTAATTTTGCTTTAGCAAAACCTCTCTATTTGAATATAAACTAGTAATGTTTTTTAACAATTTATTAATTTACAATTTCGTTATTTCTCTTTCGGTATCAGTGGCTGTGAACAAAACGTGTAATAATCAATATTGTTCAAATAATGGGTTAACTTCCATAATCCAAATAACAAGCTAAAAAATGCTGATATAAATACTGGAAATCCAAAATTACCACCATGTAAAAATAGGACAGATAATAGCATACTGCCGATTGTATATATTACAGTTGTCCAATTCGCACCTTTTTGATCATCGTAATAAAGTAAAAGTAAAACAATTGTATACATAATGATAAAAAAGAGATAACCAAGAACTAATATGATATAAATTTGAATTTGATCAAATGTAAAACCTAATAACGGTAGAAATTTTAATCCTATTGCAATAGAAATAATTGCAACAAGTAATTGTATTTCTGCGATAAAAGTAAGCTCTAGTGAGAGAATTTTAAACATATCTTTTTTTGCTAATAATATATCCTTTAGTGGGAAAGAGTTTAATATACGATTATAGTAAGTTTTATATGCTGAGTAGAAATTTGTTTCAACCGAAACAACGAATAATACCATTGCTGGAAGGACACTTAAATAGGCAAAAAAGACAGGTACATCATAGTACGGTGCAATAACAAATGTATCAGCAACTGTATACTTAAGATCACTTTGCCAAACAACAAGATTATGACCATATAGACCTAATGTATATAAAAAACCGCAAAAAAATAGCAATGGATACTTCTTCAAGTAAGGAATGAAACCAAAGTATTTATAATTATTTACTTTAAAGAATTCTCGAATATATTGCGTGAACTTTACAATCATAAAAAAGAATCCCATATCTAGACATATAACCATAGCTGTTGCACTTTTTAATTTAAAGAAAGCGATACAAACTACGATTGCCAAGCCCGAAATGAATACCCCAATGAAAAAACTTTTTACGATTTTCATATAATCCTTCAATGCAGAAACATACATACATTGAATCCATATAATGATTAATTCCATAAAAAAGATATATGATACAAATTTAAATGTCAGATTTAATGGAGAGAAACTAAAAAATACAAATGCAATAATCCCACCAATTGAAATACAAATACTCATTACACCATACATTGAAGCCAAGATATTTTTATACTGGTTCATAAAAATTTGATCTGCCACATATCTGGACACAATAAGATTAAAACCACCAGTAATGATTTGAGAGAAAATTAACGCATATTCTGTTGATGCTAAAAATAATTCCCTCTCAGAATGTGGTGTATCAACAGAAAGAAGCAACTGTTGCGCACCAGTCATTAATAATATACATAATGCTAGTGGACCAACCGTAACAATCGTTGAATAACCATATGCACGTATATTTGTTAATAATCCTCTGCCATTAAACATTTTTTTCAGTTGAAAACCTATACCAGCCATTTGCTTTTCACCATATCTTTATATAATTGTTGATAACTTTCTATTAGCCGTGATTCGGTAAAAATGCTGGCAACTCTTTTTTTACCTACACTCCCCATTTTCACTCTTCGCTTTTCATCTCTACATAGTTGAATGATCGCTCTCGACATCTCAACATAACGCATAATGGGTACAACGATTCCAGCTTCTCCAAAATCATCACTTTCACCTAACAACATTCCTCTACAATTCCCAACATCCGTTGAAACGAATGGCTTTCCACATGCCATCCCTTCTAATAAAACTAATGGTTGGCCTTCACTTATACTAGATAATACTAAAACATCCATCTTATAGATATAATCTTTTACACTTACCTCACCTGTAAATATCACATCATCTTGAATTTGTAAGTTTTCTACCATCTGAAGACATTCTTCAAAATACTCTTTATCTTCTTCTGTTGGACCCATTATATAAAACTTTACATTTTCTAACTCTTGTTTAACGAGTGAAAAGCTTTGCAACATTGTTTTAATATCTTTAATCGGGACAACTCGAACAATTGCACCTATATTAAACACTTCTGATGAACTTCTTTTTCTAGTTGATAACGAACCGAAATCTTCAGTGGTCACTCCGTTAGGGATAATCGATATTTTCTGGCTTGGACAACCAAGCTCCACTTGAATTTCTTTGTTCTTTTGAAATAGTGTGACTACATGATCAGCCGAACGGTAAGCACAAGTAGACATATTATAGAAATACTGAATCCATAAATCTTTAAAATATCCTTTGACCCAAGAAGCCTTAATGATTTCTTCTTCACGTTCACGAGTATAAATTCCATGTTCGGTTAATAAAAATGGTTTCTTGTTTAGAAATCTACCTAAACTCCCAATTATCCCTGCATATCCTGTTGAGACACTGTGATACAGATCTGCCTGCGGAAGAGGGTTTTGTATACAAAGGAAAAGCGGTAATACCATCGAACGTAATGACCAAAACATATCTGTAAAAGGTACTTGATCATATTTTTCTAAACAAATCTCATGAACAATTTCAAAAAAAACTTTGCTCATTAAAAAGTTTACAGCTGAATCAATTCTACCACTCGAGAACATCGATAGAATCGTTTCCCAGTCAGGATTATTTCCATCTAATAGTGACTTTATTGCTTTTTTCTCTTCTATGCTCAATGAGTAATTAGGACGTTTTTTACTATCTACATAATTAAATTCGTCTAAAAAGGTCTCATGAATTTGTACAACATTAGAAGGTACTTGATATTTAAATTTTCCTTTTGATTTTTTTTCAGCACCGATCGTATAAATAATGAATTCATGGTCATGATTTTTCTTAATCAATGTTTGAATCCAACTAGAAACTCCCCCAGTTATATAAGGATAAGACCCCTCTGCAATAATACAAATCTTCATATTAATCTACCAGTCCGATCTCAATAGTGGCTTTTTTTGCCTCCACAAAGTAAATATCGTCATCCACTTTATGAACAGTACAGTTTTTTAACTTTCCTATTTTATGTTTCGTACGTAAAATAAAACTCATTTTATTAGAAAAGCGATCAATCGAAACTACTATTCGCTCTTTTTCTTCTCTTATATAAACTTCAGAATCTAAATAATTAGAAAGCTTCGTACTAGCATCTCTTGCCGTTTTACTTTCTAACCATGGATAGTTTTGATTTACATCACTTAAAATGTGATCATATTCCTTCTCTAATTTAGTCCAGTTTTTCCCAGCTGATCGTTCGATATCTAATATGTCATCTGGATGAATAAAATGATTAAATACGCCGATTGAAGTTACCGCATTTACAATCGCCCACTTCTTTTGTTTTGAATATTCATATCCAGATGTGATCCTTGGAAGGTAAATATATTCATCATTTTTTTCAAACTCTGTCACAGTCGTATATTGACTATCATCAGCCAAATATAATGAAGCCAATACATTAATAGATGGAATCGCATTTTTAACAGCTGTTTCCCCTACTTGATCAATTCGATTTGAAGGAGGGACATATGTTTTAAATTCATAAGTAGGAAACATTTTCTTAACATAGTTTTCAGTAATATTCAGTGCCGCTTCCATATCCCTCTGAGTTTTCCAAGCATTGTATCCTAAATCTTTAACACTGTTAGGATCTAACATTAAAGATTGGTGATTATAACCATGTATCCCTATTTCTCCACCCATTTTTAGCAATTCACGTCCATATTGTACAAATGTATTTCTTTGAACTTCACTATTTTTAAATGGAGGCGTAACTTTATCTTCATATGTTTGGATCACTACACCTGTATACTTTACGTTATATTTTGCAGCACTCTTTAATATATCTGGCCACCAAATATCTCGATAAAAACTTAAGATGTCTCTTTGATATTCTTTATATAAATCTTTATTGATCCCTTCTGGAACTGGGGCAGGAAAATCATCGATAAACACCATCTTCATGTCTAATATTGGATAAATAAAGTCTTCATTTAACATACTGATTGCACCAGATATTAATCCTCTATTTTCCTTCGTTTCGAGCATTGTCCCATTAAAAACCATAAATTTACCTTTTTTATATGGCATATCCCAAAGTAAAGGCACATTATCTAAAGACTTTATATAGATTGAACATTTATCAACTAATCCGACCTGCAATGATGAGTTTTGGGAAATCTCATCTTTTTTCATCTCAAGATTTTTTTGTTTAATTAATACGTTTGATGTTAGGTTCATACCTTCTGGATTAATATAATCGCCTACTTCATATATTCCTAACTTACGATAAATGTTTTGCAATGAATTATTAATTTCCGGGCGAATGGCAAAAAATACTTTACCGCCCTCAGCTGTATAAGACTCCAAGGTACTAAGATTTGATAGTTTACTAATCGACTCAAATGTAATAATGACGTTTTTATATTGATTGTATGATGGAGGTAAATTAGATAGTGTCGTTTCCTTTACAGACTTTTTCATCATAGTCAATGTATGAGAAATATTATCCTTCATCCTTATACTTGAAGGATCTTCTTCGTTATATATGACTAAGTATTCATCAACCCCAAAATGATCAATCGTATCTTTAGATAGCCTAGAGACTTGGCTTGTTTCATTAGCAAAAAAAACAGTGCCTTTAGGTAAGAATTTCAGAATATAATTAGAATTTATGACCACTAATGAGAGTCCAATTATTAAAACAAAAATAATAACTAAATATAATGTATTTCCTATTTTAAATTTATCATCCATTTTTATCACCGTGTAACCAAAATCTTAATTTATTTAACCCTTGTGGAGAAAGTCTAACAGATGAATCTTTAAGTGATTGTAATATCTCTTTAAACTTCAATTGATCTTTCAAAATATAGTAAAGCTTCATAGCCATAAAGAAAGATTCTTCTTCATTTGAACAATTTTGTATAAATATTTGCGTAAACTTCTCAGCTGTTTCTAAATCATCTAATTGAAGATCACAATTAATCTTTTCAATATAATGTTCTTTCTCATAAGGTTTGATTTCAATTAGTCTCTCAAGTATTTGTGAATATCGGTAAAGATACTGTTTCTCCGATCGTTCATCTAAAAAAACAATATTTAAATATTGCTTAATTACTTGTGCAAAAGAAGTTAATATTGTTAAGTCATTTGGATTTTTCTCAAGCTGAAATTCCATTTGGTGGATTGAATTATGAAGCCTTCCGATGATATCTTGAATGGCTGTTGCAGCATAATGTGATGTCTCTGTATCATCATTTTTAAGTGCAGTTTGTAAAATCTCAATATGACCGAAAGAATCATTCTTTAATATATCCATTAACATCTTTCGTTTTGTTTGATTATTATTTAATAAAAGTGCATCTTTCATTGGGACAATACTTGTTTCTTTTTCAACATCTACTTTTCGTAATACTTCTGATTCCTCATTATCAACCTCGATTAATCCTTCAGGTATTAAATCCTTATCGTTTTCTATATTATGAAACATAAAATAAAGAATTATTAAACCAATAAAAGGTCCAAACACAATGATTAATAGTTTAATAACGATGTTTTTACGATCTTTTCGATATTGAAAAAACAAGTAAAATATTGAAATCATATAATAAATCATTAATGCCTTAAACATATAAAGTTTCCTCTTGTTTATGAGATCGATCAATAAATGATTGAATACGTCGAATGACTCCATTTGCATTTTCCTGATTCGTATTTGATAGAATTACCCAATAATCAGCTTCTTCATCAATACCGATATAGTCTGTATCTCTAAGTAAGGAAGATATTCCTTTGACGACTTGTTCCATATCTTTTACTTTTTCAATCTTCACTTTTGTGTAAGGAATATTTAACTGTTCAAATGCTTTTTGTTTATTTCCAATTACTTTCTTTAAATACTCTGGCTTCAGAACATCAGTACCATTTATATATCGCTCGTGATGTGTTGCACTTACGTATTCATATGAACGAGTAATTGAAGTAGTAATTAAACTAGTAACAACATGAAATAAATTTTCATAATAAAGCGTTAAATTTTCAAAGCTTACTTCATTAATACAAATAATGGCTACAGCTTGATTATCTTTCCATATTGGTGCGATTAGCATTGGTAACCCTGATTCTAATCTACGATTAATAAAAAATTCATTTTGTCTAATCGCTTTTTCATATGGTCCATTTGGAATTACTTCGATAGAGGAAGTAAAATTAGAATTGGCTACATTAGATTTAGAAACAAGTCTTAAATAACGTTCACCTTGTCCAACTAGATAAATAGCCGCTTCCTTCGTTTTCATAATTTGTTCAAGTACATTAATAACTCCATTAAATACTTCTTCAGGATCTAGACTATCAATCTTTTTAATAATAGAATAAATTTCTCCGACACTATCTTCAGAAAATAGAATTTGATTTTGTAGCTCATCTTTTACTTTTCTTGTTTCTGTATATATCTCGTTTAGTAATTCATACTTTTCTTTAAACAGTTGTAAATCGTCTTTTGCTGTTTCCTCTTTTATATTCTTATTTTCAATGACGTATCCAACAAGTAAACCTACAAATAAATAAACTGCAAATTGAATTAACGAATTGTGATCCGTAAATAATGAAACAATTTCTCTACCATTTATCAATCCTTGCCAACTATATAAAATGACTGATAAGGCACTTGCTAGCATGGCCTGCACTTTCCCAAACATGATACCGATTGTAAGTATATATAATAGTAATAAATCAATATGATAGAATACATCACCAATGGAATGTTGCAGAAATGCAATCAAACAAAAAAGCAATCCATTTTCAATGTATGGTAGGAAAGGCATATCCGTTTGATTCAATAGATTTGGTGTTAATTTTTTCTTTATTTTTGTAGTTTTTTCTTCTTGTACCTGAAGTTTTTTCTGAGTTTGAAACCATTTAAAAGTATTTTTCAACCCTTCATCTAATGTGTATTTAGGTATCCAATCTACTTCTTTTTTTACGATTTGATTGTCTAATCTAGAAAATTGAATATCTCCATTTTTTGCATCAGCATAAACAATATTGTTCACAGTGGCATACTTTTCAAATTGCTCAACTAATTGATTAACACTTGTTTCTGTGTTGGTAGAAAGATTCATTACGCCAGAAACATCACTTAAGACCGCACGAAATATAGCTTCTGCCACATCCTCTACATAAATAAAATCTCTTGTTTGTGTACCATCACCATAAATTGTTAATGATTCATTATTTAAAGTTTGATTCGTAAATATAGAAACGACTCCACCTTCACCTTTAACACCTTGCTTAGGTCCATATACATTCGAGAACCGGAAACATATTGTGTCTAACTGATACAGTTCAGTCCATTTTTGACAATAGTACTCTCCAAGTAGTTTGTTAATACCATATGGTGAAACGGGCATACATGTTGATTCCTCATTCAGTGGAATTTCTTCAGTATTATTTCCATAAACTGCTGCCGAAGAAGAAAAAACAAATTTTGAAACGCCATACTTTTTTGATAGTTGTAAAATGTTAATTAGACCCAATAAATTAATTTTTGAATCATACGCAGGGTTATCAACTGATTGATGAACATCTACCTGCGCCGCTAAATGGATAACTATATCAAATCTATTTGTTCGAAAAATCTGTTCACACTGCTCATCTTCAACGTGAAGTAAATATGATTGGTGACGAAATTGAATATTGCTCTTAATACCCGTAGAAAGATTATCAAGTATATGTACTTCGTGGCCTTCACGATAAAACTTTTCTGCAACGAAGGACCCGATAAACCCGTAACCTCCAGTAATCAATACCCTCATTGGTACCTCCTTACACTTGATGTGATACCTGACCACTAATTTTAAGTTTATTTAATTTTTTACGATAAATATTGAACTAAATTGATGATCCAACTATTTATTTTATCGTCATTTCTTACTCAATTTATCTCTCAAAATATCAAACTAGAAAAGTTTTTATCATAATCTGTGGGATGCTCGTCTTTAAAAAGGTAGGAACCACTATTTTTGGTTTATCTTACGATTTCATCAATCAAAAGGAGGAACTGTCCAACTTTTCTTTTAGACTTGTGTAGTTTTCTAAGAAGTAGTGTTACGTATTTAGACATGTGGTTTGTTATATTATAAATTTAATAAAGAGAATCTACCTCATCTAAAAATTTAATATCTGCAAATATTTCGATAGGTATTTCCAAAATCGTTCAAATTTCTACAACATTTTCTTTTAGCTTACATTAACAGATTACCTTTCGCAATAATATTATTTTGAAATATATCAGTAAAATACTACCATTAATCTCCAGTCAATCATATTAAACAATTTCTCTTGGTTATCAAAATAAAAAAGAAGTTGATGACTCAACTTCTTTTAAAAATCATTTTACTCTTACAGTAAAATCGACTGTAAACTTTTGTCCGTTTTGTTGAAATTGTCCCCATATTTTATACATGCCGCTTTTTGGAAAACTTGTCATAAATCTTGCTTCTGGTCCTGTTGCATCTTCATTCATAGGATGAACGTGTAGGAAATTTTTTGTATCTTCACTAATTGCAACTACGTGCCCAATTGCACCCAAGTACGGTTGTAAATCACTAATTGGTTTTTTTGATTTTTCATCCTTTATCGTAAAGGATAAAGTGATATCTTTATTTGTCGTTAACTCATCTGTTTTAAACGTGACTTCCTTGCCTGCGACTACTTTTGTTTGCTTCTGGTCTTCTTTTAGAGCTATCGGTTTTCGTTCATTCCCTAATACTTGAATCGATTTTGTTTTTACAGTTTTAGCCGACCCTTTAGGGACAAAGTCTGCAAATAAAGTATATTTTCCACCAGATGGAAAGTTTGGTGTAATTGTAAATAATCCATCTCCTTTATATTCTGGATGGATATGATCAAAATAAAATAGATCATTACTTACAACGATTAAATGCATTAACTTTTCATGTTCAACTTCAAAATCCTTGATTGTCTTACCTTCTGAATCCTTAACGTTAATGGCTAGTTCTGAATTCTCTCCACTTTTTGGATCTTGATTGAATGTAAAACTTACTTTGGTCTGCTTTTCTTTTTCTTCCTTTCCATGATTCATTCCATGATGATTCGATTCCGTATGCTGACCATTGGTTCCGCATCCGCTTAATCCGATCAAAACGATTGAGCTAAGTATTAACATTAATTTTTTCATTGCAATACTCTCCCCATAAGTATATTCTCTATCAACATTATTCTCTTGTATTTATATCCAAACAAAAAGCGAACCTTAGTCAGCCTTTGTATTTTATAAGATATCGTAACCTTGATCTTCAATTGCTTCTTTCACTTTTTCTACAGTATCTGATTCAATATGTTTGAATGATACTTCTTTATTTTCTAAACTAACAACGATATTGTTAGTATCTGATACACTTTCTACAGCTTTTGTAACCGCTGCTTTACAGTGTCCACAAGTCATTCCATTTACTTTTAAAATTGTTTCCATTTTGATATTTCCTCCTTAAATTTTTACCCTTTTTAATCGCAGTGCATTTATGACAACTGATACTGAGCTAAATGCCATTGCGGCACCAGCAACCCATGGCTGTAATAATCCCATGGCTGCAATTGGTATGCCCAAGCTATTATAAAATAGTGCCCAGAATAAGTTTTGTCGTATATTAAGCATTGTTTTCTTACTAAGTGAAATTGCCCTAGGAATATGAGTTAGATCGCCGCCAACTAGTGTGACATCAGCTGTTTCAATTGCAACATCTGCTCCAGTTCCAATTGCCATTCCAATATCAGCTTTCGCAAGTGCTGGTGCATCATTAATTCCATCCCCTACCATTGCTACGACTTTACCTTGTTTTTGAAGTGTCTCTACTATTTCTGCTTTCTTTTCTGGTAATACTTCCGCGTAAACATTCTCTATCCCAACAACATCAGCAATTGCTTTTGCAGTTCGCGCGTTATCTCCGGTTACCATATACACTTCAATGTTTAAGTTCTTTAATGACTGAATAGCTTCATTAGAAGAATCCTTTATAGTATCTGCAACTGCAACAATTCCTTCAAGCTCACCGTTAATTGCAACAATCATGCCAGTCTTACCCGAAGCTTCGAATTGTATTAGTTGTTCCTCAATGGAAGACGTATTTATATTCTTTTCTTGCATTAATTTTCGTGTACCAATCGCAATTGTAGATTCTTCTATCATTGCCTCTACACCGTACCCTGGAATTGCAACGAATTCCTTCACTTCTTTTAACGTCAAATCTTGTTGCTTAGCATAATCAACTATAGCTTGTGCTAATGGATGTTCTGACATTTTTTCCACACTTGCTACTAGACTCAAGAAATCACCACGTTGATGAAGACTAATCAGGTCGGTTACTTCTGGTTTCCCTTTTGTAACCGTACCAGTTTTATCAAGAATGATTGCGTTGATTTTTTGAGTGGTTTCTAAATATTCTCCACCTTTGTATAAAATACCGTGTTCTGCACCTTTTCCACTTCCTACCATAATAGAAGTAGGTGTTGCTAAACCAAGAGCACAGGGGCAAGCTATCACTAAAACTGCAATTGCAGCTTCGATCGCTTTCGGTAAATTTTGAGGATCAATCAAGAAAAACCAAATCAGAAACGTTACAGTCGCAATGATAATAACAATAGGAACAAATATATTTGAAATTTGGTCTGCTAGTCGTTGAATGGGTGCTTTTGAACCTTGAGCCTCTTCAACGATTTTCACGATATTTGCTAAAGCAGTATCTTTCCCCACTTTCTCCGCTTGTATCGTCAAGAAACCATTTCCGTTTACAGTTGCACCTACTACTTTATCGCCCTTCTTTTTATCAACTGGCAAGGATTCCCCTGTAATCATCGATTCATCTACCGTAGATATTCCGGAAAGAATCATACCATCTACGGGTATCTTTTCACCTGGTTTCACAAGAAGGTGATCTCCAACTTTTACATCTTCAAATGATACTTTTATTTCTTCTCCATCTTTTAAGATCGTTGCTTCCTTAGCTTGTAGCTCCAATAATTTCGAAATTGCCTCAGTCGTTCTCCCCTTCGCAATATGCTCAAAATATTTACCAAGCAATACCAATGTGATAAGAACTGCACTCGTTTCAAAATAAAGATGCGGCATATACAAAGGATCTGTTACTGTCTTAAGTGTTTCCACTAAACTATAAAAATAAGCAGCAGAAGTACCAAGTACAACAAGCACATCCATATTCGCACTTTTATTCCGTAAAGCACGGTATGCACCTTCATAGAAATGCCAGCCAATGATAAACTGAACTGGTGTTGCGAGAATCAATTGAAACCAAGGATTCATTAGTAAATGTGGCATCCAAATATTAGTTGCAATAGGTAAATGCGTAACCATTGAATACAATAAAGGTAGTGAAAGAATAATTGAAATCATTAATTGAAGAAATTTTTTTCTCGTTGAATGATCTCCTTTTTTTATATCCTCGTTTTTTACAGTTGCGCTATATCCAATGTGGTGTATCTTATCTATAACCGATTGAAGTGAACGAACTTCAGGTAAATAGTCAATGGTCGCAGTATTCATCGCTAAGTTTACGTTAATTTTTGTAATACCTTCCATTTTTCCGATTACCTTTTCAATTCGTGCAGAACATGCTGCACATGTCATACCTTCAATATCAAGTGTTGCATGTTCAAGTTCAACCTCGTAACCGATATTGTGAATTTTATCTATTATATCCGTTGTTTGATATTTCTTATCGTATATAATAGTGGCTTTTTCTAAAGCAAGATTAACGTTTGCTTCTACGCCATCCATTCGGTTCAAGCTTTTTTCGATTCTGGTTGCACATGCAGCACACGTCATTCCTTCAATACCGACAGTTAACTGCCTAGCCTCGCTCATATTTACCAAACCCCTTTATTTTACGTAGCGTTTAATAACCTCCATTAACTCATTGACAGATGCTTCTCCATTGTTTTCTTTCACGGCTTTTACCATACAATGATTTGCATGTCTTTCAATTAATGAAAAGCTTACTTTTTTCATAGCAGCTTCGATCGCCATAATTTGAGTTAGTATATCTATACAATAACGGTCTTCCTCTACCATTTTCTGAATACCACGTACTTGACCTTCGATTCTGCGAAGACGTTTCATTAAATTTTCAATTTCCTCTTCACTTCTAGGTACCATAGAATCGTCATGACAATTTTCCATTTTATCACCTCA